>Ga0302225_10000209_pt1 | contig 47435 bp, 39 predicted proteins | sample II_Palsa_E3_2_FD_193515 | JGI IMG/M metagenome (GOLD analysis project Ga0302225, IMG submission 193515) | Peat permafrost microbial communities from Stordalen Mire near Abisko, Sweden - II_Palsa_E3_2 | ecosystem: Environmental > Terrestrial > Soil > Palsa > Peat permafrost | place: Sweden...
CGATGTGCTTGTATGACCTGGCTGAAGGTTTTAACTTTCAATACGGGCAGGATGACTTCCTGCTGCATATCATCAATACCGCGATAGCTTATTATCCGACTTGTATCCCGTTATTTGAGTTGAAATCTAATTGCTGCATCCAACTGGTGGAACGCGAGCTTAAAAAAGCAGTTCGTAATATGGCTTTTATAGATCAGCAATATTTGGCCTATCAATCCGCCCAGGCAAAAGTAAGCCAGTTGGGCTACGAAGATGAGCCGCCGGAACTGTACAAGGCATTTGTAAAAAGCATGGAGGAAGAAAAGAAAAAGCGAAATATAACTAAACCTAATACCAATTAATCACATGAAAAAAATTGTATTACTCCTGTTAATCATCAATAGCTGCGTTGCCTACTGTTTCGGGCAGGACAACCCTTATGCTGTTTTTGGCTATAAGCCGGCTGTTGAATATAAGGATTCCAAACAGGATATTTTTTGGGTTAAAAACACGGATATTACCGCTAAGGTCAGGTTTTTTGAGTTTTATCTGGGCAATCACCAGGTCAAATTATTTGATCGCAGGGATTCGTTACTCGAAAGCGTTACCATCGATGATGATAAGGTTTTAAGATTTTTGAGCGTGGATCCTATTTCGGCTAAATATCCGGAATTAACTCCTTACCAATTTGCTTCCAATAGGCCTATTGATGGCATTGATCGTGACGGATTGGAACACGAAGAAAGTGTTGGCGGGGATAATGGAGGGCTTGAAATATTTAATCTTTTTTTACCCAAAGAAAAAAGGCTAAGCGTAAAACAAATTACCAACATTGAAAGTGCGAGAAATAAAGGTGCTGCTATGGGGTCCGGAATTGGTTTAGCGACAGCTCTAACGGTTTATTATGCGCCTTATTTGCTAACTGCTACCCCAACATTTTTATTAGAAAATCCCCAAACAGCTCGAGGCGTAGCTGTTGGTATAATTGCCGCAGTCACGGGTTACGCTGGCCCAGATCTTCCGGGTGGTGAATGGGATGACTTTGAGAGATTGGGAGATCAGGGTTATAAAGCTTTGATAAGTAGAGGTTTAAGTTCTCAACATGATTTAGGAGTAGAAGCTCGAAGTTCATATAATAAAATTATCGGTACAATTGATTATGAAATTAAAGATATTAGCTCAATAAAAGGAAAAGCAATGAAGGCCTTTAGTATCAGAAATGCAGCGAAGGATTTTGCTAGAGCACTTTCAGGCCCTGAAAATAAAGCTGCTGCGGAGGCAGCAAGTACCGCAAATCATGGCAATGTTAATGGCCCATCTTTTGAAGAATTATTTAAAAAATATAAGGATGCTGGTAATACAGATGATCAAGCATATCAAGAAATAATAAATTCAGCAAAAAGGCCTAATCCCGAAGTAAATGCAAAATATCAAAAGCCAAATGGAAGTAATAATTAGTAAATTAGGGTTTAAGAAAATTGTTATAGATGATAATTGCGATTTTGGCATGTTTTATACATGTGCAGAGAATCTTGAAAAGATTTTAAATATAGAATATACAAAGCAAATAGATGATTACGACTCTTTGTATTGGGCGTTCAGTTATATGAATTCAATGTTTATGTTAAGTTACAATACATCTCTAGGAATCAGTATTTATCCAGAAAATGGAAAAGATGCTTCAGAGGAAAATTATGTTATCTTAGAAAAAATTCATGAGATAATAAAAGATAAAAACATTACCTACCCCGCCTCCACGAGTTTGTAACTCGTGATTAGGCACGATACATATTGCAATCGTAGAAATATATTTAGTAAACACCCCCAACCAAGGGTGGGGGCTGTGATATCGCTTCTGAAAGGAGAAATCGTTCAGAATAGTTTTAGATTTATTGTACTATATACTTTCCGCTCTTCCGTTGCCTGATACTTGACATAATTCTTTATACGTTCTTCATCTACTCCTACTGTACTTACAAATAGCCTCTACTTCAAAAGTGATTCCCCCGATATAACTTTTTTCGTAAACTTGGATAGGCCTTGAACATCATTATTTCAGAATTTCCTTTTAATATACTCATGAAAATCCCCCGCTCCTGCTAGCTAGCTTGTAGCTAGGCATGGTTACAGTTTGAAACTGTAGCAACATATTTTACAAAAGCACCAGCCCGAAATGCAGGTGCTTTTTTGTGACAGCGTATCAATGGTAGCCCAATAAAAGCACATGCTTACGGCGTTTGTTTTTTAATAAACTAATTATTAAAAAAACGGATTTTCGCGTAAGGGATAGGAGCGGATACCGGCCATTGTTTGTAATGCCTGCAGGCGTATGAGTTAATATCACGAGCCGGAGGCAACGCCCAAAATGTATAGAGCTAACCAATGTGCAAACTATACCGATACAGCTGTTCTTTTATACAATTCAGTCGAAAACGTGTGGCTAAAAAATGATTAATATTCTTTATCAGGCAGCACTTCAGTTTCCTCCATTTCTTCGTTATGAATTAAATCGGCAGACAGTCCCGGTAACTCATCTTTATTAATTTCCAATCCGGAGGAAGTGGATACTGGGTAAAGCTTAATATTAGCAGGGTTTACCCTGGTGAATTTGTTGCCAAACCTAATGCCTTTTTGTTCAACAAAACGATAGGTTAATGTAGAGATGGCGGCACTGATAGCGAGGGTTAAAAATAGTAAGGTAGCGAATTTTGGGTAGGGGGTGCCGGGCAGGGGGCAGTAATCAGCCAATAAATAAACCACCATAAAATGCACGAGGTATAGGCTAAAGCTGATCTCGCCCAAAAAACGGGTGATGCGGTTGTTGAAGATGATAAATGGGTGCTGCGCAAGCAGAAATATGTTAATCGAAAAAAATATCGCCACTATAATGTGTTCGGGCATAAAAGAATGCGGATCGATCACCGGCATAAAATAGCTGATCAATGCCATTGCAATAGTTGACAATGTGAAAAGAGTATAAGTCTTGAATTTGCTGGAAACGCTGATCTGCTGCAAAACAAAATATAGGATAAATCCCAAAAAGAACACCGGGAATTGGTTTGGAAACCAAAAATACAGAAACCAGGTCTCCGGGTTTTGATAGTTGATGCCATGGGCAATGAGCACATACCGGATCACTAATTTTAGCACTACAGATGCAGCAGCCAGTAAAACAAACCATGTAATGGCCGCCTTATGGTTTTTTATCCTGACAAAAAGAAAAGGCAGGCAAAGGTAAAATAGCATTTCGACACCAACTGACCAACCACCCGGCGGAACGTAATTAATAGCTCCCGGCAAAACGCCATTAACATAGAACAGGTTCGCCAGCATTTTCCACAGCACTAAAGGCTTACCATCATTATATCTTGGTAAAAAATAAAATATAGCTCCGTAGGTCAGTGCCGCTAAATAATACATCGGGCTGATCCTGAAAAACCGGCGCAGGAAAAAATTACGATTGGTTTCAGTCCCTTCTTTTTGAGAGCGGTTGTTATAAGAAATAAACAATGTTAGGGCGCTTGCGACAAAAAAGAGTTGTACGCCATAAGAGCCTTTGGCACAGATATAAGCAAATGTGGGAGAGATGGATTTTATGGCTGCGCGTGAAACATGAAGGGTGATAACCATTAAAATGGCTATTCCTCTAACTGCATTAATATAGGCTAACTTCGCCGGCTTGACCGTCATGGATGATAAGATTTAGGATAACTATTAGGTGGTAAATATGCGAAAATTTTTCGTAAAACGCAAGCTTTACAGCTTGTAACGCTAATGGCTTGATCGCTGTTTTTATTTGTTAAATTTTTACTTAAAAGCTATTGATAGCTACCTTTTAATTCTTATTTTTATCAAAAACCAGTACAACCTTATCATGAAGAAAATTATTTTACTTTTCCTGTGCAGTCTTAATCTTGCCGTTTGCTTTGGGCAAGCCAGTGTTTATTTATGTGGCAAAAACTATGATGCTGTGTATTCATTAAATAAAAAGAGACCACTGCTGGTATATTATGAATTGTCTAGGTCGCAATTGCAGGGTAAAGTTGCCTTACCGCTTAACCAATATCCTTTTACGCCCAATCCTGCAGTGCCGGTTATTCGACTGGACCGTGACTTTTATCACAGCGGTTATGATCGCGCTTATATGATGCCAGTTGCAGACAATAGTTTCGATGTCCAGGGTTTACGGGAGTGTAATTATTATACCAATATCATGGCGCAAACCACTGCGCTTAAGCGGGGACCATGGAAAACTGAAGAAGCTTATGAGCGTATATTGGCACGGCGCGGTTTGCACCTGACTGTCCTTTGTGGGGGGATTGGGTCAGCCGGATCAATAGGGGAGGACAAAGTCGATGTTCCCGCGGAATGCTGGAAGATCGTTATTATGCAGGACCCGGTGAAACATCTCGCAGATACCATTGCTTATCTTTTTCCTAACGATAATCGCTATAAAAGCGCGTCTCCGGATGAATTCGAAATTAGCTGCAAGGATTTAGAGGCTAAACTTGGTTTCGAGATCAATGACATGATTACGCTCCATGATCTGCGGAATTCAAAAGAGCAGCTTAAAGAAATATTGCAAAACGCCGCTCAAACGTTGGATGCTAAATTAAATAAAAAGGTACGCCACCTGAACGTGAGGCTTGCGAGTCGAAGTTAGAATTGTAGCCGGTCAATTTTCTGTCTTGTACAGCCAGCGATACCAATTTTCATATTTAACAGGGAATATAATTCTTTCTGAATAGGACCTTTTGCCCGTTTACCTGATCATGAAAGTAACTAAAGAGTGGCAAGAACACAGGATTTAAATAAGAAGAACTAACTTGTTAGTTAAAGTTTAATACAAAAAACTAATATCATTTGATATGCATTTTCTAAAAAAACTATTTTGCTTTGTGCCAGTTTTAATACCAGCACTTGCTTTTGCGCAGGTGGGTATTTTTGTTAATCCCACCAATATTGACAGACAAACCAAACTCGACACCGGAATTAACCATGATTACGCGATTTTTCAAAGTGATTTGAAAAATTATGCGGATACTTCTTCAGCTACAGGTAAGTATGTCGACCTCACGACGGACCAAACGGGTATTTTAGGTAATAAAACATTTAATAGTAATCTTATGGCGAATAATCTTACTACCTACAGGCTTACGGTTTCAAGCAGCGGCCCTCCGGTGCATTTGTCATATTTTACCGAGGAAGGTTTTACAAATTATTCGCTACTGCCACCCTCGCAAGGGGGATATAGCGCCTCATTTCATCTAACCAATACAGGTGATCTTGACTTTCAGGATTATTTTATATTCAGCGTTTCCGGGGTAATAAAGGTTATAATCGGCGGTTACGGTGCTGGCAATGGTATTCCTTTGGTAACCTATGGGGAATCGGCCAACGTAAGTTCGAGTAATCAAAACAACGGCATATTCACATATATTGATCACATAGAAAGGAGGACTGGCTTCAGTAACCTCGGCGGCGGTGGGCAAATATCGAACGCTGTTTTTACAGACGCGTACGGCAATTTGGTATGGACTAATATGATCATAACCGTTGATGGAAAGCACATCCAGAAATCACCTGGTGGCAATTGGTTTTATACATACCCCAGCGATAGCGGAACTTATGTAGCGGCACCGGTAACTGTAACTATTGACAATTATGGAAATGCCACAATAAGTTATTAATCTATAATAAATCCATCCATTTTTTTTATAGGTTAGTCTATTACTTGGTTTTCCCTAGCTATTGCAAGCGGAAACCACACTCCAACAATAGTCTTTAAGTATACTTCACTAATCAACTGTTTTTCAATACATGCTGCGAATGCAGCATTGCAGGCTATGGTTTGTTATTGATTCTTATCATAACGAGGAGGATTAAAGCAATAACAATTAGGCATTAATTATACGAACATGTAAAATATGCACAAATCGATAAAACTATACCGGTACCTTATTTTAAACCTAATATTTTGTACCATAATATCTTTAGCACATTGCCAAACCGCTGTTAACTGGACCGGCTCTGTAAGCAGTGATTGGGGTACCGCCGGTAACTGGAGCAACAATGCCGTTCCTGCTACTACAGATAATGTACAGATTGGATTTGTAGCATTTAATAATCAACCGATAGTTAGTTTAAACTGCCAGGTAAATACTGTCAGTTTTGGTAGCATACAGCCTATTGTTTTCACGGTTATGCAAAATGCCGTTGTACAAGTTGCCGGAAATATTATACAGTCACATAGTACTAATAATATCATGCCCAAAACAATACTTGCAGGCAATGGCAGTATTTATTGTAATGCTCTTTTTGTAGGTAATAATATCTTGCCGAAGGTAATAATTTCGAAAATGACCAATGTAATATCAACTATCTCGAATCTTTACGTTGCCACAAATCTTACACTATATGCTGTTTCGTCGGATTTGTTATCGGGGGGTAAAGGGAACAATAACAGTAGTTTTTCATTGCAGGCAGGTCAATTATCTATTGGTGGTCAAATTAAAACTTATCAGGTAATGCCGCCTTACCTGCAATCATCTGCCAGTGGTTTACCATATGGTAAATTTAGTATTGATATTGTTGGCAATCAAAATGCAACGTTGGCTTTGGGAGATAGCATTTCTGTATCGCTTGCTAATGCCGCAACGGATACCGTGAATTTTAATAACTACATCAGTGGTACAGGTAGTAGTACAGTTAATTATAATGGTGCCGGGCAAGTGATTTATACCAATTCTTTTTCCGCAATTAATAATAAAAACCATACCTATCAAAACCTGGTAATTTCGGGTTCAGGAGTAAAAACAATAGTAAGCGCTTCTGGAAATACTTTACTAGTAGGCGGCGCGATGCATGTAATCAGCGGATCAATAGCAGTTCAAGCCACATCCTCCGTAATCAAAGTGCAAAGTTACCCATAATTTGATTTACGCTATCTGAGCAATGCGATAAACCCTGATCGCAAGATTTCTGAGCCATCAATACTTTTGGCTTTGACCAGGTAATAATAGACGCCGGCGGGTACGGGTTTATTGTTGTAATTCCCGTTCCAGTTATTTAAAATATTGGCTGACTCGTAAAGTACCTGGCCATAACGGTTGAAGATCTGGATATGATAGCTGGTGATATTGGTGATGTTGACGATAAACTCGTCGTTGATGCCGTCGCCATTGGGGGTAAAGGTATTGGGAATGAAGATATAATTGTCGCTGGCGATTTCTACGAGGTCACTTTTTACGGTAGCGATGGAACAGGCATCGTTCTTAAACGCGGTAAGTTTGACTGAAAAGGTCCCTTTATGGTTATATTCATGCGAGGGGTTGCTTTCCTCAGAACTGCTGCCGTCGCCAAAATCCCAATGGTAACTATCGGCATTCTGGGAATCATTAAAGAACTGGACAGTGACGGGTCCGTAGGGGACATTTATCGCCGCCGGCGAAGTATGAAAGGCGGCAAAGGGGGAACCGGAAGGCGTATTGACCAGGACGCTGTCCACATCGCTGCTGCAACCATAGGTGGCAATCGTTAGTTTATAATAACCGGCTATTTCGTTCCCGGTCACCGGGACCAGGGCGGTAGCGGAATCGGACTGAAAATTATTAGGACCAGTCCACGTGTACGTGGTATTGGGCAGCTTGTTAGTGATTAGCTTAATTGTATCTCCTATGCAAAAAGTATTGTTATTGAGGGTAATGGCTGGTAGAGGCGGCTTAATACCCACGATAATGGTTTTTTCGTCGATATCCACACAACCGCCGGCACTGTAGGCGCTTAGGGTTACGGTTTTAATGCCGGAAGTGCTGTACCCGACCACGTATGGGCCGGCACCGCTTGCCGTAGGCATGTTGGCGCCGTTGCCAAAATTCCATTGCAGGCTATCATAGTTCATAGACTCGTTGCTGAAAGTAAACTGCGGGTTCGCGGTGCAGTTTTGCTGTTCAGTATAACTGATGGTCGCTTTGGGGCTAACGAAGGTCCCGGTTCCTGCCTTGCCCTGCTGATCGGTGAAGTTCAGCGTAAAGCCATCGCCGCCGGTGGAGAAGTTATTAATAAGCAGGCCATAGATATGGCCTTGCTGCATGGTGACATACATGAGTTTTCCGGTTTGTCCCTGGCCGCAGCCCGGCGGCTCGCTGAGGTGGGTTGAACTAAAATCCAGTCCGCTTTTGTAGTAGATCGTGTCTTTTGGGCAGGTGGAATTATCGATTCCATAACCAGCTTTGCAACGGATAGCATTAGCGGGGCTGACATTGCTGCAATTACCGGTGGTATCCAGGTCAAACAGCACCCAATCAATGTCGTCATGAGCGTTGTTGGGAATAATGGTATAAACCAATGTGCCATTGTTGGCGGCTTTCCATTTATACCAGATGCTGTTCGATTCGCTGGTTTCTCCGCTGGCATTCAGGCAGGTACCAGCGGCCTCGTTAGTGTATAAGCCGGCGCCGACTACGTGCTGTTGGGTGACGGTTGCCGTGCTGCACAGGTAATTGGCGCTGAAGCAGTCCTGTCCTGTAGTATAAGCGGGGGTGTAATTATTAACGCAGAGGGTAAACGTACCGGATGCGGGGGTGGAACCGCTGATCTGAATGTAGTAGGAATTGCCGATGATCAGGCCGCCTTTATAAAAACTGACGGTGCCGTTTTTTGTGCTGCTAACACCAACCAGTACGGTGCCGGCACAGTCACTGAACAAGGTAATAGCCGGGGAGCTTAAGGTTCCTTGCGTAGTTGAGCTGCCGTTGGCGCCAGTAACAGTGACGTCTACGTCAGTACCAGTGGCAATAAATTGAAAATACTTATAGCCACTGCTTATGGCGTATTCTGCATTTGCCGAACAATACTGGTTGGTATTGGCAAGCAAGGTAGAAGAATTACAGGCGGTTTGCGTAATCTGCGCATAACTGCGGTGACAAAAAAACAGGAGCAAGAGTATAGTCAGCTTCTTCACAAATCTATCTTATACATTATATCAGTTTCATATTACCAACCTGGGGCGAATGTTAGTCCAAATACGGGTTTGTGTACATCGGTGCGGTTAAAGGGCAAAGCCAAATAAGGTTCCAGGACAAAATAACCGAATATATTAACCCGGACGGAAACACCCGCACTGGTTACCGGAACGCGGCCGTAAACAGGCTGGGTTAAAATACTGCCGGTGCTTGTAAATTGTTCGCTTCCATCCGCAGCAAGTTCAGGGGTGCTACCGATTACCGGCGGGTTTTTCTGGAAATAGACTTTCTGCCCGGCGTTCCAGGCTAGGCCGGCATCAAAAAATAGGTTCAGGTCAGTGAACAGGAATTTAGAATGGATCATGGCGAGTTGTTCCGGGCCGGTGAAGGGTAGTCGAATCTCGAAATTCGCCACGGCGATCCGGTTGCCGGAAAGCTGATCGATGGTAAAGCCGTTTTTAGGGGTAGCGCTGCTGTAAAAGGTTTGGGGCTCATATCCCCTCACGAGAAACGGGTAACCTATAAATAAGGGGTAGAGCCCGTCTGCCTGGCCGAAACGCCCGTAGCCATACAGTCGTGCGGCTAAGGTAACGGGTTTAAGGCGTACATATTTCCTAAGATCAATGGTAGGGGCAAAGAAGCGGTAAGAGCCGATGTCATAGTCGGCTTCCAGGTGGTAGCGAAAGCCGTCCAGCGGTGCGGCGATGCCGAAAAATGCATTGTCACCGATCAACGCGGTACTTACCTGGTAAAGGTAGAAGGGGTTAATATTAGTACCGGGATAATCAGCTTCATATTGCTGTTGATTAAGCCTGGTGTGTTCGCTGTCATAAGCTGAATTGGTTAAAGTGTCGTAATACGTAGTATAGCGATCAACCCTGCTGTAATAATGAGAAAAGCCGGTGCCGAATTCAACCCGGGTGATTTTGGAAAAGGGGTAAGAGGCAAATAAATTTACCTGATCCTGGAAAATACGGACGAGGTCATAATCGGCGATTTCGGAATAAATATTGGTGCCCTGGTATAAATGGTCGCCTTCACTGGTGCTGTAATTGGCATACTGAAAGGGGACATGCGATAATTCTGCTCCTAAATTCCAGCGGCCCTCCCGGTAAATATAGGCAAGTTGGGCACCGATGTCATACAATTGGCCGTTTACCGAAGCACTGGCATAGATCTGATTACGCCCGGTGATATCGCTGAAGATGGCTTCCAGGCCGCTGGCCAGCCCCAAACCATAGTTGCTGACGCCGACACCGAGGCCGGTGCTGGTGATATAATCCATTTTAAAGTGCGCCTTAAACGGCGCACGCTTAATGGAATCCACCGATAAGTGGTGATAGCCCAGGAATTTTTTTAAATCTTTGTTGACGATATCAGTATCGTGCTGTACGGTAAGGGGAAGTGAGCCCGCTAGAAAATTCAGGCTATCGCCTTTGATGACCTGGGATTTGAACTGGGAAGCTTTCGCGTTGTAGATCGTATATTTTTGACTCCTGTAATAAGAGTAAACGATATCGTCATTGGCAGAAACGTTAATTGCGGGTGAGTATTCGGTAATGCCGCTGACGCCGGTGAAAAGATTGGTCAGCTGCTCGACCCGCGTCGTCTCGCCAGTGTAGCGGTAGATATTCCGAAAGCCGTCCCGGTCGGAAAGAAAATAGATTTGTTTGCCGTCCGCTGAATATTGCGGGTTCAGGTTATTAGCGCCATTGAAAAGTTTGATGTCGGTGATCTTACCGCTTGCCAGGTCCAGTTCAGCCAGGTTAAAGGTGATTTTCTGGGATTTCGTTTGGTCGTAGGTAGTGCGGTCGCTGGAGAAGATGATTTTTTTATTGTCCCTTGAAAATGAGGGTTGTATTTCTGAAAAATTATCATTCGTCAACTGGATCACTTTTTTCAGGTTCAGATCATATAAATAAAGGTCTTCCTGGCCTTCGGACATACCTTGAAATACGATCTTCCTGCCATCAGGGGACCAAGAAAGATTGCTAAATTCTTCTGCCTTACCCATTGGAAGGCTTTCCAGTAGCTTACCATCGGGTATGCTGATAACGAGCATGCGGTTGATCCCGCCCTTAAATATGCTGATGGCGAACTTACTGCCGTCAGGAGACCAGGCACCGGCAGATTCGATAAAATTGAAATCTTCGACGGTGGTATTAGATACCTTGCTAACCAGTTTACGGATAATTTGTCCTGTACCTGCGTCTGCCAGGTACAGGTCGACAGCAAACTGGTCCTTTTCTGATAAAAAGATCACAAACCTGCCGTCTGGACTGATCGCCGGCGCGAGGTTCATCTTCCCGGCATTTTTCTGGTCGATGATCAAATGGCCAGTCGGTACCTGCAGGGTGTCTTTCAGAAAAGGTTTGTACGTAAGTTCAATACTGTTTTTCCAGAGCCTTGACAAGGTCGTGTCGTCATAGCAAAAGGTTTTGAGAATGCCTTTTTTTAAGCCATAGCGGGCGGTATTTTTAAACAGAGGAACGATCGTGGTATCGCCATAGGTGGAACCGATAAATGACCAGAAAGCTTCGCCATAGCGGTAAGGAAAATATTTATTACTCTCAGTAAGGTCCTTTAGGGAAGGAATATCGTGATTTAAGTAAGCATCGCGTAACCACATGGCTGTAAAAGAATCATTTTTGCCCAGTGAAAAATACTCTGCCATCCCTTCCGTCATCCACAGCGGTACTTCATCGAGGTTTTCAATGGTGGTGGAATCCCTTCCCTTTAAGCTGTGGTATTGAAACGCATGGACGAGCTCATGCCCGATGACATGCCGGGTTGCCGCGTTGGTTTCCATGAACGGCATGACGACTCGATTTTTAAGACCTTCGGTAACACCGCCGGTACCGATGCTTATTTCCCCGTCAATCGCGGTGGTTTGTTCGAAATCGGGATGGTTAGCGTAAAGTATAATGGGGTTTGGTTTTTTAAATGTATCCCGGAACAGTTGCTGGTGAACCTTATACCAAAGTTCACTTTCCTGGGCAAAACGCTTGATTAGACTGTCATTTTTAATGTAATAGTAGATGTCAAAATGCGGGGTGCGATAAACCTTGAACTTTAGTTTTTTATAGTGTACTTTGTTTTGACCGAAATATTGGGCTTGACTATTGAATGAAACTGAAAGGAAACAAAGGCATAAAATAAGAATGTAAAGTATAGATTTTGCTTTAGTTGAAAGCAAATTTATTATTTGCATAAGGCTGGGTTTAATCAGTGCTAAATTTAAAGATATATCTCCAGTGCCACAAATTTTGAGTTCATAAATAGGATATTTATTTAACGTTAATAGAACGACATCTTTTCAAATGCGCATGATTATTAAGTCAGAATATTCTTAGTAATTATGAATTATTTATCGCTATAAAAGTTATTTTATCTTAAAGCAACGGTAAAAAGGGGAGGTGAATTGAATTTCATATTGATTTTAATGAATATATAATTATATTGAATTATAACTTATTAAATATGAATATTTTACAATTTTGTTGAGAAATTATAGCCAATAACAGCTATAGAAACATAACAAAATCAGGCTTAATCCGTAAAACGGACTTCACTAAACCATTACAATTAATGAATTATTTTAAAAGTAAAGATCGCTTTGATTTTTCCAAAAACAGCCTTAATATTGGCACTCCATTATTAAAATTTCCTTTACGTGAAGATGATTTTTTCTTAAAAAAAATCTACGGATTGAAAGAAAGTGAATTCTTAGAATTCTATAACTATCAATTGATAAATTACTTGGATGTTAATCCCGGTAAAGGAAAAAGATTTCTTAATCATGTCTACAATATTGTCACATCCAGAATGGAAAGTTTCAATAAACGCAAACCTTATTCGAATTCATATTATGAAGTTCGGCGCGAAGTTACCAACCTGGAATTTTTTTTAGAATTCTTAGAAAGTGTACCACATTGGGATGATATCGCGCCAAAGGAAAGCCTTATTGTAGAGAAGAACAAAACAATTAGTCAAATGCAAGAAAAGATAGAAAGGTTAGAAGCTCAATTAAAAGAATACAAATTATATGATGCGGCAGAACCTATAGCTATCAATAAGGGTGCTTTGCCAGTATTTATTGACCTGATCCATCAAATGCAGAATTTGAAAATGCCAAATGGAAATAAGTTGCTTTCGTCACAAACACGAAGTCCATGGTATAAAATGATTGCTAAGTATTTTTATCATGGTGACAAGAGAATCCCTATCGGAACGGCACAAAATTATTTTGAATCTAAAGAAGAGAGCAACTCTTCTAAATATATAATTCTAGATGAAAAGGACAAATTATTCATAATAGTTCCGAAATCTAAAAGTTAACTATCATTCATTCGTGACCAAATCACCACAATGGTCATCTAGTTGGGTCTTCCCCCTTGTTTCTTTGCTCACAGATTGTTCATGGCAATACAATTGCTATTGCCATGAACTGTTTTGAACAAATAATTTAAAACATTAAGAAACATGAATTTGGAAATCATTACCAAAGAAGATTTAAAAGAACTCAAGATCGAACTACTCATTGAGATCAAACAACTATTTCAACCTGCACGACTACAGACTAAGACGTGGCTTAAAAGCAAAGAGGTTAGAACACAACTTAATATTTCTGCTGGTACATTACAAAACCTGCGAATAAATGGTACACTCAGTTTTACTCGGGTTGGTAGCATTATCTATTACAAGCAAGAAGATATTAATAAATTACTTGAAGGGACTCACAAATGATGATTAATCCCATTATGGATCGGTTTGTCGGTTACGGTGAACTTCTTCAACTTACAATTAGTGATAATCGTCTATTATCTACACATTTTAGTTTGTTTACTGGTTTATATATCCATTGGCAATATAATGGGTTTGAAAGCCCATTTAAAATTACGCGTAGAGAGCTTATGAATTGCAGCAAGATCGCCTCCATTGCTACTTATCATAAATGTATCAGAGAGCTCAGTGCTTATGGATATATCCGATATCAGCCGTCCTATCATCCCCAAAAAGGCAGTATGATTGATTGGCCGGTTAATTGGGAAATCTAACGAAATCTATCCTGTAATTTGTCGGACTGCGGTTCTAAACAAAAGTGATTTATTAAAAACGGTGCAGCTAACTACTGCACCGTTAAGGTGCGAATAAAATGGTTCAAACACGAAGTGGGGGGAGCAAGCGGAAGTCGGGCACACCCGACTTTTTCGCCTGTACTGCGTAGCAAGGCCGATTTGGGTATACCTATAGTATACTTTCCCCCCATTTTGTTGTTTTATCAAAAGAAAAAGTATACTTAAGAGTATACCTAAAAAAGAAAGTAGGTTGGAATGCAAAAAGATGACAATATCAAAACCATAAGATTCCCGGTTAAAACAGATGAAAAACTACAATACATCGCTAATAAAAGTGGGCTAACTAAATTGAGTTTCTTCATTTATATGGTGGATTATTTTTATAAAAATAAAAAGGACCCAAGGGATTTGAATGATGAATTATTAAAGAACGCGATTAATAAAAAGACTGATAATATTATAGCATTTATCAAAACCCAAGAAAATGAATTATTGATCCCAATAAAAAAAGACGCGGAGAAATTGATATATGGTCAAAATAATATAATAGACGCTTTAAATAAACATGTTCTTAAACATAATGAAGAGCAAAAAGTCAGGTATCAAACACAATTAAATACTATCGGAGATATTGCTGGTTACTTGAAAAATATTTCTGGATGGCAGGACGAGAAAAAGGGGTTGAAAGCAAAATTTTCAAACATACTGGAATATTATGTTAGAAACCGCGAACAAATGACCGTCTTAACTAAACAGGGGGAAAAAGATGAATTGATTAAACATGTCAGGGAGCACGTCGAAAATCTGTAATATTTATTTAATTGATCGTAATTTCAATGTACATCATGTATATTAATATAAGCAAAAGTGAAACAGGTAATAATAAAGGTAGTTGCGCTCAATTAGTTGCCTATCTCGAAAAGGAAAATAGGCTTGACGATAATTATAGTAAAAATTTCCAGCCAGAATATTGGTTTAATCAGGGTGGTAATTCTATTCAACCTTATGAAGTTCGGACCTGTATCGATAGCAATATCTCTAAATTGTCAAAAGATGAAGCAAAATTCTTTCTCATAAATATTAGCCCGAGTGAAAAGGAATTATTGCATTTGAAAACTCAATTTGGAGAAGATGAAGCTAAAAATTATTTGAAACAGTACGCGAATCAAGTCATGGATTTATATGCCAGGAACTTTAAGCGGGCTGGTATCGAAGGTAATGGTAATTTGGTTTATTTTGGAAAGTTGGAAAATAATCGATATTACTCCTTTAAGGACCCGGAAGTAAAAGAACGTATAGTCAAAAAGGGAGATGCTAAACCTGGAGAGCAGATGCATATACAAATTATTGTTAGTAGAAAGGATGCCAGTAATAAAATCAAATTAAGTCCTTTAAATAATTCCAAAGGGACTAATGCGGAACATAGCAGGAAGGTTGGACAATTTGAGCGGGTAGCATTTAAACAGACGGCAGAAAAATTGTTTGATCATATGTTTGATTATAAGAGAGGCGATAAAGAATCATTCTATTATGCTAATACATTAAAGAATGGTTCTTACGAACAAAAGTTTGCTATGAACGAAGCCCATACTGAATTTATTCAACTAAAAAATGACCATTACTCAAATCAAAAAAATGATTTACTTGAGATATTGGACAAAGTAAACAGGGGCGACCATTCAACAACTAATTCTGAGGAATTCTTTGTAAAAAAGAAGAAAAGAAGATGGCCTGATCAGAATCAAGATCGAGGTTTATGATAAATTTGCACAGGTCTAGAACTAAATTTCTCTTCGAATCAATGTAAAATAATTTATCGGACAATCTAAATGACCAACATGACATTCACAAATGATTAGCAGGCGTCAAAGAAATACATTATCAAATTAATTTGTCGATTAATTGATAGATAACGTTCAGTTATCCTTTATTCAGCTTATTGCATGGCCATCGCGAACCGCATCCGGGGGTGTTTTTCTGCCAGGATCTTTTTTTGTTTTTCCAGGTTGACCTGGGTATAGATCTGGGTGGTCATGATCGAACTATGGCCAAGCAGGGACTGGATATACTTGATATCGACGTCGTTTTCCAGGAGCAGGGTGGCAAAGGTATGACGGAGGACATGCGGGGTCACCTTCTTGCCGATCTTGGCTATTGCTGCAAGATTGCCGACAAAGATGCGGATCGACTGATCGGAGAGCTTATTGCCAAAACGATTGACCAGGAGGTAACCGCCGTTCGTCGCGATCCGGGCGGCGAAAAGTGTACAATACGTGTCGAGCGTAAACAGCGCATCAGGATTACAGAGCTGGATCATGTGTTGTTTGCCACCCTTGCCGTGAATGGTCACCGTACCCGATTGCAGGTCAAGTGCGCTACGCCGCAGGTTGGCGATCTCAGATACCCGTGCCCCCGTCGAAAACAACAGCTCGATCACCACGGTATTGCGCAAGGCTTCCAGATAACCGTAAGTAGACTTTTCTTTCGGCACAATCGATGCGTATACTTTTTTTAGCAGATTGTTGGACTCCTCAGCTGTCAACGCTTTAGGCAACAAGGCAGGCTCCTTGATCTTGATCCTTAACTTGCGGAGCGGGTTAGCCACAATATGGTCCTCAAACTCCAGGTAATTAAACAAGGCCTTTAAAGTCGCAACTTTCCGCTTGATCGTCTTCGGCTTCCAGCCCGAAAGCTCCTTCAGGTAGTCCTTTAAATGGGTCTTATCAATCTCCGTCACCACCAAAGGAAAACCCTGCAGTTCCAGAAAAGCGCTGAACTGCAACAGATCGATCGTATAAAATTTAAGCGTCTTGGCCGAAAGGTTCTTCTCGTACCGGCAATGATCGAAAAACTCCGCCATCGCCTCTTTAAAAATTAGCATCTTAGTTTAGCTTTAAAGTAAATAAAGCTGAAAGATGCGAAGAACCGCCGGAACTTTTTAAGGGCGGGGCTGCTGTGGAATGGCCAGATAGTAAAAGAACAGGCCGAATAAAATCATATTCAGCAGCACTTCCGCTGATACGAGCATTCGGATCAGACTGGTATTGGGCAGGATATCGCCGTAACCGGTAGTGGTCGCGGTAATAATGCTGAAATACAAAAAATCAAATGGGCTGACCCTGGATATCCGCGCGCTGTGATACTGGTAGTTGATCCAGTAGATGCGATTGCTTAAGGTATCAATACGGTTCAACAGGTCTGTTTTGCGGCCACGGTCTTTGGTTATTCCGTCCGTTAGTTCATTGAATTTTTTATAGATGTCCTTATCATAGAACGCAGCCATGTGCGTGAACCCTTCATCATATACTTTTGCGGTAGTTACTTGTACCTCATAAGCCTTTTGTGCCTTTTCCACGTTTAGCTTACTAATGCGCACCATCAAATCATCATAGGTAGTTGAGTTTGGCGACAAGGAACGTTGCTTTTTAGTTGTGGCAGTAATGATCACATCTAAACTGTCTATACTCTGACGGTCCACTGCGGTTCGTTGCTTCAGGATATTGGCGATATTCCGGTCATGCGTTTTAAATATCTCTTTAAATAGCGTGTCACTGAGCTTTTCCTTTATAACGATCAGCTCTTCCAACGATTTTTCCTGGGCGTCTATAGCTCTCAAACTATCAATTTTTGGCATAATGACCCGCCGCTGATCGGTCGTGCTCAATTCGCCCAGGGGAATGTCTCTGCCTGTCGGACTGCTGACGATATCCTGGTAGCCAATAAACGGGCCGGGCGTCTGCTCATTCAACTCCGCGTTGATAATGAAGTTACTCGTATTACCCACATACAGCACATAATATACGATCCAGAAAAAAAGTATACTAATGAAATAGGCGATAGCCGTGCTGATGAGCCTTTTTTTATTTTTCATACGCCGATTAATTGGTGGAACTCGCGGACCAAGTCCAACCGGGTTTGGTAGATCTCATTCTGCACATACACGTCCGCCTCCAGCCAGGTATCTGACGGATCCTCATTCTCTGTACCTAACAAACCCCGGTCAATTAATTTGGCGCGATTCATAGTGGCCAGCGCAGTCGTACTCTTATCCATCATCCCTCCGATCTTATCGCACAATTCATCTGAAAAATAGATTCGGTTCAACTCCAAAGCCTCCTTGACATCGGCCAATGATTGTTTAACTTCCGTTGACGGGAGCGTATCCGTCGCCAAATTCCCTTTCTGCATAAAATTGGTAAACGCCCGCAAGTTCTTCTCCAATTCATAAATCAATGTATATAGCAACCTGATCTTTTCCCCACGCTCTTCATGCAACTTACCATACCTAATTTGATGCTCCGCATTCAACCGGCCCAATTGAGCCTTATACTTATCCAGGCCCGCATCCAGCGTTTTATCAATGAGTTTCTTACCCACATAGATCAGCACCGCGGACAAACCGCTCACCGAAATCAAAAACTTAATAATATCCGTCCAATTCATAATTATTCGCTAGGTCTACCGCCATCAAATATAAGCCTGTTCAGTAATTTCATGTTAGCTCTAGTATTTTTATATTGCAGAGATAATTGATTTACTATGCCAAACATGAATATACCTGATTTTAAGAAGAGGTTTGGCGTCGATGCGTATATTCCGGAAAGGGACGGCATTTTGTATAAATACTTTAGCATTGAGCGCGGTATTCAATGCATCTTGCAGGAGGCGCTTTTTTTTGCTTCCCCCTCACAGCTCAATGATTCGTTCGAACTCGACGTGGATAAATTCAAATTTGAAATGTCGGATAAGAATATTAATGCATTTCTAAATCGGATCTATCCTGATAGTGAGACTGAACGGCAGGTGGCTTTTGAAAAGTCGAAAGAGCATCGCAACAAAGTACCCGCCATCATGAAAATGCAACTCGCGAAATTGCGGGATTCCTGCGGTATTTGTTGTTTCACTAACGACCCGGTTAATAAACTCATGTGGGCACATTATGGGCAGTCCGACACAGGTATCGTCGTCGGTTTTCATATACCGCCATACTCTTTCCATTTGAAAGACTTTTTTATGATGAAAGTCTTGTATGAGGAAGAGCGTTCTTTTATTGATTATTTTAACCGGTCCACTGCTGTTTTTCCGCTTTGGGCATTTGTCAAAAACAACGAATGGGCTTATGAAAATGAAATCAGAGCGGTCAAAATGGATTATAACGGCCTGTTAAAGTATCAAATTGAAAGCGTGCGGGAAGTTCATTATGGTATAAAGACAAATACAGATATGATCGGTCGGCTGGAATCGATTATGGCTCTGAAAAACTACCGAAGCTACAAACGGTTTCAAATCTGTCATAGTACCGATTCTTATGGTTATAAAAGCAACCCTTTTTAATCGAACCGCTTCACTCCAATATTAAAATAGCTCGCTTAAAGCAAAAGTATAAGGTATCTGCTTATGCCTTATCAATTTATCAGATGCGTTGCCCGTATCATTTGTTTTACCTAATATTGAGCGAACCTTACTAATTCCTAATGTCAGAGAACGACCCATACACGCCTTTTAAAATTATCGCGGTTATCCCGCGCGAAGGCTGTAAACCTGAATACTTAAAAGTACTTCAAAAAGATCAGCCTTATTATTTTTACCGGAACTATAAACTCGGAAAAAATGAGGAACTTGAAGAAGACTCTTATTTGGAGGACCTGTTCAATAAATGGGGACCCCATATCGAAATTACTGCCATTGTAGGCAAAAACGGTTCCGGGAAAAGCACCATTATGGAACTTTTCTTTATGACCATTAACAATTTGACCTATGGGAATGAAAAAATCAGGCGGGATTTGGTCTATGTCGAGAAAGTGCATGTTGATCTTTATTTTCTGACAGATCGCTTCTATAAGATCAAAGTCGATGGGATGTCCACCAAGGCATTCGTATTTGACGAAAAACTGGAGCAGATGGTTGAAGCGGTAAACTTTGACTTTCGGAAGCTTTTTTACACCGTTACAATCAATTATTCTCATTACGCTTACAATGACTTGGATTATCCGCGCGGGCAAAAGTGGCTAAAGGGGGTGTTCCATAAAAATGACGCATATCAGATACCCCTTGTACTTAACCCTTACCGGGATAACGGGAATATCAATATCAACCGGGAAAACCAGCTGGTAACCGCTAGGCTAATGGCGAATCTTTTACGCCCGTCTTCGGACAAAGATTTCAGTTTTCGCAAACTTTCGGCAAAATTCATAGCGGTAAGGCTAAGATTGAAATTAGATAATTCCAAAGCAAAAAAAGTTCTTTTCACCCGTATCGTAGAATCAGAAACAAAACACACGGTCAAAATGCCCGACGGGACCTTCCTGGAAGAAGTAAATATCGGTATGCTTTCCAAAATTGATCGGCCGGCCATATTGAAAATAATCAATACCCACTATCCTTTCAATCATCAATTCGAAGCCGAAAAAAAAGACCCGGAAGCGATTACCTATATTTTTTATAAACTCGTCATTATCTGTTTAAAATATGATGATTACAAGAAATTTTTCTCCAAAAAGAGCGAGAATTTCAGAGACATTGACACGTTCATAAAAAAACTAATCGATGATCCCAGTCATATTTCTTTTAAACTTAAACAGACCTTAAACTATTTAAACTTCCGACACATTCGCGCTGATCAGAAAACCCTGGAACTGGATGATTTTGGTCAACAAGTCTATACTATTTTTAATGCCGGACACGAGCATATCAAAGAACTGATCGAACTGATACCGCCACCCATCTTTCAACCGGAGATCATCATGCGGGAAATCAAAGGAAACCGGGTGTCGTCTTTCAAATATTTAAGTTCCGGCGAAAAGCAAATGAACTATTCTGTATCCTCGTTGCTTTATCATCTTAACAACCTGGACTCTATACCTGATAAAAAGGATGAAAGGATCGCCTACCAAAATGTCTTTGCGGTCATGGAAGAGATCGAACTTTATTTTCATCCAGAAATGCAAAGGGAGTATGTCGACTACATTGTCAAAAGCATCGTTCAGATGAAATTTAAGCGCATCAAAAATGTGCAAATCTGCTTTGTAACCCATTCTCCTTTTATTTTGTCTGACTTGCCGGATACGAATATCTTATTTCTCGATAAGCAAGGAAAGCCTGCCGGCGATCAGGCGATCACAGCAACGTTCGGCGGCAATATTCATGAATTACTGGCCAAAAGCTTTTTTCTGGAAAATGCACTGATCGGAGAGTTTGCGCGCGGAAAAATCAAATGGGTGATCGACCAGGTCAAACCATCTATAGAAAATGTTCCGCTTGAGAACGTGGATCATGAGCAAGTGATGATGATAATCAATACTATCGGCGAAGAATTCATTAGGGAGAAACTACGAGAAATGTACTACGAACGATTTGATGTAGAACCAAATGCAAAAATCAAACAGTTAAGGGAACAAATTAAACAGATAGAAGATGCTCAAACTAAAAATAAACAACCAGACAAAAAATGATGCTGAAGCGCATTTCGCAATTGTCGGACCTCTTTTACGTACCCGGGCACTGAACATTATAGCGGGAGACATTGGCAGTAACCGAAACCCGGTTAATGTAAGCCAGACCGTAACGGATTATCTTAATGATCTACTGTTAGGAGATCATTTGAAAAATCTGATCTGCGCAACGCCGGACCGGCTAAGAGAGATAGCAGCGAGTACCCACATTCATTATCCGACTTTTGCGGTTAAGACTAATGATGATCACAAAGTGCTGGAGAATCTTTTTATCACTAGTGTATACGATAAAACGGGTTTCAAAAAACTAGAATTTATCAAACGTATTGATTTTGATACCTGCGCCTATTGCAACCGCAATTATATTTATTACTTGTCTGGTAACGTCAATCGGCCCATCAAACCGGAAATTGATCATTTTTTGCCCAAATCCAAATACCCCTATTTAGGGTTATCTTTTTACAACCTGATCCCAAGTTGCTCTACTTGCAATTGTGGTGATGCGAAGGGTCAGCTCGACCCCATAGATAATGGGTTCCAAAGTCCCTATGAGATAGAGCAGGACGACACTTTTACCTTTACATACAAAGCAGATGACGTTGCCATATTAAGCCCAATCGTTCGGAAATATGCGGTTACCGTTAAATTTAAAACAAAGATAGATGCCAATAACGAGGTGCTAAAACTTGAAAAACTTTACCAACAGCATTCCGACCATGTACTTGAATTGATCATCAAAAGCAAGGGACACTACGCACAGGCTTATCGCCGCTATTTAGCATCCTATAAAGAATTTCGGTTTGACGATTTAGAAATAGATCGGATGATACTTGGCAACTATGCAGGAAAAGAGGAGATGCACAAACGTCCGTTGGCTAAATTATACCAGGACATTGGCCGGGAACTTAAATTGATCAAATGATTTCCGATGGTCAACTGGTAAAAGACAATTATTTATTGATATCTTCCTTACCTTCGTAAACAACAGGAACAAGCTTAAATACTGACTCGTTGTTTTCTTCTCGAAATGTGAGGGCGATGTAGGTCATAGATAACAAAAGTGAACCAATCGTTAGCGCACCGCAAATTAGCGTGAATCCTTTGCTACCAGCAAAGAACGCATTGAATAATGGCAATATCGTACCGCAGGTTAAAATGGTAAAGCTATTTACCATCAAATGCTTAAAAGCTTTTGGTAACGGCTGTTCTATCAGAAACGTGTGATCATGTAATTTAAATAACACCTGATTAAGCACATATCGCTCGATATCCAGGAGATTATCCAGTATGGATGATTTATTAAGCCCGGCTTTTATTTTGAACGCCTTGTAAAATTGGTGCCGCTCTATCTGATCGGTTAGTGTGCTAATTTCGGGCAGATCACGTTCTTCCAGCATAAGGGAAAAAACAGGATCTTCGAGCATGCCCTTTATGTAAGCATTAATAGTTTCATTGTTATTTGCGTAGACCCGGTTGACATAGTTCAAATGTGTGTAAACATCCCCGCTAAAGAATAGGATTTGTTTGATCATCAATGCGTAGCCCAAATCGTAACTTTTCTCCTTCATTTTCGATTTCAGCTCCTTCAGGTGTTCTGAACTAATATCTTTCGCATCACCAGTAAATTTGTAAATGATTAGTTCCTTTCTACTGACCGCCAGGGACTTCGCAGATTGGTATCTGTGCAAGTCATATTGCCTAAGATAATTATCTGCTAGTGCGCACAAGTATCTGTAATGTAGTACCGATTCCCATAAATCATTAAAATTGGTCAACAAATTCGTTTTGTTTTGCCTGATCGACAGTGCCTTCTGCAATAAATACCCCAATTGAATAGTGGCGTAAATTGCGGACACGGATATTAAATAATAAATATAATTCACGTCCTCTTTTCCAGCTTTAAGAAAAAAAATGATGAGTATTACAGTTGTGATACCACAGGTCACCGCAGCAATGTTATAATTATCTTTCCAAAATTTGTTCATAACCTTTCATACTCACTTTTTAGATATATTATATCAAAAATATTTGCTAACATATTGAAATTGAACAGTAATTAGAATAGCTTTAACAATTGTTTTATATTTATTTTTTCTAACGCCTTTTTCACATGTCCCAACCCTCGTTAACGGACCAGCAGCTTTTCGAACAGATGTATGCGCTACATACCGAAGAGCAGTTGGATGATTTTATCACCAAACATCCTGCGATCTTTCAGGAAAGCAACTGGCATCCGCTGGGTGGGCACGAGAATAACTATGGGGTAATCGAGAACCAGCAGGCTTCGCCGATCGCGGCGCTGATTGAAAAGATCACCAATTCAATCGATGCGACTTTGATGAAAAAGTGTTACCAGGCAGGAATTGATCCCAAATCCGCTGCGGCCCCGAGAACGATGGATGAAGCTCGTGAACGTTTTTTTCCGGACTATAAGAACTGGGATTTAAGCGGTCCACGGAAAGGTCAGGCCAAAAACTTGCAGATATTGGCGGATGGGCCAAAACTCAATCCATCGCTGACCATTTACGACAACGGCGAAGGGCAGCATCCGGACGATTTCGAGCAAACCTTTTTATCCTTGCTGCGCGGCAATAAGAACGAGATCCATTTTGTACAAGGCAAATACAATATGGGCGGCAGTGGCGCCATTATTTTCTGCGGCAAGAAAGGTTACCAGTTGATTGCTTCTCGGAGATTTGATAAGACTGGCGATTTTGGTTTCACTTTCGTGCGTGAGCATCCACTGACCAAGGAAGAAGAAGGTAGGAAGAAAAATACCTGGTATGAGTTCTTAAAGATGAACGGATTGATACCGGCCTTTAAGATTTCAAAACTTGACCTCAATCTACATGAAACCTTATTTGAGACAGGCACAATCATCAAGTTATATTCTTACGATCTGCCAGCTGGCAGTCGTTCGGTGATTTCGCGTGACTTGAACCAAAGTATAAATGAGTACCTTTTTGAGCCAGCATTACCCATCCTGACAGTTGACCGAAAGTACCGCTATCCTGATGACCGGAACTTGGAAAGAGACCTGTATGGGTTGAAACGGCGTTTGGAAATTGAGGATAATAAGTATATAGAAGATTATTTTTCCGAGAATTACGCTGAAGAACCTTTTGGTAAATTTAAGCTCACCTGTTACGTGTTTAAAACGCGCGTAGATGATAAAAACATTAAAGAAACGAAGGAATCTATCCAGCGTGAGTTTTTCAAAAATAACATGTCGGTGATGTTTTCGGTCAATGGGCAAGTACATGGAAATTTCACTTCCGAATTTATCACCCGCTCGTTAAAGTTTAACTTATTAAAATACCATTTACTGATCCATGTTGATTGTACCCATATGAACTATAACTTCCGCAAGGAACTGTTCATGGCTTCCCGGGACCGGTTGAAAGAGGGTGATGAAACTACGCAGCTGCGTAAATTTATTGCGACCAAATTAGGCAACAGTAAAGGACGTTTGGCAGAGATCGAAAAACGCCGTAAAGATTCCATATCTGTCGATTCCAAAGACACGGCAGAAATGCTCAAAGCATTTTCGAAAAATTTGCCGATGGACAGCGCGCTGATGAAACTGCTGAACCAGACCTTTAAGCTGGAGCAGAAAGACGATAAGCCCAAACCAAAAGACCAACCTAAGAAGGAAGTGCACCATAAAGAAGAAAAGGAACCTTTCAAGCCACAAAGGTTCCCTACTTTTCTAAAAATAAAATCCACCACCGATAAAGGAATTTCTGCGATTAACCTGCCACGCGGGCAGGACAAGTCCATCCATTTTAAAACGGATGTAGAAAATCATTATTTCGACCGTATCGAAGAGCCGGGAGAATTTAAGATCGGAATTCTAAACTACAAATCGAAAAATGAAACCGAGGGAGGCACCGCACCCGGCAAAAAAGAAAACATCGATGAGGTTTTTAATGTCACCACGTCCAGCCCACATGAAGGGACCATCCGGATGAATTTGACCACTAAAAACGAGGTCCGCGTAGGTGACGAGATCGAAATGAAGGTGACCTTAACTGGTGCCGGGGAAGATTTCGAGGAATTGTTTTGGATCAAAATTGGCGACCCCGAACAGAAAAAGGAAGAGGTCAAGAAAGTCGAGAAAGAGGATGACCAGCAAATTGGCTTGCCGCCATTTGTATTGGTCTATAAAGAAGCCAAAGAAGATTTCCCGACCTGGGAAGGGGTTTCCGAAGGGATCGATGCCGAATTCGACTATGAGACCGTTATGGTGCCGCAGGTTAGTGGTGGCAACCTGGAAAAGATCATCATCAACATGGACAGCCACGTGCTTAAAAATTTCAAGGCCAAACACAAAGACAGTACGGCATTGGAAGTGGCGGACAAGAAATACATTTCGTCTGTTTATTTTCACACCCTTTTCCTGTACACCATCACCAAGAACAGAAAGTACGGGATCACCAAAGAAGGCGACGACAATAAAGAAGTCGATCTGGAAACTTATCTGCGCGACCTGTTTTCCAGCTTCTATTCTGAATTTATCCTAAACTTCGGCACTAACGACCTTTTGCAAATGATCAGCGAGTAATATGTTAAATTCTGCATTTGATTTAGGCGAGGAATTAAGACTTAGGGAAATATCCTATAAGCTTCACCAAACTTTGTGGGATCCCGGTGAATTTTCTAAAATTGACCTGGACCTAAAGAATTGGACCACTTTTAAATACTTGAATGACGATGGTAGTGATTTTAACACGGACATCAAACTCCTTCCGCATAATTCTGGTGGCATCTATATGTTTTCAATTAAGTGCCCGGTCATTCCCGGTATGACGGATTTTCCGGTATACATCGGACGTGCGCTCTATACAAAGGGGCAGAACTTAGAAAAGCGGTGTAAAGAATATTTCCAGAAATATGCAAGATCCGGCGAGCGCCCCAAAATCACACGCATGTTTCATTATTGGGCGCATGACCTGCACTTAAATTTTATGCCGCTTAACGACAACGAAGATATCGCCAATCACGAGAAATTTTTAATCAATGCCTTGTTACTTCCATTCAATGACCAGATTCCGGATATGGAAATTCGACAAGCTGTAAAAGCATTCAACTTATGAAAGTACCAGCATTAAGAGCAGAACTTGGTGGCCGTGTTTACTATGTGGCGACCTTGACATTTGGACAAGTCAGCCAGTACGTTTCACCCATTAACGATCAACTACATAAATCAGAAACACTGAATGATTTGATCCAGCGCAGTATTTCCAAGAATTACCTAAACATCAAGGATTATATTTTAAATCAACCGGAATTGTTTTTTAACTCACTGGTCCTCGCGGTGTATAACAATTACCCGGACTGGACAGAAATTGAGGTGCAGTTTGATGATAATACATCCAGTTATCAGCTCGGGTTATTAGATTTTCCCGGAAATCATAAAATATTTCCAATAGACGGACAGCACCGGGTTGAAGGCATCAAAGCAGCGCTAAAAGAACGGCCGGACCTGCACGGTCAGCAAATTGCCGCAATTTTTATCGGGCATAAAAATGATGAGGCCGGCATGTTGAAAACAAGAAGGTTATTTACCACCCTGAACCGTTATGCTAAACCCGTTTCCTTAGACGATATCATTGCCTTAGATGAGGATGACATAGTTGCGATTACCACCCGGTATCTGTTGGAAGAATACGGACTATTTAGTGAAAAAAGGATTGTTCTGGCCAAACAAAAGGGCATTCCCAATAACAACAAGGATGCCATGACCTCGGTAATTACACTATACCAGGCTAACGTTGAACTATTCAAAAGTTTTTACACGAAAACACACAACAGCAAACCTACCGAAGATTACCTGGTGGATTATTTAAAATTCAGGCCGTCGGAAGACGAAATCGAAAAATTTCAAACGTTCATTCTGTCATTTTGGGACGCCTTCCGCACGGAACTTTCGTTTGTAGGCGACTATCTAAATAAAAACAAAGATTTTGCTAAAGACTTCAGGAATAACAAGACCGGGGGTAATCTGGTGTTCAGACCTATCGGATTTTTGCCACTGGTTAAAGCCGCATTAAAGATTTACACACGAGAAGGATTAACTTTTAAAGAAATATTTAAAAAGTTCAATTCGTTGAACTTCAACCTTGACCAAAAACCGTGGCTATACGTATTATGGAACCCGATCGAGAAAACCATGTTGACTAATTCGGATGTGCTTACCCAATTGTTATTACTTTTTCTGGCCTATCCCCAGGTGCTCAACGATCAGGAGCTCAATAAATTAAAAAATGCCTACGGCGCTAAAATTTCTTACAAAGGAAATATCAAAGATATTTTAAAAGAAATAACCGCTTGAGAGCTATACGTTAGCTTTTAACAGCTTTAAAAATTCAAGCACCTGCTTATGGTTTTCCTCGGGATTATACGTTATTAAATGAATACCATAATCTTTTCTCCATCTTTCTGCGATGATAGGAGAAACTTTCGTTTCGTCCACCAATGCATAGTGTTTTGGACCACCATCATGGTAAGCGTGTTTTAAGAAACCGAGCAAAAGATTTAACTCCGGGTCCGTAAGTGAAGATCCCAAAAATAATATCGAATTGGTTGTAAATAAGACTTGCAGGATACTTTTATAGCCAATTTCCGCATTTATGATGTTCCTGTAATCTTTATCAGTTAATATGATCTTATCAGGTTCATCTGCGTCACCATGTGCTTTCAAAATAAATTTATATCCATTCCAAATGTTGTCAGCCATGGCTTGTGGCTGTGAATAGGTATATTTTTTTGCACTTTTGCGGTTTATAAAGGCATAGGCATCTTCAATCAAATAGTCATAATTAGTTGTGATAATATAATTATATGGCAACTCTACAACGATTTTAAAGATATCATTTGGCTCAGGACGTTGATCAACGAATCGTTCACGGATATATTTGTTGAATTCATCCTTTCCGAGCTGGTCTCTTAAAGCTTCTGCTAAGGGTAAAAAATTACCTGCTTCAGCGATAGCTCTGCATTCTTTGACATACTCTCCCGAATTGGGAATTATTTTTTCTACACGCGCGATTAATTCATTCAAAAGACCTAACCAATCAGGAAGCCCCACGCTTTTTGACAAACCAGCACCAATGAACAAACTAGCTCTTTTGCTTCTAAATAAGTTAAGAAGTTCCTCCGGTATTTGAGCTAATGCGAAATCACTCATTATTTTACTTTTAAGAATTTGGAAAATTTCCGGTCAAATACCGTTGCCCGAATATTAATATTATCCTTTGACGACCCTGACAGATTAAAGGCATAAATATAATCATACATATGTTTATCATACAAAGTCTTGTCTTTAGTATCAATTAACTCTTCGGGATGTTTAGAGTACTGAAGACGTTTGGTTTCAAAAACGCCGAAAGCCGCAGCCATATTTTCTGCATCAACACCCGAAATTTCATCCGCGCGTCGGTATAACATCCAGAAAAAATCAACGAAAGCCCATTTGTTTTTGATGTTCAAGTTCATCTCTTTATTAATTTGGTGCATCCAATTCAATACCTTGTGCGCGTTTTTCATGTATTTCAAGGGATAGGCCACATACAGCTGCTCATACATTTTTTTGATCTGGTCTGCTTTTAGATCAGCAGTATTGTCAAAATGGATCAAGGTTATGGCATGTGCTAGATAATCTTGCTTGGTAAACCTTGAATCAGATATCTTAGATGCCGTAAAGAATGGACATGTTTTCACCTCTGCGTCGATAGCAAATCCTATTGCGCTGCCGACAGCGTTTCGTTTTTCAGGTTCATTCAATCGTTTACCCATTTGTAATCTCGCAAAAAGCGTTCGGACTTCATTATCAGTCGCTTCTGCAAGAATTGAAATAGTCAGCTGAAATTTCTTAAACTTTTTATAAACTTCCGTTAGCTCAGAATCTGATTTCAGTTTATTAAAATCAACATTGGTATATAGCTTATTATCAAGTTCTAATTCCTTTATCGTAACGTTGCCCTCGGCAAATTCCCAAATTGCGTATAATCTTTGTTGGCCGTCGGCTACTTCATATTGATACATGGGATTATCAGAAGTCTTTCTCAAATAAATTTTAGGGATATCGAAGCCCTTTAAAATCGAATCTATTAAAAGACTATTGTCCTTATCGGCCCAAACGTTTCCTCGCTGATATTGGGGCTTAGGGTCGACGGTATCTTTTACCTTAATGGTTTTATCAATAGTCCAGTTTTCGATTTCTACTAACATTATGAATTGGGATAATTTATATAAAGCACGCTGCGCAGCCTTCCTCTTCCGAATCTAATATGTCGAAGAGTTTATTGGATTGCTGGCGTTGTTTAGCTAAGGTTTGTTTGGTTAAAAATTCTTCTTTGATCTGATGGATGCGTGCGGGGTTGATCAAATCTTCGAGGCGCTCGTTTTGGTTCCAGGTGTAGCCGTCTTTTTCGTATTCCATGGCCAGGAAAAACTTGGCGGGGTTTTGCTCGTAGAGCCAGACCCATTCGATCTTTTGCTGGAAGAAGCAGAAAAAACAGCCGGAACGGCTCCGGTTATAATGGCCGGTCTTGCCTGAAACGTCGTAAGGGATCTCTTTATAATATTGGGGCACGCCCACGCCGCTTTCTTCCAGGATGCGGAAGATATCGGCACGGATCAGCACGTCTTCATTATCCAATAGGGGAAAATCGCTTAAAGAGGCAATAGGCAGCGTGGTGCCTTTAATCAGTTCAAAAACAACATGATTGAATGCTTTAGCGCCGAGATCAAGCAAGTTCTTCACCTTTTGGCCCTGTGCGTAACTAAAGGATAAAGGGGTTGCGATGATATCGGAGGCGCGACGGTATAAATTTTCCGGCAAAAACTCCTTGTAAAGCTGCTTCATCGCGGTCATTTGCCCGTTGCCCATGACTTTGTTCATCACTTCTTCGCTCCAGATGTTTTTTCGGAAGGGGAAGATGGATTGCACATTGGGTTTGGTGGAAATGTAGCCTTCGCGATCTTCATCACCGCGGATTCCGACATAAGAAATAACCGGTGTCGTACCGATATAGGCTTCGAACGGCTCGATCTTTAATTTTTGCGTACACCAGCGCGTATTGGACGAAGGCAGAAAGCCGCCGTACAACTGATGGTAATAATCAAAAGGACTCTTTTTATCAGCCGTTGGGGCATATAATTTATGGACGCTCATGCCCAGTTCTTTCTCCAGGTTGGTAATCAACTGGTAAGTTTCATCGAGTTCCTTGCCGGTATCACAAGTATAATATTCGATCGAGAGCTGTGGATAAAGCGACTGCATATAGATCGCCAGGGCCGCACTGTCCTTGCCGCCCGATATGCCTAATACATGCCTTACTGCTTTATTCATCATCCTTGCCTAATTCTTTTTTGAGCATTTCGGCTAAGATAGCGATTTTGGTAAACCGGTTCTCTTTCCCCAATACACTATCGATATCGTTCAATGCCTTTTTAAACTTTGCCGTGTGTTCTTTCGGCATCGTCACGATCTGCTGCCGGGCTTTCGCGCCGGGTATCGTGATTTCTATCTTGAAAGTTTCTTCACCGCCGTGTTCGTGCTGGTATTTCCCTATGTCGTTTAAGTTGTCCAGTTCGCGGATCAGTTCGCTGAAACGGTCGAACAGCCGGATCTCGTCTTCGTCGCTGCTTTGGTCCAGCGGTTTGCTGATAATGGCCTGGGCCAGCGATGACAACCATCCCGCCCGGTCCTCTAACGGCGAAAAAAGCCGGTTATAAAAAGTGCGCTGATTAGGCAGTAATAAATGCTCTTTCAAGTGCCCCTGGTAACGGCCGCGCAAACGGGCTTTATAATCTGCAAACTCCAGTTCCTCGTTCCAAAGCGAATTGATCACGCTTTCAAAGCGCACCAGCAACTCCTGGTAAGCCGAGCGCAATTCGCGGATGGCATCTTTCACCGATTCGATAAAGGTACCGAGCAGTTCCGGGTTCTTGTGCAGTTGGATTAGATCATAACCCAAAGCCGCAGGCAAGTCGTCAAAAAACAAGGTTTCCGGGTCATCGGCATTGATCATCGCCGCCCTCACTTTTTGCCCCGCACCGCTGACACGTTTAGTGTGTTTGGCATAAGTATTCAGTTCTTTATAAAATTTGATCAAAGGTACCACGGTCTGTACGAATGCTGCATTGTCACTGCGCTCCTTCGCCGGTAACTGGAACAGTTCCCTGTAGCGGTTGAATAACTGCATCCGGATGCCGGTGGAATCAAAAGCCTTGATGGCATAATTGCCCGGTTTTTTCACCAGCAATTCCAGCATTTCCGCGTTCAGTTCGGGGATATAGCCGAACTCGCCATACAACGCGTAATCTGAACTTTTAAGGATTAGGTAAATAGGTATCCAAAAATCGAGGAAACCTTTCTTCAATTTGAACGGCGCTTTACCCAAACGTTCATATAATTGTTCTACACCAGCTTTTGCGCCTTGCGTAGAAACTAAGAAATCATTACAAACCTGGAACAGGGGCCTGAAACGGTAAGGGTCTTGGTCCCAATGAGGTTCCGCTAAGTGCCAACCCCCATCGGTTGCTGTATGGATGCCGGTCTGGCGGAGCATCGAGTAATAAATACTTTTTTGTGGCGGGAAGCCGGTGATACCCAGATCCTCAGCGGCTTCATTCAAAAATAAAGCCTGGAACAATTCTTTGCGTGCGGTCGAGATTGCCGGGGACAATTTGGTTTTATTCACTAATTCACTCCGTAATACCGGGGTTTGCGGGTAAACATCCGCACAGATTTCCGACAGCTTCTCGTTAAAACGTCGGGAGTGCATGATCGTCAGGTCTTCCGCACCGCCATAGAACCAGCGCACCACTTGCGGGTTGAAAAAGCTGTTCATCACATAATGATTCAACAAGTTGCGCTGCCGGTCAATGATCGCTTCCAGTTCGCGTTTAGCGATCCGGTCATTTTGGTGTTTATCACGCGCGATCTCCGCCTTTTCGATCTCTTCAATTAATCCTTTGATCTCATCCGGGTTCTGGTAAAGCCCGTAAAGCACTGCTTGCGGCTGCTGTCCCGAAATACGAATGACATCCTCAGGTTGCAGATAAGTACTAAATATAAGGTTGATATAGCCGTCGATCTCGCCGCGCTGCACTTCAGCTTCAAATGGGCTGTCGGTGATTTTATATTGAAAGACCCGTGGTGTACCACGATCAAAATAAACACGCTTAGCCGAAACGGTTGGAAAATCAAAATAAGTGCTCAGATAATTCACCACGTCATTGGCGCGGCTCACTTCAGCAGCGGCACTTGATAGCGCTACATCAATGTCCACGTCACTCGCCTCGTAAAGTGTATAGCGGGCGGTGCGTTTATAATAGCGAATAATAAAACGTTGCTCCAGATCGCTGATCACAGCACTCATTTCAGTAGTGGCCAGTACACCGTTCAAATAAATACTCAGAAATTGCTGGTCGATACGTGCGCTACCCGGCAGAAAGATTTGCAATAAACCGATTACTTTGACCACTGCCCGGTAATGATCCTGTTTCGCAAAATCAAATTCGCCGTCAATGCGCTCCAACGCATTCCTGATCTCGGCCCAATAACTGTAATCCGGGTTTCCTTTAGAAAGCAGGAAAGAGTTCAGGTTATAATTCAAATAGTCATAGACCGCATTCAGCGCATAAAAATTGGCCTTGGCCGCATCAAAGTCTTCCAAGTCAAAATAGTTATCGCCATTCAGGAAACTAAACAGCGAACGCTCATTTTGCCCGTAACGCTGTAAAGCCCTCGCCAACACAGCCGCTGACAAAATATCCAGCGGGTAAAGCTTCGCCGCCACTTCCGCATTGAAAAAGTCCCGCAGTGGGTAAACCTTTGCGGCTACGATGGCCTCAAATATTTCTTTAAATACCTGCGTTAATTTTCCAGGCACTTCTGCATTTAAACGCTGACTAGCCAGGTACAACAATTGCTCTACCGGCTCGTTAAAGGTGATCTCTTTAAAACGCCCTTTAACCTTCGTCCATTCATTGCGCTGTAATTTGGAAAGTTCCAAAGCGTAAGCCGCAAAATCCTGGTGCAACGTTGTCAGCCATAAAACTTCGTGCTCATCGCTGTTCACCAGTTCCGCTAATTGCTGTATAAAGTAAAGTTCTTTTTCCGGCTCATGCCGTGCGGCGTATTCCAGCACCTTACCAAATTCATCCAGGATCAGCACCACCCGCTTGCCCTGCGCATTCTCTTTTTTCAACAACACCGCCAGATCCTTCAATATTTGCTGCGGTTTATAACTGCCCGAGCCGATCAGTTCAGCGAACTGGTGAATAAAAGATTCATAATCCCCAACAGCCTTCAATATCCGAGTACCGGCCAATTTTGACCAGGGTTGTTGTTCAAAAAATAAAGCCTCGCCGGAGAAATGCTGTTCTAAGGCAGACAAGAAAGAAGACTTTCCGGTGCCATAGGCACCGATCAGGTTGATCGTGCGTTGTCCCGCGCGGTAACTGTTGCCGAGCATATCGAAAACACCTTGCACGTTGGACGTCAAAAAATATTGTGTCAAGTCAACTCCCTGGCGTAAAATGTTAACCGATGGCGAAAAATATTTAGGCATAATATCCCTCCAAAATTTCCCATTTATTGAATGATTCCCTTAATTGCAGCACCTGGTTACCTGCGGTTTCGCTAAAGTTTAAGCCCGGATATTCAGCCGCTAATTCCCGCAACTGTTCTTCCAAACCTTTTTCACTTAGTCTGAAGATTACCCCCGGGCTGTTCGGAGCCTCTAGCAAATCACCAAAAGCAATACTTTGGCCTTCTTCCCCAAAACGGTCCAAGATCGCAAAAAACAAAACAGCTCTCGGCAGGTCATAGCGAGCCTGACGCGACATCCGGAACCATTGGACCATCTTACCCGCCGTATTCTCTTTATAAAAATCGCTCAGCAGGTTCAGTTCTACCAGCAAATTAGCCGTTTCATCTTCCAGGTCCACCTTGCCGTCATTCGACCGCAAATAAGTCCTTAAAAACACATTTGCATCTGCCTCGTAAGTCTTATCACTGAATAGTCTAACCTCTTCTGCTTCAGTTTTCCGTTTCATGAAGTTGATCAGGTGGTCTTTCGAAAACTCGCTCCGTTCTTTGGTAAACTCATTAAAAAAGGTATTGAACAAATACAGCTTTTCATTTTTGATCGCCGAATAATGCAGCAGCCATAACGAACCGATGTCCTCCAGGAAAGGGTCATGGCCTTCAAATAAAAAACGGCCCAACACGGTCATTCCCTGGTGCTCACGGTCGATGATATGAAAACCCCGCAGCCAGAAACTGATCGACGTGACCATATTCTTACCCACACCCAGCGCGACCACCGCATCTTCGTCCCCAAAAGCCCGGCCATCCATCACAAAGTCATACCCCTTTTTTAACCAAAAGGTGCGGCAGACAAAGGTTTCGTGGCCTGAAAAGCCTATTCTCATAGTATAATCCCTCTAAACAGTATAAAAGCTATGTACCTAGCCAAGAACAAAACTATCTAATCTTCACGACAGCAATGGCAAAGACTTACCAACACTGCCCGCTAAAGTCCTGTGAATCAAATCAATGAACTGATAATCAAAAGATTATTACGTTGAAAAACAAAGAGGAATTTGCACTGCGACAAGCGTGCGTATGATCTCGTTTAGGTAACACGATAAAGATAAGGAATATTATTCAAAATAAACTCATATGACCCGGTAGGAAGAATACTGTATATAACTATAACAGATAGCAATGTAGAATCCCTTACTCAAAAGCAGTAATTATGTTCTGAATCTTATGATACTTACGTGGTAAATTTAACAATAGATAACTATTTATTATCATACAGATAACCTGAAATTTCATTTAAATATTTCAGCCCATCTAAACCCCAATCAAACCTTACAATAGGACATTACACAATTCGACGATATTATCACCTTCCTTTAATTAATCTCACCAATGTAAATTTTGAGTGTTTTTACTCTCGTATGTATTTCGAGAGTAAACATTACTCTAACCGATATCGGTTTTATATAAGCTATCTATAATGTTTAGTTCCTCCACAATCTGTAAATTTGCAATATGAAAAACCTTTGGTTTATAAGGCATGCTGAAAGTGAAGCCAATACAGGCTTGCCAACTTCTGATCCAGCCAGTATAGCATTAACAAGCCGCGGGTTGGAGCAAGCAAATTCTGTTTCCGAATTAATTGATATGAAGCCAGATTTAGTTGTAATGTCTTCCTACATCAGAACGCAACAAACAGCGGTCCCATTCCTCAAAAAGCACCCTAATGTTAAAACTGAGATATGGCCAATACACGAATTTGATTTTCTGTCACCCAAGCAATGCATGAATACAACTGTTGAACAGCGCAAACCTTGGGTAAAAACCTTTTGGGATAAATGTGATACAGGATATACTCACGGCGAAGACTCTGAATCATTCGGCGACTTTAAATCTCGGGTTTTAGCAAGTATAAAACGCTTGGAAAAAACAAGTGAGGAAAATATTATAGTCTTTGCTCACGGCCACGTAATTCGTGCAATTTGGCAGTATTTTATTACTAACAATACCTATATTGATAAAGCATGCATGGAATATTTTCGTGACAATATGAGCCGGTTACCCGTTCCTAATACTTCAATTTTCAAAGCTTCATTTGATGGTGAAATATGGAAAGTTATTGATCCGATTTTTAATTTGACATTAATCTAAGCGAGGAACTCGTAGTTAATATTACATCGATTGGTAAATTTATTTGAGCCAAAATGCATAATGTTTCCAATTAAATAAGGGTCAGAAAGTATTTATATCTGTACCTGTAAAGAAAACTGCCCAAAACTTTGTTGTTTAAGCCCGTTGAGAGGATCGGAACCTTGATTATAGCTAGCACCAAAAGATATGGACTTACTGCTGGTATTTATAAAATAATAGTTTACTCCAGCTTTAAATAGCTTCGTAAATTTTTCTCCATTATTTGTTGAATTAACTATTGCGTATCTATTTGTATAGTCAACTGTAAGTTCAATAAGTTTAGTTGGAGCTATAAGTTTTTTAGGCCTCGGTTTATTAATTGCAAATGATCCTGATAAATCGATCAAAGGCCTTAATACCGAACCAGCGGTTTGTTTATCCGAAGCAAAGAATTGTTGATATTGTGCTTCAAGATAAGGGCTGAATTGATAAGTGTATTTACCACCTGAAAGATAACCCGGGTGGTCCCAGTTCAACACATTCTTGCCATTTTTATAGCCTGCAATGTTAAGAGTAATTGATAATGAATGCGCACTGTCGATAACATCGTTTATGTACTTAATATTACCTGTTAATAATAAGCGTAAATTATCACTGCCACTTTGTAAATATTGTAAATTATATCCCACTTGATAATTGTTTTGAGGAGCATTTAATATCGTATTACGATGGTATTCAACAACCAGTTTGGACGTTACTGCGCTCGATGTTAATGGGCTAACTCCCGCTGAAACAGCAGCGTCTACTAACCAACTATCCTTTCCTCCGCTGGGAATTGTAAGTTGTAGTTGCGCTGGGCTTTGTTGTTCGTCAGCGGTTTGAAATGACTGCCTAAGCTGAAACCCCTTAAAAAAGGGTTCGCTCTCTGTAGAATCTTTCTGTTGGCAATATGCTGTAACAGTAAAAGTTAAGCAAAGCAGCAACAATAACCACCGGTTCATGATACTTCCTGTTTTATCAGATCGACAACTTGTTGTACTGTCATACTTGCAGATATCTCATCGCTTTTAACTGACGCTCCCGGCTTTTGTGTATTTACATATTTTTCAAGTTGTTCTGCAAAGTCAAGGCACATAGCATCGTTAAATCCAAGGTCGGATAAAGTAGAGGAATTGTCTAAATCGCTGGTTGTTCCGGATAATCCAGAAACACTAATAATGATTTGTTTTACGTCGTACTCAGTCATGATAATAAGGTTATAGATTATTTATAATAAATATATGTTAATTTATTATAAATAAAGTATTTACGATTATATTTATACTATTAAACCAATAACCATGAAACGCCTTATCACTTGTACTGATGGAACCTGGGATAAACCAGGGGACAAATTAAATGAGGAAGCCCTCGATTCAAATGTCTGTTTACTTTATAATGCTATTGCAGATGTTGATCAAAATGAAATCAAGCAATTAAAAGTTTATGACACTGGAGTAGGTACAGGCTACACTATAAAGGATAAACTTGCGGGAGGAATTACCGGCGAAGGCTTAGATAAAAAGATAAAGGATGTTTATATTTTTTTGATGCTGAATTACGAAAAAGGTGATCATATTTACTTGTTCGGATTCAGTAGGGGTGCGTATACTGCACGTAGCTTGGCGGGTTTTATACGAAATTGCGGTATCCTGAAACCGGAAAATCTTCCTTTGCTAGATAAAGCTTATGAGCTATACAGAGACAGAAATGACTACACCAGCCCGGTGTCTGATATGATGGTTTCATTCAGAGAAAACTATTGTTTTGAAAATATTACGCGGATAAAATTTATTGGCGTATGGGACACGGTAGGTAGCTTGGGTATTCCCTTTCCATGGTTTAATACATTTAACCAGGAAAAATATAAATTTCATGATATTACATTAAGCAGTACAATTGATTATGCTTACCAGGCATTAGCCGTTGATGAACACAGGAAGTTATTTGAACCATCGATATGGCAACTAAGCGATAATACCGAACATGGAACAACAACCGAATTAGAACAACGATGGTTTGCTGGAGTACATTGTAACGTTGGTGGCGGATATGCCGATAGAGGCCTAAGCAATATAACCCTTAATTGGATCGCAGACAAAGCCGAGGCAACAGGGCTTGAATTTAACAAAGATAAATTGGCGCTATATGAGGGAAATATAAAAGGTAAATTGGGTAACTCCTATACTGGAATATATCATTTATGGCCAAAATTTTTGCGTAAAATTGATATCCTTACCCATCCTGCACAAATAATAGACGAATCTGTTTATTTAAGAATGGAAAATGATCCTAATTATCGGCCTAAAAATGTCAAAGCTCGATGAGGTAATGCGCCCATTTATAAGGCTTCAAATAATATTTAATAGTATGACTAAATATGCTACTAAGCGATTTGGAGTAATTTTACATAGTCATATTTGCTATATTTTTCATCAGCTACTTTTTCTTTCTGCAAAGAAAGTAATTCATACTTGTTATACAGAGTAAGCTTGCTGGCGAAGTTACCGGCTAAGGATCGATAGTCATTAAGACCCAAATTTTTATTTGGAGTCAAAAGATCGGTAATCATTCACAAGTGGGTAACTATATGCTCATAATAATTACTACAACTAAACCATATCATGGAAAAGGACAGTTTAAATACCAAGCATGGGTATCGGCAACCGCCAAACGGATCTTTAATCGAAGGCATCGATCTGTTAATAGATCAAAATACACAGAAGCTTTGTGAAACTTATAATCAATCGTCAGGTGCAACGAGAAGTATTCTTTATTTATTGCTTGTAGTTACAGCTATTTCAGTGATCGCTGTTTTTAATAGTAATTGGGCGTTCAATTGGGATCATGAAAGAATTCAATTGTATAGCGACAGTGTTGTGATTTACAAAATTCAACTAAATAAATTTAGAGATTCATTAAAAAAAATGAAATGCAATAAAAAGGGCTATGTTTCCGATGTGGTGGCTCAAAAAAACTTCAAAGTTACTACTACACTCTTGGTTAATTTAAGTAATGTTCAAGCTAAGTTGAATGGGTTTATCAATGCTAATATTGAGAATAATGACGCTGTCAAGGTCTCTATTATAGGAGTTACAATTGACATTAATGATTTGGTTTCTATATGCGGGATTACCTTAATTATATTGTTAATAGTATTAAGATTTACAATTACAAGGGAAAAGCACAATTTAAAAATTGCGTTTAATTCTATTAATGAGCGATACAATTCTAGGGCTGATTATTTGAAATTACGGGAAATTTATATAAACGATGAATTAAGTTTTGCTATTTCAAAGGAGCTTACTAAAGATATTTCTAATAAAGAACGGATTATTTTACTTAATTCAAAAAATGGGGCTGAATGGGATGATTTAATTAGTGATATAAACTTTACAAGACGCAGGTACCATTACAATTTTTTATCAATGAACGAAGTATTTAATTTACCTTTATTGGATACAAATATCAACGAAAATAAAGATCCTTGGATTGAAAGGCACATCAAGAAATTTATTAATGTGTACCTGTTTTATTTCTTCCTTTTTGTTTATTCGTATGCAGTCTTGAATGATTTTTGTTCTTTAAAAAAAGCACGAACTGAAAGCCACTATCATACAGATATTATCGTTTTTATAAGCTTATTTTGCTTCTTTATGATTTTCAATCTTTGCAGGGACAGTGTAGAGCATAAGAAAATTGTAAATAATTTATTTTATAATTTCTGGACAAAAAACTACACTTATGATTATCAGGATTATTCTATAAAAAAGCTTCCTTTTTACAAATCTATAGGCTATCCAGCTATTATGATTGTTGGAATTTATTTGTTGAGTTTAATCATTCATTTTATATCTGGCTTGTTTTAAAGACGCAACCAACTTTATTGGTCATTTTGTTTAAGACTAGGACCATTTTACAAAGCTTTAAAGTAAATTTCCTAGTTGTGATGTTTGAAAAGTGAATAATTCCCGTTTGTGTTAAAGAAGATTTTAAAGTTACAGTAGAATAGGCTGTAAATAAAAGTTACTAGTAATGAGTTGAAGAAATTAAAATTAATACCTATCATTACATTGCTTGGCTAAGGCTCTTATTCATCCTTACCTTAAGAAATGAGTCCCTAGTTTCTTTAAAATTTGATTTCTTTCGATCATAGAACATTTGGGAAAAATGGAAATTTTAAAAAAAATATCGACTTAGCTCTACAGAATTAAAAATTTTTCCTAGTCGGATTATGTTTAGGTATTTTGATTTCAAAATTGAAAATCTCAGATGGCTGAATTTCCAGTGCAATGCAGACGGCTATTAAACCGCTTACTGATATGTTGTTAACCCCACGAATTATACGATATACTTGGCTGTAACTAAATCCGGTTCTATCTTGCACGTCTTCTAAAGTAATTTTTTTTAATTTGGAAACTTCCCATAAATGCTCTCTTATAATTTTCAAGTGGGTTGTATCTATGTACTGTTCAGCCATAGAGCAAAAGGACTTCAATAACCCAATTATTATTATTCCAAATTTGGAATAATAATAATTTTTTTTATATTTGATTTTGATTTAAATAAGAATAAAATAAATATATCCTCTTTAGGAGGCATTAATCAAGAGTCTCGTCGCACAAAGTATGACAGCCAAGACGCGAGGCAGTAAGAACAATGCTCATATCCGCTTTAGTGCTATATTAGCGCTTAAGAATAGGTATGGGCCTTACTGTGACCATGGTCTTGGCTGTCAATCAAGTGCAATGGAAGTAGTGTAGGTCCTGCCTATTTTTATTTAACGATGGCTCATTCATAATGAAACAATGAAATCGAGACCATTATATCATATACAAGACTTAGCATATCGAAAGGCAAACTTTGATTGCTACTTGTTTTACATGAAAACATATTCTCTTCAAAAATTAATTAAGAATATCATTAAAAACCCTGAATGATACTGAAATAGGGCAATCCGATCAGTTAATAGTTAATCTCATCGGATTTCTTTTTGCATTAAAGAATATTTTTCTGCAATATGTGAATTTTGCCAAAAGCTTTAAATTCACTATTACCTTATATTGAAACAATATGGAAGCTTCACCTGGACTATCACATCTTGAAAACCAATTAACGCCACCTGAAAAGGTATTGGCAAATTTTTTTGCTGCCTGGCCTGTTGATGTCGTTAAGGAAAAATGCTTCTATTTGTTTAAGGCGGTAGTAACCCACCCTGATGGGCAACCAAAGCTTCCCGCCGAAGAAGTCGCCCTGTTTTTGGATCAGTTAACCGACCTGGTGTCCGCGGCTTATGAATTGCACCAGGCTAACAGGGTTTCCACAAACCCGCAACAGGAGGATGAGCATGAATAAACTTTGTGTGCACACCTGGCTGCTGCTCATTTCTCCCCCGGAGTGATCATGCCTTAATTAATCCCCTACAGTATCCTTAATTTTTATTGTTAAGATGATGAATGAAATTTTCATATCTCTCCATTTTAACAATAATTCACCGTTAACTTATTCCATCACAATACATCATCATTTTATAGGCTATGTCAAATAATCAGGCTCAATCTACAGAGAAAACACCATTAGAAGTTGTAAGTGAGTTTTTAACTACCTACAGTGTCGCATCAATAGAAGGTTTGCTAATTGAAGTGTTTGAGCGCTACTCACTTAATGGCCCCGGTAATAAAACCGGTATAAGCGGCCCCGAAGAAAAAGTAGCTATTTTATTTGATGACCTGGTGTTTCTGGTAGAAGCGCTTCATGGTGCAAAATCCGAATTTAATTCATCTGCCGGTTAAATAGTGTGCTATTTGGTTAAATGTTGTAAGGTTGTTACGGGATACAGAGTAGTTGTTTATTAATTAAATTTTTCACTTAGAATTTTAAAAATGAAACTCAAAATATGGGTAAGGGAACTGCTATGTCTTTTTTTAGGGTTTATCGCAATGGTTTTCACCCCCGGTTTTAAGGTTGATCAACCGGTAAATTTAGACAATTACAAGGCGCTTACCAAAGGTGATAGTTTACCTGCAATGGCTTCGTTTCCTGTATTAAATTACAAAAGCACCACTATTAACCTGGCTGATTTTAAAGATAGGCTTTTGGTGTTAGATTTTTGGGCGACCACGTGTGGCAGCTGTCTCGAAGCGATGCCGTCAATAGCAAAATTGCAGGAGCAATTTAAAGGGCATGTACAGGTTGTTGATGTGGATTATGAACATGCAGATTATGTGGCGGCCTATTTTTCTAAACATCCGGCTAAAAAAGCTTTAGGGCTACCGGTAATAACCGGCGATATATTGCTAAAGAAGGAATTTCCCTATCAATACCTGCCGCACGTCGTATGGATTCGCAACGGGGTTTTTATTGGAGCTACAGATGGCGATTACCTGAATGCCATTAATATAGAAAAGGTTTTGGCAAATGCTAACTTCACCTTTACAACAAAGGACCAAGTGAATGTTCCCGATTATCATGTGCCACTGTTTTTGGTATCAGGTAATAATGGAGCAACGGGAAGTATAATGGCTTCGTCGGTATTTACTTCCGCCATGCCGGGCTTGCAGCTTAAAGCAGGCTGGGATACCAGTGGGCAAAAAACACGTTTTTATGCGGTTAATCATCCATTACTAAATTTATTCGCTGTTGCATTAAATAGTGGCTTACCATTTATTCCCAACCGCCGCCTCCTGGCTATTCATGATTCTTCTCTCATCTTAAATCTTAAGCACGATTATGAGGATCAATGGGCCGCATCGCACACCTATTGCTCCCAGATCATTGTGCCGGGTAATAATTCAAAAGCGCAAATTAAGGAACTGCTCTTGGCAGAAATAAGATCGTCCGTTGGCCTTATCGGCGTAATTGCTAAATATGAAATGAATTGTCTTACGCTTTCTACGCCTGTCAACTCATCTACGGCTTCACTGCCACATCATAGTTTATATAAGCTTAAAGAAATTTCGATAGAGCCGGGAAAACCTGTTATTCTTCACCACATCGATCTGGATGATCTTGCCTGGCTGATGAACGAGCAGGCAATTCCTCCGGTTATTGTTGAAATAGATGATAAGCCTTTGGTATTTGATCTGGATATGTCTGCTTTACCAAATAGTGTAGATGTCTGGAAAAATTTGCTCGCAACTAAGGGGATAATGCTGAATACCTGTAAACGGCAACTGGATATGTTTGTGCTGACTGATGCTGATAAACATTTGCCATGATGCTATTTCAATGATGGGAGCTATTGCTTTTGCGCAAGCTATTATTTGGCCTTTAGGATAGCGGCATATTCTGTTTTTAACATCTAACAGCCTGTGGATTATGAAATAATCTTAAAACAAACCTTAAACAATTTGATATGAAAAAAATGATTTACTTACTGCTGATAGCATTCCTTCCCTTGCTGGCAAGGGCACAGGTACAGCTAAGTGGTACAGTTACTGATGCTGCTGATGGTCTGCCATTAAGAGGTGCTACGGTTAGCCTAAAGCACCACCGCCTGGCAGTTAATACAGATGCAGGCGGAAATTTTAAACTTACTATTAGCGATATGAATGATACGCTACGGGTGGCCTTTATTGGTTATGTTATGTATGAAAATGCTGTTCATAATATATCTGCCGGCATATTAACAGTACGGCTTGTCCCGGATCAGCATAACCTTGATGAGGTTACGGTATCCACCGGCTATCAGCAATTGCCCAAAGAAAGAGCGACCGGATCTTTCGACCAGATTGATAACACGTTATTTAACCGGGCCGTATCAACAGATGTCATCAGCCGTCTTGATGGTGTAGCAAGTGGAGTGCTTTTTGATAAGCGTCAGAATGCTGTGGACAATATCAGTGTACGTGGTTTGAGCACCTTAACATCAACCATTACACAGCCGCTGATCGTACTGGATAACTTTCCTTATGCCGGTGACATAGCGAATATTAATCCGAATGATGTAGAAAGCATTACCGTGCTTAAGGATGCCGCCGCTGCTTCCATATGGGGGGTGAAGGCGGGTAATGGTGTGATTGTGATTACTACAAAAAAAGGGAAATATAATCAGCCCTTACGGATTAGCTTTAACAGTAACGTTACCATCAGCGCCAAACCTGATGCTTTTGACATACCGACAATCAGCTCGTCTGATTTTATCAATGTAGAAGAGTTTCTTTTTAGTAAAGGTTATTATAATGCACAACTGAATAATAACACTACCCGTCCGCTGATATCTCCAGTAGTGGAACTACTGAATGAGGCCCAAAACGGCACAATTTCCACAGCTTCGGCCGATAACCAGATCAATGCTTTGCGGGGTATAGACGTTAGAAATGATTTCGAGAAATATGTCTACCGTGACGCGGTAAGCCAACAAAATAGCCTGGAACTATCCGGCGGAAATAATATAGCTGATTATAATGTAGCTATTGGTTATGATGACGATCTGCAAAGCCTTGTAGGTGATTCTTATTCCCGATTGACCATTAAAGACAATAACCAGTTTCGCCCCCTCAAAAACTTACAGGTAGAAACGGGAATACTTTACACGCAGAGTAATACAATAGCCGACAGTCAGGGAGGATATGGGACGCTTTTACCCGGGGGCAATAAATCCGCTCTGTTGCCTTACACTCAACTCGCCGACGCGCAGGGAAATCCTTTGGCTATGAACAAGAATTACCGTTCCAGCTATATTGATACGGCAGGGCACGGGCAATTGCTGGACTGGACCTATAAGCCTTTGGAAGAAACTAAACTTGCGGATAATACGATAAAACTGAATGATGTTTTGCTGAATGCAGCCGCGCAATACAAGATACTCCCTTTTGTAAATGCCGAAGTGCGTTACCAGTATGAGAACTCCTGGACAAACGGCAGTAATTATTACAGTGATCAAACTTATTTCGCACGTAACCTGATCAATAGTTATACCCAAATCTCCGGAAACACGGTAACTTATGAGATACCAGATGCCGGTATATTGGATCAGAACAAAAGTAACCTGCAATCTAACGATGTTCGCGGACAATTGAATTTTAACCCGCAATGGAACAAGGTTAACCGGCTTGATGCGATAATAGGCGGAGAAATCAGCCAAAGTTCCACTGATGCTTCAAATAATCGTTTTTACGGCTACGATGGCAATACACTAACCTCGCAAGCGGTAGATTTGGTAGATAGATTTCCAATTTATGGCAATTTAGCGCAGCCAACGGCAATCCCTTATGTAGATGGCTTAAGTGGCCTACTTAACCGCAACGTTTCGCTTTACGGGAATGCTGCCTACACATATGACGGCCGTTACACTTTCAGCCTGAGCGGCAGGAGGGATGCCAATAACTTATTTGGTGTAGAAAGCAATCGCAAATGGGTTCCGTTATGGTCGGGAGGTGCCTCATGGCTGGTATCCGATGAGCCTTTCTATCATTCAGATCTGTTCCCTTACCTGAAATTAAGAGCAACTTATGGGATAAGTGGCAATGTTAATAATAGCATTACCGGTCTAACCACCATTAACTATCAAACACCAAATTCGGCAAATAGTATCAGCGGTCAGCCTTTCGCTGTCATCACTAACTTCCCAAATCCGAACCTGACATGGGAACGGATCGGGATGTTAAATTTAGGTGTAGATTTCGCGACAAAAAATCACAGGATCAACGGGAGTATAGAATATTACCACAAGAACGCCTACGACTTGCTCGGGTTGGTGCCTGCGGATCCAACTGCTGGAACAGGTTCAATCATGGATGTCAATAGCGCGGATTTGGTCGAACATGGTATTGACCTTACATTGAACTCGATAAATACAACCGGGCAGCTGAAGTGGCAAACAGCCTTTTTACTATCAACCAATAAAAATACAGTTGCCAAATATTTATATACGCCGCCGTCCTATGCTAACTATATCAATAGCGGTTCAATCACACCTATCGTTGGGCAGCCTGCCTACAGCATTGTTAGCTATAAATGGGCGGGACTTGATCCAGCTAATGGAAACCCAAGAGCTTATTTGAACGGACAGGTTAGCGAGGATTACGACGATATTGTCAACAGTCCAGCAAAGAATGATCTGACTTACAGCGGTTCGGCCGTCCCCGAACTTTATGGTTCTTTACGCAATGATTTCGCATGGCATGCCCTGAGCTTGTCGGTTAACTTCACCTACCGGTTCGATTATTATTTCCGTCGTTTTGCGACAAGTTATAGTGACTTGTTTTCCGGCTGGCTGGGTTATTCAGATTTTGCCCAACGCTGGCAAAAGCCGGGTGATGAAAAGACAACCAATGTTCCGTCCATGGTTTATCCTGATGATGCCAACCGTGACCAGGTATATGACTACTCAAGCGCTACGGTAGAGAATGGTAATAATATACGCTTGCAGGATGTTCGGCTCGGTTACCAGTTCAACAAAACTAACTGGCCGGGTATCCCTTTTCGTGGCCTGCAGCTTTATGCTTATGCCAATAACCTAGGCATTGTTTGGCGGGCTAATAAGTTAGGCCTTGACCCTGACTATGGCACCGCTATCCCCGCCCCAAGAACAGTAGCAATAGGATGCAAAGCAGACTTTTAAATCATCATTATGAAAAATATAACCTCACTATACAAAACTAACGGTAGCTATAATTTAAATAATGTGCTATCCCAATCAATAATAATTGTTTTATTATTGATATTACCTTTCTCTTGTACTAAATACCTGGACGCTAAACCTGACAAATCACTTGAAATACCATCATCGCTAGCGGATTACCAGGCGATCCTTGACGAACAAGCTTTCAATAATGATTTTGCCTATGGCGGCTCGATAGCTTCCGATGATTATTTCCTGGCTTATACCGATTGGGAGTCATTGGATGTGAATAGCCGTAACATTTATATCTGGACGCCTACAGCAATCACTGACATGGATTGGACTTACGGATATATCAATATCCTGCGATGTAATGTTGTACTTAACGGGATCGGGCAGGTCCCGGTTAGCGGATCTACCATTGCCGAAAGGAATAATATTCAGGGGATAGCCGACTTTTATCGAGGCTATACATTCTATCAACTTGCTAATGTTTATACGTTGCCATATAATAAAGCAACAAGTAATACAGACCTGGGTATCGATATCAGGACAACAGCAGACATCACGCAAAAAACAACACGCAGCACGCTGGAACAAACTTACCAGCGGATTATCACTGATCTGAAGAATGGGGCTGCTTTAATGCCAGTGACGCCATTGAATAGA
>Ga0302225_10000225_pt1 | contig 45718 bp, 45 predicted proteins | sample II_Palsa_E3_2_FD_193515 | JGI IMG/M metagenome (GOLD analysis project Ga0302225, IMG submission 193515) | Peat permafrost microbial communities from Stordalen Mire near Abisko, Sweden - II_Palsa_E3_2 | ecosystem: Environmental > Terrestrial > Soil > Palsa > Peat permafrost | place: Sweden...
CCTGGCGCTCAACCCTGGCGACAAGGAGCCGCGCACATACACGGCCGGCCCGAACCACACCTGGCACAACAGGCACACCGGATCCAACCCTGTGCCAGCACCGCCTGACTGAAACGCCTGAACAGCCTTGGGCTCATTAAGGCCCGGGGTGGCATTCACAAAGGAGACACGAGTATGACGAGCACCCAGCCCAACCCGATCCAGACGAACGATGCCGGCATTCCGGTGGAGAGCGACCAGTATTCGCTGACCGTCGGCGCGGGTGGCCCGATCCTGCTGCAGGACAGTTACCTGATCGAGCAGATGGCCAACTTCAACCGGGAGCGGATCAAGGAGCGGCAGCCGCACGCCAAGGGCAGCGGCGCGTTCGGCCGGTTCGAGGTCACCGGCGACGTCAGCGCCTACACCAAAGCCGCGGTGTTCCAGCCGGGAACCACCACCCGGATGGTGGCCAGGTTCTCCACCGTGGCCGGGGAACGCGGCAGCCCCGACATGTGGCGGGACCTGCGCGGCTTCGCGCTGAAGTTCTACACCACCGAGGGCAATTACGACCTGGTCGGCAACGACACGCCAGTGTTCTTCATGAAGGACCCGATCCACTTCCAGAACTTCATCCGGTCGCAGAAGCGGCTGGCCAAGGTCAACCTGCGCTCCAACGACATGCAGTGGGACTTCTGGACACTGCTGCCGCAGACGGCGCACCAGGTGATCTGGCTGATGGGCGACCGCGGCTTCCCGAGGGACTTCCGGCACATGAACGGGTACAGCTCGCACACCTACATGTGGATCAACGCTGAGGGCGTCCGGCACTGGGTGAAGTACCACTTCATCAGCGACCAGGGCATCGAGTTCCTGACCCAGGCCGAGGGCGACCGGCTCGCCGGCACCGACCCCGACCTGCACACCAAGGACCTGTACGAGGCGATCGAGCGCGGCGACCACCCGAGCTGGACGCTGAAGATGCAGATCATGCCGTACGAGGACGCCAAGACCTACCGGTTCAACCCGTTCGACATCACCAAGGTCTGGCCGCACGCGGACTACCCGCTCATCGAGGTCGGCAAGATGACCCTCGACCGCAACCCGGCCGACTACCACACCGAGATCGAGCAACTGGCCGTCGCGCCCAGCAACCTGGTACCGGGGATCGGGCCGAGCCCGGACCGGCTGCTGCTCGGCCGGCTGTTCTCCTACAACGACGCGCACCGGGCCCGGCTCGGCGTGAACTACACGTCGATACCGGTCAATGCTCCGGTCGCGCCGGTGCACGCCTACAGCAAGGACGGGGTGATGCGGATTCACAACGTCAGCGACCCGGTGTATTTCCCGAACTCCAAGGGCGGCCCGCAGGCCGACAGTGAGCACTACCAGCCCGCGAGCTGGCACGCCGATGGCGAGCTGGTGCGCACCGCCTACGAGCTGCACGCCGAAGACGACGACTGGGGCCAGGCCGGCACACTGGTCCGCGAGGTCCTCGACGACGCCGCGAGGGACCGACTGGTCAGCAACATCGTCGGGATTCTGCTCAACGGTGTGACCGAACCGGTGCTGCAGCGCGCCTTCTGGTACCTCGGGAACGTGGACAAGGACCTGGGCGACCGGGTCGAGAAGGGCGTCCGCGCCGGGCAGTCCTGACCGGCAGATCCAGCCGGCCGTCCTGACCGGCAGATCCAGCCGGTAGTAGACGGGGGCCCGGTGCCAGTAGGTGCCGGGCCCTCATCCATCCGCGAGCCGAATTCACATACCGAATGGACCTGCGATGACGATTGTGAATGTCGGGGTATCCTACCGGTTCGCCCCGGCCGAAGTGCTCGAGAAAATCGCCGTGCCGTCCGCGGAGCTGGGCGGCGTGCTGGCCCGGTTGCATGCTCTGCCGTCCATTGACGAGGTGGCCGTCCTGTCCACCTGCAACCGGGTGGAGGTCTACGCAGCCGTCGCTGGGGCCACCGGGCCGGCCACCCGGGCGGTGGCGGCCCTGGTCGCGGCGCGTGCCCGGATCCCGGCGGCCGACGTCCTGGGGATGGCCCGCATCCACATCGGCGGTGCGGCCGCCGAGCACTTGTTCTCGGTCGCGTGCGGGCTGGATTCGATGGCCGTCGGCGAGGACCAGATTGTCGCCCAGATCAAGGCCGCCGCGCGGGCGGCCGCCGCGGCGGGCACCACCGGCCCCGCCGTCACCAGCCTGATCGACGCGGCGCTGCGGGTCAGCAAGCGCGCCCGCACCCAGACCACGATCAGCACCGAAGGTATCTCGCTCGCCCGGGCCGGCCTGGACCTCGCCGGCGCGCACCTGGGCGGCCTGGCAGGCTGCGATGCCGTGGTGCTCGGGACCGGGCCCACGGGCAGGCTCGCGGCCCGGCTGCTCCGTGAGGGCGACGTGGGGCGGCTTTCCGTGGCCAGCCGCGACGCGACGCGAGCCGCCGAGGTGGCGACGGCGGTGCATGGCAGGCCCCTGCGGACGAGCGACGTGCCCGCCGCGCTCGCCGGCGCTGACATTCTGGTCACGGCCACCGGGGCCACTGTCCCCGTCCTGCCCATCGCGCAGGTGGAGGCGACCCGGGCACAGGCCGCCGGCCGGCCGCTGTTCGTGCTGGATCTCGGGATGCCACCCGACGTGGACCCCGCCGTCGGGCGCCTGGCCGGGGTCACGCTGATCGACCTCGCCGCGCTCGGCCAGCACCTAGCGGACGGGGCGGTACCGGGCCAGATCCCTCGGGTCCGTGCCATCGTCGCCGCTGAGACCACCGCCTATATCGAGCGACAGGAACAAGCGGCGGCCACGCCCGTCATCGCCGCGATGCACACGCAGATCAGGCGGCTCGCTGACGCCGAACTGGACCGGCTGCACGACCGGCTGCCGGGCCTGACCGAACAGGAACGAGCCGAGACGGCGGCGACCGTCCACCGCATCCTCCGCAAGGTTCTGCACCAGCCGACCGTCCGGGCCAGGGAGTTCGCCGCCGGTCCGGATGGACCTATGTATCTCGACGCACTGCGCCAGCTCTTCGACCTCGGCGCATGAGGAGGGCATGGCAGCTAGGCTGCGTGCCGGGGCAGACGCGGGTGCTGCTGGCTGGTCGGCTCAGGGTCCGTGGCCGCTTCCCGGCGCGGCGGACCGTGGCAGATCACGTGGAACTTGTGCCCTTCATCGTGAGCCAGCTTGGTGGCTGGACGGTGGCGTGGCGGCGTGCAGGCCGGACTGACTCGGCTGGCCTGCGCCCTCGGTGACCGGTTCCTGCGGCGAGCACCAGCCGTCGCTGGGCGTGCACCCCGGCTTGGGGGACGGCGCGGTGCCGAAGGTGCGCAGGACGACGAGGATGGCCGCCACCACGATGGCGGCCACGAGTCCGGAGGTGTAGGCACTAGCGTCCACGGTGCCGATCAGCTGGGAGATGACGCCCGTCAGGACGGCGGGCAAGCCCAGGCCCAGGTAGGCGGCGGCAAAGAATGTGGACACGACCCCGGCCCGGTGCCGCGGGTCGGCCAGCCGGTTGAGCTCGCTCAGGCCGCCGCGGAAAATGAGCCCTACGGCGACGCCGCCGATGACGGTGCCGACCAGGAACAGCCACAGTGCTTTGGCGAACAGCGCCGCTTCCAGCATGGCCAGACAGATAAGCAGCAGCGGCAATCCGGCGGTCACACTCCGGCGGGCTGGCAGCCGGACGGAGACCGCCTGGCTGATCGCCGCGACAATAAAGATCAGGAAGGACGCCGCCCCGATCAGGGCCAGATTCTGCACGGCGAGGATTCCGTGCAGGAAGGTGGGCACCAGGCTGCTGAAAGTCCCGAGGATGCTGAACGCCGCGAACACGCTCAGGCACGACCCGGTCATCACGGCCCGCATGGCGGGCGGGACGCCCAGGCGAGGACGGACCCTGATCACCCGATCGGGGTCGCGGACCGTCTCGTTGATGACCGCGATCGCGACGAAAGCCAGCGCGCAGACGCCCAGGTAGACCCAGAACACGCTGCGGGTCGGCATGGCCACGTACGCGGCGAAGATCCCGGCGATCAGCGGCCCGAGACCGAGCCCGGTCATGTTGGTCCCGCTGGCCACTACCGCGGCGGCCTGGCGGTCCCCGCGCGGCTGGAGTTCGGCCAGTGCGGCCGTGGCGGTCCCGGTGGCAAACCCCGCCGCCAGGCCACTGACGATCCGCGCCACGATAAGGACCCCGATACCGGAGGCCACCAGGAACAGCGCGGTGCTGACCGCCGCGCAGCCCACCGCGATCGCTAGCAGCTTTCTGCGGCCGATATGGTCGCTCAGATCCCCGAACGCCACCAGCGCGAACAGCGTGCCGATCACATAGGCGGCGAAGACCACGGTGACCCCGAGTGGGCCGAAGCCCATCTGCTGCTCATACAGCACGTAAAGCGGAATGGGCAGGGTCCCGCCCGTCATCACGACCAGCAGTACCGCAGCGGTGAGGATGTAGCCGCGGCGACTGGTCGAAACCACCTCGCCAGAGGTTGTCACGACTCTTGTGCCGTCCATCTCACTCCTCCTCAGCTGCCGGGCAGTGGCGTCTCCGGTGGCCTGGCTGGTTTCGTTCGCTGAGGCTAAGCCATCAGCCCGGGAAGCCCGATCGGTGTTCTCTACCGGGTCCGTGCTTCGATTTCGTCGATGTCGTCGCCGGCGAGTTCGATGCTCGCGGCGGTGAGGATGGGGTCGACCTGGTCGGCTCGGCGGAAGCCGGCGATGGCCCCGTTCACGCCTGGGTTCAGCAGCGTCCATGCGATCGCGATCGCTCCGGGCGTGGTGTCGTGGCGGGCGGCCACCGTCTTGAGCCGCTCGACCAAGGCGAGGTTGCGGGACAGCTGCGGCTCGCGGAATCGGGGGTCGCTCTTGCGCCAGTCGTCGTCCGGCAGGCGCGCGATCCGGTCGCGCGTCATTCTGCCGGTCAGCAGGCCGGAGGCCATCGGCGAGTAGACGATGACGCCGATCCCCTCGTGCTCCGCGAGCGTCAGGAGCTCCTTCTCTGCGTCGCGGTCGATGAGTGAGTACTGCGGCTGCAGCGTCTCGACCGGCGCGATCGACTGGATGCGGCGCAACTGTTCGGCATTGAAGTTCGAGACGCCGATGTGCCGCACCAGGCCTTCCTGCTTAAGCTCGGCGAAGGCCGACCAGCCCTCTTCGATGTCCTCTTCGGGGATCGGCCAGTGGATCTGGTATAGGTCAATCGCATCGACCCCGAGCCGGCCGAGGCTCGCTTCGGCCTCGCGCAGGATCGAATCGCGCTTCAGGTTGTGCACGACCCGGCGCCCCGGCCCTTCGACCAGCGAAGCCTTCGTGAACACATACGGCCGCTCAGCCAGGCCTTCCAGCGCCCGGCCCACCACCTGCTCCGAGTGCCCAAAGCCGTAAGCGGCCGCGGTGTCGATCCAGTTCACGCCGATCTCGAGAGCCCGGTGGATCGCCGCCATCGAGTCCGCGTCCTCCTGCGGGCCCCAGCCGAACTCCCACCCGCCCCCTCCGATCGCCCAGGCGCCGAAGCCGACGCGGGTGATCTCAAGGCCGGTGGCTCCAAGCTGCGTGGTCCTTAGCTGTGTACGTTGCATGGCTTCGTCTTTCGCTCGATCGGCCAGGATCACGGTCAGGGCCGCGCCCTTAAAGGCCGGCACCACCTGTCGCACGCGTGCGACATACCATCGACGATCACGCATGAGGGTGGCGCTGTCGTCATGGCGAGCCGCCAACTCGACTACCGGCTAGCAAGAAATCCGGGATTGCAGCGGGCACTACTACCACCGTCATGCGGGACTCGGCTGGGTTAACAATGCGCGACCCCCATCCCTGTGGCCGTAGCACGACCAGCGCCGCCCGGCGATGCATCAGGCCAGGTGGATGGGCGTAGCGCAGCGGCCAGCCATTGGGCATCATGAACCAAAGCCCTTTAAACAGGAGACCTCATGCGCTACCGCGCGATCTCGTCGTGGCAGCGGGCCTGCATGATGAGCGAGCCTTGCGCCGTGTTCGCGCTGCTCGCCGGCGGGCGGGAGCGCCGTTGAGCAGAGACGATTTGCGTGTGCTGGCCGAGGAGCAGGCGGCGTTGCGGCGGGTGGCAACGCTGGTGGCGCACGGGGCGGCGCCGGAGGAGGTGTTCGCGGCGGTGGCCGAGGAGGTCGGCCAGCTGCTTCCGGTCGACTCGGCCAGCATGTGCCGCTACGAACCCGACGGGACGCTCACGTTCGTCGCCCAGTGGGGCAGCGGCGCCGCCCATTTCCCGGTGGGCAGCCGGTGGCCCATCGGGGGGCACAACCTCGGCACGCTGGTGTTCGAGACCGGCCGCCCGGCCCAGGTCGACGGCTATGCCGATAGCTCCTCGGGCCCGCTCGGCGCCGGCATCCGCGAGACGGGTCTCCGGTGGGCGGTCGGGACACCCGTCATCGTGGAGGGCCGCCTGTGGGGGCTGATCGCCGCTGGCTCGACCGTGGAACAGCCGTTGCCGCCGGACACCGAGGCGCGCCTGGTTTCGTTCACGGAGCTGGTGGCGACGGCGATCGCGAACGCCCAGAGCCGCGCCGCTCTCGCCCGGCTGGCTGCGGAACAGGCGGCGTTGCGCCGGGTCGCGACGCTGGTGGCCCGCGGGGTGCCACCGGAGGAGGTGTTCGCGGTGGTCACCGCGGAGGCCGGGCAGCTGCTCGGCGCGCAGCTGGCTGGAATGGGCCGTTACGAGAGCGATCAGGCGATCACGGTCTTGGCTACCTGGGCTGCCGAGGCCGAGGAACACCCACTGGTTCCGGGTCCGTGGCCGCTCGAAGGAGGTGACCTGGCCTCGACCGTCTTCCGCACAGGCCGGCCGGTCTGGATAGACGACTATCGGGGCGTCCCCGGGCGTATCGCCGCGTTCGTACGCGACGAGCTCGGGATCGGCTCCTCGGTCGCCAGCCCGGTCCTTGTCGAGGGACGATTGTGGGGCGTTCTGTTCCTCCACTCGAAGGTAGGCCGCAAGCCGTTCGCCCCGGACGCCGAATCGCGGCTCACGGGCTTCACGGAGCTCGTCGCCACGGCGATCGCGAACGCTGAGAACCTGGCCGCCCTGGCCGCCTCCCGCGCGCGGATCGTGGTGGCCGCGGATGAGGCCCGACGGCGGATCGAGCGTGATCTGCGCGACGGCATCCAGCAGCAGCTGGTGTCCCTGATGCTGGACCTGCGGACGGTGCAGGCGTCGGTACCTGCCGAGTTCGGCGAGCTGGACGGCAAGCTATCGCCGATCGCCGAGCGGCTCGCGGGCGTATCCGACCAGGTAAGGACCATCTCCCGCGGGGTTCACCCGGCGATCCTTTCCGGCAGCGGCCTGGTGCCGGCGCTCAGATCGCTGGCCCGCCGGTCCGTGCTGCCGGTCGCGCTCCATCTGCGCGCCGGTCGGCGGCTGCCCGAGCAGGTCGAGGTCGCGGCGTATTACGCAGTGTCAGAGGCGCTGACCAACGCGGCCAAGCACGCGCACGCATCCGCCGTCCACGTCGAACTCGGCATGCCCGGCGCGATCCTGGAGCTGGCGATCCGCGATGATGGGATCGGCGGAGCCGACCCGGCTCACGGGTCGGGACTAGTCGGGCTCAGCGACCGCATCGAGGCGCTCGGCGGCACGCTGGAGGTCACCAGTCCCGCCGGCAGCGGCACCACGCTGCTCATCGAGATCCCAGCCGAACAGCCGATCACCGCACGCCCGCCCGGCCCGTAGACACGGCTCGTACCTCACGTCAAGCCTCAAGAGCAACGAGCCTGGCGAGCCGCCGTGGCGGGCGCTAGCCTGCGTGGCTTGGCTGATCCAGGGCCAGCCGGGCCGCGCTGATGTCCTCGCGGCCGTGCCCGGCGGCCACGGCGGCATGCCACTGCCGGGAGAGCGCGGCCAGCAGCGGCGGCGCATCGCCAGGAGCGGCGCTGATCGCGAGGTCCACGTCCTTCAGCGCCCACTCGAGCGGGAACTCCGCGGCATAGTCCTGCCGGTCCATCTTGTGGAGTTTGGCGTCGGCGATCGGCGCGTCCAGGGGACCGCCCTCGATGGCCTCGGCGAGCTGCTGGTGGCCGATGCCGAGGCGATCCGCCAGCTCCATCGTCTCGGCCACCCCCTCGATGAGGATGGACATGTAGGCGTTGACAACCAGCTTCACCTGGCTGCCGTGACCTGCTTGGCCCAGCCACACGGTCTTCCGGCCGAGAACGTCGAAGACTGGACGCAGCGCGTCAGCCGCCGCGGCGGGCCCGGACGCCAGGATCAGCAGCTGGCCCTGCTCCGCCGGTCCCTTGCTGCCCGACACCGGGGCGTCCACGAACATGACGTCCGGCCGCTTCAAGGCCAGCCGTTCCCCGATGCGCAGGGTCGCCTCGACGCCGATCGTGCCCATCTGGGCCCACACGCATCCATCGGCGAACGCATCGGCCGTCCCGCCGTCGAAGATCACCGATTCGGCGACCTCGGCGGTGGGCAGCATCGTGATCACTATCCCCGCGTCCCGCACGGCGTCTGGCGCCGACGCCGCGACCCGCGCGCCCGCGTCGGCCAGCGGGCCGGTCGCCTGCGGCGACCGATCCCACACCAGCGTGTCAACGCCCGCGGCCACCAGATTGCGGGTCATCGCCGATCCCATGATGCCCGCGCCGAGCACCGCCACCGTCGCGTCGCGGTCGTTTCCAGCTGCCCCTGCCATAACGGCTCCTCTCCTGCCGCGCCTGCCCCGCCGACGGCCGTCGGCCAGGTCACCAGCTCCAGGATGGCGGCGGAAACCTGGCGGCCGCATTGCTGCTAGCAGGAGTCGTCCTCCGTTTTCATCGGGGACTTCCGGGCCGTGCTGGCTTTCTCCATCCTGCTCGCCATTTTGTGCGTGTTCTCGTTGGCCAGCATCCGGAAGACCGTATTAGTTCCGCGTCAGGATGGTCAGCGTCGTTCTCGGGCTGTCTCTTTCAGTCATTTTATTTGGCCCCTGAGCGCGTCGGGCACGGCCGATCCACAATGTTTTAAGCCTCAGCTAAGCTTCAGAGCTAATCCTCAGCTTGTGCCGGACAATCTCCCGCCAATCTTTCAGGCTGCTTTCATCGCTGCTCCAGCGCCGGTTGCCATCCTCAGATATATGGCATCGACGAAAGGACCCAGCAAATGTTTTCCCGCAAATTCTCCAGGTCCATCGCGGTCGGCGCCGTGGCCATCGCGGTCGCGGGCGGTTCCTACGGGATCGTCAGCGCAACCTCCGGCAGCGGCTCAACCGCTTCGAGCAGCAGCTCAGCCGCTCCCAGCAGCAGTTCAGCCGCTCCCAGCAGTGGCTCCGCTGGCGGATCCGGCGGCGAGGCATCCAATGCTCGGTCTGGACCGGCCGCAGGGGGAGCAGTCGGCACGGTCGACAGCGTGTCCAGCTCAGGCTTCACCCTGACGACGTCAGCGGGTCAGAAGGTGACCATCGACGAGGCGTCCTCCACGACGTACGAGAAGGGGACGAGCCCGGCCTCGGTGAGTGCCGTTACCAAAGGCGAACCCGTCCTCGTACTCGGGACGACCAACAGTACGACCATCACGGCCACGCAGGTCATCGTGCAGCCGGCTAGCAGCGGATCTTCGACTACCTCGGCGGCAAAGGTGATCCCCTTCCAGGAAGGTGCACCGACCACGTCCAAGCAGGTTGGCCAGATCCCGGCGAGCTACAGTCAGGGGTCGGGGACGATCGTCAGCGGAACGGCGGCGAATAAGGCGACCGAGGCCGCGCTGGCCGCCTACCCGGGGGGCATCGTCGACCGTGTGGTGAAGCTGAGCAACAGCGAGTACGAGGTCCACTACATCGGCGTCAACTGGCCGCACCACGTCTTCGTCAACCAGGACTTCAAGGTTGTCGGCGCCGATTAACAGCCCGGTCGGCCTGCCTCAGCCTCCGCCCGCCGGCGTGCCGGACGGCTTATCCGCCGAGCACGCCTGCTCGGCCTTCTGCGTCTGCGCATTGGGGTCCTGAAGCTGGGTGCGAAGCTGCGGTCCGGCCGTGGTGGAAACGTCAGCACCGTGACTGTCCAGGCACTTGAGGTACGTGCTCATCTGCGCCAGCCGCCCACCGCCCGATGTGCCGCTGCCGAGGTACTGGCCGCACGCCTTCATCGCAGCGTTCCGGGCTGAGGCCGGCGCATTCTGCAGCGCGCTGCGCATCCCGCCTGATCCATCCGATCCGGCCGAGCCGGGCACGTTCACGCCATGGGAACGCAGGCATGAGGCGAACTGCGAGGACGCGCCCTCGCTGGGGGATGCGGCTGCGGATGTCCCGCCGCCGGACGAACTGCAGGCCGTGACCGCGGCCAGCAACAGCGCCGCACTGCCCGCGATCCGGCCTGCCTGCCGCCTGCTCATGGTGGGGTCCTCCCGTGCCGGTCCGCGGAGCCGCACGCCGCGGCTCGCACCGGCATGACAGTTAACTGGGTCGCCCGTCAAACCAGCGTCAACGTTTCGCGGATGACCCGGCGGATCCGCCCGTCTCTTGGCGATCCCGGATCGATCGTTGACGCGGCTCTGACGTGCCGCGGCGGACACTGGGGAGGCACGTCGGCCGGGCGTGCTGACGGGGAGGCGCTGGTGCGGATACTGGTGGTGGAGGACATGCAGCTACTGGCGGGGGCGATCGCGGACGGGCTGCGCGGCCAGGCGATGGCCGTGGACGTGGTGTTCGACGGGGAAGCCGCGCAGGAGAAGCTGACCGTCAACGATTACGACGTGGTCGTCCTGGACCGCGACCTGCCGGTCGTCCACGGAGACGTTGTGTGCCGGTCACTGGTCAGCCGGAGCGCCGCAGTGCGCATCCTCATGCTGACGGCCGCGGCCGACCTGTCCGACCGGGTGGCGGGCCTCAATCTCGGCGCGGATGACTACCTGGCCAAGCCGTTCGCGTTCACCGAACTGGTCGCGCGGGTCAGGGCGCTGGGACGGCGGGCGCGGCCGCCCGAGCCACCGGTTCTGGAACGCGCTGGGGTCCGGCTCGATCCGGCCCGTCATGAGGCGACCCGGCACGGGCTCCCGCTGTCGCTCCGGCACAAGGAATTCCTTGTCCTGGAGGAACTCCTGCGCGGCGGCGGCACCGTCGTGTCCGCTGAGCAGCTTCTGGAGAAGGCCTGGGACGAGCATGTCGACCCGTTCACGCACGTCGTCCGCGTCACGATTATGACGCTACGCCGCAAGCTCGGCGACCCGTCACCGATCGAAACGGTGCCCGGCGCGGGGTACCGCATCCTGTGAGAGCCGCCCCCGTGTCCCGGTGGAACCGGCTGAACGTCACGCTGGGCTGGCCTGATCTGAACATCCGGCCCCGCCGGCCCCGGCTGACGGTGCGGGCCCGCCTCACCCTGCTGTACGGGGGGATGTTCCTGTTCGCTGGCGGCGTGCTGATCGGCATCCTCTACGTCATCTTCTCGGACAGCTTTCCCGACGGGCGTCTCGCTGACGGGCTCGCATCATCCAGCGGGCGCGCTCACCGTGGGCCCATCGTCTCCCCGCCGGCCTCCCGGCTGAGCTACGCCGATGTGCGGGCCATCCGGCAGCAGCTGGACCAGCACCGGACCGCGATTCTCCACTTGCTCGTGTGGCAGTCGCTGCTGGCCTTGGCGGTGGTCGCGGTGCTGGCGGTCGTTTTCGGCTGGCTGATGGCGGGCCGGGCGCTGCGTCCGGTGCGGCATATCACGGACACGGCCCGCCGGGTCGCCGGCAGCACCCTGCACGAGCGCATCGCGCTGGACGGCCCTCAAGATGAGCTGAAGGAACTCGCCGACACCTTCGACGCCATGCTGGAACGCCTGGACGGGGCCTTCGACGCCCAGCGCCGGTTCGCGGCCAACGCCTCGCACGAGCTGCGCACGCCGCTGGCGACCAATCGCACCCTGCTCGAGGTCGCCGTGGCCCAGCACCGCGTTCCAGCAGAACTCCGCGAGGTCATCGACGCCCTGCTCGCCGCCAACGCCCACAGCGAGCTCGTCCTGGACGGCCTGCTGACGCTGGCTCGCAGTGAAAGCCAGGCCATCAACTGGCTGCCCGTTGACCTGTCCGACATCGCGGCGGGGGCCGTGGAGGAGACGGCCGGTGAGGCCGCGGCCGCAGGCGTCACCGTCGACGCGCAACCTGATCCGGCACCTACCAAGGGCGACCCGATCCTGCTCGAGCGGCTGGCCCTCAACCTGATCCACAACGCCATCCGGCACAATCACCCGGGCGGCTGGGTCACGGTGAGCACGCGGGCGGCCGCCGGGCCCAGCGAAGTGGAACTCGTGGTGAGCAATTCCGGGCCACTCGTCCCGCCGGAGCAGGTCGGCTCGCTGTTCGAGCCTTTCCGGCGGCTTGGCGGCAACCGGACCGGCCACGCTCAGGGCGCTGGGCTCGGCCTGTCCATCGTCCGGTCGATCGTCCAGACGCACGGCGGGCACCTGACGGCCACCGCGCGCGACGCCGGTGGCCTGACGGTCCGCATCTGCCTGACGGCTTCGTGGCCGCCCGGCGCGCATCAGGATCCCATTCATGGGCGTCGGTCTAGAGCGTTTACCCGGATTTTATGGGGCGCGCTTTAAGAACGATTCCCATGAGCTTAATACGCAGCTCTGCTCCGGGACTCATCCAGAAACCCTCGGCAGGATCTTAATGGCACACAGCCTGCCTCACCGAGCCGCGCTATGGCGGCGGCCCGGATCATATACCGCCTTAAGGAGCCATATGTTCCTGACCTACCTCAGGCGTGAGCTGCGCCGCCGGATGCGCCAGGCGACGTTCATATCCCTGGGCCTCGCGCTCGGCATCGGCCTGGTGATTACCGTGACCGCCGCATCTTCCGGCGTCAAGGACGCGCAGACGACCGTGCTGCACGCGCTGTACGGCACCGGCACGGACATCACCGTCACCAAGAGCCCGACCGCCGGATCGGGAGCACCCGGGGCGTTCGGCTTCCGCGGGCAGGCCGGCACCGGAAGCGCTCCGGCAGCGGGGACGACGATCAACATCGACACCCTTCGGGCCCTCGGCCTCGGCACGATCAGTTCGTCCTCGGTGACCAAGGTCTCTGGCCTGAGTGGCGTCGCGGCGGCGGCGGGCGGCTTGACGCTGACCGACACGAAGATCACCGGAACGGTGTCAGCCAGCTCCTCCGGCGGCGGTTTCGGCGGGACCGGAGGCGGCGGCGCGGGCGGATCGCTCACCCCCACCTCGTTCAGCGTCGATGGGGTTGATATCGGCACCGGCGAACTGGGGCCGCTGAGCACCGGCAAGCTCACCTCCGGCCGCACGTTCACGTCCGCCGACTCCAGTTCGGACGTGGCGGTCGTTGACTCGAACTACGCGACGCAGAACAAACTGAGCGTCGGGTCGACGGTCACGATCGCGAAGGCCAGCTTCAAGGTCATCGGGATCGTCAGCGAGCCTTCGGATGAGAACAACTCCGACGTCTACATCCCGCTGGCTCGCGCGCAGGCGCTGGCCAGCATGAAGAACGACGTCAACACGATCTACGTGTCGGCCACCAGTGCGGCCAACGTGAACACGGTGTCAAAGGAGATCTCCGCGGCGGTCCCGTCGGCGACCGTGACGAACTCCAGTGACCTGGCCAACGAGGTGACAGGGTCTTTGTCGAGTACCTCCAGCCTGGCCAACAACCTGGGCAAGTGGCTGGCGGTCGCGGTGCTGGTGGCGGCGTTCCTGCTCGCGAGCCTGCTGACCATGTCGGCGGTGTCCCGGCGGGTGCGTGAGTTCGGCACGCTCAAGGCGCTCGGCTGGCGCAGCAGGCGGATCACCCTTCAGGTGCTGGGCGAGTCCGTCGTGGTGGGCATCATCGGCGGCGCGGCGGGTGTCCTGCTCGGGCTCGCGGGGGCAGGAATCGTCGACGCCATCGCGCCCCCGCTCTCGGCGTCGGTGGGGACGACCACCGGTTCGGCCACGCCCGGCGGCGCCCGCCAGTTCGGGGCAGGCGGCGGGGCGGGCGGAACAGGCGGAGCGGGCGGCGGCGGGTTCCGCCAGGCGACGGCCAATGCGACCCACACGGTGGCCGTTCACCTTACGGCGCCCGTCACGGTATCGGCGATCCTGCTGGCCGTGGCGCTCGCCATCGCTGGCGGCCTGATCGCCGGATCGTTCGGCGGCTGGCGGGCGGCCAGGCTGCGCCCGGCCACGGCACTGGCCAAGGTCACGTGAGCATGCCGGGCACCGAACGATCTGAACCTGAGGACTACTGGGCGATGGCAAACCGGACGCTTAGCCGGTTGGCCCGGAACGTGGAGATGCGGGCATGTACAAGCTGACGGGCGTGACCAAGGACTACCCGAAGAACCGGGGCACCGTGGCGGCGCTGCGTGGCGTCGATGCGGTGATCGAGGACGGGGACTGGCTGGCCATACAGGGCCCGACCGGGCACGGCAAGTCCACGCTGCTGCAGATCGTGGGCGGCCTGGACCGGCCGACCGCGGGGATCGTCGACTTCCGCGGGCAGGACCTGGCTCAGTTGCGCGAAACGCAGCTGACCCGGGTGCGGGCATCCTTTATCGGGTTTGTGTTCCAGACCTTCAACCTGATCCCCACGCTGTCGGCGCAGGAGAACGTGGAGACGGCGCTGGTGCCGTTGGGTATCGGTGCCGCCGAGCGCCGGGCCGGCGCGGGTCGGGCGCTGGAGGATGTCGGGCTGGCCGACGGGGCCGCGCACCTGCCCTCGGAGCTGTCCGGCGGGCAGCAACAGCGCGTGGCCCTGGCCCGAGCGCTGGTGAAGGAACCCAAGGTGCTGCTGGCCGATGAGCCAACCGGCAACCTGGATGAGGACACCCGTGACGAGATCATGGTCTTGCTGGAGAAATCGTGGCGGGAGCGCGGCCTGACCATGATCGTGGTCACGCACGACAGTACGGTCGCCCGCCGCGCCCAGCGGATCGGCGTGATGAAGCACGGCCGCCTCACCGTCAAGTAGGGCGCCGAGCGGCCGTCCGTAGGGCGGCACCCGGCACTCCCTTGCGGCTAGCGGGAATCCGGCTGGTCGGGCTAGTGGCGAGAGCAAGTTGCCGCTGGCGCCGATGCCCGGCAAAAGCGTCTCCGTTGGCATCAGCGTCCGGCAGCAGCTCGGGTAGCTGCTCCGGATCCAGCGGCGACGGATCCAACGCCCGATCTGGACCGGCCCCAGGGGGAGCAGCCGGCACCATCAGCAGCGTGTCCTCGTCGAGCTTCACGATGACGACGACAGCAGGGGACCAGAAGGTGACCGCCACTGAGGCGGCCTTCACGACTTACCAGAACCAGGAGAAGAAGAGCTCGACCCCGGCGAGTGCCATCACCAAGGACGAGCCCGTCCTCGTACTCGGGTGGACCAGCGGATCGGCCATCACGGCCACGCAGGTCGTCCTGCACCCGACCGGCCTATCCGCGAGTTCCTCGGCGGCGCAGTTCACGTGCGGGGGAAAGACCGTGACCAAGCAGGTCGGTCAGATCCCACCCGGTCGCCGCAATACGCAGCAGCACCGCGACGCCCCCATGGCTGAGTACCAGGGTTTTCTTTCCCGACGACCGTCACCCGTTGATCGCCATACGCCGAACCTGCTCGCGAGCCCAGCACGAATATAAAAACCGGCCGGTCCAGATTGGAACCGGCCGGTCAACTGTAAAGCCCTGTTACGGATCGGAACGTAGACGTTTTCCGCGAGCCGGAGGATCAGGTCAGCCGCTGCCGTGCCTTTCCCCAGCTGGCTGCGCGCGGCGGTTCGGCGTCTACAGCCTCGGCAAGCGTGGCGGCATGCCCGGCACCCACGATGGGGGCCAGCCAGGCCCGGAGCTGCTCGGCATCAGGCCGGAGGAACCGCCCGGTAGCGTAGAGATCTTCGGTGCCGTTGGGCCCGGGCAGCAGGATTTTCCAGACCGGCTGCTCGCGCGTCGGTCCCCCGAAGGTCAGCGCGCACACCAAGGCGCCCCCGTCGCGGAGCGCATACCGGGTCTGGTGCCCGCCGTGGGTTCTCTCCACAGGCATGGTTGCCTCCTAACTGATCCCGGCTGGCCCACGGTGCGGGATACCCGGCACCAGACCCGGCCCATGGACTGGCCCGGCTCGGCGTTCCCCCGTGCCAGACGTCCGCAGGCAAGCGGGTGCTCCAGTGAAGTCACGGCCGGGCCGGGTCAGCTCTGCTTGGTTTCCCAGAAGATTTTGCTGATCTCGTCGATCTTCGCCAGCAACTGGTCGGCCACGGCCGGGTCGTCGCTGGACTTGGTGCCGCCGCCCCCGCCGGCCAGCTTGGTGGCCTCGTTGAACAGCGTGTTCAGCTGCGGGTACTTCTCGAAGTGCGCTGGCTTGAAGTAGTCGGTCCACAGCACCCACAGGTGGTGCTTGACCAACTCGGAACGCTGCTCCTTGATGATCAGCGCCCGCGTCCGGAACTCGGTGTCGGTGTTCTGCTGGTACTTCTCATCGATGGCCTTCACAGACTCCGCCTCGATCCGGGCCTGAGCAGGGTCGTAGACGCCGCACGGCAGGTCACAGTGCGCATAGGCGACAGCCTTGGGTTCGAGCAGGTGCGTGAGCAGCCTCATGGATCCGCCTTCCGTAGTGTCCGTGTTGCGGCGTCAGCTCACCGCATGGATGCCGTTCCTGGCCCCGGCGAGCGGCCGGTTCGTGCTGTGTAGCCACTATCACGCACGAACGGGAGATGCGTCTTTCCCGCAGACGGCCAACTTCGGTACCGGCTAGCAGGAATCGGCGATCAGACCGGGAAAAGCTCCTGATGCGGATGGTGCACCGGGTCTTCCCGCCCATCGTGACGTGCGGCTGCCTGACCGTGGCTGGCGCCACGCTGCTTGTCCAGGCCGGGGGCGGGTTGTACTGGCTCATTCCCAGCGTGCTCACGGCCCTCATTTTCGGGCTGGTCAACACCTGGGTCCTGCTGGTGGAGATCCTTCGCTGAGCAACCTCCAGGTCATGCCGCCTGCTTCGACGCCCCTGCTTCAGGCTGCTCACCCAGTGCAGGGCGCTGGTGTCCGGGGTCGGTGAGGGTGAGGTCGGCAAGGAGCACGGCGACGTCGTCGTCGAGCCGGTGGCGGGTGTGGTCGCGCAGCCGGTCCAGCAGTTCGTCGGCGGCCGCTTGCAGGTCAGGCCGGCAGAGGGCGTCGATCTGCTGGTCTAGGCTGAAGAGGCGGCCGGAGCGGTCGCGGGCCTCCAGCAGCCCGTCGGTGAAGAACAGCAGCCGGTCGCCGGTGCGGACCGAGAACGTGGACAGGTGCAGGTCCGGGTGCAGGCCCAGCGGGGTCGCGAACGACCTGGGTGCCAGCGGCGACAGCTCACCGCCGGCGCTCAGCCGCAGCGGCGGGGGATGCCCGCAGACCACCAGCTGGAGCCAGCCTCTGGGGTCAAGCTCGGCGAAGACCGCGGTGACGAAGTCTTCGGGGCCCGCGGCCCGGGTCACGGACAGGTCGACCGCCCGGGCGATCTCGGTCAGGGACAGGCCCGGCTGGGCGCAGGCGTCCCGGAAGCTGGTGGCGGCGACGCTGGCCAGCCGGACCGCGGGCAGCCCTTTGCCTTTGGTGTCGCCGACCAGCCACCGTGTGCTGGCGCCGCCGGTGATCACCTCGACGATATCGCCGCCGACCCGCGCCTCAGCCGAGGCGGACAGGTAGCGGGACGCGAGCCGGGCCGCGGCCACGGAGGTGGGGACCTCACGCAGCAGCGCGCTTTGCGCGACGCGGGCCACGGCGCGGGCCTGGCCGAGCCGCCGCTGCGCCGCGGCGCGGATCACGGAGTTGGCCACCGCGAAGCAGGCCAGCAGCACCAGCACCCCCAGCTGGGTTACCAGCCGTCCGGCCGGGCCGTGCCCGGCCAGAGCCAGCCCCAGCCCGAGCAGGACCGTCCAGCCTGCCAGCAACGCGGTACGCAGCGGCCGCAGCGCCAGGGACCCCAGCAGCGGGGCGATCGCCAGCCACGCCTCCGCGATGGGCCGCCCGGTCTCGAACTGCGCCGCCGCCAGCGCCGCGGCGGCCACGGCCAGCAGCGGCCCAGCCACCCGGCCGCCGGCAACGGCATCCGGCACCGGGCCTGCCGGTTCCAGCCAGATACCATCCCTCGCCCAAAGCAGCCGGGCGAGGGACGCCCACCACGACCGGCGCAGGACGGAACGGCTTGGCCCCCAGCGCGGCTTCCGCGGCGCGGGCACCCCGGGGACAGCGGAGCCTCGCCGGGCGCGGCTGATCCGCCTCACTGGCTGCCGCCGGCTTTGAATGCCATGTGAGTAGGTTCGCGCGGTACCCCCGGCGCTGACATCCCGGCCAGCGGGCGTCGGCGCTTGATGCTGGCCGGGTACTTCAGGTTCCCGCTAGCTGGCAGTGGGGTGGGCAGCCTGCCGGGCAGACCAGGCCCCGCCTATCCGCGATCGCAAGCGATAGGCGGGACGGCGTGTCGTGCGCGCTGAAGCTGTCATCCCAGGGACGAGCGGCGATCGAAGGATTTCTTGTCATGAGACGATTGGTGTATACAGCCATCATTGCGCTTATCGTGACTGCGGCGGTGACTATCGTGCGAGCCGGCGCAACGATAGCCAACCCGAACCCCAGCTACCCCGTCGGCAATCGCGGCGGTCATCCCAGGCGGTGATCTCGCCCTTGGCGATTCCGTAGCACTGGTAGTCCGCCGGCTCCGCGGCGATCCGGCAGGTCTCGGGACGGGACATCGGGTCAGCTTCCAGGTATGGGGAAAGCAACGGCCTTGTCGAGCGGGTCCGCCAGCGCGCCCCGGACCGGGCTCCGCGATCAGCTCGCAAACGCGAGTGATCGCTGCATGGGAGCCGGAGCCATCGCCGACGCCGGGTAGACCATGTGGATCGTCATCAGCGCCCAGCTCATCCTGGCCACCGCGGCGTCCGGGTGGTCGCCGAACTCACCGGCCGCCTGTGCAGCGCAGCCGCGGACTCCAAGGCGCCGTAGCGTCGTCGCGACGGCGCGGCGGACCTGGCTGGGAGAGGGCGATTCGGAGGGCTGCAGGGTCGACATGAACAGCGCCTCGGCTCGGACCGCGTCGAACATGCGCGGCGCCTGGTATCGGGGAAGCGACGCCTTCGTAGCCAGAATCTCCATCGTTCGTGCCTCGCTTCCTACCCTTGCGTTCATGGGGCTCGTGCCAGATGCTGTCCAGCTTGGCGGCCAGGCCCGCTGACGTCTTCACGGCCAGCGCCCAAACCCGGCTACCGGCCAGCAGGAATCAGCGGACGTGCGAGGAGAACGACTGAGGCCGGTGATACCGGGGCGTGCGGGCCGACGTCAGTGGAGCTGCAGCGCTAGCTGGGCGAGAATCAGCGTCCCTGCGCCGGGAACCCGCCTTCCTGCTGGCCATTTTCCCTGGTGGCATATTGCAGCGCGATAGCGGCGGAAGCGCTAGGTGGGCCGCCCCGCCGAGCAGGTTCGCAACGGTGATGGACTGCCCGAGCGGGCCGAGCATGATCCACAGTGTGGGTACGGTACCAGGGCTGCCAGGCTGCCCGAGTACCGGACCAGGCGCTGCCACGATTGCGTGATCACCACCAGGCTGGCGATCAGGCTGAGGCCGAACATTGCGCAGGCCAGCAGCATGGTCAGCGCGCGGACCGGGCGCCGATTGCGGGAAACGGTGGCGTCTGCGCCTGGCCTTTCACGCCAGGCGCGCTGGATATCCGGGCAATCACCCAGCAGCGCCTTATTCCCATGCTCGTCATATCGAGTCCGAAGAGGATCAAGATCGCGGATCTGGCCCCGCACACGTCAACCGGCACTCTGAGCCAACTCGTAGTTAAGTGGAAGGTCCACTGTGATGTGTGTCCCGGCCCCGGCCGTGCTGTGGAGGTGGATCGAGCCGCCCAGGGCCTCGACGCGGTCGGTGAGGCCGGCCAGGCCGGAACCGCGTGCGGGATCGGCCCCGCCGACGCCGTCGTCGCGGATCGACAGCAGCAGGCTGCCGTGGCGCGTGCTGAGCGAAATCTCGGCGTGTGAGGCCTGTGCGTGCTTCATCGTGTTGGCCAGCGCCTCGGACGCGACGTAGTACGCCGCGACCTCGATCGGCTCGGGGCACCGCGCATTCCCCGTGATATCAAGGTCGACTGGTACCGCGGACCGGCGGGCGAGCGCGCGCAGCGCCGGGCCCAGGCCATGCCCGGAAAGGGCCGCCGGGTGGATCCCGCGCGAGAGCTCCTGCAGTTCGGCCACCGCGTCGGCCAGTCCCGCCGCGATGCGGGCCAATCCAGCGCGCAGGTCGCCGCGGCCGGCCGCAACATCGGCCTCTGCGGTGCGCGCTGCCAGTGCGAGCGAGACCAATCGCTGCTGGGTACCGTCGTGCAGATCGCGCTCGATCCGGCGGCGGGCCTGGTCCGACGCGGCGACGATCCGCCGGAGCGAGGCGGCCAGCTCCGACCTGCTCTCCGCATTCGCGATCGCGGTGGCGAGCAGCTCGGTGAAATTCTCCAGGCGTCCCTCCAGGCCGACCGGCAGAAGCTCGTCGGTGGACACAACGTTCATCGCGCCCCACAGACGGCCCTCGACGATGATCGGGCTCCCGACCGACGAGACGATACCCAGGCGACGTGCGGCTCCCGCGACGGGCCTGGTGGCCGACGACCAGTCCATCGCGTCGACACGGGCGGAGCGCCCGGTGCGATAGACCTCCGCCGAAGCCATTCCCGGCTGGAACTCCCATCGCGTCCCGACCGGGAGTTCGAGGGTCTTCGAGACGCCGACAAAGACGACTGCCGGGCCGTCGTGCTCGAACCTGAGGACTCCCGCCTGCGCCCCGAACAGGCCAGCGACCTCGTCGCTGACGGCCGAGAAAATCTGGACGGGCGGCACGCCTTGCGCCACCAGCGTGGCCACCCGCCGCAGCGCCGCCTGCTCCTCAGCCAGCCGGGCGAGAGAGGCACGGCTCTCGGTGTTCGCGATCGCCGTCGCCACCAGCTCGGTAAATCCGGCTAGCTGCGCCTCGGTGTCGGCCGGCAGCGGCAGCAGCCCCTGGCGGCTGAACGCCACGACCATGCAGCCCCACAGGCGGCTCTCGGCACTGACCGGCACGCCGATCGAGGAGCGCAGCCCCCAGTCGCGGGAGGCGACCTGGCCGATCACGCCGGAGACGTCCCTGTAGTCGATCCGGGACGGCCGGCCGGTCTGGTACACCATCGTGGTCACGTTCCGGCCGCCGAGCGGCAGCCGGCCGCCGACCGGGGTCGGCGCCGGGGCGCCCGTTCTGGTCCAGGTGCCGGCGACCTCGAGTGTGTCCTGCGGGTCGTAGCGGACCAGGATCGCGAAGTCGGCGGCCAGGAGCCGGCCGACCTCCTCGGCGACCGCGGCGAACACCTCCTGCGGCGGAGTCGCCTGGGCCACCAGCGTCGCGACCCGCCGCAGCGCGGCCTGCTCCTCGGCCAGCCGGGCCAGGGCGGCGCGGCTGTCGGCGTTCGCGATCGCCGTCGCCACCAGCTCGGTGAACGAGGCCAGCCGCGTCTCGGTGTCCGGCGGCAGGGGCTGCTCCAGGGTCGAACCGGCGAAGATCACCCCCCAGAGACGTCCCTCGACGATGACCGGCGTCCCAACCGCCGAGCGGATGCCTGTCTCCCAGGGGGCGGCACTGACCGGGCCCGAGGAACTATCGGCATAGCGATCGATCCGGGCCGAGCGGCCGGTCTCGAACACGAGCGTGCTGACGTTGTGCCCGTCAAGGGGCCACCGGATGCCCACGGGGAGGTTTTTGCCTGCCGGGCCCCAGGTCGTGACGGAGATCGCCGTACGGCCGGCCTCGTAACGGACCAGGGTCGCCAGGTCGACCCGAAACAGCTGCCCGACCTCCTCGGCGACCGCGGCGAACACCTCCTCCGACGAAGTCGCCTGGGCCACCAGCGTGGCCACCCGCCGCAGCGCGGCCTGCTCCTCGGCCAGCTGACCAAGCCGCGCCTGATCGGGCGGATCACGGCCCACCGCTCTGCCGGGGGCACCGGCGCCGTTATCTAGCGCGCTCACACGCCTGACAGTAACCCGGTGCCTAGCGACCAGCAACGCCCTCTGTCCCGGCTGCCAGGCGCGCGGCCGGTCAGCTGCGGGCTGGCCTGCGGTACGCCCGCAACGTGCCTGAGATCGCGATGCCGCCGCTCATGATGGCCATCATCGGGACGCTCACCTTCGAGTTCGAAGTCAGCCTTCCGCTGCTGGCCGGCGACACTTTCCATGGCACGGCCACCACCTACAGCTGGCTGATTGGCTCGCTAGGGCTCGGCGCGGTGATCGGCGGCCTGTACGCGGCGCGGTGCGGATTGCAGCTAGCGGGAATTGAGCCAGTTCGGTTGGCCGGGGCATAGATGACCGCTGGCCACCCTAATGCGGCAGTTACCGCTAGCTGGGGGCGCGTGTTGCCGCCTGCGGTGATGACCGTGGCCCCTGTGAGCGAAATCCTTGAATAAGTGGCACACCTTAGATAAGCAGTTCGACGCTGCCTGGACGCTTGCGGAGGAACTGGTGCGATGAAGTCGCCGGCAGACGTGAGCGACCCGCGCCCGGGCAGGGGCCCGGCAGGCGCGCCCAGTGCGGGGTTCGCGCTGCTGCTGGTGTTGGCGATGGCGCAGTTCATGGTGGTGCTGGACTTCACCATCGTCAACGTCGCGCTGCCGTCGATCGAGAACGGTCTGCACGTCAGCACGACGACGGTCCAGTGGCTGGTGAGCGGCTACGCAATCGCCTTCGGGGGATTCCTGCTGCTGGGCGGCCGGCTCGCCGACGTGTTCGGCCGGGCGAAGCTGTTCCGGATCGGCCTGGTTGTGTTCGTGGCCGCGAGCATCGCCGGAGGTCTGGCCGTCGAACCGGCCCTTCTCATCGCGTCACGGGTCGTGCAGGGAATCGGGGCGGCCATGCTGGCTCCCGCGGGCCTGGCCCTGCTGGTCACCAGCTGGCCCGGTGAGCGGGAGCGCAGCCACGCGCTGGGCATTTACGGCGCGGTCGTTTCGGCCGGATTCGCTTCGGGCGCGGTGCTCGGGGGCCTGCTGGCCGAGGTCACCTGGCGCCTGGTCTTCTTCGTCAACGCCCCAGTGGGCGTCGCGCTGCTGGTCGCCTCGCTGCGCCTGCTGCCCCCAGACCCGCCCGGGCGCAAGGGGCAGCTGGACGTTCCCGGCGCCATCACTGTGACCGCCGGGGTCGCCCTGCTGGTGCTGGCCGTCGTACGGGCGGGCGACACGCTGCAGGCCACCCAGCCGGCGCTGCTCGCCGCGGCCGCGATCCTGCTGCTGGGCACCTTCATCGCCCGGGAGAGGCGGGCCCGGTCACCGCTGCTCGACCTGGCCCTGCTCAAAGACCGCGGCATCGCCGGAGCCAACCTCGCCCTGATCGCGATCGGCGCCTTCAACGCCGGGCAGGTACTGCTGGTGACGCTGTACCTGCAGCAGGGGCGAGGGCTCAGCCCGGTACTCACCGGTCTGTGCTTCGTCCCGCAGGCGGCCGGGGCGTTCGCGTTGTCCGGCCCGGCTAGCAGGTTCGTCCCGTCCCTCGGGCCACGGCGCGCGCTGGCTATCGCCCTCTCCATGGCGCTGCTGGCCCTGGCCGCGGCCGCCGTCGCGGTGCTGGCCGGTTCGCTGCCCGCGCTGCTCGCGGCCCAGTTCGTGCTCGGGCTCGCAGCTCGCCTCAGCCAGGTCTCCTCTACCCTGGCCGGCACGCATGGGCCTGTCGCGGCCCGGTCCGAGGGCACGGCCAGCGCGCTGCTGACCGCAACCAGGCAGTGCGGTTCGGCGCTCGGCGTGGCGATCTTGGCCGCGACACTGGTCGCCGTGCACGGCACGACCGGTCACCGGACCGAGGTGGCGATGCTCGTCGCCGCTAGCTTTGCGCTGCTCGGCCTGCTGGCCACCCGAGTCGTACCGCCCGGGCCGACGCTCGCCCCGGCGCCGCAGCCGCAGCACCTGTCCCGCCACCACGCCGGCGGGATCCCCTGACGACCGCTGATTGTGGCGGCCGTTATCCGGTAGTGCCGGCTCCGTCATGCGGATTCCTGCTGACCGGTAGCAGTATTGGGCGCCTACCGGAACGAAATAACGGGCCACGCCCACCTTCGTCACCGCGGCCGGGTGTCCTGCCCGTCCGAATCAAGGTCACCGCCCGGCGGGCGCTGCGCGTGCTCGTGATCATCCTCAGCGCGATGGTCATCTACACCTTCTTCTCCCAGCTCGGCAGCTGAGCGCTCCCCGGCTCAGAATGCCACGGAAACCACCCAGCCGCTGCCGGCCTCAAGGGCCAGGCTGACGGCCTGATTAGACTGATCGGCCGCATCCCCGCAGGCCGGGGGCACCCAATCAATCATCATGTCGCCGGGGCAGCGATTGCGCCCCGCGGACACCCGGTCGGCCTGCTCGTCGCTAGGGGACGAGGGGTCTCACCGGCAGGTCACGACTCGGACCGGTCGAGATCGATGAGCGCGATCCCGATATCGGGGTTCATCACCTTGCGCAACTCCGCGGGCGCCTCGCGGATGATTACCTCCAGCGTCGGGAACACCCTTCCCTCGAGGAGGTGACCTCCGCGCGTTGTCCCGTCCGACAGGCCGAGCACGACGTGTATGTGCACGCTGGGACCGTCCTGGCCCTCGGCGACGTCACCGATCAGCGACAGCACCTCGCACTGCTCGTCAACTGGGATGCGGCGATACTGCTTAGTCACGGGGTCGAACCAGCCGACGGTGGCGCGGGAGAAGGCGCCGACGGCAGTGATCTGTGAAGCTTCCAGGTCCTGGGCGCGCGCGAACTGCGTCAGCACGTCGAACGCCTCATCGCCCGGGTCGCACACCACGACGTAGGTGACGTCGTCCGCGTCCTCGATAACTTTGGCCTTCATCTCAGCTCCTCACGCAGACGCCGCGGGCGGCGGCTGAACTGTGTCGTGTCCTGGTCCTATCGTTCGTGCCGCCCGGCGTTCTGCGACAAACACACAGACAAAGTGCCCGTCCATCACCAGCGGCACCCAGTGGGCGATCTGGCTGTGATCTTCGCTGTATTCCATGCCGTGATAGCAATGGTTCGCCGACATCGCCTTGTACCGGTCGCGCAGGAAGGCGACATTCTCCTGGCCCCAGACGAAGCTCATATGCGGGCAGGATTCGATGAAGGCGCGCGGATCAGCAATGGCGCCCTTGGTGACGAGGTGCGACCCGAGCTGGCGCGAGATGTCGAATTCGGTGTTCACCTGAAGGGCCCTAGAAATGTCGATGCTGCCGTCGGAACGCTGCGGCGTGTAGTTGAGTTCGCAGTTGGCTGCGTGGCCCGTGCCCGCGTTGTTCCACGCCTCGGAACTTTCCTGGGCGCAGTCGTGCAGCGTTTCGAACATTACGACCTCAAGCGCCGGCTCCAGCTCCTTCAGAACCGTGCCCAGCGTGGCGCTCATGATGCCCGCGCCGATCAGTATGACGTCTGGGCTTTCCGATTCGGCGGCGCTCATGCTTGCTCCTCCGTGTTCGCTGGCTTGAAGTGAGGGTCGGCTCCGTTTTCGTACACGACGTAGGCCCGGCGCCACGGATCGTCGCCGATCAGCTTCCACTTGTGGCCCGCAGATCGCCGCGGCGGCCGGGCTCAGCACGGACAAGGCGAAGGTGGAAGGCCTGTTCCCGCTAGCAGGTAGCCGCCCCGGGTGCTCGCCGCAATGACAGGCAACCCAGCCGCCGTGATCCTGGCTTGCAAGGGCACGCGGGATCGGAAGCGGCGCTGCCCCGGGAAGGTGGAACCATGCCGACCACGCTGCCTAAACATGGCATCGCCGACTACAGCACGCAGAGCGGGCGGCCCGTCACCAGGGACCTCGAAGTCGAGATCAACCCCAGCAGCCAGAACGGGTCGGCCAGGGCAGGTGAGTCCGATGCGCGCTAGCGGAATGGTGCTGCTCGCGGCCGCGCAGGGGGGCACGCAGGTCGTCCCGGCCCGGGCGCAGATGGCGGCCACGCTGGGGTTCCATATCATCCTGGCCTGTTTCGGCATCGCCCTGCCGTCGATCGTGCTATTGGCCGAGTTCATCGGCCTGCGCCGGCATAACGAGACCGCGCTGCTGCTGGCGCGGCGCTGGTCGCAGGCGATGGGGGTGCTGATCGCGGTCGGCGCGGTGACGGGCACGGTGCTGTCGTTTGAGCTGGGCCTGCTGTGGCCGGGGCTGATGCGCCAGTACGGGTCGGTGCTGGGAGTGCCGTTCGGCGTGGAGGGGCTGTTCTTCTTCCTGGAGGCGATCTTCGCCGGGATCTACCTGTGGGGCTGGCGGCGGCTGCCCGGCTGGGCGCACTGGTGGTCGGGGGTGCCGATCGCGGTCAGCGGGATCTTCGGGGCGATGGCGGTGATCGCGGTCAACTCGTGGATGAACACCCCGGGCGGGTTCACCGAGGTCGACGGCCAGATCACGTCGGTCAACGTGTGGCAGGTGTTCTTCAGCCGCTCGGCGATCTACGAGATGCCGCACATGATCCTGGCCGCCTACATGGTCGCGGGTTTCGGCGTGGCCTCGGTGTATGCGGTGGGCATCCTGCGGGGACGCCGGGACCGCTACCACTACACCGGGTTCGCGCTGGGGTTCGTCCCGGCCGCGGTACTGACCCCGTTCCAGATCTTCGTCGGCGACACCGCGGCCCGGGCCATCGCGCACGACCAGCCGGTCAAGTTCGCGGCCATGGAGTACGTGGCACGGACCTCCCGGCAGGTCCCGGAGTGGCTGGGCGGGGCCTACGTCAACGGGCACATCTATGCCGGGATCAAGATCCCTTACATGGACTCACTGCTGGTCGGGTTCGGGCCCGGTACCAAGGTCATCGGCTGGGACAGCGTGCCCCCGGCCGACCGGCCACCGGTGGTGTGGCTGATCCACCTGGCCTTCGACGTCATGGTGGGCCTCGGGTCCCTCCTGCTGCTGGTCGGGCTGTGGGCCGCCTGGACGTGGTGGCGCCGGCGCCGGTGGCCCCGGCCGCGGGTGTTCTGGGCGCTGGGGGCGGTCAGCGGGCTGGCCGCGGTCGTGGCCATGGAGTGCGGCTGGGTGGTCACCGAGGAAGGCCGCCAGCCGTGGGTGGTGTATGGGCTGCAGACCACCGCCCAGGCAGCAACGACCAACGGCGGCATCCTCACCAGCCTGAGCATCGTTGTCGTGGGGTACGGGGTGCTCGGCGCGGCCACGATCGCGATCTTGCTGATGTTGTCCCGCCGTTGGCGCCGCGACGACCGTGACGACGCTTCCGTCCCGTACGGGCCGCCGCGCGCTGGCGTGGACCGGCCCGCAAGTCACGTGGAGTCATGATGGCCGAGGCCGTTGGAGCCATCCTGCTGGCTGGAATTACCTTGTACGCCGTCCTGGGCGGGGCCGACTTCGGCGGTGGCCTGTGGGACCTGCTGGCCGGCACTACCGCCCGCGGCCGGGCGCCACGCGAACTGATCGACGAGTCGATCACGCCCGTCTGGGAGGCTAACCACGTCTGGCTGATCTTCGACCTGGTCATCTTCTGGACCGCGTTCCCGCACGCATTCGCCTCGGTGATGACCGCGCTCGCGCTACCGATCTGGCTGGCGCTCGCCGGGATCGTGCTGCGCGGCGCCGGGTTCGCCTTCCGCAAGGAGATCACCCGGCTCGGCCAGCAGCGCGCGGCCGGCGCGGCGTTCGCGTTCTCCTCGTTGCTGACCCCGTTCTTCATGGGCACGGTGGTCGGCGCCATCGCCACCGGGGCCGTCCCCGCCAACGCCAGCCACGCCAGCCTCGCCGCCTGGACCAGTCCGACCGCACTGCTGACCGGGTTCCTGTTCGTTGCCGCCTGCGGCTACCTCGCCGCGGTCTACCTGGTCGTGGAGGCCGGACGGCGCGGCGACCGGCCCATGCGCGCCTACTTCACCCGCCGCGCCCAGGGGGCCGCCGTCGCAGCCGGGGGCCTGTCGCTGGCGGCCCTGTTCGAAGTGCAGAACTCGGATCCCGCGTTCTTCAACCGCCTCACGGGCCGGGCGCTGCCACTGGTGGTGCTGGCCGGCGTCTGCGGCCTGGCGGTCTTCACCTTGCTCACCGCCGGCCGTACGAAGGGCATCCGGGCCATCGCCGCGCTCGGTGTCGCCGCGGTCATCTGGGCCTGGGGCGTGGCCCAGTACCCGGTGCTGCTGCCTGGCACCGGGGTGACGCTGACCAATGCCGGCGCCACGCAGGCCACTTTCGTGGCACTGGTCGTCGTGGCCGTCGCCGCCGTCATTCTGGTCGTCCCCTCCTTCGCCCTGCTGTACGCCCTGCAGGGCCGCCGCGTGCTCGGCGGGGGTGAGTAGGTGAAAGGCCCGCGCCACCGCCCGGCAATGACGCGGACGGGCAGGCAGGCTGGGCCGGGACGAGCCGCTCACCGATCGCGAGGCTGCGTTCTGCGCTACCTGCGCTTAAGGTGCGGTCGTCCTGGTCGCGGCCGACGCACCACGGCTCGTTCGGGTAAATCGACCTTGACCTTGGCCGGGTCAGGGGGAACAGATCGAGCCGGCAGGAGCCTTACGACCCATATGCCGGTCCAGGCGGCCATCGCGCCGACGGCAACGCCGACGACGGTGTCCACCAGGCGGAGAATGGGCTGCTGCCACGCGTGCTGCGGGCTGACGGCGGCCACGACCAAGATCACCGCGGTGGTGATCCCGGCCGTGACCGCGTCGCCGGGCCGGCCCAGCAGCATGACCGCGAGGGCGCTGGCGCCGACCAGCACCGCCAGCGCCCAGGCGTGGAAGGGCAGGAAGGCCAGGTAGATAAGGCAGAGAACGAAGCTCACGAAGGTGGCCGACATCCGGCTGACCGCGGCGGCCACGCTCTTGCCGAAGCTGTCCCGCAGGACGAAGATCGTGGCGAGCACGGCCCACATGCCGCCCAGCAGATCGTCGTCCCGTGACAATGAGTACACGCGGGACAGAGCGTTCGTGACCAGCTCGTAGGTGATCAGGCACGCCGCCACTGCCCTGGAGGCAGAACTATGCGCGGGAGGCGGTGTCGTGGTCCTCGGCGGCGGGAACTCGGCGGGCCAGGCCGCCCTCTACCTGGCCCGCAGCTGCGCGCACGTCACGATCGTGATCAGGCGTGCGTCCCTGGCCGCATCGATGTCGCAGTATCTGATCGACCGCGTAGAGGCGAACCAGCACATCAGCGTGGCGGCCACCACGATCATCGAGGCGGTCAACGGGCGCGATCACCTCGAGTCCGTGACCCTGCGGAACACGGTGACGAATGACATCGTGGACGTCGCGATCCGTGGCCTGTTCTGCTTCATCGGCGCGAAGCCTGCGAGCCGCTGGCTGCCCGGCGACGTCGCCCGCGATGAGGACGGATTCGTGCTGACCGACGTCGCCGTTCCGTCCGGCGCCTTCACCCGGCGCCCGCGCCTGCCCTACGAGACCTCGGTAGACGGGCTGTTTGCCGCCGGCGACATCAGGGTCGGGTCGATGAAGCGGGTCGCCGCCGCCGTAGGCGAGGGATCATCGGTCATCCGCTCCGTCCATCAGTACCTCGCAGACTGCTCCTCGGCAAGCTGAAGCAGCCGCGCCTGATCCGCGGGACGTCCGGAATGCGAGGCATCAGCAGCGTCCTCTTCCCGCAGACGCTGCTGAACTAGCACATCAGCAGTGTCGGGCAGCACCCAGCCAAGTGGTCGGCTGGGACCCGCGTGGAACTCCGTGACCGCGTGGACTGATGACCTGGGCTTTACTACTGGTGGACGTTGGTGGCCAGGTAGTGGCCGGTTTGTGGCGGTGGCTCGGATAGTGCCGCGGCGTCGTCGTGGTACTGCAGGTCGGTGCCGGTTTGCCGCTGCTGGTGCTGCCTGAGGTGCTCTTCCCAGCTCGGGACGCGGAACAGTTCGTTGAACAGGCGCGGGTTCTGGCCGTCCTGGTACAGCGCCCAGTCGGTTGCCCCGGTCCGCAGCCGCGACTGGCGCAGGCCGGCCATGACCTGCAGGAACTGGTGCTCCTTTTCGGCGGCGATGGTGTAGGTGGTCCGCACCAGGACCGGCCGGTTGCCGTGATCGGCGCTGATGAGCAGCTGCGGCTCCGGCCAGCGAACCAGGCTGCGGTCCATGCCTGCGATCTGGTGGAATGGCCAGAACCAGAGGGTTGCCGCGCCCGCCGCCATGACGGCGGCGGAGATAAGGAAGGCGGGCACCAGCCCGGCCGCCCCGGCGACGACTCCCCAGATCGCGGCCCCGGCGGCCTGGGCGCCGAACAGGACCATCTGGTAGGCCGACCGGCCACGGGCGCGTACCCACCCGGGCAGGAACAACTGCAGCGCGGCGTTGACGTTGGATAGGTAGGCGGTCCAGGCCACAGCGGCCGGCAGCAGCACGAGGATGGTGAGCGCGAGGTTGCGTGACAGCGCCACCGCGGCCAGTGCTGCGGCGTAGGTCAGGCTCGCGACGGCCGCTAGGGCGTTGGCCGAGAGCCTGGCCCGGGCCTTCGGCACGATGAACGCACCGCCGATGGCGCCGGCCCCCAGCGCACCCAGCAGCACGCCGTACCCGCCTGAACCGAGCCCGAGCCGGAGGGTGGCGATCAGGGGCAGCAGGGCCCACAGCGCGCTGGCCGGCACCAGGAACAGGGCCGCGCGCAGCAGGGTGCGCTGCACGACGGGTGCGTGGCGCACGTACCGGCCGCCGGCCCGCAGCCCCGGGATGAACCGCTCGGGAGACTGCGGAGTCCCGCCCAGCCGGGGATGGAAGGCCAGCACGATCGCGTAAAGCAGGAACGTCGCCGTGTTCAGGCCGAACACGGCGGCCACCCCGATCCGGGCGATCAGCGGCCCGGCGATCGCCGGACCGATGGCCCGGGCGAGGTTGATGTTGACCGAGCCAAGAGCTGAGGCAGCCGGCACCTGCGGGCGGGGAACCATGTCGGGCACCAGCGACTGGAAGGCGGGTTCGGCCAGGATGCCGCCGGTGCCCAGCGCGAAGGTGAACATGAGCAGCAGCGCCGCCGGCATCCGGTGCGCGGCGGTCAGCGCGGTGAGCGCCCCGCCTGCGGCGGTCATGCCAGCGAGAATCGCGATGAGCAGCTTGACCCGGTCGAAAATGTCCGCCAGCACGCCGCCGACCAGCGCGAACAGGACGGCAGGCAGGGCATCAGCGGTCTGCACGAGGGAGACGAGCACAGTCGCGTGCGAACCATGGACCAGCAGCCACTGGGCACCCACGGTCTGCATCCAGTCGCCCATGTTGCTGAACAATGCCGCGATCCACAGCGTCCGGAACACCCCGATATGCAACGGCGCCCAGGCCGACGACGCCGATCCCGAGCCAGCCATGCCGCGTTCAGCTCCCTGGGCAAGATCGCGGATCTGGCCCCGCATACGTCATCAGGATCGCGGCGTTGATACTCCGGCCTTCAGGCCGGGGAGGAATCGCCGCTTCACCTCCCCGGAAGTGTCGGCGGTATTCGATAGTGTGTTCGCATGTCCCGGTACCGGCCGCCATCAGGCGGGGGAGGATAAGGATCAGCCGCAGTGGGTCTCGGGTCCGAACGGCGGCGCGCCCGTCGCCAGCTCATACAACGTCGCGCCCAGCGCGTACAGATCCGCCCGCTGATCCACCGGTCGCCCGGTCCGGCCGGTCTGCTCAGGCGCCAGATACGCCAGCGTCCCAACGATTTCGGTGTGATGCGTGAACTCCGGGCGCATCTCGGCGAGCGACGTCGCACAATGTTAGCGGGGGTAATGTCCCGGTGGATTACCCCTCGGCGGTGCATTCCGGCGACCGCCTGTGCCAGTCCTATCGCCAGCCCGATCAGATCAGCGGCAGCCAGCGGCGTCCGCGACGAGGCCAGGCTGGTGCCGCCGGTGTCCTCCAGCACGATCGACCCCGGGTGCCGCGGTGCTTCCGCCAGCTGCGCCACCCCCGCGACACCGCGAAGCCGCTCCAGGATGGCCACTTCATGCCGCAGCCGGTGTTCCGCGTCCGGTCCCAGGGGGTCCTTGCGGATAACTGTGCGCTCAGCGAGGAACAGGCGGGTCACACGCGTGCATTCGCTCTCGTGCACAGCCCCACCCCGGACCGGAGGGTCCCGGCCCGGCAGCATCCCCCCTGCCTTCATCCGGTACCTCCAGGCAGGTTCAGCTGAAGCTCATGCCCGGTCTACACCTAACCCGGAGCAGAAGCGAGTGGCACTGCCGTCACGGCAGGCGCCCGGGCTCGCTACCTGCTAGCGGTAACGCGAGGAGAGCGGGCAGCGTCCAGGGACAACGGCCGCTGGCGGTGATGCCGCCCCGCTGGCGGTCGGCGGACTACCGGAAGCGGTGCTTGAGCCAATCGAGCGCTTCCTGGGCGATTTCGTGCCATCCGTGGTCGATCGTGAGGGAGTGCCCCCGGTCAGCGAACTCCCGGAAGTCGGTGATCGCGGGTGACTTGTGGTAGAGCCGCCGGGTCGCTGTGACCACGGGCGGCGGGACGGTGTGGTCCTGGCCTCCGGAGATCAGCAGCAGCGGGCCGCGGGCTTTGTTGCTGGTGGCGACCTTGGCGGGGGAGCGGGGGGTGAAGTTGGCCAGCGCATCTTCGAACAGTGGCTTGCCCGGTGAGGGGACTGTCCAGCGTTCGAATAGCTCAGTGGATTCCTCCGCGGGCAGCGCGTTCCCGAAGCCGTAGCGGAACTGCTCAGCGGTGAGTGACACGGCCTTGTCCCGGTTGGCGGGCTGGCGCAGCGCGATCGAGGCGACCCGGAGCGCGGATAGTGGGAGGTAGAGCACCCCCTTGATGGGCGCCGGATCGATCGCGACTCCCGCGGCGGCCAGGTCCTGTCCGAGCAGTCGCTGCACGATGAGGCCGCCGAAGGAATGGCCGATGACGACCGGCTTGGCGGCCAGGCCGCCGATGATCCCGGCGTAGTGCTGGACGACGTCCTCAATACCTTTCCCGGCGACCCGCTCGGGCTGCCGGCGGGTCTCCTCAACGGTGTCGGCGGTGCCCGGCCAGCCCGGCGCTACCGGGGCGTAACCCGCCTCCTTGAACAGATCCACCCACGGGCCCCACGACGTCGCGTGCAGCCAGAGGCCATGAACGAAGACAACCGGTGTGCTCGCTGGCTCCATTTGCCGGTCCTCTCGTCGGAATTTCCCGGTCCTCTCGTCGGAACGTGCCGGCGCTGTCCCAATAGGCAACGGCTGCCAAAGCAAGCCCTACCCCGTCCGTCCTGTTATGTAACAGCAATGGCCATTACCCCCCGGCGGATTTCCGGCGCGGTGCGGTGCCGGGGGTGGTCCCCTGACGATGGCTGCGGTGCTGCCGTCAGCTGCTCCGCGGGACCGGCCGGCAGCGTGGAAGAATGCTGGTTCCGCGGCGGTGTAGTGCGTTGTGCGCGCTCGCGGATGCCTTCATCGGAGCAGTAGCCTGTTCCGTCCCTTTTCAGGCACAGCAGGCCGAGCAGCTGGCCGGAACCGTCGACGATGGCCAGACGGCGTCGCCCTTCCCGCAGCAGCATCGCGGTCACAGCACCGAGCGGGTCCGCCGGCCCTGCGGTGCGGCCGATGAGCGTGCCAAGCTTCGCGACGGGTGTGGAACTCGATGTGGCCGCGGCAAGATCGGACCGCTCGATCGTTGTCACCAGCCGTCCGTCTGCGGCGACGATCAGAGCCACGTGGACGTGGTCGTCCTCGAAGAAGGCCCGGATCTTCTCCAGCCCTGATCTGGGGCCATGTGTCTTCGGGCACGTGACCATGGCATCGGCAACGGGCCTTTCGGCCGCAGTTTCGCAGCGGTGGCGAGGCGGGGCAAGCCAGCCAGCCGCTCCCCGAGCGTCGGCGGCGTTGGTCACCGGCCTGCTCCTGTCACGCGAGCCGGTGTCACCTCGACTTCGAGGTGCTTGGTGACGGGCTGCCCGCTCTGCGTGCTGTAGTCCGCGATGCCGCACAGGACGTTCAGCTCGGGCATGTACCCCGCCGCGCAGCCGCGCGGAACTTCGTAGCGGATGGCGCGGTAACCGTAGACCGTCCGCCTGCTCCCGTCCCTGCTGAAACTGGTGATATCGACCAGGTCGAACTCGCCAAGACCGCGGTCCTTCATGTCGCCGGAGTTCATGAACACCACGGTGCGCAGGCCCTTGAGCCCGCGGTACCGGTCGTCGTTGGAGTAGATCGTGGTGTTGAACTGGTCGTGCGAGCGGACCGTGGCGAGCATCAGCCGTCCCTCAGCAGGATCGGTGTCGCCGGGCAGCGGCGCGAGCCCGAACTCGGCGCGGCCGGAGGGGGTGAGGAACCCTCGCATCCGAGCGGGCTGGGTGATGCGGAAGCCATGCGGGTAGCGGACGCGCGTGTTGAAATCCTCCAAGCCGTCGAACACCTGCGCCATCGTGTCGCGTATCCGGTCGTAGTCCTCGACGTACCACTGCCAGGGCGTGCCGCTGCCGGGCAGCGTGGCCTGGGCCATGCCGGCCAGGATCGCGCACTCCGACCGGAGATCCGCCGATACTGGCTCCTTCATCCCATGGGAGATGTGCACCATCGACATCGCGTCCTCGACGCTGACTCCCTGCGGGCCACCGGCCTGCAGGTCCGTATCGGTCCGCGCCAGGCAGGGCAGGATCAGCGCCTGCTGGCCGTGCACGATGTGGCTACGGTTCAGCTTGGTCGCGACGTGCACGGTCAGATCGCAGTTCTGCAGCGCCTCGAACATGTACGGCGTATCCGGCGCGGCCAGCGCCAGGTTACCGCCCAGGCTGACGAACACCTTCACCCTGCCCTCGTGCATCGCCTCGATCGCCCGGGCCACGTCGAGCCCGTGCTCGCGCGGCGGATCGATATGGCACACCTCGGCGAGCCGGTCGAGGAACTGCTGGTCCGGGCGATGGTTGATCCCGAACGTGCGGTTACCCTGCACGTTGCTGTGGCCGCGCACCGGGCACGGCCCGGCTCCCTCACGTCCGATGTTGCCGCGGAGCAGCATCAGGTTGAGGATCTCCCGGACCGTGTCCACGCCATGCTCGTGCTGCGTGACGCCCAGGCACCAGGCGATGATCACCCGCCCGGACTTCAGGTACGAATCGGCGAGCCTGCGGATCGCCGCTTCGTCCACGCCGGAGCCTCGCACCAGCTCGCTCCAGGGCGTTGCCTCGCACAGCGCCCGGTACTCCTCAAGGCCATGCGCATAGCTCTCGAGGAACTCCCCGTCGAGCACCGCCGGGTCGGCCGCCGCCGCCTCACAGACGGCCTTGGCCACCCCCCGCAGGAGGGCCATGTCGCCGCCGATCCGTACCTGCACGATCATCGTGCCGACCTTGGTGGCCCGGAACGTCGCCATGTCGGCGAACTCGTGCGGCACGATCGTCCGCCGCGCCGCCGCCTCGATCAGCGGGTTGATGTGCACCAGCGTGGCGCCCCGCCGGTCGGCCTCGGCCAGCCAGGTGAGCATCCGCGGCGCGTTCGTGGCGGCGTTGTCGCCCATCAGCCAGATCGCGTCCGCCTGCTCCCAGTCACGCAGATCGACCGTGCCCTTGCCGGTCCCCAGCGCGGCCGTCATGGCCACGCCGCTTGCCTCGTGGCACATGTTCGAGCAATCAGGCAGATTATTGGTGCCGAACTCCCGCACCCATAGCTGATAGAGGAACGTCGCCTCGTTGCTCAGCCGCCCGGAGGTGTAAAACGCCGCCTGGTGCGGGCTGTCCAGCCCGCGCAGCGTGCTCCCCACCAGATCGAACGCGTCCTCCCAGGAAACCGGCATGTACCGGTCGCTCGCCACGTCATAGCGCATCGGCTCGGAAAGCCGCCCGGCATCTTCGAGGTCGTAGTCGCTCCAGCCCGCAAGCTCGGCGACGGTATGGCTGGCGAAGAAGTCCCCGCCGACCTGCTTGCGCGTCAGCTCCCAGGTCACGTGCTTGACGCCGTTCTCGCAGATGTCCAGATGCAGCCCGGTGGGGTCATCCGGCCAGGCGCACCCCGGACAGTCGAACCCCCCGTCCTCCTGGTTCATCACAAACAACGCGCGAATCCCCTCGGCCGGCGTGCCTCTCGTCTCCAGCACGTGCCCGACGCTTCTCGCCGCGCCCCAGCCGGCCGCCGGATGATCGTACTCATGCCGGTAAAAGCCGCCATGGGGGGCCGGGCCGCGGCCAAGCGCCGGGGCGCCCGGCACCGAGCCGAGCATCCGATTACGTGCGTCGCTGATCTGATCGTCCGCTGCGGACATCGCCGACTCCTCTCGCCGGGCCTGCTTCCGCGCAGCGCCGGCCGCTAGTCATTGGAGGATGGCCCTTCCGCGCGTCCCTGAGCGGCTCGCCGAAAGCTAACGCCTCCTTCACTGAATCACCGCCTGTGTCATTCAGCAGTCATGCTGGCTGGCGTTCGCGCTTTCCTGCTGGCTGGTATTCGAGTTGGGCGTCTGCAGTTGAGACAGCACCAGCGCCTCGTGCCGCTGTCGAGAAATGCACACCAGGGCAGGCCCAATCGATATGGGTTCGTCCAGGTCGCGTTTAAGTGAGCCCGATGATCGATGCCCGCCCATGGTTCCAGTGAAGACCGGCGTCCGCGCCCGGTCAGAGGAGCGGAGGGACCTGGGCGGAGATCGGGATCTCCAGCACCGTCGGGACCTCCTTGGTCCGCGCCGCCGTGGCAGCCTGCTTGAGCGCATCGAGATCTGCGACCCGGGCGGCATCGCAGCCGTACCCCCTGGCGATCGAGACGGTGTCCAGGCCGGGAACGTCAAGACCCGGGACGCCCGCAGCCCGCTCAAGCATGGCGAACGACTTGAGGATCGCGTATTCATCGTTCTGCACGACCACGATCAGCATCGGGAGCCGCAGCCGCGCCGCGGTCCAGATCGACTGGACCGAGTACTGGAACGAGCCGTCCCCCCCGCTGCTGATCCAGGCGGGCGGCTCCGCCGCCGGCCGGCGGCTCGCGGGAACCCGGGCTGAGGGGGTGTTCGCCGCCGAGCTGACCAAGGAGGGTGCCATCGAGCACTACCGGGAGGTCAAGGGGTACGCGGCCGCGGCCGGCCGGAGCCCCGGCGACGTGAAGATCCTGCCCGGTGTGCTGCTCAGCCTGGGCGGAACGGAAGAAGAGGCGCGGCGCCGCAGCGACGAACTGCACGATCTCGGGCCGACCTCCTATTCCGTGCAGTGGCTGTCCGGCTCGCTCGGCATCGACGCGTCGGTGCTGCCGCTCGATGAGCCCTTCCCGGAGGATGTCCTCCGTCAGGCGCTGGACCCGGCCTTCGCCGGCGGCAGTATCGGCTTCCGGCAGTCGATCGTCAAGCAGATCCGGGCCACCCGGCCCACAGTGCGGGAATACCTGAAGCAGACCCGGTACGCCGGATCGGGCCACCACGGCTTCGTCGGCACCCCGGAGCAGTTCGCCGATCATGTCGAGGACTGGTGGCGTTCGGGTGCGATCGACGGGTTCAACCTGCAGCCCGACGTGCTGGCTGACGGGCTTGAGGTCATCGCCGATGAGGTCGTGCCGCTGCTGCGGCGGCGCGGGCTGTTCCGGCACGCACCGTGGACTCGACCATCGCGATCGCGGCGTTGGCCGCGCGTGCCCCGCGCACCGGCTGGCTGGCCGCGGCTGCCGTGCACCGTGACCACCCGTACAACCTCGCCCGCCGCATCGCCTCGGCCGACCATCTGTCCGGCGGGCGGTCGGGGCTGGTCCTCGGCCTGAGCGACGGGTACGCGCCCGCCGGGCGCGAGGGGCACGAGGTCTGGGGTGGCGCGGGCCTCACTCTGGGCGTCCCGATCGGCGTGTCGACGACCCTGGACGCGGCCACCGCGATCCGCCAGCTGTGGCAGAGCTGGCCGTATTCATCGATCATCGCCGACCGTGACTCACGCTTCTACGCGCGAGGGGACCAGATCAGGCACATCGACCACCGCGGTGTGTTCAGCATCGACGGCCCGCTGACGGTGCCGACCACCCCGCAGGGAGCGCCGGTCCTGGCCTGGCGGGCCAGGACCGCTACGGAGGCGGTGGCCCCAGGGCGTCGCGGACGTTCTCATCTGGCCCGCGCAGCAAGCATCCCGGTGACGGCCCGCGAACCCGCCCCGGCTCCCCGTCAGTGGAGACGACCTTGAGCGAGGCGACCCGCACCGCGAGCTTGCCCCGTTCCTCCCAGGTCAGATCCGGGCGCCACGGGTATGGGCCGCGTCCAGCTCGGACGCGACCGCGCCGGCCAGCACCCAGATGGCGGCGGTCCAGTACGCCAGGTCGTTGTATCGGTGCGACTGGTCCCGCGGGTGCCGCCACAGTCCCGGCGACTGATGAGCCACGCACACATCATGCCGAACGCGTTGAGGTGAATCATCCGGTTCGTGCTCGCGCCGGGGGACGTCACAGTCGGCATCCTGGACACATCCATAACGTCAGTGCCGATTCTTCAATAGGGCGGATGCTTGCGCTGGCACCGTCCGGCGCCATTCAGAGGATTCTTTCGCCGGCAGGCAGTTTTCGCCAGGTTCCTCTAGATCTCCAGCGCGGCCAGAGTCCCGGCGCAGGCGTCCGCCACGCCTACACCAGATTGATATCGCCTACACCATATCAATTGGCGGAGATTGGTCTACTTTGGGCCAAAGCGCTGAATCATGCTTGGCGGAGGCGCACAGCCGGAGGGCACCTGGGCGGGATGCCCGACCTGGAAAGGGAAACCACCATGTCACGATCCGCCAGCCCGCCACACGTGGAAACGATGCGACCACGGCTCCGGGTGGCGGGCCGGACCCCGCCGGCGGGCCTGTTCGCCGGGACCGTCCCCGATCAGACCTGCACCTTTTCTTACTCCCAGTGGTACCCCAGCGGGGATCATTCCGGCCCTGCCCATCATCAAAAGTAGTTCGAAACGAACATACAGGGAGTTTTGATGGCATCACGTCATCGATTCGCCGTACTCGCCAGCGGGGCTTCGTGCGTGGCCGCGCTGGCCGGACTGGTGATCGCCAGTACGCCGGGTGCGTCGGCGCACCCGCTCAGCGTGGCCAGGACCGCTCAGCCGTCCGCGCAGACACCGTCGGGAGTTACTGCGCGCCCGCCGATCGGGCGCGCGAAGCCGTCGGGATCGAAGCTGTATCTTGGCCCCGCGAGCACGGACACGGCGTCACCCTGGACGCCGCTGAAGAGCCCGCCGCCGTTCGGGACGCCCGGCACGATGCTGCTGGAGAGCGACGGGACGGTGCTCGTGCACGATGAGCCGGACAACAACACCACCGGCGGTACGAACGCGTGGTGGAAGCTCACGCCGGCTTCGCACGGCAGCTACATCGACGGGACGTGGAGCCAGATCGCCTCGATGCCGGCCGCGTACACGCCGCTGTATTTCGCGTCGGCGGTCCTGCCCGACGGGCGCATGATCGTCGAGGGCGGCGAATACATCGGCGAAAACGCGGTGTGGTCGAACGAGGGCGCGATCTACAACCCGGTGACCGACACCTGGACGTCCGTCGCACCGCCACCGGGCTGGACGAACATAGGGGACGCCGCGAGCGAGGTCCTGACCGATGGCACCTTTATGCTCCAGCACCCGTGCAACACCTGCGTCAGCGATCCGAATCCCACCGTCGACGATGCGTTGCTGAACGCGAAGACGCTGAGCTGGACGGTGATACCGGGGACCGGCAAGGATGATCCCAACGACGAGGAGGGGTGGACCCTGGAGCCGAGCGGTCAGCTGCTGACCCTCGATACCTGGGTCCCGGCTGCGACCCAGCTGTTCAGCCCCCGCACCAACTCCTGGTCGTTCGCGGGAAACACGGCCACGAATGGCGATCCCGTCGATCTTTACCCGGTCGTCGAGATCGGGCCGCAGGCCGAGATGCCAGGCGGCAACACGTTCGTGGTCGGCGCCGGATCGAGCACGCAGGAGGCGCCCACGGCGTGCACCACGGACGCGGACACGCAGACCGCGCTGTATCAGTACAAGACAGGCACGTGGGCCGCCGGGCCGGAGATCCCGGCCATCGGCGGTGAGGAGTACGACAGCACTGACGGACCGGCGTCAGTCCTGCCGGATGGCAATGTGCTGTTCGACGCCAGCGCGTGCGTGTACAACACGCCGACTCACTTCTTTGTCTACAACGCGGGCTCGAACACGCTGACCCAGATCCCGGACGCGCCCAACGCCGCGAACGACACCTCGTACAACACGCGGATGCTGGCGCTGCCGAACGGGCAGGTCCTGTACAACGACGGCAGCAACCAGATGGAGGTCTACACGGCGGGCGGGACGCCGAACCCGTCGTGGGAGCCTTCGATCACCTCCCTGAGTTCGACGACGCTGGCCCCCGGGCGCACCTACACCTTGTCCGGCACGCAACTCGCCGGGCTGGACCAGGGGGCCGTCTACGGTGACGACGTCCAGGACAGCACCAACTTCCCCCTGGTACGCATCACCAACTCTGCTACCGGCGTGGTGACCTACGCCCGGACCAGCAACTGGACCTCGGTATCGGTCGCTCCCGGCACCGGATCCTCGACCAGGTTCACCCTCCCGCCGGGCACGCCGGCGGGCAGGAGCACGCTGGTCGCGGTCGCCAACGGAATCGCCTCATCGCCTTCGACGGTGACGATCCCCTAAGGGCGAACTGGATTCCCCACCACGCGGACACGAGAGCGGGCCGCCCGGTTCCCGAGCCGGGCGGCCCGTCTTTCCGTCCAACGGACTTCTGGCCAGCGGGTGGGGACCTAGGTCTGTGGCCGGGCGGGAATCTGTGCGGTCTAATGCGGACATGTTCCTCAGCGACGAGGCGCTGCTGATGTCAGCTTGACTGCGACCCAGGCCCGGCTGGCGACGTCGTGCTGGTTCGCTAACGCCAACGCCTGCGCCTGCGCCTGCGTGGGCTGAGCCCGGGCGCAGCGAATAGGAGAAACGCGGGATGCTGACAGAAGCAGCGACGCCGCTGACGCGGCTGGTAGATCTACCCGGCCGCGGGACAACGCGGGTGTGGGAGTGCCCGGGTCCGCGCGGCGCGGAGACGGTCGTGCTGATCCACGGGGTGGCGTGCACGGCCGAGCTGAACTGGGGGAAGGTTTTCGCGCCGCTCGCGCGTCATTTCCGGGTCGTCGCGGCCGACCTGCGTGGCCATGGCGATGGGATCGGCCTGCGTTCGCGGTTCCGGCTGGAAGATTGCGCTGATGATTTCGCTGCGCTGGCCGGGGTCCTTGGTATCGGCAGGTTCACCGCCGTGGGTTATTCCATGGGCGGCATGGTGGCTCAGCTGCTGTACCGGCGGCACCCCGCGCTGTTGTCGGGCCTCGTGTTGTGCTCTACCGCGGGCAATGTGGGCGGGTCGCGGGCGGAGCAGCTGGCGGCTCTGACGGTGCCGGCGATGGCCGCCGCCCTGCGATGGAACCCAATGCTGCAGCTGATGGGTGCCGAGTCCTTCGGGATGGCGCTGCTGGGCCCCATTGACGACCCGGCCACGGGCCGGTGGGTCCGGGCCCAGCTGCACCGGACCACATTGGCTACCGTCGTCTCGGCCATGCAAGCCGTCAGCGAGTTCAGCTCCGACAGCTGGATCAGCCAGGTCGATGTGCCCACCGCGGTGGTCATCACGGACCGGGACCGCGTCGTGCCGGCCAGCCGCCAGCTGGAGCTGGCCCGGGCGATCCCGGGCGCGTCGGCCTACCATGTGGAGGCCGATCACGGAGCATGCATCAACGCGCCGCAGCTGTTCACGCCCACGCTGCTGGAGGCCTGCTGGTCGGCCGCGCCTGGCCGCGGCGGCGCCCTGCGCACGCCAGCCTGATGCGGCCGGCCCCAGGAAACGACGGGCACGCTGACCCGCCCGGGAGCCGGCCGCCCGAGACCAGGTTTCCCGCTAGGACAGGGCCCGCGGCGGCGCATGGCCGGTCATGATATAGCCGCTGCCGAGCGCCAGCTCGCGGATCTGGACGTCCTCGATCAGCTGCTCCAGATGTCTCCACGGCCGGTCGAAGCCATCGAAGCTGCGCACATAGGGAGCGTGCAGCACCCTGGCTTGCAGGTTCACCCCCACCAGCCACGGTGCGGCCCACTTGCCGCCGCCCGCAGCCACCCATGCCCCCGGCCGGAGCCGGGCGATGACATTACGCAGCGCGCCCGGGGACTGCAAGATGTCGTGAACGGCGCAGAAGAGAGCGGCGTCTGCGGTCACGGCAATCTGCGCATCCTCGGCCGGCGCCTCCACGACCGTGACGTTACGCCAGCCTTCGCTTTCGATGCGTTCGCGTGCCACCGCCGCCATCTCGGGCGACTCCTCGATACCGACGACACCCCCTTGCGGGCCCACCTTCTCCTGGAGCAGACCGCTGCACAGCCCCGTTCCGGACCCCACGTCCAGGACTACCTGTCCCGGGCGGACCGGGAGCGCCTCGACGACCGTCCGGCGGTAGGACTGGAACGCCCCCGTCCTCTGCTCGTAGGAGCCGGCATGCTTGGTGTAGGCCGACAGCCGCGTGTCCTGGGCCGGCCGATACGTCGCCGACGCGGAAATACCCGATTGCTTCATGATCCTTCGTCTCATCTCGATAGAGGCACGTCCTGACGCGTTTCCGGTGCCATTTGTGCGGATTCCAAAATGTCCGTGCCCGGCGGTTATCCATGTCACCAGCACGTGAACGTTGAGTTAAAGCCGGCTCATGCTCGCCCTAGGCGGGAAGCTGCATTCCCGGACGGCAGGCAGCGGACGCCTGCGACCGCCGGGAGTTCACGCCCGGGCCGGGAGCGGCCTGAGCGATCCCCGGGCAGGTTGGCCAAGGTCCTCCGCGGGTGCGTCAACAGGATGATCTTCGTCAGCACGCGGTACGTCGGGGGCCTGGCGCACCAGACTGAGGTACCCGGCTGAGCATGGGCGTTACCTACCGGACTGCAACGAGCGTGCTGTTGCGCCCGCGTCTGTCACCGCCGTTCCCAGCGTGCTCCTGCTGCCGCCCTGGCGTGTTTGCATCGGTGCGATTGGCGGCGGCCGGGGCGTGGTATTCGGCCTCAAGCGACCTCCCCTCGGCGGACAAGCGGTGAGTTGGCGGGCTGCCGGAGTTCCCAAAGCCGCTTGGCCTCGGCGGACAGCGGCGAGTTGGCGAGTTGCCGGAGTTCCCAGCCGACCAGCTTTGCGGTCACGGCTGAAGCGGCAGCGCCGACCAGTAAGGGTGTTGCGGCGGTTCCGGCGGTTATCCGGACGGTATAGACGGTGGCACGTGTGAGGGTGCTCATTATTTCTCCCGCAAGGTCTGGGCGGCAGCAGTACGCCTGCCACAGTGCCCGGTATGTGACAATCCGTCAAGGGGGCATCATCACCCCACAGAGGGATGTACCCGGCGACCGTCTGCGTGCACGGACATGCCGCAGGTTGGCGGGGGGGTGAGAGGCGGGAGAGACCTCTGTCACACGATGCCGGCGCTCTGTCGATCTGGGCGATGAGGGGCCCAGCGTAGCCCCAGTTCCCATGGTCTGCCGGCAGAGAATCGATCCTGCCGACCAGCAAGTTGACTCAAAGGGGTGCGGATTCAGCAGCGAGCACTCGCCGCTCGCGCATCTGCTGTTTGTGGCCCTCGATCTCGCACGTGATCCTGGACGGGGTCGCGAGGTGGGCTATCGAGACCGTCACGCCCGTTAAAATCCGCGCCATCAGTCCATCGGACAGCACTAGCGCTGAGGTCGTTGTGCGCATGGCGGAACCCGGCCCGCGATTGCAATGAAACTCCAGTCGGTCATGACCGACCGGCTCATCAGGCATTCACCTAGGTGGAAACGACGGGTAGGTGGCGACAGGTCATCTGGGGCCGCGGAACCATCGGTCGGGAATCCAAGAGGGCGGCACAACGAGGAACGGCCGCGCCAGAAGGAGGCAGATCCATGGATAATCCGGCGATTGAAGATCATGGGCTGATCGCGGATCTGCAGACGGCGGCGCTGGTGTCCACTAATGGCACGGTGGACTGGATGTGCTGCCGCGCGCGTGTGCCGCCTGACCTGACCGGTAGGCGCCGCTGACTGCGCCTATGGAGTTCCGGCTTTGCCGGCAGCAGAGCGGAATTCGCAGACGAAGGTATGAACAACTGAAGGTATGAAGGAGCACGAATGTCACTCGCAGCTGCATCATCTTCTTATCCGGTCCTGAGCATTTTCTGGACGATTCTCGAGGTCTTCCTGGTAGTAATCTGGTTCTGGATCCTGATCACGGTGTTCATTGACATCTTCCGCAGTCCTGATCTGTCTGGCGGGGCCAAGGCCCTGTGGTTCCTGTTCGTGCTGTTCATCCCGCTCATCGGCGTGCTGTTCTACCTGATCTTCCGCGGCGGCACGATGAACGAGCGATCAGTCTGGTAGCCCCAGAGCCGGACCGCCCGGCGTCCAGGATCGCCTGGCCGAGCTGCGTCTAAAGGCCTCGCATCTGATGGGCTGGACGACGATGACCGCCGGGCAAAGCCTCAACTCCGCGATGCCGTTCGCCGTCTCGATCGCCCCCCCGGCCGACTACACCACGTTGACCGGATCGCAGGTAAGGCCGGGAACGTCGACCTTCTCGTGCGGTTTACGCAGCGGCCGGCCACATCGGGATGCACACGGCGGCCCCCGGGAGCGGCTCGACCTGCCTGGGTGCGGCCGTGACCATCCCGGGAACAATCCCGAATCAGGTGCAAGGAAAACCACGCGAAGAGCGTGACCTGGCAAGAGGCCGACGACTACACTGCCGCGGCGTACTTCCTGCTCGGCGACACCATCAGCGTCCAGCGATAACGCCGCGCTCTGTGACATCGCAGCACTCCTGCCGCCGGCCCGCACCCGGCCGCAGGGCCCGTCACGACGCTTCTTCGGTTGCCGACGGAGGGGGAGAAGGAGCAGGACGTAATGCCCGCAGGAAAAGAGGCGGCAACGGTTCACCCGTTTATCCCGTATGAGAAGCTCCCTGCCCGTCAGCGGAGACGGATCGTCATCGGCGCATCAGTGCGCACCATCGCCACGATCATCGTGGTGGTGGCGATCTACTTCCTGATCCCGATGGATCACGCGATCACCGCTGCGACGGTGACCGGACTGGTAATCGGCGGGCTGGCGCTCTTCGCCATCATCGCGTGGCAGATCCGGGAGATCGCGCGGTCCGAGCATCCGGGCGTCCGCGCCGTTGAAGCTCTTGCTTTCGCGGTTCCTGTGTACGTGCTGTTGTTCGCGACGACCTACTTCCTCATGGCTCACGCACAGTCCGCCGCGTTCGGTGTGCACCTGAGCCGCACCGATGCCATGTACTTCTCGGCCACGGTCTTCACGACCGTCGGATTCCCCTCTCTGTCAAACTCTCGTGAGACACGAGGCTGATGTAAACCTCTGTAACGAGCGGGGCGAGACGGGATCTACGAAACGTGACACTGACCACCGCAGACGTGGCCTCCTCCACGGGGGAGGATGGCCTTGTGGCGTCCAGCGCGAAGGGGCCGCGGGCGAGCCAGCCGAAACGGCGGTCCTTCACCGCGGCCTACAAGCTGCAGATCGTCGAGCAATACGACCAGCTCGCCGATCCGCGCGAACGCGGCGCGCTGCTGCGCCGGGAAGGCCTGTACCACTCCCACATCCAGCAATGGCGCGAGGCGCGCGATAAAGGCGCCCTGAAAGAGCTCTCGGATAAGCCGCCCGGCCGCCCGTCACGCAGTCAGGCGGAGGTGGAAAACGAGCGGCTGCGGAAGGAAAACGGGAAACTCGCTACGGAACTGGCCAGGACGAAGGCGGCGCTGGAAGTAGTGGGAAAAGCACACGCGCTCTTGGAATTGCTCTCCGAGAGCGCGGACTCAGGCACGAAGCGGGAAAAGTGATCGACGCCGCATTTACCGGGCTGGAGCCGGTTACCTCAGCGAAAACGGCATGCCGGCTGCTCGGCAAACCACGCGCC
>Ga0302225_10000231_pt1 | contig 45088 bp, 42 predicted proteins | sample II_Palsa_E3_2_FD_193515 | JGI IMG/M metagenome (GOLD analysis project Ga0302225, IMG submission 193515) | Peat permafrost microbial communities from Stordalen Mire near Abisko, Sweden - II_Palsa_E3_2 | ecosystem: Environmental > Terrestrial > Soil > Palsa > Peat permafrost | place: Sweden...
GCTGGGTCACGCACCGCCAGCAGCAGGAAAATTCCGAGTGTGACATAGATGCTCATTATCATTGGCACCGCAGGCTCTCGCGAGAAGAACATTGTCAGCGGAATCGCTCCCGCCGTAAACAACAATCCCACCACGACCAACACAGTCTTCAGCGCACGTTCTCGAAGCATCGCAGCCTCCTCTGGTTTTGTCGCCAGCAACATGATAGCCCCAATGGCTATTGCACCTTCGCGTACTCGGCTCTTGGCTTTCTTCAGCATGGGAATGTCGGGGTCGGCGTCTTCGTCGTGTCGCATCGATAGGTCAATGAGCACAGGCGCCTTTCTTTACTCCGTATTTCGCGATTATTCCCAAACAAACCGGACTGCAGAGACCGGACTGCTCGGCAGCGAAGGCGGTCACTGTCCTAAGCTTTTCTCTGGAGGGCACATTCGCAGTCCGGTTTCTAGTAGGGCATTAGGCGAATGCAATGCGATCAGAAGCTGGGAATTCGGCCATGCGAGTTGACTCTTGTCGGCATTTTGAGGTGTGGTTTCCGGATACCTTCCGGTTGGCCGGCCAATCCGAAGTTGGACCGATCAGTCATTAGAAGCGCGTTTATGAGGACTCAACTCATCTCCTGTCGCTTGCCAAAAGCCGATAGCGCTCTATTACGGTCGTCGCTCTTTCACCACCTGTGCTGTTTCGTCTCTTCTTCGTCAGGTGAGCGTCGGCGAGGGAGTCCCTTTGCCGAGGCCTCGGATCCAACTGGTTCACGGAACGGTTCCACAGAAATGCGCTCGTAACACACTTCCAGCACGGTCAGGTATTCTGTACCGCCCGGCAATTGAAGGACTACGCTGTCACCCGCTGCCGACTTCATCAACGCGCGCCCCAGAGGTGATACCCAACTGATGTGGTTGCGGTTGAGATCGATTTCGTCGGTGCCCACGATGCTCACCACTCGCGATACTCCCGCGGCATTGGCATAGCGCACGGTCGCTCCGAAGAATGCCTTCGTCGCCGCCTGCCCCGTTCTCCGAGCTTCCGGGTCCACCACTTCCGCGGCTTCGATTCGCTTCGTGAGAAAGCGAATCCGCCCATCGATCTGCCGCAGCCGCCGCTTGCCGTACTGATAGTCGGCGTTTTCACTGCGATCGCCGTTGCCGGCAGCCCACGCCACCACCTCCGTCACGGCCGGGCGTTCCCTGGTGAGCAGAAACCGGTGCTCATCTTTGAGGCGCTGCAGCCCGCTCCGGGTTATGTAGTTCTTGACATGCGTCGCGGGCTCGTCCGCTTTCGGTTTTCTCGTAAACCCTTTTCGCATCTCGTAGTCTTTCCAGCGCGAATCCAGTGGGTGCACCCATGAACGCGGATGAACGCAGATAAAAACACCGTAGGTTATCCGAGTTTATGGAAGTTCATCTGCGGCCCTAGCTGATTTTTTCACATCTTGCAGTCCTAAACGATCCTATCCATAATCTCGGACAAGTGCCGGCGAAGGCGTGTTTGGGAGATCAGCGCTGAAGCCGGCTTGTGTGAATCGATTCCAGAAACTCCTCGATCACGGGCAAGCGGAAAGTAACCCCACAAAAGAAGAATTGCCGACTAATTGGGAGTAGGCCCATCTATCACCACAAGCGCGTTTATGAGTGGCTATACTAGCGTTGGCCAAACATGAGGAGCCAAAAGGAGTGCCGAACCTATCCTAGGCTCGTGCAGAACCAGGTAGAACATTCCCGCCCCCGCCAGACCGAGCATGAGGCTCGGTGTTTCACCTTCGTGTGTCCCGCAGGGCCACGCATGACCCGGGTGCCCGAAGCGCTCGATCCCCGCCCACGCCACCTCCATGGCGAGGTCACGCCACTTCGCGCCTGACGAGCCGAGGATGCGATACCCCTTCTCCAGGATCTCGGCGTTGCCTGCCAGCCCATGGCAGAGCGAGTATGAAGCTGCCCCGGCCCGAAGAGCCGCCTCGGTGTGGACAAATGTGGTTTCAAGGGCGACCTCCGCCTCCTGCTTCAGCACTGGAAGTCGAGTAAGCTCGTACGCTCGGAGTCGTGCCAGGGCGATCCCGGCGGCTCCGTGGCACCACGCAACAGGAAAGGACCGCGACCCGGAACTCCCCACAACCGCTCCGGGACGAGTTCGTAAATCGGGCCAGTTCCGCATTCCAGCATCGAAGAGGGAGCGTTCGTACGAGAACGCTTGCTCGGCGATCCTTGCGAGTTCCGCCTGCCCGGTGGCTTTCGCAACTTCGAGGAGAGCACAAGCCGCGCCGGAGGCGCCATGCGAGAACCCTGTAAGGTTGCCTGCGGCTGTTCCGGGCACGGCGGCCCATGATACTTCGCTCCCGGAGACCCCCGATCGTTCGGCAGCTTCCGCGAGTTCCCATGCCAATCGAAGCGCTTCCTCGCCGAAACGCGGCATGGCCAGTTTCGCACTCAGCCAGAGCAGCCCATACACGGATCCGGCGCGGCCCGAGATGATGTCAAATTCTCCGCGAGCCATCGGACGAGTATTCCCCGCGGGCAATTGCGCTGCCGCTTCGAGGTACTGCGTTTCGCCCACAGCGGCACCGACCCTGGCGGCTGCCACCGCGATCCCGAGCCGGCCCAAGTAGAGGGAACGGTCGAGTTTCACCGCTAACTCAGGCGCGCGGGCCAAGGCGTGAGCGATTGCGCCTTTTGCCGTCCGGCGGAACAGTTCGTCGCCGGTGATAGCCGCAAGTTCGGCGAGGAAGAGCGCAACCCCACTGGTGCCTTCGTACAGATCGGGACCGAGGGTGGTGTAGTTCAACGCGGTTTCGAGTCCGCGGCCCTCGTCGAGCGAAGCTCCTACCCAGGTGCAGCGATTCTCGTGCCAGATTGCCTTCCCGGCGATTCGTCGCCCGAGAAGCACAGCCGCCTCGAGATATACGACACCTTCGCGACTGGGCGATCGCGCCATACCATCCAACGGAGTCGCCGGCATCAAAAGTGATACCCGTCGGGCGAGCTGGGATTCAGGTAAGGCATAGCGGTGCTGATTCCATTCTCGGCGAACACTTGCTCAATAACCCTCAGCTGATCGGTTGTTGAGGTGACAGACCGCACATGAATTCTTACGATCGCCTCCGCTAGGAGCCGACAGCGATCCATCCCGAAGCTGTCCTCGGACACGGCCGGTTCTTCAGCTAGTCCTAGACCCGGCGCAAGAGCCTTGGTAAAGACAGGCGTCGCCTTCTTGAGCCTGGCGCCGAGATCGACCAGGATTCGGCGGACGTGGGGGAGGACTTGCTCGTAGTCCGTACGTCGGTCCTCAAGTTGCAATCCTTCTTACAGTCCGGCAGGGCGGTCATGGACGAACTCACCCTTACAGAAGACGCTCCGGCACGGACGCAGCAGATCATGGCCGGAGCTGCGAAGCAATTCGACCAGTTAAGTTCCGGCGCGCCCGCCGTCGTGAAGGACCTCGTGAGAAAGGTAGTGCAGCGTGTGGTGGTTCATGCGGATCGAATCGAAGTTGAAGTCGGCAAGCAGAAACTGCGTGCCACACTTACAGCAGACCCGCACACTTCCTCAGCGTGCGCCGCGACCCACCAACTGGAGCAAGGTTCGAGTGATGTCATCAGCCTCGATATCGAGGCGCGGGTCAAACGTTGTGGCGGGGAGATGAGATTGGTCTTTCCTCCCAATCATCCTGGGCCGACGCAGGCGCCCGCTTCATCACTGTTGAAGGCGCTGGCACGCGGACGCCAATGGTACGAATGGATCGTGGCTGGGGAAGTTTCCGGACGAAGGTCAATTGCCCAAAGGCTCGGTCTCAACGAGCGACACGTAGGCCGGGTTCTGGAGTGCGCTTTTCTCGCTCCGGACATTGTGGAAGCGATCCTCGATGGGCGCCAGCCGCCTGATCTGACCTTCAAGAAACTGACCCACGGCTTGCCGCTCAGTTGGATCGAGCAACGAAAGCAGCTCGGGTTTCCGTCACTGCACTCACGGCAATAACACCATGCAGCTAGCCCATGCGCGCGCTGTGTTTACTGCGTAATGCCGAAAGTTGAGGTCCACACAATGGATAAACGTCGAGTTGAGAAGAGAAAAACTGGCCGCAAGCAATATCCGGGTGTTAATGGGAAAGTTGTGGATCGTGTGGAACACAAATTCGAGGAAGGCTTGCTTTTCATAGACATTCGATTTGCTGACCAGACGGCACTCTGTTGGAGCATCGGCACAGCGATCGTGATCCAAGAAGCCCATCTGAGCGATTGGAAAACCGGCGACTTTAAACTAGTCAAACGTCTCGTGCAGAACGAAAGCGGTCGGGAGTGATTTTGTGGGGGGCGCGAGTCTCCACGACGACTTGCAAGCGGTTTTCTTCTTCCCCACATAGCCTCCGGCGGCCTTTGCGGGCCGCAATATGTCTCTCCATGCTCTGCGCAAAACTCCCTGCAACAAAATTCCCTGATCAGACAAATAAATTCCCTGATAGCTCCCTGTTACGTCCTGATAATTCCCTGTTCCGATTTACGCCTGCAGAGGCTACTTCTCCTGCCAAATGTGTAACTTAGCGAGAAAGAGTGGGGTTTTAGAGAGCAAAATTGCGCAAATTCCCTGTATTTTTCCCTGTTAGCAGGGAATTTGACCGGAGAAAGGTTAGCGCCAGACTGCGCGCTCCGCCAGTTCCTACAATCCCAACCCGGTCAAATTTTTTGGAACATGAATCATCTGCGGCGTGCTTCAGCGCTTCGCGGGCTATCCAGAAACGCGCTAATGGGAAGCGCCGAACTCTGAATAATCATGTCGAACCGGGCAGGCTCTTCTCCAGGCACATAGAGTCTAAGCCATTCGAACTTCACCATGCCGCCACCGGTGCCGGCAATTGTTGATATTGTCCGGCGAAATTGTACTGCGAAATTGTACTCGCCTAGAGTTCGACTCAAGAACCGGCAAGGGTTCCCCGTTCAGGATGCAGCGCTTCTCGGCTTTCCGCCGCGCCACCCAAGTGCCGGTAAGGCGAGCGAATAAAGTGGGTTTCGTCCACTTCAGCGATGGCGGGAAGCCTCACGCGCTCCCAGTGTTCTTGCCGCCGCGGAAGTGGCCGGAGACGACAGCCGCTGTCTCACCATGTTTTCGATCTGCGACCAGAGGCTTGGATCGCACTCGCTCTGCATGTGGCCAGGAGTAAAGACGCGGTCCCACCACGAAGCCTCCGGGCACTCGACCGGGGTCTTCCTATAGTCCACCCGGTAATTCCCGAGAATTTGAGTCTTCGAAGGATCGGCGGCGGTGATCTGCGCCTCACCGTGGATGAGGCCATGCGGCTGATAGAAGTTCACGGCTGCGGCGACGTTATCGGGAATGATGGAATCGTTCTGCCAGACTTTCGCGACGCTATCCACCTGTACCGTCAGCAAAACCGGGACGCCTTCCCGTCGCAGATCGCGCGCCAGCAACACTGCCGCGGACGCTCCCCAGCTATGCCCAAAGAGAATAATACGGGCCCGGGCCTTTTCTTGAGTCGACAGAATGCCATCATGGTTCGTGTCCAGCAGTCCCACCACGGCGTCATAAGCTCGCTTCCTGCGCCGGTTCTCGAAAATCCGGACGTACGTGTCTTTGGAAGCCGTTTGCCGGATTTGCTGCGCGAGTTGAACCGGGCCGTGGTGCGGGTTGTCGTGGTTGACGAAACCGCCTACAAACCCGATCACGATGTTGGAAAAAGGAGGCTCCGGCGGAAGCAATGCCGCCTCCACTGGTCGCGCGAGCGCAGGCACGGCCATGCAGAGCATTGCCAGCGTGACGACCAGAGCGCTAAATCGAGCGAACCGGCTCATGCGGATTCCTACTTTCCGTAAGATGATTCGTTCCGCCCGTGAGATGCCGCAAAACGGACGGCTCACTCTCTGATCATTGATCCGCCGATCATTGATCCGCCAATCATTGACTCATCGTTCTCGGGATACTATCGGCGGTCGGTCAAATGCCTTGAATGGAGCGGTTCTTGGCCCGTTCGACCCGCGGGACAGTCTACACCCGTTTGTCAAATTCCAGCCGAGCCTTTAGTCTCCAGTCGACGTTTTTCTTCCGGAGACAAATATGCTTCCCACCATGATGTACCGCAGGGGTTGGTCAGCCGCCTTGCGAACGCCGACGCGGGGCGTGATTTGTATCTTCCTTGGCCGAAAACCGTCGTCTCCAATCCACAGCCCGGAAGCGGAGGAGGTAAGATCGCGGCCGTTATCGCGGGCGCGCGTGATGCCGAAAGCTTCCGCCAGGCGTCCCGGACCGCTGGTGAGCAGCGGAAGGTCGGAAAAGAATTGCGCCTCGATTTTGCGCGCTCGCGCCATTTCCTTGATCCCCCAAATTGGGTCGAGAGCGCGGATCAGCACCGACCCGGCCTTCCCTTCGCGTTCGCAGGATACATTCAGGCAGTAGTGATTGCCGTATATGAAATAAACATAGGCGTGGCCGGGCGGCCCGAACAGGACCGAGGTGCGGGCGGTGTTGCCGGCGGCGGCGTGGGCCGCGGGATCGTTTTCTCCGAGGTAAGCCTCGACCTCGACGATGCGCGCTGCCAGCAGCGGACCATCTCGGTTACGCATCAGCACTTTCCCGAGAAGTTCGCGAGCCACGCGCCGCGGACTGCGGGCGAAGAAGGCGCGATCGAGAGCGGGGATGGGCGAGGCCTCCGCCACGGCCTCTATGCCGCTCCCTTCGCCGATTCCTTCAAGTAAGCCAGCACCTGCTCCGCGTGGCCTTCCGGCTTCACTTTCGGGAAGATGTGCTGGATTTTGCCGTCCGGCCCAATGATGAACGTGGTCCGTACGATGCCCATCACCTTCTTCCCGTACATGTTCTTTTCCTTCAGCACGTCGAACGCGATGGCGACTTTCTTATCGGCGTCGGCCAGCAGCGAGAAGGGCAGCTTGAATTTATCCTGAAACCTCTTCTGCGCCTTGGGCGTATCGGGCGAGATGCCAAGTAACACGGAGCCGGTTTTCTGCATCTGCTTGTAAGTGTCGCGAAACTCGCAGGCCTCCACCGTGCATCCCGGAGTGTCCGCGCGCGGATAGAAATACAGCACCACCACTTTGCCCCGCAGGCCTTTCAGCGAGACTTCTTTTCCATTCTCGTCCTGCAAAGTAAACTCGGGGGCCTTATCATTGATGTTGATACTCATGAGCCTCTCGTTTCCAAAGAAGTTAGCGTTGAAGGCGGCGTCTGTAGTTTCAGGATCGGCTGGGCCGATGCGCGGACAGATTATCTCCCGAAAGTTCTTATACCGCAGATTGGGGTCAGCCGTCATCGTCATTCTGGCATTCTTCGCGGCAGCCGCTTCGCGAAGCCTGGCGCAGGGCGACAAGCCGCAGCTCCATCGACGGGAAAACACGCCGCCAGAAGAGAAGCCTCCGGAAAAGAAGAAAAAAACGGGTAAAGATCCACGCGCGGTGGGCCTTTTGCAGCTCACGAGCAACGGCAAGGCGACGCTGATTCCCATCGCGATTCTGATCGATGGCAAGTACTACGATGCCAGCGTCTACAAGGCGGACCCGGTTCCGATGGCGCTGGATTCGGGAACCGTCTACGAGGCCGAGCAAGCGGGCGAGTCGCAGGGACTGTTCACCATCAATGGAGTGTTGCGCAGCAAGAGTCTAGGCAGCCCAAATCCATGGGTAGCAACCGGTTCTTACCTGCCGCGTGGAACCGAAGGTCCGAAGACTACACGCAAAGCGGAAGACGTGCCTGTGGGGCTGGACGACAGCGCAGGCGATAGCGGCGATGGGCCGCCGCGGCTCATCCGGCGAGACAGAGCAAAACCAGCCGAAGACTCTAAACCGAATTCTGCTTCTCCCACCCCCACGGCATCAGGATCGCCAGAGAAGCCGAGCACGACCGCACCGGCTCCTTCGGCGACCGGTTCCTCGACCGGCGGATCTTCCGGCCAAACCGCGGCCAAGCCCGCAGCTGCTCCGGCTTCCGACAAGCCTTCAGATCAAAGCGCCAAAGAACAGACTCCTGTCGCTGCGGCGCCAGCGCCCCAAACAACTTCGGGGCAAGCCTCTGCGGAACAATCGCCGACCAGTCAAGGGTCACAAGCCCAGGCGTCACTCGGTCAAACCCAAGGTCAAAGCCCAGAAAACTACTACCGCCCTACGCTTCGCCGGGGCAAGCCCTCGCAATCTGCGCCGGAAGACGACGAAACAGCGCCCAGGTTGGCGAAGCCGTCGTCCCCAGCAACCGCACCCGCCGCCAGCGTGGGGCCTGTGCAACTGGTGCCCGCAATTTCCGATGCCGGCGGGCCCGATCCGCGACCCTACAAGTTCTTCTGGAAAAATGGCGAAGAGGAAGAGCGGCGCAATCAGATGCTGGCCCTGGCCGCGGACGAGGTTCGCGCTTACGCCGCAGCGCTGGAAAGAAACCGGATTCTCGCCAAACCGCCCGCAAAAGTCGCAGGGCACAAAGCGCTGGCTAAGCCGGCGCAGCCTGTGTTCGAAAACCTTCAGTTTCGCGCCTTCGATGTGTGGGTGACGAACCAGCCCGTGATGATTTTGAGCGCGGAAGCGCATTTCCCGCCCGCCCCCGGGGCGACCGCGGCGCCAGACATCTACAGCATTACGCTCGTAGCCAGAACCGACATATACGGCAACCTGCGCAAGCTGTATTCGGGAGTGACCGACAAGTTCCACCTTGACGTGACACCTCGGCTGGAACTCATTGACGCAGTGGACGTAGACGGCGATGGCCGCGGCGAATTGCTCTTTCGTGTGATCGCCGATGTCGGCAGCGGGTACGTAATTTATCGCGCCACCGCGGATAAGCTCTGGAAGCTGTTCGACAACTTGAATCCACAGTAGAGTTCTCAGTTCCCAGTAAAGCGCCGGAGAGACGACCGAGAACTGGAAACTGAGAACTGTACTCCTTAGGTTTCGATTCCCACATGGCAGACCCGGCCGACCAAGTAATCGGACGCGGCCTTGCCATCTTCCATGGTCACCACTTCGATGGGATACGCCTGGTTATGTGGCCGCAGAATCAGGTGACTACCGGCCGTCTCTACGTATTTCACCGTGCACGTCCCGTCCTTGAGCACGGCGTACATATTGAACTCCCCTTTGCGATAGGGCTTGAGTGAGTTGTAATGGCGGTCGATCAGGAGGGTGGCTCCGGGCAGCAGCCGTGGGTACATGCTCATGCCTTCGCGACCGTCCACTTTAATGAGCACGAAGCGCTCCCACGGCTCGCGATCGCCCTCGGTTTCCGCTTTCAGCTTCTTTAGAAAAGTTTTCTTGAATTTCAGGATTTCCTTGACGTGCATGCTGGTGAGCAGGGGTTGGGTGGCAGCGACAGTTCCGTCGGTCAACAGAACGTTCTGGAACTCGTCGTTGCTGGGAGGCATGATCGAAGCGCGCTTGTTGATCTCGGAGGGGTCGAGCAGATCCAGCACTGAAAGATGCTGAACCGCCAGGACCCGGTCCATGCCCTCAAGGCTCAGCCCGCGCTTGCGATTCAAGAAGTTGGAGATATGAGCCTGTTTGAATCCCGTCTGTTGCGCCAGGCGGAGTCCGGTCAGGTCGCCTTCCTCAATGCGCTCCCAAAGAGTATCGCGCAGGTTGTCTTGCAGCACTCGGAATTTCATAGCCGGGAGTATAGCACGGGACTTATATCAATACGCTAAGCAAAAAAGATTTCCACAGACACTTGGGTATAACGACCTTGACCGAGATTATGTACTTGACTCAAACGCGAACCTCTGTTAATGTTTGGTTGTGGCCTTACTTTTCTTAGCCTTCGGCGCGTTGTGCTCTTCCAGAATCGCCCGAACATGCTTGACGATCCGGGGATGGAAAATGTGTTCGACTAGCTCATCGCTGGTCATTTTCGCCGGGTGCTTCTTGGCCTTCCGCTTTTTCATGGTGACCCTATGACTCCGAATGTGAATCTCTGCCAGCTAATCGAGCGGTTTGGAAACGATGAGAAGTGCCGCAAGGCGCTCGAAACCTTGCGCTGGCCCGATGGCCCAAAGTGCTTGCGCTGCAATGGTGACGCAACGCCAGTAGCCAACCGCGATACGTTTGACTGTGACTCATGCCATTACCAGTTTACGGTCACCACAGCGACGATCTTTCATGATACACACTTGGACCTGTGGAAATGGTTTCTTTGCACGTACCTGCTCTGCGAGAGCCGCAAGGGCATGTCTGCGAACCAGCTTAAGCGCACGCTCGGCGTGAGCTACAAGACGGCGTGGTACTTGTGCCATCGCATCCGCAAAGCTATGGCGGAAGCGGACCACAAACTGTCTGGCACCGTGGAGATTGACGAGATGTATATCGGCGGCCACACGAAGAACGCGGACAAATGGAAGAAGCACCAGCCCGTGGTCGGCATCCGTGAGCGTGGCGGACACCTGCATTTCATCTCCGCTGCGAACCTGAACCAAGACAAGATCAACGAAATTATCGCCCGCAACGTGGACAAGTCCGTTGACGTGATTATGACGGACGAATCGAAGCTCTACAATTTCAACGCGACGAGGTTTCAGGGAAAGCACAAGACGGTTAACCACAAGGCCGAAGAATACGTTCGGTACGAGGGCGGCTTGTGCGTCTCCACGAACACGATTGAATCCGCGTTCTCCCTCTTCAAGAGAGGAGTCGTTGGAGCATGGCACAAGGTCTCCGTAAAACACCTGCCAGCCTACCTCCAAGAGATGACGTGGCGCTTCAACAATCGAAAGAATCAATTCCTGTTCCGAGACACATTGCTGCGCCTGCTGGCGTCTGATAATCTGGAATATAAGGAATTGACGAAGGCGGCTTGAATCGGTCCCCTGAGACGCCATTAATGTTCCCGATACCTCGGTAACTTGCGCCGTGCTATACTCCTCAGTCAAATGGGAGTCAAGCGTTCCTCGTCTGGAGAGTCGCGTATGCCACTCAAAGAACGATCTTTCAATCTGCCCATGATGCTCACGTTCTTGGAGAGCAAGAATGGCCATCATGCTGTGCATTCGCTGGACTTCGACATTGTGTCGGTCGCAGACAGCGAAGATGAGGCATGGAGTAAACTGCGTCTTGCCGTGAAAACCTACGTTGAGTTTGGGCTGAGTAATGGATGGAAGGATCAGATCGTATTCCCTGCGCCAAAAGAGTTTTGGGACAAGATCACGCCAGATGTAAGCACGCGCATCTTGGAGCCGATCACTCTTGGCGATACAGAGAAGAAGGTTATCGCCGTACATGACCCAGCAGATCGCAGTCTCCGCGCTACTGGCTAATCTGCAAAAGCACGCGAAGGTAACAGTAGTCGAAACTCGCACGCTAGCGGATGGTACGCAAGTTAGAATACTCGTCGGCACGCTGCCGATATTTCCCAATAGCGCACGGCCAACCTGGTATCCCCTCGTATTACGTCCCAAGCAACAAGAAGTAGACCGCAGAGAGGTAGAAGCTATCCTCCGACACTTCTGGAACGCGCAGTTAGATTTCTTCTCAGGCAAAGTTGTAAACACTCCAAAGCCGCTCTTAAACGCCGATAAGTCACATTAATCTTTAAATGGATCGAATGGCCGCCGCACTCGATAGTGCCCAGACATGCATTTTGTCCATACAACTTTCCGGACTCCTGACTCTACGCCGTCTATCCCGTTATAGAATGAACACAAGTCAGTTTCGTAAGTGCCCGTATCATCGTGCCATTTGATAGCACCAAAGGCATACAAATATGCTCGCCCGGCAGCTACATCGGCAGTCTCTTGCCATGTCAAAGGCGGAGTGTGTGCGACCATTATAGGCTCATCGTCCTTTTGTTGATCGTTGCCTTCGCCTAGATAACTGTGGCTTAGCCAATTCTTACGAAATGCTCTGAAGTGCTTATTCTCTTCGCGCTCAGACAGTTCGAGATCATGGCGCGATGTATAAATATTACCGTGCCGCTTGACCAATTCGACGATGGCCTCCGTGTACACGTCGTGCGCAGCGCCAGAAGCCGTATTTTTGTAACCAATAATCACCGTGGTCGGATAGCCTGACATAAACACAGAATCGTCTGTATGTATTTCCGTTTTCGTAAACTCTATTGATGCTTCCTGATGGCTACGAGGGCGCTCTGGCAGTGCCGGAGTTTCCGCCTTTGGTGGCGAGACTAGCCATGGATATTGTTTTGCCATTGCAGCAACGAACAGATTAGAGAGCGATATGTTGGACTGAGCAAACTTTCGATCTAACATTACGTGCAATCCAAAAAGAACGCTGACAACAAGCCCCGACAAGAGTACATATGAGGGCAGTTGTACTCTCCACAGTGCTTCACCTCTAACAACGCCAGCTCTGTGAAATGCAAGAATGACGCACACTCCACAGACAACGAGCACTGGAGCATAGAGAACAATCCCCACTATGCCTCCAAGAATTCCAACCGGGAGAGTAAATAGTGGCTGCTCGATAAAGCCCAACAGCTTGTGTCGTAATCTAGGCTCCTCTCTCCATTCTGTTTGTATCTCCTTAGCGAGCGCTCTGGCTTGTGCTCTTCTGAGGCTACGTCCAGCACGCCCCCATTGCGAACCATCCCCCATCCGCACCACCTCCGTCTAGTCAAGGTTGCCTCCCTTGACCACGGAGAATTGTACTCTCTTTTTGAGTGAGGTACATAATCTCGACCTTGACTCGGAAATTTAGCAGCTATACGATCGCCCTACTGTATAACCCAATTTTGTTTTTCAGGAATCGGCTCATCATGGGTAGTGTGAATAACTGCAACGAAGAAAAGAACTTCGTCGAATTTCGCCGGAAGGTGCGGGCGGCCGAGGTGCTATCGACGGCCATGGAACGTCTGCTGCAATCCCTGCAGTTTAACGGGCGGGTGAGTGTAGTTGTGCAAAACGGCAGGGTCTTGAAGTCAGGATATGAGGAGGGATATTTTCGTCAGCGTGAACCGGGGCCGGGGCAGGAATCCGGCGCGGCGATGGAACCTTAAACGATTGCCGGCGACCGGCCTACGTTTTTTGTCGAACGGGCGGTTCGAATAAGAAGTAAGTAAGTCCAACAAATAAATAGCTCAAGCAGGCCTTCGTAAGAGAAACGAGCCCTGCGTCCGGATTCCGCTGCTGAAGCGGTGCCCGGCGCAGGGCTTTCTTTTTTGGCTGCAGCCTTCGGGTTTCAGCGCCAGCGTCTCAACCGCCCGGGTTCGCCATGCGGACCTCGGAGCCTCGGAGGAGTGATGAAAGGGAAAGTGACAAATTCCGCGAACGAGCTGTGCCTCGAACTGAAGTATTGCGAACGCTGCGGCGGCTTGTGGCTGCGTCCGGCGGGTGGAGACCAGATCTACTGCACAGCTTGCGCGTGCAAGATGGCCGAGCTGCCGCCGGCTTCGACGGTGCGCAAAAGCGCCAAATTGTCTCAGGGACCGCGGTGGGGAATGGATCACAGCGACTACGAAGACTGTGACGACGACGAGGGGATGGATTCACCGGCAACGGGAGGTGTGGCGTGAGCGGCTACGTGGCGTGGATCGCAGCAGAAGCGGACGGGCCCGATCCGGAGAAGAGTGGGCTGCGTCAACCGATTGACGCTGAAGGAAATAAGCAATCGCTCCGCGAGTCTTCGAGGGACGGCTCGTGGCAGAACCTGCCGGCGCATAACTTCCCCGCGCAGCTGCCGGATCGAGATGAGATCCCGGCGGAAAGCGCTCTCGACCGAAATCCAGATATTTGGCTGTACAGAAAGCGTACTACCGCGTTGCTGCGACGCTATATGCGATTGTCGATCGAAACGGGGAGACTGCCGTCCGTGATCGGTCGAGAGTTGTTCCGCGCGAAGATCACGACCTACACCGCGACCACGTTTGAAGAGAGGGTGATCTTTGTGCACGATATCGAGCGATGTCTGGAGCGGCTGGCGCCGTTCGACCAGAAGATCATCGCACGCATCGTGCTGCAAGAATACGATCACGAGCGAGCAGCACGAATTCTTCACTGTACTCGCAAGACGATTGAGCGCAGATTACCCGAGGTGCTCGACGAACTCAGCGAAGATTTTCTTAAGGCGCGCCTTCTGGTGCCGTTGCCGGTCGCGAAGAAGGAAATGCCATGAGATGGGGAAAGAAGGTGGGCCTGAGAAATCGCCTCCAAAATCTTGTCAAGGGGGTAAAAGAGTCGATTTTTGCGCAAGTGATTGAAAATGCGGCAAAAATAAATTTGCAAACCATGTCCCAATCACCTGTTGCGACATGCTATTCTGAATATATAGAGTAAAGAAAAAAGAAATACGCTGTGAAGGCGCGCTGCGAAGCGCGCCTTTCGTATTTTTGAATGAAAAAGCTACTTCGCGTCGCGGCTTCACGCATGGCGTCGTGGATCCTGCGGGACAAGTCGCTGAGGTTTAAGAGATTGCCTCACGCGCCTGAAGCCGGGATTCGCGCTGACGCCGGCGGTTTTGTGGAGGGTGAGCGGTGAGCATGAAGAAAGCAAAGGGCAAAGGCAAGGGGACGGCGAAGAAGGCCGCGAAGAAGAGCGCGCGGAGAGCGACCAAGAAAGTTGACATTGTGCAGGTTAGGGAGAACATCACGAACATGGTGGGGAGCTCGGCAAAGGATATCGCGACCGAAGTGATTAAAGTAGCGAAGACCGGTCAATTGGCGTCGGCAAAGTATTTGTTCGAGGCAGTGGGGTTGTATCCGCCGACCGAAGAGACAGCGGCGAAGCCGGAGGGAGACTCGTTCGCGCATACCCTGTTGAAGCGATTGGGTCTGCCAACCGAACCGGTGATTTGCGAGGAAGATCCGGAGCCAGTCCTGTTGCCGAGTTTTGCAAAGGAACCGGGAAAGAAAAAGGCTGACGCGGACGAGGAAGATATCGAGAGCGAGCTTCCGCAAGAGCGGGGAAGCGACTCGGCCAACGCCGAAGACGGAGAAGACGGCGAGGATACCGTAGAATGAAGCGGAGTTGCAGTCCAGGAGAGATAGGCGGCTCGGCTGCGCTGTCGGTTTCGCCGCGAGCGGAGTTGCGCAGGAAGAAGCTGCTGGACGCGGTTTCGAATCGATTTCCGGCGGACGATCTCTTCTGGAAAATTCGGGCGGGCAGAAATGTCCGCCTCACGCGACGCAGGGTGGGGATGGACATTACGTGGGTGACCGAGCGGATTGCGGTCGGGGGCGGGATCTGGACGGCGGAGAATATGGCGGCGGTATCGCGCACCGGGATCACGCACATCATCGACATGCAGATCGAATTCGATGACACGCCGCTGGCGGCACCTTACGGAATTGTGGTTTGCTGGAATCCAATTGACGATGACTTCGAGCCGAAACCTGCGGACGTGTTTCGGCGGGGCGTAGACTTTGCCCTATCATCGCTGGAAAATCAGGACGCGAAGCTGTTTATCCACTGCGCGGCCGGAGTACACCGGGCGCCGATGATGGCACTGGCGCTGTTGGCGGTTTTGGGATGGACAGTGGAGGATGCCATGGATTTGATCGAGGGACGACGGCCAGCGGCCGATTTCGCGGACGTCTACGTGCGGAGCGTGGAGAAATTCTTGAACAACAAAAGTTGAGACCGTGTCAGGGATAACCTCGCGGGATTCCGGGAATTGAATCAGAGGTTTCCTTTACGAGTTTGAGGAGGAAGTATGACTCAGGCATGCCGCCCGGCGGGGCGGCTTCTTTATTTGGTGCTGGCGGTGGTGGTGATGGCAGCGAGCTTCCGGGTTGAGGCGCGTGAAGAGCCTTCGGCGGAGCCGGAGCCAGCAAGTTCTCCCGCGGCGGAACCACGCGTGGCAGAGCCTGCGCCGCGCGTGGCTGCGCCGGCCCCCCAGAGCGGGCCAACGCTGACGAGCGTGATCGACACGGTTTACATGGCGGACGGAACTCCAGGGCAGGGGATCCTTGTGATTACGTGGCCGGCATTTGTGGCGGCGGACGGGACGGCAGTAGCGGCCGGGTCGTTGGACGTGACGCTGGGAACGAATGGCGGGTTGAATGTAGCGCTGGCGCCGAACGCGGGAGCAACTCCCGCGAACGTGTATTACACCGTTGTGTACCAGTTGCAACCGGCCGAAGTGCGAACAGAATATTGGGTGGTGCCGACGACTTCTCCGGCAACGCTGGCGCAAGTGCGGACAACGCCGGGAACTGGAACGGCGGCCCAGCCGGTCTCCATGCAGTACGTAAACACGGCGCTGGCCGCGAAGGCGAACGACAACGCGGTGGTGCATCTCGCCGGAACAGAGACGGTCACGGGCATAAAGAGTTTTTCCGTGCCCCCGAATGTGCCGACGCCGGTGAATACGGGCGACGTGGCGAACAAGACTTACGTGGACACTTCAGTCGCAAACGTGGGAGCGGGAAATTACGTACCGACGGCGGGCGGGACGATGACGGGGCCACTGACGTTGAGCGGAAATCCGACAGCTCCGCTGCAGGCCGCGGCCAAACAGTATGTGGATTCAAGCGAGGTGGTGAAGGCGGACCTGGTGAGCGGGTTGGTGCCGACGAGCGAGTTGGGGAGCGGGGTCGCTTCCGGGCTGAACTGCCTGCTGGGAAGTGGTGCGTGGGGGCCATGCGGATCGAGCGCGAACGCGACTGCGATTCAGAGCGTGCCGGTGGCATCGAGCGTGCCTGCGAATGGACAGGTGCTGACGTATTCCTCGACCTCCGGGCAATATGCGCCGGTGACGCCGAGCGGCGCGCCGGGCGGAGTGGTGACCAGCCCCACCGCCAGCCAGAACATTGCGCAGCCGGTGGGAACCCAGCTCAACGTCAACAATCTGAGTGGCTTTCGGTACGTAACGCCGACGGATAACTGGAGCGTGAGCCCCAGCGGAAGCCTCGTCGGCGGAACGCAGGCAACGGTGACGCTTACGCCCTGTCCTGTGGGAGTGGACACCAGCGGAAATTCGATGTACTACGTCCACATCAGCGGGCCGGGAACGCCGGAAGCCGCGATGGTGACGGGCGGGACCTGTACGAGCGGAGCGGCGTCGGGGACGATTGTGTTCACGCCGCAGAATACGCACTCGGCGACCTACGTGTTGAGCAGCGCCTCGAGTGGGATTCAGGAGGCGATCAACGACGCCTGCGGACTTCCCAGCGGAATCACGGACGGCGATCCGAATGCGCGGGTGGTTCTTCCGGCGACTGGCCCCACTTCGACGGCGCTGCCGGTGTACGGAGCGATTTATGCGCACTGCAGCCGGACCCTGATTGAAGGAAACGGCGCATTGCTTTCGTGCTCGACACGCGACCGTTGCATGGTTCTGGGCGACCTGGTGAACTCCAATCACTACGGCGCGGTCACTTTGCGGGGCGTGAATTTCACTTCGACGGTGAATTCCGACGGGTGCCAGATCACGAACACGCAGCGGCAGTCGAATGTGGTCACCATCACCGTGGCGTCGGGATGCAGCACGATTCAGACAGGAGATCTGGTCAATATCAATTTCACGGATTATTCGCAGTATTGGGGCAGTCACGGGCCGGTTACGGTTTCCGGAAATTCCATCATTTATACGCAGGTGGGGGCAAACCTGGCGTCAGTGGCGAGCCCGGGGACGATTGCGATTCAGAATGCGGCGGTCGAGGATAACGCGCTTCCGGGGACGATGGAGGATATCAAATATTCGAGCGCGGGCGGGGGAAAGTTCAATCAGTTCTTCGTTGTCGATAACGACCAGGCAGCGACGATCCGGAATTTCGACAGCGGATCGCAGCCGCTGCTGTGTACGGCGAACCATTGCGGCTCGTTTGTGTATTCGGCGGGGACGACGGCGGCGACGCCGGTTCTGTGGCTGGACAAGCTGAACATCGGGCCACAGTGCGGCGGAAATGGCGTGACGGTTTATGCGAACAACACCACACACATCACCGACAGCGTGATTCAGGGATTCGGGATGTGGGGCATCTATACATCGACCATCCTAGGCAGCTATGGCGGAACGCAAGTCGATAACGTGTACAACGAGGAAGGCGCGGGGCCATGTCCGAATCCGTACCTGGGGAACGCGTTCTCGGCCGCTGGAATTATTTACTCTGGAGGAGCGCCGCTGCTGGTGAGGGGCGGGGAGCAGCCGAACGGGTGGATGCCGCAGTTCGCGAGTACGGGTTCGACGCAATATAACTACTACGTTGTCGTGCATGACTCGCTTGGGGGAACTTCTTACCCGCTCTATGCGGGTTATGCGTTGAGCAATGGGAGCGGAAACATTACGTTGCAGTGGCCGCACGTTGCACCAGAGGGAACCGTAACGTACGATCTGGTGCGCATGGTGCCGGGCACGCTGGCCACCAACAGCGCGCTGTTTCCGGTGCAGGGAGCGTGCGGCGGTGGAAGCCCGACGGCGTGCGGGAGCGTGGCTCTGAATCTGCCGCAGTGCAGCGGACTGGTTTGCACCTACAGCGACAATGCGACGGCTAGTACGGCGAGCTACGCCATCGCGACTCCGGGGTATTTTCCGGCGCTCACCTTCTGGCCGGGCGGATTGGTGCTGAATGGAAACGGAACGCAAAATGCGGGCACCCTTGAGGCTGCGTTTGTGGACACGGATACAGGAAGCGTAAACAGCTCGGCGTGGATTTCGACGGCGGGTTTCTTGCGTCCATCGATTTACGCGCGGCAGTGCTCGGGGGCCGGCTCGGTGCCATACGGAGGAGCGTGGGTGCAGTGCCTGGAAGGGGACGGCCACGGGAATTCCTTTCCGCAGGTGGGTGCGCTTCTGCTGAACAGCGGTCCGAATACCGGCGGGCAGACATCGGGACTCAAAGGAAGATTGAACTTCACGATGTCGCCGGCGGACGCGGTCAACCAATCGCACATTATTACGCTGGTGGATTCGAATCCGGCAAAGACGCTAGCGACGGGTATGAACCGGCCGCTGAATGATGCGGCTGACACTTATATCGGACTGGATCAAGCTCTGGGCGGTACGTCGCGGAGTCTGGCGCAGCTTGCGTTCGGAGCTCCCGTAGCAATTTCGTCCTATATAGGAAACGCGGGGAATAACGTGAGCTTTCTGGAGCGGCTGACGGCTTCGGCGAAGACGTTCAACGTACCTGTAAACATCAACGGAAATCTGACAGTCACGGGGACCTGTACAGGTTGCGGCGGTGGGGGCGGGACGGGAGCGGTAAACAGCGGCGCGGCCACGCAACTGGCGCTCTATCCAGCGAATGGAGCGGCGGTGAGCGGCGACAGCGGTCTCATGGATAACGGCTCGACGCTGAGCTACACGGGAAGCAACGGGATTTCGGCGGCGGCGGGAGTGTTCACGGGAAACCTGACGGTGAACGGGCAGCTGAAGGTGGCTGGACCCTGGATGGTGAGTTCTCCGATTCCGGGAACGGCGATGGCGGCGGCGGGAGCGGGGACTTCGGCGTTGGGAATCTCGAACGACGGGAACTTTTACGTTTCGGCTAACGCGGGAACTCCGCAGAAAGTGGCGACGACGGCGACCAGTTCGTTCTTTTCGAATCTCTTCCAGGAAGATGCGAGCGATCTGGGGGAGTACAACGGGACGACGGCACAGAACCTGCACGTGTACTCCAGTTACACCAATAGCTCGACGTGGCAGAGAACGTCGCTTGGGTATGACCCGACCGACAACTACGCGGTGGTGCGCAGCGAGAATTCGACCTCGGGAGCAGCGCCGGGATTGGGCTTCTGGGTCAATAGCGGACTGAAGTGGGTGATCGACGCGAGCAGTAATTTCAAGCCCTGGACCGACCAAACCTACAACGTAGGATCGTTCAACAGCACGGGAAGCGGCAGCGGTCTGCGGCCGGGGACAGTCTATGTGGCGGGAAACAGCGCGAGCGGGAGCGGCTTCGAGCTGGGTAAGTTCGCCAATGAGAGCTACGAACTTTGCAATGACGCGACGACTGGCTCGATCGTGAATGGATTGGCGGTGCTGACCAGCGCGGGTTGCGCGATCAAGCCGTCGAGCGCGCTGACCAGCGGGGCCATCGGCGTGGTGATTGCCAACGCTGGAACCTCGGGAGTGGCTACACTGGCACGCGCCGGGTCCGCTTATTGCAGCTTCGATGGGAGCGCCACAGTGGTGGGCGATTACGTGGTGCCCTCGAACACGGCGAGCAGTGGGTTTTATCCGTTGTGCCATGACGCAGGTGCGACGCCGCCGACTGGGACACAGGTGCTGGGCCGAGTGCTGCAAGCGAGTTCGGGGAGTGCGACGGTGCAGATGTTCGTCGATATGCCGGGCGCGAGCGTGAGCACCAGCGCATCGTATTCGATTCCGTGGTTCACGACGAGCAGCACGGGAACGGCGATCAGCTTCTCGAGCACGGCGAACAAGGCGGAGCTGTGGGGCGTGACGCTGACATTTCCGCTGGCGACGACGCAGGTGACCTATTACGTTTCGACGGCGGACAACACGAGCAACACTTATGACATTGGAGTGCTGAACAGCTCGGGCAACATCGTGGCGCACATTGGAAACACGGCGGGCACGACGTTCGCGCCGAGCACTGGATGGAAGACCATGAGCTGGGCCGCAAGCGCAACGATGCAACCGGGCAAGTATTACCTGGCGATCACGAGCAGTTGCACGAGTTCCTGCGCACAGGTTTACGGAGGAAGCGCGTCGGGGTTTACGTTTCTCGGCGGGAGCGGCGGGACTTCAGAGAGCGTGACCGCGGGCGGAACGCTGAACAATGGAATTACGATTCCGGCGGACAATCCGACGGAAGCGACGATCATCGCTTGGGAGATTCACTAGCTTTGGGAGCGAGGCCTCGGGGGCCATCGGCGAAAGCCGGTGGCCTTTTTTGTTGGGGCCGGCTCTCATCCATCAGGAAAACGGGTCCTATGGGAACGGTTTCCGAAGATTCAAGTTACGGAGGAAAGAATCATGAGCAGCGCGATCAATCCGGAAGCGGCAGAACCATCCACCACGCAGGCGCTCGAGCAGAGTGACCGAAACCCGCCGGTCACAACTTGGGGGGAGAGCGGCGGGCAGGTACCCACGCCGGCTCCTTCGGAGAGCCGAGTGACTCAGCCCGGGCCAGCACCATCGGCGAACGCGGGGTTAATGAACTACAACACGGGGGATAGCGCCAGCGCCGTGGAAAACGAGGCGGAACGGGAAGGATAAGCCCCGAGGCAGCAGGGCCCTAGTTTACCAATGGCTCTTCAAGCCAGTGCGCGTTTCCGCTCACGTCTCGCGAGAGACTAAAGTGATTTACGGGATGGCGTTTAAGCGGCACCTCGAACACACGGTATGTAACCGTGTAGGTAATGTCTGCACGTCCGACGGCGAGGTTTTGGTCGAAATCACTCGGGAGGTTCATATTGCATGGGAATGCCGTCTTGTTTCCAGGCAGTACTTCGCCGCGGCAAAGTTAGGGCTTGTCATACCCGTTGACATGTCCTCCTCTCGGTAGCCGGGGCGGTCGCAGAACAATCTGCCCGCCTTTGCCGTCAATGCCGACAAGCTGCACGTGGACAGAAAAGCAAAAGGCGTGGAGGTCGTATGGGTCATGTAGCCATCGTTGGAGATGACGAAGGGAGCCAGAAATGGGTTGCGATCGTCGAGCGAGTTTTTGCGGGACAACAGACAGTCAGGAGCTGCAGGGCCCCAACGACCATTCCGGGCACTCCAAGAGCAAAGGCAAGAAAAGCCAGAATCCTCTTGGCGGGAGATCTTTGATTGGGCGTGGTATTTCTCTATTTGCTGTACGTCTTAGCTGTCCTGCTTTACTCATGAACGGACAGTACACCGCATAGTGCCAACGCCGCTGCTGGCGTTGGGTTGGTTCAGGTCACGCGATGAGCGTGGCCTTTTTTATTGGAGCGGGAAAGAGCAAAGTCCCACTTCTCGCAAAGAACGCGAGAAATGGGGCACCCGGCAGGAGAGAAATCGTGGTTGAAATCCTAAGAAAAGTCGTGGGTTGCGCCGACAGGCAAGGGGTCCTTCGACTCCGCAAAAGGATTCGCGTTGCGAATCCTCCTGCTCCGCTCAGGATGACAGGCATCTGGGGCGTTGTCATCTTGCTTGTGATGTTCAGGGTGAATGCATGGGCGACCACTTACTACGTGAGTTCGAGCACAGGGAGCGACGCGAATAACGGGACTGCGACATCGACTCCGTGGCAGACGATTGCGCATGTGAACGCGCAGACGTTTCAGCCGGGCGATTCCATTTTGTTCAAGCGGGGAGATGTTTGGAATGAGAGTCTGATTCCGCCTTCTTCGGGGACTTCGGGAAACCCGATTACATTTGATGCCTATGGTACGGGAGCAGCGCCGAACTTGACGGGATATTACTCGGTGCCTTCGTCGGCATGGGTACACGTGACAGGAAACGCGTGGAAGGCGCCGGTGCCGGCCACTTACTCGACAGTCAACTTCTGTTTATTCGGATCGATCTGGGGACAGAAGGTTGCGGCAGTGTCGTCGAACCTGACGGCGCAATGGAATTTTTATTTCGCGAACGGGTACCTATATGTGTATTCGGTGAATTCGCCTGGGACTTACTACAACGAGCCGATCGTGCCCATGGCGCTGAGCAACGTGCCGGTGATCAACATCAATGCGCAGTCGTGGCTAACGTTCCAGCACTTTCTGGTGAACTGGTTCGATCAGTACGGCGTGTACGTGCAGGGTACGAGCGATCATCTGGTGTTCGCGAACATGGAAGCGGACTCGATGATTCCGCAAGGGACGCAGCCGCTGGGTTTTTATGTGAACGAGAACGCGCCCGGGCCGGGCGACATCAAGATCTATAACGCCGAGGCGCATTTGAATTACGACGGATTCCGGTTTGATGGAGTGGCGACGGCGATCGCAATGGTTAACGACAAAGGCTACGCGAATCGCGATGGGGCGCTGGTGGAGGTGCGGGGAAACGATTACGGCTGGGGGCAGGCGAACGACAGGAATCTGTTGGGACGATTTAATAGTCAGACGTTCAGCTTGGCCCGGCTGGCGGAGACGCAGGATTATTTTCTGCGGCTGTATGACAATTCTTCGCCCCCGAAATATTCACGATACTCAGCGGCGTTGCACGTCGATTATCCGCTGTGAGACCTTGCGCGAATTTGGCCCACCGAGTCTTACGAAAGCTTGTTCATCAAACCGAGAGGACAGATATGCCGGTCAGCGAGAAAGAATTGTCGATGCTGCGATTGATTGACAGCGAATTTCAGCGCGAAGTGCTGGACAAACTGGTGCGGTTGGAGACCAAGATGGACGCGCTTGCAGGCAACGGGCAACCAGGACGAATGAAAGTGGCGGAAGACAAGATCGCGGCGCTCGAGAGAAACGACTTGCGAAACAGCGTCTACAACCGGCTGGTGAACGCTGGGATCAGCACAGCGATCAGCGTGGCCATCGCGCTGCATCACAGTTGGGGAAAGTAAAGTCGGGTTCGGGCCTCGAGCTTTGGAAATTTAGTCCGCGAAGCTTCACGAACCCTCATTCAGTTTGGTTGGGGATCGGCCGCCCAGCGTTCTGGGGCGACGATAGCAGGGACTAACCGTTTTACCTTATGCCTTCGGCGACCGGCACGTCGGCGCCGTTGCACGCCGAGTCGCGATTTTACTGCGAGACAATTCACTTCAACAACAAGAGGAGAGCTATGAGCACAGTACCGAGCACCACAATCATCACTGGTCTAAAGAGCACAACCCCACCCACCGCGAACACGCTGAAAGACGCAACCGGCGAGGGCATCGACATGCCAGGCATGCTGGCGCTGGCGCTGAGCAAAGCTACCGAATTGAAGGTGTGCCTGACGCTGCTCGCGAAATTTACGGACAGCGCCGATCCTAACCTGGCGACATTGAACGACATTTTGGCGAGCCTTAGCTGAAGTACGGGATACGGCAGCCCGGAAAGTCAAGCGGGCTGCCGCAAACCTGATTTGCACGCGAAAATATGGGCGTGCGAGAACACGTAAAGGAGGACGACTATGAATTTTCTATCTCAGTTGCTTCGGGGGATTGCGTTTGTTCCTGCGCTGGTGAACGGAATTGAAGGGCTGTTCGGCAACAAGCCGGGAGCCGAAAAGAAAGATGCCGCGATGTCGTTCCTGCAGAATGCATTGGCCATGACGGATGCTGTGGCTGCGCGGGAGATCATCGATCCGGAGAAATTTAGGGACGGAATTTCTAGAATAATCGACGGCACTGTGGAGTGCCTGAATGCTTCGACATGGGCGAAGGGTGGTGCACAAACGCCAGCCATCGACAATCGGCCCTCCGCCTAACCAGCTATCCGACTTCCTCGCTCCAGTTTTCTAACGTCTTCTTCACCAGAGCCATGAACTGGTCGGCGACGGCGCCGTCGATGAGGCGGTGGTCGTAGCCGAGCGTGAGGTGAACGACCGATCGGATGGCGATGGAATCGTTGCCTTCCTTATCAGTGATGACCACGGGCTGCTTGGTGATGCCGCCGACGCCCATGATGGCGCAATTCGGCTGATTGATGATAGGCAGGCCGAAGACGGCGCCGAACTGGCCGGGATTGGTGACGGTGAAGGTTGAGCCCTCGACGTCTTCGGGCTTGAGCTTCTTACTGCGGGCGCGCTCGCCGAGGTCGGTGATGCCGCGCTGCAAGCCGAGGAAGTTGAGGTCGCCGGAATTCTTGAGGACGGGCACGATGAGTCCCCAGTCGAGGGCCACGGCGATGCCAACGTTGATGTTCCGATGGTAGCGGATGTTGTCACCTTCCATCGAGGCGTTGATGATTGGCCACTGCCGCACCGCGATGATTGCCGCGCGCACGAAGAACGGCATGAAGGTTAGGCGGACGCCGTGGCGCTGCTCGAAAGCGTTCTTGTGCTTGGCGCGCAGGGTGACGATGCGGGTGAAATCCACTTCGTACATGCAGTGAACGTGGGCGCTGGTGCGGCGCGACTCGATCATGCGCTGGGCGATGATCTTGCGCATGTTGGTCAAGGGGACGAGATCGCCGGGAAAAGCGGCTGGAGCGGGCAGGACGGCCGGCCGCGCCGCGGTTGCCGGTTGAGGAGCCGGCGGTGCAGGGGCGGCTGGCGCTGGGCGCTCGATGAAGGCCATGATGTCTTGCTTGGTGATGCGGCCGCCAAGGCCGGTACCGGAAATTTGCGAGAGATTGACGCCGTGCTCGCGGGCGATCTTGCGGACCAGTGGGGACGAGCGGGCTTCCTCTTCCCCATCTTCGGCTGACGCCTGCGCGGGTGCAGAGGCGGGGGTTGGTTGTGAGGGGGTCGCCGCCGCGGCGGGCCTCTTCTCTTCCTTTTTCTCCGCAGAACCCTGTGCGGCCGCGGCTTCGCCATCCACAGCGATGGTGCCTACGACCGTGTTCACTCCGACCGTTGTGCCTTCTGAGACTTTGATCTCCTGCAGAACGCCGGCGGCCGGCGAGGGAATTTCTGCGTCCACCTTGTCGGTGGAGATTTCAAAGAGGGGCTCGTCGCGCTGGACCTTGTCGCCAGGCTTCTTCAGCCACTTGGTAATAGTGCCCTCGACGATGGATTCTCCCATCTGGGGCATGATGATGTCAGTCGGCATGATTTCCTTCCACCCGGCCCACGGTTCGAACGGAGGGCCGGACGCAAACGAACATTATAACGTTTGGTGAAACCTCGCGTAGTTCGAGGCACTGGTCCAGTTCAAACGGTGTGGCAGCGTGCTCTGCTCTATTTTTTCTCTTCTTCGCCAGTCGGTGCAGCTACCCCGAAGCTCATCTTCCAGTACTCCTGAACGGCGGGAGGCAGCTTTTCCATGTGCGAGAGGAAGCTCGTGATCTTCCATATGTCTTGCTCGCTCAGTGTTTTTTCCCACGAGGGCATGCCGGTGTAACGAACGCCGGTGCGGATGGTGTAGAAGACGTGCCATTCGGGGTCGTCAGGCGGATCGGAGACTAAATTGGGAGCGGGCGGGTAGAAGGATGTGGCAAGAGAGGCGGGCTTGCGATCGAGTCCACCGTGGCAGACGGCGCAGTTCATGGTGTAGAGCTTCATGCCATCTTCAAAATTCTGATCGTTGGGCGGGAGGGGGTTGGTGACATGAGGAGCGTGCCGCTCCATGGACGCGTCAACGGCGGTGTTGGCCAGGCGGTGTTCCCACCGAGGTGGCGCGACGTTGGCGGGCGTGGGGAAGAATCCGAGCACGGCGAAGCCAAGCCCGCAAAGGATGAGTAGGATAAGAGTGACGATGCCGCCGAGAATAAATTTGCCCATGGATCCCCTCCAGAATTCACTATTGTGGCAGAAGGAGCGGGTGGGACGCTAGTTTGGTCGCCGAGATGGCCATCGATGCTGCTGCGAGTTCGACCCGTAGACTTCGCCACGTCGGCCGGTCGTCATGGACGCGCCCGTCCGTCCTAATATGCTTTCAGTCGCCGGGCTTCGCGGACTACATCGCTCACCTTGGGCAGGTAATGTTCTTCCTGCGGCGGAGAGAACGGGATCGCCGAATCTAGTCCCGCGATGCGGACGATGGGGCCGTCGAGATCGTCGAACGCCTCCTCGTTGATGATGGCCGCGATTTCGCCAGCGAGGCCTCCGGTGCGGGAGTGCTCGTGGAGGATGATGACTTTGTTCGTCTTCTGCACAGTTTGCGCGATGGCTTCGCGGTCGAGCGGCGAGACGGTGCGAAGATCGAGGATCTCGATGTCGATTCCGTCTTTGCTCAGAACCTCGGCTGCTTCTAACGCTGTGTGCACCATCGCAGCATAAGTAATGATGCTCAGGTCGTTGCCTTCGCGGACGATGTTCGCTTTGCCGATGGGCACAACGTAATCTTCGGCGGGGACTTCGCCCTTAATGCGGCGGTAGAGATACTTGTGCTCGAAAAAGATGCAGGGATTGTTGTCGCGGATGGCGGCTTTGATCAGGCCTTTGGCGTCGTAGGGCGTGGCCGGGCAGATGACTTTCAGTCCGGGATTGTGGACGAACCACATCTCGGGATTCTGCGAGTGGAAGGGGCCGCCGTGGACGTATCCGCCGCTGGGGCCGCGCAGAACGAGTGGAGCGGGCGCGCCCCAGAGGTAGTGCGTCTTCGCGACCATGTTGGAAATCTGGTTGAAGGCGCAGCCGATGAAGTCCATGAACTGGAATTCGGCGACGGGGCGCATGCCGGTGAGCGAGGCTCCGAAGGCCGCGCCCACGATGGCAGACTCGGCGATCGGCGTGTCGATAACGCGCTCCGGGCCGAAGCGGTCGATGAAGCCGTCGGTGACTTTAAAAGCGCCGCCGTAAATGCCGATGTCTTCGCCGAGGCAGAAGACAGAGGGATCGCGGTCCATTTCTTCCCAGATTCCCTGGCGGATGGCTTCGAGGTAGGTGAGTTGCATAGGGTTATTTCGACTTCTTTTGCCGCGGATTTACACGGATCAGCGCGGATAAAGCTATTTCTTTTCTTGCCGAAGATCAGCTTATGAAATCAGCCATCTCCGTCACCGACGCGCGTCGCAACTTCGGCAAACTGCTCGACCGTGTCGAGCGCGGCGAACGGATTGTTATTACTCGATATGGCAAACCGTTTGTGGCCCTGATTCCCATCTCCGACTTCGAATTGTTGGCGCAAACTAAAGCGAGACGCCAAAGGATGGCTTCGGATAGGTAAGCTTGCATGGCTTATTCGATCTTTCCCTGAATCTTTTTCGGTAAGTCGATGCCACGAAAATAAACCAAATGAACCGGCCCATCCAGAACCTCGGTTCCTAAGCTTTCCCACTCATACCTCAGATAGACATAGAGCTCCACATTCCGGGCTAAGTGCTCCTTAGGAACCTCGAACACAATGCTCTGGTTCTTCGGAATCCACCATTCGGTCATGAAATCAACTCGTTGGAACTTTGGAACCGGTGGATGCTTGGGTTCGTCAGGCGGCGACTTGCGCCCGGACGCTTCGGTCGTCTGCATCCACGGGCCGGGGTCATATTCTTCCAGGTAATACCGCACTGGCGCTTCGGCTCCGTCAGGATGAGCCTTCGCGGATTTTACAATCTCGAGACCATTTGCTTTGCCGGGAAAGTTCATTTCGACCGGGATTCGTATGTCCCAGGCGGTCCAGTTATGCAACCTCAACTTTACGGATCCTCGTTCTTTGTCGAAGCTCTCGAACTCAATCGTCACCCGCTGATTCTTTGGGATCGCTGGCGTTTCTTGATCGCTTTTTGTCTGGGCGTGCGATCTGACCGACGCTAAGAACACCACTAAAAACAGGACAGGCGCGATGTCTCTCGGCCGAAACCCACATCGTAGATTTGAAAATCTATTCATCTTTCACTTCAAATGTACGGCCGCCTCGGTCTCCTTGAACCCACCCGTTCCCCTCTTCACTTTCGGCATCCCATACTTCGGCTTGATCGCATGGCAGCCGTCTTCACAGAAGACTCCGCCTTCGGCCGACTCCGGTGTCGGCATCGGCGAGTTCACTGCGATCTCGCGTTCGGCTTCGATCACTCTCTCGACTTCAGAAATCAACTCCGCATTCTCTTTCGCCGTCAGCCATTTCTTTTCTTTCACCAGATAGTTCTCAAAGCGCGCGATCGGGTCGCGTTTCTTCCAGAAGTCGAACATCGGCTTGGGCACATACGCGGCGGCGTCGTGGATGGCGTGGCCTTTCATGCGCATCATCTTGGCTTCGATCAGCGTGGGGCCTTCGCCGCGATGGGCGCGTTCGACGGCGTCGCGGGCGGCGTCGTAGACCTGGCAGGCGTCGGTGCCGTCAACGATCACGCCGGGGATGCCGTATCCGATGGCGCGCTCGGCCAGATCTTTGCAGCGATATTGCATTTCCGACGGCGTGGAGTAGGCCCAGAGATTTGATTCGACGAAGAGCACGAGTCCAAGATTCTGCACGGCGGCGAAGTTGATGCCTTCGTAGGTTACGCCGGTCGATTGACCCCCATCTCCGATCCAGGTGAGAGCGGCGATGTTGCGTCCCTGCAGGCGCGCGCCCAGCGCCACTCCAGAGAGCACGGGAATTAAATCACCGAGCATGGAGATGGGCGAGACCATGTTGCGCTTTTCGATGTCGCCGAAGTGCGATGTGCCGTCGCGGCCGCGCGTGGGCGAATCGGCTTTGGCCATGTACTGCATCATCGTGTCGCTGGCCGCGAAGCCGCGCATCAGCAGCGCTCCCTGGTTGCGGATCATGGGCGCAAACCAGTCGTCCTTATCGAGCGCATAGGCGGAGGCGCAGGAGCAGGCTTCCTGGCCGAGTCCGAAATAAACTCCGCCGACCACCTTGCCTTGCTTGTAGAGATTTTCGAGAGCGACCTCCATTTTGCGGTTGAGCAGCATGTAGCGGTAGATCTCGATGCACTGCTGCTTGCTCAGATATTTCGAGTCGCGAATCGGCGGCACAGGCGCGTTCAGGTTCCCGGTGACTTCGTAGCGGACGTGCTCGGCGCCGTCTTTGTCTTTCTCGATCGACTGGTGGACGGAGAGGTCGGGGTGCTCAAGGCGGGTGTCGGGGATGGAGTAGGTGCGGAGGCTAACATCTGTGGCCTTCGATGGAGATTTGGGTGCCCCATTTCTCGCGTCTTTTGCGAGAAGTGGGGATTTGGACGGAGAGGCTCCGTTGGTCCGGCGGTGACCGTTGGAACCGTGTTTGGAGTTCTTTTTCTTGATTGCCATGATGCAGCACCGACGTGCTGTTTGATGGTATCGCGAGAGTGGGAGAAAGGGCTAGGGCTGAAGAGTCAAGAAGGCTGCGCAAAGCCGCGTTTAACCCAGCCGAAAACAAACAGGACCAAATAAACAAAACCCCAGCCCAACGGCACAGGTACGAGCGCTGCTAACGTTGCTTCTAGCGTCGCATTCTTGGCTGCTAACGCGAGCGAATCCTCAAATTGCCTACGGCATCGCTGGGAGTCGACGGGAACCGCGCCGGGCGGAAAGGGGAACAGTGTCGTCGGCGGAAACCGCGCCAGGCGGCACGGGAACCGTGCCGGCCTCAGGGGCAGAGCCCGGTGCCTTACGGGGAAGAGGAGGGTTGCCGCCGGTATTTCCCGCGGCTACCTGGTCGAGTATGTCGCGGCTCGTGGGCACTTTTGCTGCGCTATCACACGAAAGGTAGGTTCTTGATATCGGCAAAGAGGCTTGCTCGATCTCGGAATCGTACGTGTAGGCAGCCGCTCCAAGAATCCAGATGACTGAAACGATAATCCCTATTCTCTCCCATCCGTTTAGCTTCATCATGTCGATTCGGGGGGATCCGAAACGCAGGGCTGCCGCGAAACACACGTGTTAGTGTGTTTCGTCTAAGGCAACGTCGTCAAGTCCCATTGCTGGTGACTCCGATCAGGCCCAATTTATTTCGTCGTCAGAGGACAATTGGCGAAGTTCCGCGGGCGGCTTCATCGGTACACCGACCGTGCGCCCAAGCAGCGCGTCCAGCGTATCCACCCATAGCATCTGACTTGAAAACACCGAGCCGAAGTTACGGGAGATGGATTCGGCCACGGCATTCAGGTCGAGCGACTTGCCGAGTTGTTGCTGCATCGAGGTGACTGGTTTTGCGGCGATGCCGCAGGGGATGATCAGATTGAAGTAGCTGAGGTCGGTGTTTACATTGAGCGCGAAGCCGTGCGAGGTGACGAAGCGGGAGATGTGGACGCCGATGGCGGCGAGTTTGGCTTCGGGAGTGGAATTCGCAGTCGCGCCGGCAAACAGCAGGTTCCTCGACTCCAGAGAACGATTCGCAGAATCGTTCTCTTCCGCTCGGAATGACAAAGAGTTATTGTTGGTCCACACGCCAGTCAAGCCTTGCACGCGTTTCGTGGGAATCGCGAAGTCGGAGGAGGTGCGGATCAGTACTTCTTCCAGCCGGCGGACGAATTCTACTGCGCCGAGTGTCTTACGTTTGCCATCCGGCGTGGCGAAGTTGCGTAGGTCGAAGATGGGATAGCCGACGATCTGCCCCGGGCCGTGGAAGGTCACATCGCCTCCGCGGTCGCATTCGAAAAGCTCGACGCCGCGCTGGGCGAGGAGTTCGTGCGAAGCGATTACGTTGGCGGCTTTCGCGTTGCGGCCCAGCGTGATGACCGGTAAATGTTCGAGCAGGAGAAGAACGTCGCCGATCTTTTCTTCTTTGCGCAAAACAACTAACTGCTGCTGCAAGCGCAAGACGGTGGCGTAGTCCACGGTGCCGAGTTGGACGAGAGAGATCAAATTCTTTTCGCCACGGACTTGCGCGAATCAAGATCTTTTCACCACAGAGACACAGAGTCATAGAGAACTGCTTTTTCTGGGTTTCTCTGTTTCTCTGTGTCTCTGTGGTGAGTTATGCATTTATTGCGATCCCGTAAACGCTGTTCGCCGCGTCCAGCATGGCTTCCGCCAGCGTCGGATGGGCGTGTATGGTCCACATCAAGTCTTCCACCGTGGCTTCGAGTTCCATGGCGGCTACGGCTTCGGCGATTAATTCCGTGGCCTGCGGGCCGATGATGTGAACGCCGAGAATCTCGCCGTAATCGGCATCGGAGACAATCTTGATGAAGCCCTCGTGCTGGCCGACGATCGATGCGCGCGAGTTGGCGGTGAAAGGAAACTTGCCGATCTTTACGTTGTATCCGGCCTCGCGAGCTTTGGTTTCAGTGAGACCGACGCTGCCAATTTCGGGATGGCAATACGTGGCTCCGGGAATGTGTTCGGGATTGATCGGCTTGCCCGGTTTGCCCGCGATCTTAGCCACTGCAACCAGCGCTTCCATCGCTCCCACATGAGCTAGTTGCGGTGTCCCAAGCACGATGTCGCCGACGGCGTAGATGCCGGGCTCGGCGGTCTGCATCCAGGAATCAGTCTTGATGAATTCGCGATCCGGCTTGATCTTCGTTCGTTCCAGTCCGATGTTTGCGGTGCGCGGCCTGCGGCCTACAGCAATTAGTATTTTCTCCGCCTCAATCTTCTGCTGCTTGCTGTCGACCGTGATCGTGACAGTGATTCCCGCCTTCGTTTTCTCCACCTTGTCGATCCTGGCGCTCGTGTGGAAGTTGATGCGCCGCTTACGGAAGACGCGGGCCAGTTCCTTCGAGACTTCTTCATCCTCCACCGGAACAAGCCGCGGTAGCATCTCGACAAGAGTAACCTCGGAATCGAATGAGCGACAGATCGAAGCGAACTCCACACCTACGGCGCCCGCTCCGACAATCACGAGCGACTTCGGAAGATCCTTCAAGCTTAGAATCTCGATGTTGGTGAGAACGGGGTCGCCGGCCTCAAGGCCGGGCAGCATGCGCGCTTCCGAGCCAGTGGCGAGGATGACGTTTTTTGCTTTCAGGTGGTTGGACTTGTTATCGTTGACGGCTTCGACGGTCAACACACCCTTCTGCGCCGGGCCGGTCACCTTGCCGTAGCCCTTCACGGTCTCGACTTTGTTCTTCTTCATCAGAAATTCAAGGCCCTTGGCATGTTTGGCGACAATCTTGGACTTTCGGTCCTGGATGGCAGCCCAGTTCAGCTTGCGCGCGTCCACGCCCTCAATACCGAATTCTTTGGCGTCTTTGAGGTGGTCCCAGAGTTCGGCGTTGAACAGCAAGGCCTTGGTCGGAATGCAGCCTACGTGCAGGCACGTACCACCGAGGAATCCATCTTTTTCGATGAGAGCGGTCTTCAGGCCATACTGGCCGGCGCGGATGGCGGCGGTGTAGCCGGCCGGTCCACTCCCGATGATGACGACGTCGTAAATGATTTCAGACAAGGCAATACTCCTCACAAGTAGAAACAGATGTCACAGGGCAAACGAACGATTCTAGAACAGCGCCGGCAGAAAATGAAAAGGGCCGCCTGATGGCGGCCTGAATTTACCCTGCTTCGGAACTTTCAGTTGCCTTCGTTGCTGGCGCGCTTCCAGGAAATCAGTTCGCCAATCGTCGAACTGGTGCTGGAGACAGGTTGCTTGTAGGCTTCCACTTCGGAGCGCGAAGCTTCTTCACCGACCGCGCGAATGCTGAGGCCCACCTTCTTATCTTCCGGACTCATCTTTATGATCTTGAAGTCGTGCTCCACACCGGGTTCAAGATGCAGCGGCTGGCCGTTGCCATCCACCGCTTCCGACTTGTGGCATAGACCTTCCACGCCTTCCGCGATTTCTACGAATGCGCCAAAAGCAGCCACGCGCAGAACCTTGCCATGAACCACGTCGCCGGTGTGATGCGTCTCGAAGAAAGTCTCCCAAACATCGGGCTGAAGCTGCTTCACGCCCAGCGAGAGGCGCCGTTTGTCCGGCTCGATCGCCAACACGACGGCTTTCACTCGATCGCCCTTCTTCAACACCTCGGAGGGATGCTTCACCCGTTTGGTCCAGCTCAGGTTGCTAACGTGTACCAGGCCATCGATGCCATCCTCAATCTCGATAAAAGCGCCAAAATCGGTAAGGTTCCGCACCCGGCCCTCTACCGTCAACCCCACGGGGTACTTATCGTGGAGCGCATCCCAGGGATTCGTTGCCAGTTGCCTCATGCCGAGAGAAATGCGCCGCTCCGTCGGATTCACGTTGAGCACCACGCAGTCCACCTCATCCCCCACATTGACCAGCTTGGAGGGATGCTTCATGCGCTTCGACCATGTCATCTCGCTGACGTGGACCAACCCCTCAATGCCCTGTTCGAGCTCGACGAACGCGCCGTAGTCGGTTACGCTGATCACCCGCCCGGAGACGTGCGCACCCACCGGATAGCGGTGTTCCGCGTCCAGCCACGGATCGGGCGTGAGCTGCTTGAACCCCAGCGAAACGCGTTGCTTGTCTTTGTCGTACTTAAGTACCTTCACCTGAATCTGGTCACCGACGTTTACCAGGTCGCGCGGGTGCGTTAGCCGGCCCCACGACATGTCGGTGATATGCAACAATCCATCCAGCCCACCCATATCCACGAATGCGCCATACTCGGTCAGGTTCTTGACCACCCCGGTGAGGATCGACCCTTCCTCGAGGTGCTCTAGAGTCTTGCTGCGCTTTTCGGTTTGCTCCCCTTCCAGCAGCTCCTTGCGCGAGACCACGATGTTGCCGCGCTTCTTGTTGAGCTTGATCACCGTGACTTCGAGCGTCTGGCCTTTCATGCCGTCGAGGTTTCGCACCGGACGCAGATCCACCTGCGATCCCGGAAGGAACGCTCGCGCTCCGAGGATGTCGACCGTCAACCCACCCTTGGTGCGCTCAATCACCGTCGCCTGAATCGGCCTCTTTTCGTTATGAGCTTTTTCCACCTCGTCCCAGGCGTGAATGCGCGCTGCCTTCTGGTGCGAGAGGTTAATGTAGCCTTCCTCGGTGTGCCCCTTCTCACGCATCACATCGATTTCGTCACCCGGCTTTACCTTCGGCTTGCCTTCGTGGTCCAGCACTTCCGAGAGCGGCAACATGCCTTCCGATTTCGCGCCCACGTCGACCACAACGTGGGTCGACGTCAGCTTCAGCACCGTGCCTTTTATGACGCGGTCTTCTCCGACCGCCTCTTCCGTCTCTGTTGTGAAACTCTCAAGCGCGGAGGCAAAATCCTCGCTGGCGGGTTTCTCTTCCGCAGCGGCTGCCGGATGCGGCGCTTCTTCGCCAGGAGCAACAGGGGAAGCGGGGGTTTCAGCCGGAGCCTCGTGCCTTCCACTCGAGCTCGATTCGCTCAAGCTCTGCCCGGTCGAGGTGTTTTCGGTTGCCGTTGGTTCTGCTTCGGTTACAACGGCGGTGGCGGATTCGGAATGGTGGCTGGTGGTGTCGTCGAACAAGGTCATGCCTCTCGTCTGTGCCTCGCACTCGGTGCGGGGAGGATACGGGCCTGCTTGGCGGACTGCTGGATGAGTCGTTTGGTTGTGGTGGGCTCACCCTGGCGAGTGAGCTTGGACAATCCCAGCTGCCGGACGTTTTACAGAAACCCGCGTCCAAAGGGAACTCTTCGACTATAGCAACGCCCCACAAACAGTGTCAAACCCAAATCTCCGGATGTCTTCAGCGTTCGGGTTTCGTAACGCCCTTCCATCTGCTACCCTGCCCTTTGCTATGGATTATCTCTGGACCCCGTGGCGCTACGCCTACGTCTCCACCGCCGAGAAGACGACAGGATGCGTCTTCTGCGACGTCGCAAAAGCCGGCGACGACCGCAAAGTTCTCATCGTGCACCGCGGCCAACACTGCTTCGTTATCTTGAATGCTTATCCCTACACACCCGGTCACGTGATGATCGTCCCCTACGCCCACCTGGACGAACTGCAGAAGCTGCCGCCTGAAGCCGCCCACGAAATGATGGCACTCTCGCAGCGCATGGAGTCCGTTCTGCGCGACCTCTACCACCCCGACGGCATCAACCTGGGCATGAACATCGGCAAAGCCGCCGGGGCCGGCATCGCCGGACACATCCACATGCACGTCCTGCCCCGCTGGATCGCCGATGCGAACTTTCTTTCAGTCGTAGGCGAGACGCGGATTCTGCCGGAGACGCTGGAGGAGACTTGGAAGCGGATGACGAAAGCTTTGAAGGCGTAATGCTTTAGCCACCGACGATACCTTCCATTTCCTTCTCATCAATCACCTCCACCCCCAGTTCCTTCGCCTTATCCAGCTTCGATCCCGCGTCCGCTCCCGCCACCACGTAATCCGTCTTCTTGCTCACCGAGCCGGTGACCTTCCCTCCCGCATCCTCGATCATCTTCTTAGCTTCGTCCCGCGTGAAATGCGCAAGCGTCCCCGTCAGCACGAACGTCTTCCCCACGAGCTTCGTCCCGCGCTGCTTCTTCTTGCCTGTCAGCGTAAGCCCCGCTTCTCGCAAGCGCTCCACAAGCTTACGATTGGCCGCGATGCTGAAGAACTCCACAATGCTCTCCGCGATACGCGGCCCAACTTCATTTACGTCCTGTAGTTCTTCCGCCCCGGCACTCTCCAGCGCTTCCATCGACCCAAAATGCTCGGCCAAAAACTGCGCCGTCCGCTCGCCAACCATTCGAATGCCGAGCCCGTAGATCACCCGCTCCAGCGACAGCTTCTTCGAGTTCTCAATCTCATCGAGAATGTTCTGCGCCGATTTGTCGCCCATGCGCTCCAGGCTGAGCAGGTCGTCTTTCGTCAGCCTGTAAATGTCCGCGACGTTCTTCACCAGCCCACGCTCGGTAAGCTGATTCACGAGGGCATCGCCCATCCCCTCGATGTTCATCACCCCGCGCGAAGCAAAGTGCAGAATGGTCTCCCGCAGTTTCGCGGGGCAGTTCGCGTTGACGCAGCGATAATCGACTTCCCCTTCGGCACGTACCACCTTGGTTCCACACACCGGACACGTCTTGGGCATTTCAAAATCTTTCGTCCCGCGTGGATGGTCCTTATCGTCCTTGATGACCTTCGCAACTTTAGGGATTACATCGCCGCCCCGCTCCACCTGTACCCAGTCGTCAATCTTGACTCCAAGTCGCTCGATCTCATCCGCGTTATGCAGAGTGGCGTTGCGAACGGTTGTGCCCCCAATGGGAACTGGATCTAATTCAGCCACGGGGGTGAGTTTTCCTGTGCGGCCGACCTGCCAGCGGATGGCTTTCAGTTGCGTGATCCCGGCCCGAGCGGCATATTTGTAGGCAATCGCCCAACGTGGCGCCTTACCGGTGAAGCCGAGTTCGTCTTGAAGTGCGGTGCGATCGACCTTGATCACGATTCCGTCGATCTCGTACTTCAGCGAATCGCGCCTGCCTTCCCATTCCTGGATAAATCCCCAGACCTCCGCCATCGAGTGGACCATTTTGCGGTTCGAATTGACCTTGAAGCCCGCCTTTTCGAGAGCGTCCAGCGTTTTCCAATGGCGCTCGAAGTAAGTTCGCCCGCGTACCAGAAGGATATATGGAAAAAAATCAAGACGACGCTGTGCCGTGATGCTGGAATCAAGTTGCCGAACCGTGCCCGCCGTAAAATTGCGCGGATTGGCGAAGGTAGCAAGCCCCTGCCGCTCGCGCTCTTCGTTCAACCTCTTGAAGGCGCCCGTCGGCATCAACAATTCGCCCCGGACTTCGAAATCGGCCGGAATGCCGGCATTCTTGAACTTGGCGCGGTCCATCGAGAGCGGTATTGATCGCACCGTGCGCACGTTAAGCGTCACGTCTTCACCCACGCTTCCGTCGCCGCGTGTGACACCGCGCACCAGCTTCCCATCTTCATAAATCAGCGCCAGCGACATGCCATCGAGCTTCAGCTCGCACACATAATCCACATCGGTCCGCCCACTAAGCTCGTGCACACGCCGTTCCCAGTCGCGCAGTTCTTCCTCGTTGTAAGTGTTGTCGAGCGACAACATGGGCGAAGAGTGCGGCACTTTGACGAATCCTTCCCGCGGCTTCCCGCCCACGCGCTGCGTGGGAGAATCTGCCGTGATCAGCTCCGGATGCTCTGCCTCCAAATCCTTCAACTGCTGCATCAGCTTGTCGAACTCGGAGTCGCTGATCTCAGGATTGTCAACGACGTAGTACAGGTATTCGTGGTGGCGGATCTTCTCGCGGAGGGATTCGATCTTTTTATCACCATCTTTGTTCGGGAAAGCCATCGCGCAGATTATAGTCGGAGACTGGATTGCGAAAACACTCGGGCACCCATGCAAATCCTCGAGACCCCACGCCTGATCTTGCGCGAGTTTTTCCCGGACGATGTAGACGCTCTCGACCGCGTCCTCTCCGATCCAGAAACCATGCGTTTCTATCCTGCGCCGCTTGATCGTACCGGAGCCGAAGACTGGATTGCGCGCAATCGGCGCCGCTACGCCGAAGACGGCCACGGCCTCTGGGCGATGGTTCTGAAGGAGAACGGCGAACTCATCGGCGATTGTGGGCTGACCGTCCAGGAGGGTGGACGGCGCGGACGAAATCGAGATCGGCTATCACGTGCGCCGCGATTACTGGGGCTATGTTCTGGCAACGGAAGCCGCCCACGCCTGTCGTGGCTTCGGATTCGCCCGGTTCCGAGTCGACCGCCTAGTCTCGATCATTCGCCCGGAAAACCTGGCTTCTCGCCGGGTGGCAGAAAAAATCGGCATGACTTTGTGGAAGGAGGTGAAAAGAGTCGGCCTCCCGCATTTGGTTTATTCGCTTGTAAGGAAAGGATAGACAGTCACCGCCGGCAAGAACTAAGAGCGGCACTGGCTGCAAACCAACCCGGATCGCGATCCGTACTCACAAATCATCCAGCTTCAAAGTCTGAGCCCCGCCTTTCCATGCCACCTCAAACTGCTTCTGAATAAATCCTGCATCATACTCGCGCTTCTGCTGTAACAGGGCCTGATGCAATCCCCACAACGATCGAGGATTGCGTAGATTCCGGTCGAGGTTCGTCCCGAAACACTTTTTCCGCACCGGCCCCGTCCCCGGTCATCAGCAGCACACCCCCCAGCGACTCGCGCACCGGGAAAAACCAATCAGGCGGCTCACCATACTTCAGCGTGTCCTGGAGAGCGACAGCTTCCCGCAGCAAGGCAATCGCCGCAGTGTTCTCTTTTTTCGTCACCGCGATTTTGGCTCCCAGAACATCCCTTGCGATTCTCATGATGTCTTTGGCTTTGTTATTGATCGGCATCTGGAAAATAACATCGGGGGGTGTGGCTGCCTCGGCATCGGAAACGGCCTTGTACTCCGCCTCCGCTTCCGGCACTTTACCGATACCGGCCAATGCCAGCCCACGCCCGAAGTGCCAGAAGACAGTTGCCGTCTTCATCTCGGCGCTCGGCTCAGGCATTCTCAGGATTTCATGCCAGTGATGAAAGCGAATCTCAACCGCCATCGGAATCGTCATGAAACCCTCCAACGGGGGCATGTCCTTCACGTGTGGGCCAACATTCCCGACCAGCAAATCCGCATTTTTCCTCGATTCTGCGTAATTGCCGTTCATAGCGGCGCACATGGCAATGAAATGCAGATTGTGGCTGTAGTACATCAGTGGGTAGATGCCCTGCACGCCAGTGGCTTTTATGTAAGCGCGATCCACCGACGCAGCCTGCTCATTGGTTTTCACGGCGGCTTCATAATCGCCGGTACGAATGTAAACATGCGCGGGCATGTGTACGATGTGTCCGGCCGCGGGCGCCATCGCTGCCAGCCTGTCCGCGCCAGCTAGAGCGCGTTCGGGAGTGGCCGAAGCTTCCACCGCATGAATGTAATAATGGATCGCGCCTAGATGGTTGGGGTCCCGCTTCATCACCGACTCTAACGTGGATACGATTTCATCCGTGCCGGTCTCCGGCGTGCCATCTACGTGCCATAGTCCCCAAGGGCGCAAATTCATGCCGGCTTCGGCGAAGAGCGTCGCCGCGTCCAAATCGTCGGGAAATTTGCTGACCACGAGCCGCATCGCGTCGCGATAGTCCTCGGCAGCCTTCTTGAGATCGGACTTAGAGTCCGCCGGGAAGCGTTTGGCCATAGCCTGAATGTATGCCTGATCGCTTTCTGATGCGTTTGCCGACAGATCCATCGCCTTCTGCACAGCTTCGTGTGCCTGCTGATAGCGCTCGGGGTCGGCGGGGTCGTTATAGTTTGGTCCTAACGCCTCGGCGACGCCCCAGTATGCCATCGCCAGCTTGGGATCGAGTTCAGCGGCATGTTGAAACGAACGAGCTGCTTCGTCGTGGTTAAAGGCATAGATAAAACGCAAACCCTGATCGAAGAACTGTTGCGCCTGGGGGTTATGCGTGGAAACGGGATGGTGCGCATCCCCGATGCCGGCAATCAGCGTGACCGGCCGGCCTTGCGCATGCATGGAGTGGTCCTGAGCGGAGGCCATGCCCAGGCAAAGAAGTGCTCCATAGAGAAAGTGCGCCAGCGTTTTCATCTGGTCATCCTCCTGATTTTAATTTTTGTTTACGTGGTGGGGCGGCAAAAGGAAGCCACAGGTCGTTCCGCCCCTGCCCAAGCGGGCACATCTTATTCCAACCTCGGACCGCTTGCAATGGAATATGTGCGCTCGAACAAAAACGCTTCAGGTACAATCCATCTTCGATCTTCGTTCCGGACATGCGCAAGGTAGCCCTGCTCTACAACCCTGATTCCGGCGGCCGTCGAAAGCGCCGCCAGTCGGAGCTGCAAACCGCACTCGGATTGTTTCGGGGAGCAGGTATTGAAGCCGGCCTCATTCTCACTCATTCCAGCGCGCACGCCGAAGACGAGGCGCGGAAAGCGATGCTTGCCGGGTGCGACACCCTCTTTGCCTGCGGCGGCGACGGTACGATCCACAATTTTCTGCAAGTACTGGCGAACACCCACGTCGCACTTGCAATTCTTCCCATGGGCACAGCGAACGCGCTGGCCCATGACTTGGGCCTGCCAACGAACGTAGTCGCCGCCGTGACGGCCGCTCTCCACGGTACGCTGCGGCGTGTGGCGGTGGGCCACGTCCGATACCTGAATCTCCAGGCTCAACGAGACACTCGCTATTTCATCGTTGCTGCCGGAATTGGGGTCGACGCTCAACTCTTCTACAAGCTGCATGCCGCGGACAAGCAGCTCCTGGGCATGGCCGCCTACTACGCCGAGGCCTGGCAACTCTGGTTCACACACTCGATGACCCGCTTCCAGGTCGAGTACACCGAAACCGGTTCCCACAATCCCAGGAGCGCCACCCTCACCGAACTGCTCGGCGTTCGCATACGCAACTTCGGCGGAGTGTTGCGGGAACTTGCTCCCGGGGCCTCACTTGATCGCAACGATCTACGCCTCGTCCTCTGTCGTACTGCAAGCCGGCTCGCCTATCTTTCTTACGTGACCCGCGGTCTGCTGCGGCGCAACTGGAAGATTCCCGGCATCGATCTGGCGCACAGCGAGAAGGTTTCCTGCCAATACCTTCCTCCGGTTGCGAATGGCGCGCTGCATAACAAAGTCTATGTAGAGGCCGATGGCGAACTGCTCGGTACGCTTCCCGTCGAAATCACCGTCGTACCGGACGCACTCACACTGCTGGCTCCCTCCCGCTAGATTTCGCCCCATGTTGGCATTTGCCAACGCATCCACATAGAATCCTGGTTAATCGCTTGGAACCTGTCACCCACTTCCTGACCGGCGCGTGCATGGGCCGCGCCGGACTGAACCGCAAGACCGCTCTGGCCACCGCCACGCTTACTCTAGCCGCCGAGGCCCCAGACCTCGATGTTCTCAGCCGGTTCCACGGACCAGCCTTTGCCTTCGCCCATCATCGCGGCTTCACCCATTCTTTCCTCGGGCTGATCTTCGTGTCAGCGGCGGTCACCGGCTTTATGTATGTCATCTGGCGTCTACGCGGCTGCAAGCTCAAGAATCCCAACTTGCCCCCGCGCTGGGGGCTGCTGTTCGTTTATTCGTATCTTGCCGGCCTCACCCACATTCTGCTGGATTTCACGAATAATTACGGCGTGCGCCCGTTCTGGCCATTTTCCGAAAGATGGTTTTCGTGGGACATTGTCTTCATCTTCGAACCGGTTCTGTTCGCCTGCTTGCTTTTGGGATTGGTAGCACCATCTCTCTTCTCGCTGATCGATAACGAAATCGGCGCGCGCCATCGTGGTCCCCGAGGCCGTATCGCCGCCACGGTCGCGCTGATCGCGGTCGTACTTTTGTGGGGCGTGCGCGACTATGAGCATCGCCGCGCCGTCAACGCACTCGCCGCGCGCACCTACGGCGGCGACGATCCTCTGCGAATTTCCGCTTATCCCACTTGGGTCAACCCATTCCGCTGGTACGGCGTGGTGGAGACTCCCACCTTGTTTGCCCTCGCCCCGGTGGATTCTCTACGCACGGAGGTTGATCTCGAGGACAAGCTCGACCTCCGCTACAAGCCGGAAGAAACGCCGATCACGCTGGCCGCAAAGCGGTCCTATCTCGGACGCGTCTACCTCGATTGGGCGCAGTATCCCATCACACAGGTTGAAACGCTCGATCCTCCTGAGAACGGCTATATCGTGCACTTTCAGGATTTGCGCTTCGTTCGACTGCCGAGCCTGCTCGGCGGGGGTGACCGGGGCAGAGCGCTCGGCGCGGGAATCCAACTCGACCGCAACCTCCACGTCTTGGGAGATGTCTACGGCTCCGGCGCAAATCGTGTCACGGTCCCCGAACCCGGCCAGCCAGGGAAAATAGCCCCCAAGCAAGAAGCAAGGAATTAGTTCAATTTCCATCTTCATCTTGACGTTCTCGCCTCCCCGCGCCACAATAGTGATGGATTCTGTGGGGGTGACTCATGTTGGCCTATCTGTTCGTGTTGTTGGCGATTGCCGTCCGCTTCCTGCCATTCGTCGGTTCGCTGAATTTTCTGCCACATGCCTGGCACTTCACGCCTGTGGCGGCGTCGCTGCTATTTTTCGGTGCCCGGGGTTCCCGGCGCCAGATGTGGGTACCGCTACTCCTGCTCGCGGCGACCGATGTCGTTCTCACCAAGTTCGTGTACTCGTACACGCTGTCTTGGGACCAACTGGTTACTTGGGCGTGGTATGCGGCCATACTCTGGCTCGGCACCAATCTCCGCCACAAGGCCGGCCCAGTCCGTGTGGTGGGCGCCGCCCTTGCCAGTTCAGTTTCGTTCTTTTTGATCAGCAATTTTGCGGTATGGGCCGCATGGTCGATGTATCCCCGCACGGTCAACGGATTGATGATGTCCTACGCCGCCGGGCTGCCGTTTTTCCGCGGAACTGTTGAGAGCGATCTGTTTTTCTCCGTCGCGATGTTTGGGATGCCCGTGTTCCTCCACTCTCTTGCTGGGTGGATGGGAAAATCCGCCACTGACCGCGCTGCGGCTTAGCGGTTCGAATCCAAATGCTGTTTTGAAGGCGGCCGTGGAACTTGATTTGAGCGGCGCCGTGCCGTCGTTAGCGTTCAGCCACGACCGGGGGCTGAACGGTCGCATTAGTTCAAGACGCTGCGTGCGGCGCTGAGTCGCCTTTCCTCCACTGTTTGTCTATCGCATGCCAAGAGAGTAAGGTGCACGCCAGACTCTTGATTTCTGTGGTTTCCGTTTTGACTGAAGATACTGTTATGGCTACTTTAACGGGAGTGGAGAAGCAATACATCTTGCACTGGGGCGAGATGGGGACGCGGTGGGGGATCAACCGGACTGTAGCGCAGATCCATGCGCTGCTGTATTTGTCGCCGCGGGCTCTGTCGGCGGAAGAGATAGCGGAGACGCTCAGTGTGGCGCGGTCGAATGTGAGCACGTCGATCCGGGAGCTTGAGGGTTGGGGGATTGTGCGGGCGGTGCATGTGCTGGGCGACCGGCGCGAACATTATGAGTCGATGAAAGACGTATGGGAGATGTTCCGCCTGGTGATTGAGCAGAGGAAGCGGAGGGAGATCGATCCTACGCGGGAAATGTTGCGGCGGAGTTTGGAGGAGCTAGATCCGAAAGAGGTGGGGGCAGACTTCACGCGGGACCGGCTGACGGCGATGGCGGGGTTCTTTGAGGCGGTGACGGAGTTGCATGATCAGATGAAGCGTCTGCCTACGGGGACGGTGCGGAAATTGTTGAGGATGGGGGCTAAGGTGAAGAAGAAGCGAGTGCACAGGGGTGAGTTGAAACATGGCGCGGACGGGTGAGCAGAAAAAAACTTGGGTGACGCTGAGCGGCCTGCCGTTGACGATTGAATTGGAGTGGCCGTTTCACCGGTCGACTTCGGGGGCGGATTTTTGGGTGTTGCATGGCGACATACGGCTGGAGGGTTCGGATGGGCTGCATGCGCCGGTGGCGGTGAATTTGTCGGCGACAGTGCGGGAGGTGATGGCGTCGCTGGAGCCGAAGGATGCGGAGGCGCCGGTGATCAACGCGCTGCGCAAGGAAGTGGACCGGAGGCAGATTGAGCTTGTGAAGTCGGGGAAGCTGAAGCCGGTGGCGTTTTCCAGCCGGCATTACGACTTCAAGCGGCAGAAGTGGGTGTTTGGGAAGGCTAGCGACGAGGCAATCGCGATGTTTGTGGAGCGGAAGGTTTATTGGCAGACGAAGTTGACTGGTGAGAAGCGAGTTTGGATTGGGGATCCGACGGACGCGCAATTTCTGGAGACGGCCCCCGCGCATTTGCTGGAAGTTGCGGGCCGGCTGGTGGCGGCGGATGGATTGGTGCGGATGGAAGGCGAGTGGGCGGAGGCGACTCCAGGGCTGATGGGGCAGGCGGAAAGATTTGAGAACGCAATGCGGATGGCGGTGGAGGAGTTGGAGAAAAAGCATGCGTTTGAAAGAGGGTAGGAAAGAGTTCTTCGGGTTACGGCACGGGTAAGATGGGATCCCGCCTTTTCTTCTTCAGCGAATGTTATCAGGCGCTCGGTTCACCTTGTCTTAGTAATTTCCTTTTTAGCGTTCCGACCCTTTGCGCAAGAACGTCCCCAGCAGAATCTCGGCGCGATGGCGTAGTTTACCTGGACCTCAGCGCTGCCCCTTGTAAATCTGGGCGGGTGGGCTCAGCAGCAGGCTGCTCCTCTATGCCATCGTAGGACTCAGTGGGGAAGTCGACAAGGTCGCGAGTAGAATCGTCTGACGATATCTGCTGTCCTCGTCGGCGAGCTCGAACTCCCCCTCCTCACTTCATGCCCAGGTCGGCCAGGACCTTGGGATTTTCTTCTCCCGCTGCCAGAATCTGATGGCACGCAGAACAATCATTGGTGATGGTCTGGCCATCTGTACTGGTATGGCTACCGTCGTGGCAGCGGAAGCAGCCTGGCGAATCGTTGTGGCCAAGGTTATTGGGGTGAACGCCCCAGGTCACATGCATGTCCGGGAAAATGTTGCGAAGGTAGATGTTCGCCACTTCCTCGACCGCCTGCTGCACCAGCGCGCGCCGCGTCTGGTAAATCTGCGGATAATTCGTCCGATAGAAATTGTTCAGTTCGGCGGGGATGTTCTGCCGCGCCACGTCGCGGGTGGGATAATTAACCTTGAGAACCTCGACCGCCTTCTTCCTGATGTAGGGAAGTTCCGGGCTAATGCGCCCCAGCGACATTTGCTTGTCGACTGCGTTTTCGGGCAGGTCGAACACATGCGTGGGCCGGTTGTGGCAATCCACGCAGTCCATCGTGCGATGTTCTCCCTTGTCCAATTGTTGTTGAGTGGGCTTCGCATCCGTGGAAACAAATTCCGTTGTCTTCCCGCTATCGTCGGTGTAATACACGACCGGGATCGTCTGCCGCTCGCCATCGGTGGAAATGTAGCGGATGCGCGCGTTATCAGCGAGATGGTGCCCGTGGATGCCAACCGAACCCTGCCAGGTGCGTCCGCCCACCTTCAGCAGCAAA
>Ga0302225_10000245_pt1 | contig 43551 bp, 37 predicted proteins | sample II_Palsa_E3_2_FD_193515 | JGI IMG/M metagenome (GOLD analysis project Ga0302225, IMG submission 193515) | Peat permafrost microbial communities from Stordalen Mire near Abisko, Sweden - II_Palsa_E3_2 | ecosystem: Environmental > Terrestrial > Soil > Palsa > Peat permafrost | place: Sweden...
TCACTTCGGTGACGGTAATTCCCGAGACGCCGATCGCCGATAAGGCTTCGCGCGCCTCATCCAGCTTGAAAGGCTTGATGATTGCGGTTATCAGTTTCATGAAATCCTCGCTTATTGTTTCAATGGAATTGCCAGTCTTGCCGATGAACATGCTTGAGACCTTATTACCTATGGACAACAGCAACTCCTATGCCATGCGGAGGCTAAAATGCCGATTTAATTTCGACGCGCGTCGCCCGCGAGTTTGTTTACTGTTCCTTTACAAGCTGCCATATGCCGAATGGTCAAACCGGCGGTACTCGATGCGAGCCCCACGCGGGGCGTGCTAGAGTGCTTTACAGGCACGGGACGGAGCAAAACGCCTATGATGCTGTCGCAAATACCGACCCGTAGCACCATAATCGAGCGCGGCCCCGGAATTTCGGTAAGCCGCGCCCACAGATGCACCGTTTTTGTGCAAAACAGAGGAATTTAATATGAAACCCCATGAAGTCCTTCAAGACATCCAAACCAAATTCAGCGACCTGTTGAAGAACTCGCCGGCCAAGGACGTCGAGCGCAATGTCAAAGCGATGTTGACCCAGGGCTTTAATAAATTCGATCTGGTGACGCGAGAAGAATTTGACACCCAGGCCCAGGTCCTGACCCGAACCCGCCTGCGCCTGGAAGAACTTGAGCGTCGTGTGGTCGAACTCGAAACCCAGTTGACCTCGCAGTCCGCCGCAAAATCGGTCTGACCCACTCAGCAGACGCCGCGGCGCGCGATATCCGGCAAACCCAAGGCATAGGCCGCCATGTCGCTCGCCGTCGTTCGCAGCCGCGCTCTGGCCCCGGGACATACACCCGAAGTCAAAGTCGAGGTCAACCTCGCCAACGGGCTACCGGCTTTTAATATAGTCGGCTTGCCTGATTTGGAAGTACGGGAAAGCCGCGAGCGGGTCCGCGCCGCAATCCAAAACAGCCGGTTTGAATTTCCCGCCAGGCGGATTACGGTTAATCTCGCTCCCGCGGATCTACCCAAGGCGTCCGGCCACTTCGACCTGCCTATCGCGCTGGGCATCCTTGCCGCCAGCGCTCAAATCCCCGCCGCCGCACTGATCAACCGCGAATTTGCCGGTGAGCTGTCGCTGACGGGAGAGTTGCGCCCGGTTCAGGGCGTATTTGCAATGGCATGTGGTTTGGCGCGGCGGGACAGCGGCGCCGCGGGCCCGGCTCCCGAGCTGTTCCTGCCGCTGCAAAGCGCGCCGACGGCGGCTCTGGTTCCCGGCGTGAAGGTTTATGGCGCCGGCGATTTACTCAGCTTATGCGCCCATCTGGCCGGCCAGCAGCAAGCTCAATTACCTCTTTGCGAGGCGCCCAGTCTGCCGCCTGAAAGCTTGAGCCAGATCGCCGACATGGCCGAGGTGGTGGGTCAAGCCAGTGCCAAGCGGGCTCTTGAGGTGGCGGCCGCAGGCGCGCACCATGTGCTGCTGGTCGGCCCTCCCGGCGCGGGCAAATCGATGCTGGCCGCGCGTATGCCCGGGATCCTGCCGCCCATGACCGACGCCGAGGCACTCGCCTCCGCCGCCTTGCTGAGCGCCACCCGGGCCGGATTTGTGCCGCGCATGTGGCGGCAGCGGCCGTTTCGTGCGCCGCATCATTCAGCCAGTGCGGCAGCACTGATCGGCGGCGGTTGTTAATTCTATTTAAATACGCGACGCTACACTAATTGGCACGACTAGAATATATTTGGAACATCAATTTCCAAATGGAATCAAATGTCTCGCGGCCAAGAAAAAATCCAAGAATTCCCCGAGGATGGCGCACTATGGTTCATCAAGTGGATTGACGAGTTCCAGCTTCCCCATCTCGGGACGCAATCCGCTTCGGTTGGCGTTGTGCTTCAAAAGCTCCCCTTCACAGATCCAGCGAAGCTTTGGTCTATAACTCCTGAACATCTGCTGCAGATACTCGGCCAGCGGAATAAGCGGGATCCTCAAGTCGAAACCTTGCCGAGCATTCCACGTGTAATGCCCGGCACCATCCCGCTCTTATACATCGGCGCCGTTTTCCAGAACAAGGTCAAAGTAGGGGAGCTACCGACCCAGCGGAAGCCTGTCAAACTTTTCCGAGGCGAGCAGGACGGCGAGGAGATCGCACTAGGCGACCTTCAGCAAGCGCCGACAAATTGGGTTGACGGGTTTCCGTACCGCCTGCTCAACAAATTCGAGTATTCCATTGCCCCGTACCGAATGCCTCGAGCAAGGTGTCTTGTGATTCGGCAGCGCATTGAGACGTACATAATTCCCAGAATGACAATATTCAAGGCGTTCTATGCTCCTCACTCCGAGCTCGCGAAGGCATTCTGCAACGGCCCATGGTACGAGCGACTTGAGGACGTAATCTGCTTGCATGATTTTCAATCTGGGCTCAAGACGGAACGCACTTCATCTGGGCAATGGAACGTCATACTACAGACGCTTGTGCCCGACCCCTACGCAGAAAACCTCGCGCTGTTCTATTTTGACGAGTATGCGCGCGCGTGTGCCGAATCGATTTATTCGAGGAGCCTCCAGGACAGGCAAGGGCAACACCTTCGTCCCTGGTATGCAAGTGCACAGATCCCCTTGCGGGGTAGAGCTGAGCTAGAGCCACTGCAACTCGACGTCAGAGGTTTTCAGTTGCGCGGATGGAAATACAAGGATGAAGAGGGGACCACTGCTGAGCGTCGCAAGTTCCTCGTAACCGAAATCGTCGGAAGCAACTGGCCGCGCTATATTCCGGACATCGGCTATGAGCGGGCCAATAGCGGCATGTCAAGTCCTACTCCGACAGTGGTGCGAGGACCTAGGCCGTTTTCAACCCCAAATAACCAAGACGTGAGCGGCCCGGACACCGAGATCGATGGCGAGCATGACGCCCAGGCGGACAGCGCCGGCATCTATACGAGTGCGACGGAATTCCACTGGATCAACCAACCGCGCAAAGCGAAGATCCCGAAACAATCGAGCCAGCGATACGAGGATAGCGACTGGCCCTCGCGTCCAATTGAATCAGGAGACAAGATATCAACCGGCGAGCAAACGCATCAACAAGACGCGCGACCGAAAGGCCAGGCTGAGGTGCTCGTGCGTGCGCCTGAGAAGCGCTTCGAGAATATTCTTGAGGTATTTGAGAAATTGAAATCGGTCGGCTTCCTCAACTCATTCACTGTCGTCCAGTGCCCTATACCAGGAAAGCTGGTTCGCCGCGGCGATCTGAATTGCTGGAGCCTGATCGACGACGTTTCGCGCGTTCAAGGTTTCCGACCACGGCGCGGATGGCGCTTGGTCGAATACGACTCGAAAAACCCCAAGAACTGCCTCTATCGAAGCGCTCTCGTGATCCAGCTTACGATAGAGTCAAATATCTACTACTGGATCGAGATTGAATGCCGCAAGAAAAACGAAGGTGGATTCCGCTCACCCGTGCTCTCCAATGTCGGTGACAACGTCACGGATATTATCAACGCGACCATGGAAATCATTGTTGATAAAAAAGGTTTGAGCACTAAGTCCGCCATAAACGACAAATTGAGGGAATATGGCATTCGTGCTAGATGCTATAAGCACGTGCACGAATCGACAGACAGCCCGAAATTTGACGTGTCATCGGTAAGGCGCTTTCTATCGGGCCTAGCATCCTATAGCCGCTAGGCTTTCTGCTAAAGCATCCTAGCGTAAATGAATGGATTGTCTGTAGTTCCGCGCCAGCGTGACCAGCACTAGGGGGCATGAGGTGGCGTCTGACCTGTTCAGAGGCCGTACATTTTTGCGCGCCTTAGAAAAGCTTCTTTCGCGCCTTCGGCAGCGCAGAATTGTTGCCAAGCGTGTACGAGTACTACCGATGAAACATCCGTCGATAACCGCGTGAAAAGAGTCCGAACAGAGCGACCAGCGGTGCGAAAAAGCGGCTAGGTCCTTCCCTCAAACCAGTCATGAATGAATTCCAAAACAGGATGTCGTTTTTCTTGGCCATACATTTCTCCTTCGAACGAAATTATTGAGACAGCCTGTAGCGAATAGACCTAGCCTGTCTTTTTCGCCGTCTCAGTCGGACGCAAACGCAAAACAGTTGGCGCGAGCGTCGTGCAGCGCGTGGTGTCGTCCACTATGGATCTGGTAGTACGTTTCTATCCGATCGTGATTGATCTTTTCCAGCACCTGTTCAGTAGTCCAAGGATCAGGCAACTCGCGTACCAATTCCAAAAACAATTCCCAGTCTCCCACGTAGTCGAAGCATAGACGTGGATCCGGGTGATTAGCAAATTGGTTGAGCCACGCCAGCAATTCGGTGCGGAGCGCCTCGCAAGAAAAGACCCGATCGGGCAACTCACCCAATTGGGGAATAACTATGCTAACCACAAACTCGCTGCATGCGGATCGGTTGAAATTTCTATTCTCGCCATAGAACTCCCTCCCATTTTCTGCAACGAGGGCAATGCTGATCAAGTCGCGAACGGAAAAGTCAGTGAACTCTGTATCGACAAATATCCTGAATGGCTTGTGAACCTGCTCGGACATTGTTGTTGCCTCCCGTCATATTGATCGGCCGCGACCGCCCTTCAAGCGTTGCCTTTTTTGAACCTCACTCATCATGCAAGAAGGTCCCACTAAAAAACGGATCGCACTTGAGATGAGCGCTTGCTACCGATGAAACAGGTATCCAACGCCGCACGGACGATATTGCGCGCGTGGAGCAGGACGGATTTGAGCTCGTCTGCGGAAACCTCTGCAAACCCCAGTCCTCGGAGCAGAAAAATACCTTCAACAGCCAGCAATGCGTGACGTACTTCAGCAACCTCACTATGTGCTGATCGAAGCGGATCGAGCAGTGCACGGTAAAGGTTTCGCACCGGCCCCAGCATGTCAGGGGCGTGCACCAGGGCGGTTATGAGAAAAGCCGCCATTTGCGTCGAGGCGTCTTCTTCGTCCAGTGCTTCCTCGATATGTGCGAGGACCAATTCGACCGGCCCAGTTGGCCCGCTGCCAAGTCGCCGACGCACGGCCTCCTGAAAACGAGCAACTTCTCGTTCTAGCGCAGCGTGTATCAATCCATCCTTAGTCGTAAAGGTATAGACGAGACCGCCCTTGCTGATCCCCGCACGCTCGGCCACGGCATCGAGCGTGAAATTTCGGCCACCTGATTCGAGGATGACGGCCTCTGCAGCATCCAAAACCCTGTCCCTGTCGATTTCCTTTTTTCGCGTCACAACAACTCCTTGCTTTTCCGACTGGCCAGTCGCATAATATTTTCGACTGGCCAGTCAGATTAGCGCAGCGATGCTCGCGGCGCAAGATTGTTTCTCATCTAACTCACTGGGGTACGTTATGAACGAACATGAAAAAGAAGATCTATTGCCCGCCTTGACCCTTGGTCACTTTGTTATGAAAGTGCAAGATGTCGCGGCGAGCTATAGCTTTTATATTGGTTTAGGTCTGCGCGCATTGGGCATCTTTCCCGGAACGGCAATCGTTGAAATGCGTGGCGGCACGCATTTGCTGCTGTTGGACAAGGGCGATGATCAGGCTGCCGCTTTGCGGAACAGTCAGAATGGCCAGAGGCCTGAGTTCAGCAGCGAAAAAATAGACCTGATGATCGCGGGGCATACAAAAACGGATCTGGAATCCTACAGGGTCGGCCTGATCGGTAAAGGATATTCACCGTCAGCTATCGCGGATGGCGAGCTATACGGCCACCATTATTTCTCGATGCAGGATCCCGATGGCAATGGCATCAGTTTCTATACCAGCCACTGCAGCGATAGGCCTGTTTGATATTACAGCGGGTTAGTCGCGCAGCATCCGTCCATTTCGCTTTATTTGCCTTTACCTAGCCCGCTCTCGGCATCTCGCCATATCAACATAGAACGCGCTTTCGAGGATCTGAAGGGCTGTAAGGGGGCGATAGTGGCCTCCATAACGTTTGGAACCGGACATTGCCAGCTGCCGATCAAAAACGTCGGCTTAGAAAACCATAGTTGATTTTACGGAGTCGGTGGGCATACGACTGCAATGGCCGACAACCCGGCGGCCCGGAAGATCATTGTGTCAGGCTGGAAGTCGGCCTGAGCCGACATTGGGGCGGGCTGGGTTCTACGTCAGCAATGTGGCGGATTGCTGACGGTGGCTGTGTCGAGCAGCCGGACGGCAGCTTCATGCATCAGCGAACTCACACTCCCGACCCGGAGCGGCCACTCGGCTTGTTCGAATGCGGACGCCCATCGATCGCGTTTGACGCTCGCCCAACTCCGTACACCGGACGAGATACCGGTCATTTGCTACTTTCAAGCTCCAGTCCACCCTTTCCGTTTGGAAGCCATACCTCGGCCTTGTCGGAGCTGACATTGAAGAACCCAACGCTATGTCTTGCCGCGAGAGAAAACATCGTTTTGTACGCATCCTCGGCGACAGACCACGCGAATGCCGCGTAGATGATTTGCCGACCGACGCTATAGTCTGTAAGACGCGGGTCATCTTCAGGTAGCGGCTGCGGCGCAAGAGGTCCGTTCATAGAGGGATACTGCTGAATCATTTCTGTAAACCACGCCCGCAGGTTTGGGGTAGATACCTCCGGATCATGATAGGAATGCCCTTCCCCCCAACGCGTCTGTAGCCGGAACCACTCAAGAAAGGCAGCTTCCCCTTTGGGAGCAACTTCCGGCGCGAATACCATCAAGTCATAGCTCATCCCGCTGATTCCTCTATCGTTACGAAAAGCACAAATTGATTGTGTTAGACGGCCTCTGAGCCCGCTGACGACTCCTATCAGCGACCTATTTCTTCGCAGTTTTGGTATTTCAGTGCTTGATGTCGAAATGTCTCATATTGGCCGATAGCAACAATTGCGGAAATGGTTTCAAAGCAGATGCCAGCAAGACATACGTGATTTACCGCTGACTGCTATCCTACAACCTTTAACAAACTCCGCCGGTTCTCCATTGACGGCAAGTAACCTCGTTTGACAATTGATCTTATTGGATACGGAATATTAAGCCACAACGTCGGTTATATGGGGCCTTGCCGAATACAAAATATTGATGGGCAGTGCATTCGCCTACGTTAAATCCCCTTCAAGAGTCGAGGGATGCCATTTCTAAAATTGACTCGAACTCTTTCACCAGATCGAGTTGATGCTGGCTGAGGTATTTCATTACCGCTTGATTTTCCAGTATTTTGGTTAGATAGCCACGTGCCAGAACGAGGTTAAGCACGTCTTGGCCGTATGTCTGTTCAACCAACTTATACTGCCCCTGCAGGTTACTCATCTCACGTTCCATTTTGGCCATCTGCTCCTGAGTAACACCAGTTAACCTAGCCGGTTTTTTTCCCGCGACGAGTTGGTTCGCTGGCGTCGCAACAAGCAGTGCCTCTGCATAAGGTATGGTAACGTTGTTTGCCGACACCATGAGCTCGACACATTCAACCTGGCGTGTTGGCTTCATCTTACGAATGACCCGCGAAAGCTCCGCCGAAAACTGACGGTCACTCAGTATTTCGGCCGCTTCAGAGCAAATGCCTTCGAGGAGCGATATTTTTTTCATAATCTGAGAGAGGTCGACGGCAAGAGCCTTCGCCAGCCGCTCAGGCGATACCCCACGGTCAACCGCCCGTCGAATCATGTAATGTTCTTGGACCGTTGACAAACGATTCACCCTATTGTTGTAGGTGTACGTTTCGTCGTCGATACCCACAAGGCACGGCGCTTCGGGAAAGCCCAGTTCACACAGTGCAATTAGCCGGATATGTCCGTCGAGCAACATGTGTTGACCCGATTCTTGGTCGACAGGCGTTACAGACAACGGCTCTATCAGCCCGACCTCCTGGATGGAAGCCCGGATCTGTTTGTATTTCCTTGTATTGACAATGCTGCTTCGCATTTTGCGCGACGGCAAAATGCAATTCACCGACACGGATAACGGTTCGGGTAAAAATCCGAGCGTAACCCCCGTCATGGTGCGCTTCTATCCGGCCAAACACGCTCAGCGAGGTATTTGGGCAGTGTTGCGAGGGACTCGGCACGTAGCAAATTCACAAAATTTTCGTCACCGAACAATTGGCGCAATGCACCAACCACAAAGAGCAATCTCTGTTGGGTGAATTCGGCCTTGCGAACGATTGCCCTTTGTCGTTCCACCTCGTTTTGATAAGTTCGTACCAAACTTGACGTGGTGACATTAGCCACTTTGCCAAAGCTCGTCTGCCCGAGCGATCGCCCCTGCGTTTGGCGCCGCTCGAGAATACGGCGAGCACTCATCAATTGCTTTCCCCGCAGTTTCCCGGTCTCGTAGGCCTCCTGCAAAGCATCTTGAACTGCTTTGTCATCATCCCCAGCGCCGACAATAGCCATTGCCGCACCCAAAGGAATCGTTCCCTTTTCGACGGCAATAAGTAGGCGCTCCTCGCCTTGCTTGAGCAGAGTAAGAATCCCGTTAACGTGGCTCTGCGCGAGTCCAATCTTTTGTGCGATAGTCTTGGCCGAGTAACCTTGCTCTTGTAATTGGCGTATGCCGGCGAATCGTTCTAGCGGTCGGTACTTCCGTCGAGCGATGTTTTCCGCCAAGCTCATGATGAAGGCATCTTCATCGCTTACGTGGACGACCACAGCCGGAATCATCGTTTCCCCTAGGGAACGAAATGCCTTGAGGCGACCCTCGCCGCAGACCAATAGATATTTCTCGGTGCCGCTTGGCCCCTTGCGTGGCGTCACCGTAATGGGTTTCTTCAGGCCGATCGCCTTGATGTTATAGACGATCTCATCGAACATTCGAGTGTTGCGTTCACGTGGATTGATTACCTCGACCAGATCAATCGATATCATGCGAATCTCGCCCGCCCTGGTTTTTTTAGTCATGCGACCCTCCGCAGTCGCGCCCGTTCGGCCATGCCATATAGATAATCCAACGTGTCGAAGCGATAACCCTCAAATTCGATGGAATTGCGATCAGCCAGTCGAATACCTGACTGAGTGAAGTCAAGTCGCGGCAAAAGGTAGTAGTCGAGCGTCCCGTCATTGGAATGATTCAGGCGTACCGCAACGGTGATATCTGGCAATAGGCTCGTGTCGAACCTTACCTTCCAATGATTGTGACCATTGTCATGGGTTTGGCACCGTGATAACACTAACGAAACTGTGAATTCATGGTTCACATCCAGCATGTCGGTGGCAGGATCACGAAATATCGAGCCGCCCAGGTCGGCGATCATCTTTGAGGTTTGAGCGACAATTTCCGGATGCAAGGCACGCAAAAAACGATTTGTCTCGACATACCGATAGTCTCGATCGGGCGTAAAACCGACCGTCTTATAGGCCCGGATCAAACTCCCAAATCGATACATATAGACCGAGGAGGACGGCATACCCTCCGTTTCGTCGATGACGAGGCCGGAAAGAAATCCACGGCTTTGGTATAAATTGCGCAGTCGCTCGATCAACTCCTCGCTGCTAAACCGGCGTGCCCTAGCGCGCATCATGCCCTGTACGGTATAGAACGCGTCACGTTCAACGATTGGTTGGAAAGCGCCTTCCTTCTTGATCCACATGTCGGGCGTATTGGTCACACGCACTTGCTTGAGTTTGAACGACTGGCGGTTGTAAATGTTGTTGCCGATGTATTTTTCGTTGGTCAGGACCTCTCGAACGGTCGCCCGGGTCCATTCATGATCGAGATCGGTACGTACTCTCATGCCATTCAAGCGAGCGGCAATCTGCTGCTCGTTCAGAGATTCCTCGACGAACCAGTTGTAAATCAGATTAACCATGCGAACTTCACTTTCCGGCCCTGGCATCAGGATGACACGATCGGTTTGCAGGCTTTTATGCTCGCCGCGGCTCAGCTCCGCCTTCATGAGTCCATGTTGATCGACAAGATAGCGGCGCAGGCCATAACCAGCGGGACCGCCTTGACGAAATCCTAATTCAATCAACCTGCATTGACCGGCGAACACTTTCGCCGACAGTTCACGGCTATATTCGCCCGCCATGGCGCGCTTTACGCTTTTTACGATTGTCGAAATAGGTGACCCGTCGTTTTCGAACTGTTCCGCGCAATAGGCGACTTGGATACCGGCGCGTCGGCAGATATATTCGTAATAGGCGCTCTCGTCCGCATCTTGGAATCGCCCCCAGCGGCTGATGTCGTAGACCAAAATCACTTGGAAATCGGTATTACCGCTTTCCACATCACGGATCAATCGCTGCAACGCCTCGCGGCCATCGATTCGGAGGCCACTTTTGCCCTCATCGGCATAGGTTCGTGTGATATCGAGACCGCGTCGGGCGGCATATTCTCGGATTTTGTCGCGCTGGTTTTCAGTCGAATATTGTTGATGATCCGTCGACATCCGAACGTATTCGGCCGCTCGTAGCGTCGTCGACTGGGTGGCGGCTGCCGGGTCTATTTGATCGATTGACATGATATTGGCAGCCAATTAGCACTCACTCTTAGTCATCGACTCGGGTCGCCTGACGTCCTCATGCGCCCGCTAGGCATTTGACACCGCAATGCCGTCTACGCGCACATAAAACATACATTAGTAAATCGGTGCAAAAAATTCCTCAAGTCATCTCTTTGCAATCAGCGGTCACCGAGTCGCTAACCTTGCCAGCACAGTGATCTGTACCGTCCAGACGTTCATCTTTGCAATGCCGGCGGCGGTGACGGGGCACAGCGTGTAAATACCTGATGGCACAGGTACATCCGTGGTTGACGAGTCCATCTTTGCAATCTGGCCACGTTTTTCATTCCGAATTCGCTGCGCCTGGCGATTGCTTTCTTGATAGTCGGGATGCTCTTCGCGGTACCGGCGCCAGTAGTCGGAATTCCGTTCGCGCCATGCAGCCTGCGCACGAGCTTGGTTATCGCGGTAATCGAGGTCATTGCGCAACTGAGATTTTTGCCATTGCCGTCGGCGTTCTCGCTGGCAATCAGCGGAGGAACAATAACTCTGCGTGGGGGATTGGGGGCGTAATTTAAATGACTCGCCGCACGCGGCGCACCGTTGGATCGCGTTCATCGGCTCCTCCATACATCCGAACAGTATGGAGGAGCCGGCATTGGCCTGGTTGCGTGAGCATCGAAGTCGATGATGTCCTGGAAACATCAAAACAGACTGAGATTTAGCGCGTCATTCCCGGTTGCCTGAAAGACTTGTAAATTGTGCGAATCTGGTTTGAGACATGATGCTACCGGAGTGCTGTCGGCCATGAAGCATCGTTCGCTCGCGATACAGGTACGACATTCGGATGTTGGCTTCGCTCAACGACCGCAACGCCCACCAACCTGACCGCACTAGCAATCGTTGTGTCAGGCCGAAATTCGGCCATTGCTGACATTGGGGTGGGCTGAGTTTTACGTCGGCAATGTGGCGGATTGCTGACTGTGGCGGCGTCGGGCAGCCGGATGGCAGCTTCCTGTATCAGCGAACTCACGCTACCGACCCTCAACCGACACTCGACCCAGTGATGCTTCGATGGCAGTTACTTGCCTACAACGGCCATTGCGCTCAGTAATGGACGGCCGCGTATGATCCGCTTGCCGTGTCGCAAACACTATAGTGCTCGAACCGTTTCAAGCCAGGTCTCATACGCGTCCGCATCGATTTCACAGCGCGTTACGACACGTGGGCTGCCGACCATGCCGATGCTCGCAAAATCCACTAGATTCTTGCGATGGCGTTTCCATCCTAAGTGTAGAGCCCTGAGCGAAGCAGTTCTTTCCGCAACATTCAGTTTTCGAATTTGACGAAGCACTGCAGCAATGGAGCGCCGAGCCGCCATGATTCGCAGCACTGCCTTGTCCCTCCTTTCCGGAAATGTTATTGGCTCCTCTTTCCAAGCCGTCGTCCATAAGACGACATCCAACGCATCAGTAATCGCACTCACGGCCCATATCGCTTGACTTGCGTTTTGATGAGAGACTTGGAAGCTGGGGGCAGCCTCATGCGCCACGATGTGACGATGCTCGAATGTTATCGCCAATGCCCTCCACAATTCGGTGACATTTTCTATCAACGGCCCTGGATCATATTGGTCCGGACCAACAAAGGCGTAGTCTGGATGTCTTTGCGGCCAATAACCAAGCCACCGAATTCCGGCAATCAACTTTTTTATGCTTTCGCCAAGCAAACCATCCAAAGCGGTCTCGATGTTCGCCACCGAATTAAAAGGTAACGCAAAAGCAACCATCTCTCCGAGTGAAACACTTCCTTTAACCAAAGACAAAACTTCTATTGCTGATTTTTGAGAGTCTTTAATAAGAAGTAGGCCGCGAGATCGGTATGGCTCCCCTGCATCGATGAACGAAGCAATCACGTGACGAAAGTGACTTTCCAAAACGGCAATCGCTGCCACGGGAAAATATCGAAACAATTCTGAGTCAACAGTATTTTCCAGCAATTCGAGCGAGGCAGATAACTGCCCAAGTCGATTCTGAGTGGGTAAAAAACTACCCTCTATGACCCCGGTGGTTCCTCTCGAACGAATATCAATTAATTTTGATTCGATCGTCGCATTTCTCGATTTTATCATTTGAGAAGATTTTTGATGTAAACAATGCATACAAAATTACTCGCGCAGGCAGGCACAGAAGGGGCGCGGCGATGTCTCTCTTCAGTCAACACGTCTGGATGCTTGGATAGCTTGTGAAGGCCAGTTAGACATCAACCGACACGCTTTCTAGAGACGTCACCCGTGACATCAAAAGCTTCAAGTCCGCGTTTGGGTAGAAATCCAGATCTGCTTGGAGAAAATTCATGATGCCGGGAACATCCGAGTCTCGCGGCACGAAGATGTATCTCACATCACTGGGCAAAAATTTCAGCCGCGCGAATTCGGACGTCTTGTCGTGCCGAGCAGCGAGCTGCGCTTCATCGTCATACTCGTTCCTTCGCAGATGTAACGCAACCTCATCGTGTTGAGGAACATAGCGCCATTCAGACTCCTGATAAAACTCCTTTTCAACTGGCTTCCCAGAGACAATCATCTGGCCGGCAGTAGGTTTGGAGTGCGCGAGAATAAATCGGACATCTCTTAGCCTTTTTTGTTTCTCCCCATCTTCCAGCTTGAATATTGCATTCGTCAAATTTTTGACAGCACCGTGAAGCGGGTTATCGCCTGCAAAGTACATCACGGGGTTCAAGTTGTTTTTTGCACCCCATTCCTTCGTCAATCCGACACCGAACGAACCGTAAAAGCCGACATGTTCTTCAAGTCGACTGATCGGAATGTCGCAGAAGCAAACCATCGGAAACGCAATGAATTCGTTTGCTTGTCTGCCCTGCCATCTGACATCTTCCAGGCAGTAGCGAGGCCAAAATCCCTCCTTAAAGATAGCCTTAAGGTGGTCCATGTTCTTCGTGAAATGAAACAGGGAATTAGAGCGTGGGCGCATTTGGTCTCTCTCGGTCTTTGGCGCAGACGGTGATGCTGCGCGGCTTATATCGATTTCTTGGAACGTTCACCTTAACGGTTCTGATAGTGCGACTATCTGGTGACGCTTTGCATGTTCGATTGCCAGCCTCCGTTTCCGTGTGATCGCAGATAATACGACGGATGGGACCGTTACGCTCGCGAAACGAATGACCACTTCCTGGACACAACCGACGCCTGAATGTCCAAAAATGGTTGCCGGCGAATGTCGGTTCTTGGCCGATAGGAGTCGTCGGGCGACTAGCCCGAGCCGACCCTTACCGGCGCTTACTGCCTGTCAAGCTGGCACTAACGCACTTGGCACTGCTCATGCTGCCCCCGCGCTGATCTGCTGACCACACGCTGGCGCCACAGCCCACCGAGTTGGTCCGGCTGACCACGCGCTAGTGCTATTGCTCAGGCGTTGGGTAACGGGGCGTGTTTCACCGTGATTCAGCATTGATCCGGCCCGGCTTATGGCGGAAAACCCATTCTCCGATCGACAAAAGATCAAAAACTTGGTACGCTCCGCTCCAAAGGAGCGGCTTCCGCCGCCAAACAACTCCAACTAGACCACAATGACAAGATCAAAACCTACTATCGTCGACCTATTTTGTGGTTGCGGCGGGTTCTCTCTCGGCGCAGAGTTAGCAGGATTCCGTTCCCTCGTAGCAATCGATATTGACCCGACCCTGCAATCTGGGTTTGCTAAAAACTTCCCTTTATCTAAGCCCATTGAGGGAAATGTTGCGGAAATCGGGTTGGCCGATTGGAGTTTATTGATCGGCAAAGCCCGTCCCGACGGCATCATAGGTGGCCCCCCGTGCCAAGGCTTTAGCAGAATCGGCAAGCGTCGCAAAGAGGATCCTCGGAATACGCTAATCCACCACTTCTATCGCCACATCAATCTTCTGCAGCCTAAGTTTTTCGTGATGGAGAATGTCGAGGGTTTGCTCGACGACGAAAATATCGGCGTGCTTATGTCGGCAATCGAAACGGTCTCCGACACCTACACGATTATCGGGCCGTTCGTTGTAAATGCTGCTGATTTTGGCGCGGCGACCAACAGATACCGTACGGTCATCGTTGGCTACAACCCTAACGAAATCGATGCGCTCGAACAAAGCTCATTTGACGGAGTGGTTTTGGCCAAAAGCGCGACCGTCAGAGACGCAATCAGCGATCTACCTAATCCGATCGCAATGGACCCGAAGGACAAAACCAATCTGGGCTGGGCAGCATATCCCGCGGCCACATCCCGCACGCTCTCACAGTATGCCCGGGGTCTTCGTCGAGCCCCACCCCAAGGACTTGGTTGGAAGGAAGCTCGCGAACGCCAAAAGGCAGGTTTCGTATCCGGTATGTTCGAAACCGTGCATAGTCCTGTCGTCGCGACGCGCTATGCCGAAACGTTGGGGGGTAAGTGCGATCCCATTAGTAAGTCACATCGTCTCCAATGGGGTGGCCAATGCACAACGCTCCGCGCGGGGACCGGCTCCGACAAAGGATCTTTCCAGGCTGTTCGCCCCCTTCATCCAGCCGAAGGCAGGGTTATAACGGTCCGCGAGGCTGCGCGAATGCAGGCTTTCCCGGACTGGTTCATTTTTCATCCAACAAAGTGGCATAGCTTTCGCATGATTGGAAACAGCGTCTCTCCAAGCGTGTCTTATCGAATTCTTTCCACCATTTTTGAAAGTCTGGGATATATTACCGAGGATGGAGCACCCGTAATTCAGTATGCCGCGTAAAAAAGGAATTTTTTGTGGCCACAAAAGCAGATACGCCATTTCAGATAGATACCACCCCGAGTAAGCGAGTCATCGTCGAAAGCCTCACAAGAGACATTTCTGTCGACGCGTGTATCTTCGATCTAATCGACAACGCCATTGATGCCGCCAGGAACACAATCTTCGCGGCCGACGACACAGGCTCAGCGGCTCAGCAACTGCCTGATTCCTATAAGGGATTTGAGATAAAATTATTTCTAGAAACGGATAGTTTCTCGATTCAAGATAATTGCGGTGGAATTTCCCTCGAGGCTTTAAGGAAATCGGTACTCCGATTTGGTGAGCGCTCGTCGCATCCTTTGGGGATCGGCGTTTTCGGTATCGGTCTAAATCGAGCTCTCTTCAAAATCGGTCGCGTCGCGCAAATATTTACCGACACCGGGAACAATCGCGCGGAGTTGACCTTGGACACCGCCAAATACTTGAAATCAAAAGGATGGAATTTACCCGCTGTCGCGACAACGTCGACAGGAAAGGCTGGTACCGTCATCAAAATTACGAGTTTGCCGACTGATATTGCCAGACGCTTTGCTGACAAAGGTGAAATCGACGAGTTAAGAGAAGAAATCGGACGCATCTACAGTCGATTCATTGGAAAAAAATTAAAAATTTTCGTAAACAAAGTGGCCGTCAAAGGCCAAGAGGTCGAAATTCGAGAGGATGGACCTTATGCACCGGATCGGAAATTTTACAAAGCGGAAGATGGTGTTTCGATTTATATCAATTCGGGACAACACATAAAGCACCGCTTCGGAGCCGAGACGGATTACGATAAAGATGTAAACAGCGAGCTTACAAACGAATTCGGGTGGACGATCCTTTGTAATGATAGAGTAGTGTTAAGCGAAGATCGAACTTCGAAAACCGGTTGGTACGGAAAATTTCACACTGAATTTTACGGTTTCGTCGGTACCGTGAGTTTCGTTGGTGATCCATCGTTGCTTCCATGGACCACGACCAAGGCAGACGTCGATCTTAATAACGCCGCATATCAGTCTGCATTGCAAGACATGCAGCGATTTGCGCAGAAATGGCGCAGCAATGCGAATGATGCGAAGAAAAAGAAACGACGGAATGAAACGCTGAACCCGGCTCCCAAACCTCCTGCGGCGAAACCCGCTCGAAAGGACGCCGCGTCCGGTCAGACCGCGATAATTATTAAAAAAAAGACGATTAAAAAAGTCGATCATCACGAGCTGGCGACAATTTTACCCGCAGATGTCGATGAAAGGTATTGCAATGACAAGCACCTCGCCCTTGTTCATGAGGCGAAAGAATTAATACTAGGTAATTTTATTTATGCTGGATTAGTTCTCGTAAGAGTGCTCTTTGAAACGACCGTTGTCACATATCTTGTTCGCCATAATGCATTCGACGAATTTAATGAATATGTAAAAACCGAACGGGCAAAAGCGAATAAATCGAACGACTCTCCGGAAAAAGATAATCCGAGCATGCTCCCAAGCCTAGATGAAGCCATAGCTTACTTGGTTAACAACGTTGGCATTTTTGGAGGTGGGAAAAAGCAGTATTTAAAGCACAGTCTTTCCCGGATGCAACACCATAAAAAATTATTGAACAGTGCAGCTCATAATGCGTATCAACCAATCAACCGATCTGAAGCATTACAGATTCGAGACGAGGTGCTACCCATTTTGAGGCATTTGATCGAGAGCTAGCATCGTTTTGGCGCTTTAGATTTCCATTGCGGTATGAATGAACGGTCTCAAAATTTCGCCACAAAAGCAGAAAGATTTCCGTGCATATTAAATACTTGAGCGTGCGCCATGGCAAACCCCGCCTTTCCGGTTATTGATGTATCGCCCACAAAAGAATTTTTCATTTCCGTAATAACGCGCGACGTCACTCTAGCCGATGCGATAAATGATCTTGTCGACAACTGCATCGATGGTGCACGCAGACTACGGCCCGATGGAAACTATCAAGGGCTGACCATCGAAATGGAGCTCACCGATACCCAGTTCACTATCATGGACAACTGCGGAGGCATCCCCTACGACGTCGCTTATCAATATGCCTTCAAATTCGGCCGGGCGGCCGGGGCGCCGTCGACGGATGGCTCGATTGGAAAATTCGGCGTTGGAATGAAGCGGGCGCTGTTCAAGATGGGAAGTGCCTTCGAACTCCAGTCGACTTCGGAAAATTCCAAATTTAAGGTTAACGTTGACGTCGAGAAATGGAAGCGGTTGACGGACATCGACGGCAAGGATCTTTGGGAATTCGAGTTTTCCGAGCTGACTACCGGCGCATCGTTTCCTGAAGACGAGCGCGGCACCATCCTGACCGTCTATCCGTTGCATTCGGCTATTAGCGAAGAATTCAAGCTGAATACGTTTGCGAACCGGCTGGCAGATTCGTTGCAGTCGTCGCACGAGCAATCGATGGAGAATGGTTTGGAGATCTCTGTAAATGAAATACAGCTTAAACATCGACTGGCAACTTTGCTTGTGTCAGATCAGGTTCGCCCACTAAAAATTTCGCTTAATTATCCGCTCGACCCCGACCATCCTGACCCGGCGAAAGATGTTACTGCTACGATATATGCTGGCATATCCGAGCCAAATTTGGCGGCCTCCGGATGGTATGTCATTTGTAATGGGCGTCAAGTACTCCGGTCAGATAAGTCTCGTGTGACGGGTTGGGATGAGACCACCAACGAAGTACGCACGCCGAAAGCCCATTATCAATTCTCTCGCTTTCGTGGATATGTTTTTTTCGAGAGTAAGGACGCCGAATCCCTTCCCTGGAACACATCTAAAAGCGGTGTTTCAAGCGAATCACGGATATACCAATCGGCAAAGATTGAAATGATCGCGGCTATGCGGCAGGTGATAGATTTTCTCAATAAACTCGATACCGAATCCGATTCGGAAGATACGCTATTACAAGCAGCAGTCGAGAAAAGTAAGCCGGCCAAATTATTCTCTATTGCTCCTTCGATATCCTTCGTGTTTCCAACCGGCACGCCGACGAGCCAGCCAAAAAGTACTCGTCTAAGTTTTATTAAACCCGTCGATGACGTCAATTTTGCAAAAGAGTTTTTTGAGGTCTCCACGGCGGCACTTGCTGGAGGAAAGGCATTCGAGTATTTTTTAGCGCGAGAGAAAGATTAACATGGCCGGTAGCTACCAAAGAATTGACTACCGGCTTCGACCGGCAAAGTCGGTCGAACGAAAGATGTTGGCCGACGCGTTTCGTAAATTATCCGAATTTGGTCGGCTAGATGCTTATAGATACATCGGGTTTGGTTCCCTTTATTTTATGGACTTTGTCTTGTTCCATAAGCTTCTTGGTTTCAAATCGATGGTCAGCATCGAGAACGAAGAGGATGCGACCAAGCAGCGTCGATTCGACTATAACCTCCCTTACAAGCATGTGAAGATGGAATTCGGCTCGTCCAGCACGGTGCTTCCTCGATTGCCATGGGATGTGAGGTCGATTGTTTGGTTGGACTACGATGGTCGCCTCAATAGATCAGTACTTCAGGACATCGCATACGTGGTATCAAAGGCGGTATCTGGAAGTATGCTTCTTATATCGGCGAATGCCAGCCTCCCCTCCAGTCAAACCGAGGACGGACAGACTGCCTCGAGGAAACCTCTCGATCAGCTTGAAGCACAAATCGGACTCGAAAAAATTCCTGCGGGCTTGCAAGACAGCGATTTGGCCGGGTGGAACGTGGCAAAAATCCTCCGATCGGTAATTGATAGCGAAATCGCAGACACGCTGGTAACAGTTAACCGGACGCGATCTGCCGGCGCTAAGCTCGTTTATCGCCAGCTATTTAATTTCCATTATCAGGATGGTGCGAGGATGCTAACGGTCGGTGGAATTTTGTATGACGAAGGTCAGGAAGCAAACTTGGCAAAATGCGGCTTCAACCAGCTCGATTTTTTTCGTGATGGTGACATGCCTTACAAGATTGAAACGCCGTTGCTCACGTATAAAGAGATGCGAAGAATCGATACGCTGATTCCGCTCGAAGCTCACGATTTTGCGAACATACCGATTCCGGAAAGCGAGATCCAGAAGTACATCGACTTTTACAGATACCTGCCGCACTTCGCGGAAACCGAAGGCCAGTAGCTAAAAAAGGTGTGCGCCCGCACCGACGTGAAAGCGTGTCACACATTCGCTGCAAACGACAAGACGCCTCTCGCAATAAGCGTTTTCTTGCGACCTCGCGAAACGCCCTCGATAATTTCCATCGAGTCCTTTAGCCAAGATAATAAAAACGCGCAAGAGCGTGCGGCACGAATGGGGCTCGGAAGCGCAGTTGCCATGCCGACTATGGGCGTGGACCGCGCCGCGCCCCTGCTAAAAGCGTCCAGCAACGTTTCAGCATCTGCTGAGGAATTTTCATACGGATACCATAGACCATGCTCAAATCGATAATTCACGGAATTGCGCATTTCAGAAAGCCACGCCCCATTCGAATTCCCATCTCGTTGTAGTTCGGCAGTCAAGGCCGCCAGTTCGGCAAGCGCTGCGTCGCGTTCAGCAGGCGGCGCAGTGCTAGCGCGTATATCTTGCCTAAGTGAAACGAGAAATTTTTGAAATCCGGACCAAAATTGAACGTGCGCGCCACCTTTTCCCGAGGCAGACCATAACATCACATGTGGCGTTCTGCCTCCATTGAATTGGACATTGAACACGCCGGGTGCCAACTTGTTTCTGTCGTCGTGACCTCCGACGCTGTACAGCGCGGCTTGCTCGTTTATCGAGGTGCAATCCACGGCACCTAAATTCGTGCTCGCGTGGCCACACAACCGCATTAGTGCATTGGCCGCGAAGTACCCAGCATAATAATATTTAATAAATTGCCACGCACAAGCGCTTGCGTTCCCTGCTCGAGGCTCTCGCGCAGCTGCGCTTTCGAACGCGACGCTTGCAAGACGAATGGCATCATTCACGCATGCGTCTGCGAATGCATCGGTCGAGTGAATAGCCATCGAGACCTTCTTCTTCGTCATCCCAGCTTCGGGGTCCCACTGACAACTCGCAAGCCAGTCACGTAACCCCCCGGAAAAGCCGGGCTGCCGTCGAAGTACCCCCGGCAACCAGCAGTCGCGAGAACGGGTGGAGAGTGACATTAAAGCGTCAGCCCAGACCGCAGCTTCTTCTTCATGTCTGAGGACAATTCGGACATAGTCACTTTCGGGTTCGAAAAATTCGTCGACGCCAAAGTGAAAATGGGCTCGACCACCGTCGCAAAATTCTCCGCGGTATATCTCGCGCGATACCTGTCTTGAACGCGTTGCACCACGTCTGGAAATATGTCGCAGAAGGCCCTGAAAGTGGTCTTCTTTGCTATAGCGGTCTTTACTCTTTTCTCAGTCAATCCTGACATAAGTGCAGCAAAGTATTCATTCCAGATCGAGTAGATATGGAAGGCGTCCTTGCCTTCAAACAATCCCAGATGCGGTCGAAATCCAGCATTAAATGTGACTCTATCGACTTTGTTCGCGGTCTTTTTTGTGGAGCTAGTCCAACCGAGAAGCGCACTCTTTTCGTCTCCATGAAAGAGGTCAAAAACCTGTCCCAACTGAGATTCGATGTCTGTTTGAGTTTGCGCTAGGCTACGTATGGCGAGAAGCAGCTCTTTCGGAACAGGGCGCTGCTTTGTGTTGATGTCGATAAAGAGGCGTGCTTCATCTTCTTTCGTCAAATTATCGTAAATGACTACCGGGACGCGGATGGCGGTTTTTGCGCGTGAGTATCCAAAGATGCGATGTTGGCCATCGAGAATTAAGAACGAATGTGGTCCAAACGTGAACGCAGCCGTTTTTGCCCGATCAACGCTTCGAAAATTTGATTCGGTTTGCGCCGACAGGACGACAGAACTGGGAATCGTTCCTCCCGCATCTATATAGTCTGCGATTTCCTTGGCACGCTTACCGTCCAAAACACGTTGAAAGCCGGCCTGAGGATCCTCATCCTTACTTGTCGCAAAAGAACAGGCAGCAAGAATGTGCGAGGGAATAGTAAGCGTATAAAAGCGATGGCGACCCTGCCTAACCAGGCTAATCGAATATCGAACTTCAGTTCCTGCCGCCGGGATCTCGTCGACTCCGTCTATAATCGGAGTCCGCGTCACTCGCTTCAAAACGACTGCCATTTTTTTCACTCTCTTATTTTTTTGCCAGACGGCTTGCATCGACCAGGGCCGATATATGAATTTGAGCCACTATACAATAGTATATCGACGTACTCTAATTAGGTGACATTGGCTGTACGAAAAATAATTCGTCCCGCTTTACGTAAGAAACAGTTCTATTTTTTCCCACATCGAAGCCGGCTCTCTGATTTCACACTGCCAGATGACAAGCGAGTCCCATCCGAGCTCCTTCAGATCAGCCAATACCCGTGCGTCGCGTTCAGCGTTGGCTTTTAACTTTGGCCCCCAGAAATTCAACTTGGATTTTGGCGGTTGCCCTTTTCTGCAGAAATGCGCGTGCCAAAAACAGCCGTGCACGAAAATTACCTTCTTTTGCTTCCGAAATACCAAATCAGGTTTGCCCGGCAAGTCTTTTGCATGAAGCCTGTATCGATACCCCAGCGAAGGTACGAATTTCCGAACAACCATTTCCGGCAAAGTATTTTTCGAGCCTATGCGGCTCATAAGGGCACTGCGATTCGCTGCCGTTAGCCGGTCCATAGAAAGATCCTCCTCAGTGGCATCTCCTCGCCCGCGATAAATCTAAAGGATGGCCAGACGAGGTACCTTGGTCGCTCTTTGCCGATCTTGATCGGTGTTCCCGGTTTGTGATTTATCTGGTCAATCTAGCGATGTAGGTTTTTGCGATCAGCATCAATTCAATCGGGATATCGATCGTTTCCCCGTCGGTTTCAAAAGTAGCTTTATTGTGGTTTGAGACAAATTGACTGCTAGACGCTCGCCGTATCACATTTATTGGATACCCTAACGCCTTCGCCAAAATGCGAATTAGTACGCCGTCACTGACGTTGGCGACTCCTTCGATAGAGACTTGTTTTAATAGCTTCTTAAGGTCCAGTACGGTTTTGTGCACAGCCGGCGTCGCCTTCATTTCGGAACGTGGAGGCATTACCACGTCCCACCCATATGCCTGTCGACAATGACCAACGAATTTAGACAGATTTGCTCTCTGTCCTGGCTTGGTTTTAAGGAAACGACAAGCGGTGTTTTGCTCCCACGGTGTCCGTGAGACCTCCGCAAATGAACAAAATGACGCTGCAACGCCAAGGTATAACCGCCTGGTTCGGACCGCAACGCCGGAGTTAGTCAAAGAGCTTTCGTACTCACTGAGTAGGAGTCCCCATGGTTTCGTTTTATTTTCGCGCAGCTTATTTTCGATACGCCGGTGATCGGAATTTTCTATCTTTAGTTCCGGCGAGATCGTCACTGCCATTTCATCAACGATGAACCGAACGGGTAGTAAATGTCTTCGCATTTCCGAGGTGCCGAAATGCTCTAGCAGGGACATCTCCGTTAGGTTCTCACGGTCAGCAAAGTGCGAATCGATGCGTTCGAAAAAAAACTGATGTGCGCGAAGGATTTTCACATTAACGAGACTATTCGGTTGCTTAGCATACAGCCACCTAGAGAAATTTCCGTGCAGCTCCTTGACCCAGTTGTGGGCAAATACCGTTTGAACCAAATCCGACTCACGAGATATTTGCGCTCGATTCAAACATGCGCGACAGCGCGATCTCCCGCTGCCGGCGACGGTCGTCTCGCATGTGGGGCAACGGTGGGTAACCTGCTGTCCGGGCTGGCACGCTTTACAGTACGCGGCGGCGCCATGCCGATAGCCAGCAACCGGTCGATACTTTCGGCAGACAGAGCATGTCTTATGAGTAACCTTTGCACGGCAAGATTCGCATATTTTTTCATGAATTCCGAACGACGGCATTGCCGATAGCCTTGAACTCAGCTTTCCGCAGGTGACGCATGGACGGGGCATGCGGAAAAAGGGCGCGCACGAGGCGCACACGGCTTTTCCGGCGTTTATCATTGCCGCCCTGGGGACCGGTTTTTCGCAGCGAATGCACACCCGATCAATTCGTAAGCAATTGCGACAAACCGGCGGCTCAGTGGCCAACTTGTGGTGCCGAACGGACCCACCACACTCCGAGCACGCGGCTTGGATAAAAACACGTGGATAGCATGTAGAGCAGAAATCATTACCCTGATAGACGCGATGAGCCTTTGCGATCGTCCGCCCGCATTCATCGCAAAATCGGCGATTTTTTTCATCAATGCTCATAGCCTACCGCCCGCGGCCTCGAATAGTAAAACTGCCCTCGCTGTCCGCCAGCCCGGATGCTTCTTGCGATGTATCTGACGGAGTTTTTGCCGCATAGGCGACGTGGCGACTTTGCGTCTACGCGTCTGCGTTGCCTCGAACAGCGGTGTGGTCAAGTGCAGCCAGGCGGGCACTTGATTCGCGCCAACGACGGATGGTGGCGCTTGTCGCAGAGTCGCGAAATCTAAGAGACGCGACGGCCAGTCTTCAAGAAGGTATGCCAACATCAAACACAGTTTGGCTCGACCTTCTATTCGTAATAGTTCCGGCTGAGCACGGGGACAGTCTTTAACAACTGAGGGTGTTGGCCTACTCGCTGGTTCGCTTCTGAGTTTATATTTAATCAGGCGCAGGACTATCGCGAGCCCCCGAAAAAATTCGGACGCGGGAACAACTTGTCCGGCAACATCGACCTTTCCGGTCTCGATGGCATCCAAACAAAAGGCCTGCAGCATTTGTCTCTGATCGAACTCCCTCTTTGGGATGCCTGTAGAGCCGTGGCCTGCGAAAGATCGCCCGCATTCGCGACAGTTTGGGCCGAAGGTGTCGTTGCGATGGAACATCACCGGCGCGTCACAATGCGTACAACAGTCCGCCAACGGAGACTCATGTATCGGACATACCGTGACAAAGGATAGTCGCCATTCGCGCTTGAAAGCTCGGTCAACCTTCAGACATTCCGCGCAGTACTGCATCCCATGACGCCTTCTATCGCGATGGAATATTCCCAGCGAATTTATCCACGGGGAGATGCCGCATAAGGAACCACCTCGGGACTCGCCCTTAAAAGATGCTTCTGCTTTCCGCAAGGTCATCGATGACAACTGCTCAACGGTAAGTCCGCTATGCGCAGCGATCTGTGCCAACAGCGGGTCCGACGCACTACGATCAATATCGCGATTCCAAATTGGAATGTTCGGAAGAAAGAAGGCAAAAAACCGATAAGGGCTGAGGCCATGCGCGTCGGCTGAGCGGGCTAGATAGGAACTTAAAATTTCACCATCCGCGGAAGCAACTTGTACGCGCCAGTGACCGTCGTGAATCACACCCGCCTCGCTATGTCGTCCCACTCGCCCGGTTTAGTCCAGGGCAAGGTCTTGAGCACGTGCTCGTTTATCTGCTCCTTGCCCGATTCTATCGCGTGACATGCGGCTGCTTTTAGCAGCCTAACAGTTGCACCTATCGTCTCGCCTGCCATGCCGTAGAGGGTTGGTGCGAGCTGACGAGACGCGAGGTTAGATGGGTTCGCCAGCGGAAGCAGCTTTTCATAACTGGCGAGAAACCGCAGGTACTCGCTGTCCAGCTTCCATCGATCGAGTGCGGCCGGCTCAAACCGAGATTTCATTTGAGGATCTGAATTCAACGCGTTGATTGCGGCCTGAGTTCCCGCGGCCACAACTGGAATTTTCAAATCATTGCTCAAGCCTTTAATCGCGGCAAGAAGATCCGTCGCCTTCTTGCCAGCGTTTGCTAGGTTGTTAAACTCGTCGATGACTAATAGGCGCACCGATGCGTATTGCATCGTTGATTTCACTTGCCGCTTTTTAATTGCGGCCGGATCCTTCTCACGGTGCGACACGCCTAAGGACCAAAGAATCGTCGACCAGAACTCGGTCTCATCGGGCGTATCCGGCATCTGGATGTAAAGCAGTGGGGCGAGAGGGCTACCGGTGGGAGTGATTTGCACCGGATGCCGATGCGCAAATCGCTCGAGAATGGAGCTTTTTCCATTTCCACTGCGACCAACGATTAGTAAATTAGGCATCCGGAGTGTTTTTGGATATATCAACAACTGATCCAATTGCTTCAGCACCTGCGATGCCCGCGTATAGCCGACCCATCTGTCGGACCGACAAAATTCAATACGCTCAGGGGTAGGCAGCGTCAGCGCTTCTGCAACTTCTTGCTCTAGGTGTGCATACGTGTTCATCGAGAGATTGAAATCTCATCAAATGGTTGGACTGGCTGGGCAAAAGGATCATCTTGATCTTGCTTTATTTCGTCAGCTCCCTTCGGGGAGATTTGATCCGAACCGGGATGCGAGCTTGTAGCCTTTGGAATCGTCGCGACCGGCGTACGCGTAGCTTGGCGCCGCGCCGACTTTGTTTTATGTTTTGCGGCTTCGATTCGAACACGCATGCGATCCAGTGCATCGAAGATCACATGTTCGTTGACGTTGCTAGTGCCTTGCACCTTAAGCACTTGCTGCACCTCCCGTAGCTCCCATGCGCTCATAGCTGGGTGGCCGATATTACGATATGGCAGAGCAGCGTATTGCCCATTGGCGGGGTCAAAGAAATAGATTTTGCTGATATCTCGAGGATCACGGCGCACCAGGAAACTGCGTTTGGCCTTAGGATTATCGGGGTCTGGCGCATTGATGTACTGGTCGAGAATTTTCTCGTAATAGGTAATCCCATCGATCTGGATGCCATATTGTTGGACCGAACGCTCGAAGAACGGCATGAAATCGAGCCGGATTCTCAGTGGATCCTGCGGAATAGGCATAACACCGGTCCCAGTTGAACTCGAATCGCCCAGCACACCGAGCTCCCATTTCCGTCTCGGGGGAACCCCGATTTGAGAGTGAACCCGCTGGTGATACACATTCACGATAAATTCGACGATATGCCGCTCGAACTCTTTAAGAGTCAGTGCGGCATGCCCCTCGGAATCGTATCCCTTACGTTGGGTCGGATTCGAGAAGGTCGTGCCCGGCAATTTACGGATTTCATTTGCCATCGTTCCCATCAAGCGCTCGATGTGGCCGCCAAAGTGCGGCAACATGACTGGACGCCACTGGAGATCGATAGAGTATTCGTTACATGCTCGCTCCAGAACGGCACCGCGAAACTCTTTCGCGTTATCCGTATGTACCGTGCTCATCACGCCCCACACACTCCATTCGCCGCCAACTTCGAGTTCCGCTAAATATTCTCTTTTTGGACAGATCGCTTGAGCCAAGCACATACCGACCGAAGTGGCGCTAGGCTTCTCAAACGTCAGATAGATCCCTGCGATCATCCTGCTGAATACATCTATCGCAAGCGTCAACCAAGGTCTGCCGATCGGCTTTCTATGCACTTCGTCGACCAAAATTATATCCGCCTCGGTGTGATCAACCTGAACCACGGAGAATGGGAAATCGGCGCCCGGAAACTGACCGAGGATAGGCGCATATTTGTTTCTGGCTTGCTCCCGAAAGCCTCGACGGCGCAGCGTTTCAGCCGGACGCAACACTGCTAGCCGATTTCGAACAGTGTTGGGATGCGGCGCCACAATCTTTGCTAAACGACTTCTTCGCATAACCTCCTCGACGACATCTTGCGGCTTATGCCGCTGCTTGCTCAAATAGATGTCTTCGATCGCTGATTCGATAATTTTTTCCTGTTCAACAGCGAGAAGCTTGGTACCTAATTTTCGACCTCGTTTCGTCGGCACCAATGCCGATACATGGCCGGCTTCCTGGTAAAGTTTTAGCCACTTGTAGAGGGTCGCGGCATGGATGCCCTGCTTGGCCGCTAACTTCTCAGCGTCTTCACGCGTACGAATGGGATTTTCCAATAGAGGTTTAATCGCCTGAAAACGCCGCTGTGCTTCAGCCCATTCATCCTCACTGTATAGCGCGAGATCTCGGTAACCGTTTTCGTTCTCCGGTTCGGCCGTCAGGTCCCCTGAAGTCTGCTTCAGGGTGTCTACGAAGAGGCGATGACTTTCGTTGGTTTCGGTGTCCACAGCCAAAACGCTGTCGATCGACATTAAGTGAGTGATTTTGTAGAGCCGTCCGCCCGACTGAACGGTCTGCCCCGGCTCGGCTTTGAAAAAAGCTTTCGAGATACCGTTCATATCAACCTCCGAGCAACCAAATCGGCGTGGACATCGTTAAGGGCGCGTCCAACCACGCGACGACCGTCCTTAACGCCACCAGCCGCCATAGTTCGGACGTTGCCGCCATACGCCGTTCCTCAGTTAGATACGCCGCAGCGAGTAGCGCTTGCGGGGTGGTCTCGCCGAGGGCTCTGAGGGTGTACAAGAGTTGCTTCGCCAATAAGGGCTGCTCGAGAATCGTGCGGTAGCGGCGCAGAAATTTGGCATTTTGAACGAAGGGCGTGCGGATATCTCTTTCGGTAACGATTTTGAATCGCCAACCTCGAGCGCGGCAGTAACGAACAGCCTCTCGGAAACGCGGGCGATAAAGCTCCCAATTCGCGCGCAACTCATCGAGCGGCTTTACTTCGTATACGGTGGTATGAACGGAGCCGTCCGACGCTAACGACTCCACTAGAACATCAGGGGTGTAGCGCCGCCGCCTTCCCAGGTAGTCGTAATAAATCGAGAACGGTTGCTCCCGGATGAGTGAAATCGAGGGATCGAAATCCAGAGCGATCAGCCAGTCACGCTCCAAAGAAGATTCGAACGACGCGGTCCCGCCGGACGCCAAAGATACCCGGCCAGTAAGACATCTGCGGCTAGTCTTCAGCTCTCTCACAGGCCGATTTAAATCCAGTCGTGTCATTTAACGTGATCCGCAAGTCAGTCGCGCCTATATCTAGAATTTAGTCGCGTGAATTATTGTTAATATTGCCGAATAAGCTATACAAGTCAATAAATATAGTCGCCTTTTTTAATGTAATTCACAGCGGTAACCCACCGCTGGCCGGCGAAATTACCCTGGCTCATTTGGGCGTGCTGTTCCTCGACGAACTGCCGGAGTTCGACCGACGCGTGCTCGAAATGCTGCGCGAGCCGCTGGAAAATGGTCAGATTACAATTTCCCGCGCCGGCAGACAGGTTGAATTTCCGGCCGGGGCGCAACTCGTCGCCGCGATGAATCCCTGCCCCTGCGGCTGGCGCGGCGACACACGCAAGCATTGCCGCTGCACACCGGATCATGCCGCGCGTTATCGCGGCAAACTGTCCGGGCCGCTACTCGACCGGATCGATATCCAAATCACGCTGCCGGCACTCACCCCGCAAGAACTCTCCGAACCTCGTAGCGGTGGCGCCGAAAGCAGCGCGGAGATTGCCCAACGCGTGGCGCTTGCGCGTGAACGCCAGATTTCCAGACAAAATGGCAGCAACCAAAGCCTCAACGGTCGCGATATCGATCGGTTTTGTCAGCCGGACCAGGCAGGAAAAACGCTGCTGGAAGCCGCCGGACAACGTTTCCAATGGTCGGCGCGAGCCCATTACCGGGTGCTTAAAGTGGCCCGCACTATCGCCGATCTGGCGGCGGCCGCTCAGCCGGACGCCTCGCATATCGCCGAGGCAATCCGCTATCGCAGCGGCTTTGGCGACGCTTGAACTCCCTGGTGCCGGTGCGCAGCGCCTTATGCGAGCATCGGGTCAGGCCGGCTGAACAAGCGCTCGAAAGCGGGTAAAAAAGGTTCAAAAAGAAGCTATCAAGACTTGACTTATACACATTTAACAAAATTACGCACAGGCGCGGTATAGCCCGACCTCAACTCCGGCCCTTGATATATAAGCTATTGATTTAAATGAATTAAGCCAAGTTGCCCAGAATCCCGGCAAACTACCCGAACGCCTTATACGACAGGCGTTTGTGCCAACCTTACAGGGTTTTCCACAAAGTTATCCACAGCAATTGTGGATAGTTTAAAAATTGGCGCGAAATCAGGTAGATATAGAGAGATTGTCGATTTTTACGTGAAGAATAAAAGCGACGGCCGGGCGCAAACAAGCAATCGGTTCAGACGAGAAATCGAGATCCCGCAGAATTATTTTCTACGCTCGCGGAAAAACAGCCGCCGCGAAAGGGGGCTTGCATGACCCCAAGAGAAATGGGTCCCTCGCACTCGATTTGGAGGTAAACGGCGCCGGCGCGGCAAAAATCAGGTAGCGCTAACACAGCGCGGATAATCCTTCTCAGTAGGCGCACAAATAAACCAAAAAATCCGTGTCAAGTCTTGACTTATGCACAATCCGATTTTTTTCAAGCAAACCCGGATGTGTCACGGGCAAAACCTTGACGAAATTCATATCCATTTGATTTCAAAGTAAATTTTCCATCTGCCCAGATTCCCGGCAATCTGTCTGGAAGCCTTATCGGTCAAGCATTTAGGTCCGACTTTCGGAGATATCCACAAAGTTATCCACAGCAACTGTGGATAGTTTAAAAAATGTCTACGAATCAGTGGGATAAGCCCATTTCATCGCTTTTCACATGAACATGATTTCGATCTCACCGCAGGCCAGGTCCTGGCTGAAAAACCGGCTCCGGTGTCTCGTCACAAAAATATTTTTGTCTTCGGCACCAGGATAAGCGCGGAGCGCGCCATTTCAGCCTGCCGGCGCGCCCGCAATTCGCGGCACTCATGCAAGCGGATCGATGCAGTCGCATCAATACAATCTGAGCGAGCCAAAAAATTGATCGACCTGCTCGGCGGCGGGCTCAACCGGCGCAACAATCACCGCCTCGTAGACTTTGGCACCGCGCACGGCAAAACGCGCATGCATCACCCGGTGCTCATGATGCGCACCGGCGACGGTGCCGCTGGCGATAAACTCGGCGCCCGCCACCTGCTGTCCGGGGGTGCCGACATCGATCTGCACCGGATGCGTATCGAGTACCACATTTATATTGTGGGCCAAGCCGGTCTTGAGCGAATCCAGCACCGCGGCGGCCAATGCCGGGTCGTCTGCCGGCAGCGTCACCACGCCGACCGCAAACGAAGTGTCGCCGACCCGCGCACTTTGCATCAACATGGGCAGCGACTGGCCGGCAATCTTGGCATTGCGTTGATCAAGCCCGGGTTTAGCCGGGAACATCACCGAAAAACCGCCCTCTTGATTGACCACATTGCGCCAATCGAAAGACGGTGTGCAAGCGCTCAGCATTAACGTTGCGGCCGCCGGCAGCGCCAGGAACCGCAACCACCGCGGCAAAACACGAGGGGGCTGGGTTGTGGCCGGGAGCGCGGCCGGGAAAGTGCGCGGCAAGCGTGCCCGGGCGAACCGGACAAAAAACTGAGGCATGGGAATTAAGACTGAATGGTGGCAGGGAAGCCGTATTATCCGCCAGCCGCCGTCCGGCGGCGGTTAAACTCCGCGGTCGAACTCCGGGGTTGAACTCCAGGTCGAACTCAATAGTGACCCCAAGTCTGATAGTTAACGGCCGTACCCGGCGACATCCGGCGATTTGAACTAAAATACGCTGGCAAGATGCTGTTGCAAGTGCAAATCCGAGCACGATCCAAGCACCACCCGAGACCTGTCATGACTTCACAACCGAACATCCGCCGCCGTTTTACGCCACTACACGGTGCATTGCTGGCCGTGGCGGTATTGCTTGCGGTTGCGGCATGGCTGGCCTTCGGCACCGCCAAACAAGTGCCCGACGCAACCTTCACGCTGCTTTCCGGCCAGAAAATTTCCACCGCGCAACTCAAAGGCAAGGTCTACCTGGTCAGCTTCTGGGCTACCGACTGCGACACCTGCATCAAGGAAATGCCGCAGATGGTCCAGACCTATAATCAGTTCAAGAGCCAGGGCCTCGAATTTGTCGCGGTGGCGATGAATTACGATGCGCCGATGTATGTCGTCAACTACAGCCAGACGCGTCAGTTGCCGTTCAAGGTTGCACTTGACGATGGCAGCGCCGCCAAACAATTCGGCAACGTGCAATTGACCCCGACCACTTTTGTGGTCGACCGCGACGGACACATTCTGAAACGTTATGTCGGCGAACCTGAATTTACCGAATTAGCCGACTTGCTCAAAGGCGCGCTCGCCAAACAAGCTTGAAATAACGCGCCCTCTTTGGAAAGCCGTTTCGTTGCCGCGAAACGGCTTTTTTGCTATTGCGTTACCTACGAACGGCTTACCCCCGGGTCGCAGCAGGCCCCTTACCGCAAAAGATCAAGCCGGCGATATGTTCACTCGGCTTTCTGGTTGATCGACGCACGTAATTTCCCCGGCGTCATGCCGTAAATTTCCTTTACATCACGGATAAAATGGGCCGAGTCGGCGAAGCCGCATTCATAGGCAATCGTGGTAATCAATTTATCGGTGTTCAATAATAACCAACGCGCATAACGCAAACGCATCGAGCGATAAAACGCCTTGGGCGGCATACCCGTTTCACTCAGGAAAGCGCGCTCAAGCTGGCGCACGCTAATGCCTATCATCTTGGCGATAACCGAAATATTCAGCGGCGCTTCCAGGTTCTCTTCCATCAGGACAATGGCATGGCGGATATTAAAATTGTCGACCGCAAGATAACCCAAGGCGCGGCGACGTTCGACAAAGGAGCTGCCGCCCTGCCGGCTGACCGTCATTTGATGGATCACCTTGGACGCCCGGTCCGCGCCGCAATGCAAGCTGATCAGGCGCGAGGCCAATTCGATCACCGACACGCCGCCGGCACAGGTGATGCGGTCGCCATCGATGAGGTAATCCGAGTTGCCGGTGACCCGCAATCCAGGGAACAAACGCCGGTAGTCGTCCAGATGAAACGAGTGTACGCATGCGACGCGGCCCTCCATCAGCCCGGCTTTGGCCAGCACAAAACTCCCGGTGCACATGCCGATTAGCGGCACGCCGCTGTCGGCGGCCTGGCTTAAATAGTCCCAATACCGCTTATCCACCGCGTCGAGGTAAGGCAGCAAGCCGCCTATCGTCACCAGGTAATCGAATTGCCGTGGCGGCGGCAAGACCGTCTGCGGCTGAACCGAGACGCCACAACTGGACTCCACACTTTCGTTGGGCAAACCGACAATTTCCCAGGCGCACCGCAACGGCCGGCTTTGGTCGCCCAGGTCGGCGGCATGGCGCAAGGCGTCGCAAAATCCGGCCAGCGACAACAGCGGAAATTTAGGCCAGAGCAAAAACCCGACACTCAGGTCGGCCCCGGAACGGGCACGGCCGGGCTGCCCTTCGTTATCGGACCGGTCCAGCCGTTCGACGATAGCGCGGGCGGCCGACTGGCTGTCCTGCTGAAATTGCTGTTTAACGGCGACCATCGCGTCTCGCCAAAGGTGGGGACGGCTTTAAGTATAGGCGGTATCGGGGTGGATTCCTGAATGTCGCATTTCTTCTATTTTTTAGCAAAACGCTGCAATGCCCAGGTTTTTTTCCTGACTACATTGGCTCCATCCAAACCGCATGCCGTGGATAAGTCCGTCACCGTCGAGATCGACGCCAATGCCCCCAATGCCGCAATGCTACTGCGGAAATTTTTTAAGCAGGAGAGTCTCATGTTCAAGAAATGCCATCATTTAGCATCTCTAATCATTGGAAGCGGCGTTTTTGCTTTCAGTACCCACGCGGCTTACGCCGATCAAGTGGTCAAGATCGGCCACGTCGCGCCGTTGACCGGCGCCAACGCCCATCTCGGCAAAGACACCGAAAACGGCGCGCGCCTGGCGGTTGAAGAAATCAACCGTAAAGGCCTGGTCATAGAAGGACAAAAAATCACGCTGGAACTGGATGCTCAAGACGATGCATCCGATCCGCGTCAGGCCACTCAGATCGCGCAAAAGCTGGTGGATGACAAGGTGGTGGCGGTGGTCGGGCATATGAATTCCGGCACCTCGATTCCTTCGTCGAAAATTTATAGCGATGCCGGCATCGTCCAGATCTCGCCGTCGGCCACCAATCCGATGTATACGCAGCAAGGTTTCAAGACCGCCTATCGCGTGGTTGCCACCGATGCGCAACAAGGTCCGGCGTTGGCCAACTATGCTGCTCAAACCCTCAAAGCCAAATCGGTGGCCATCGTCGACGATGCCACAGCTTACGGCCAGGGCCTGGCGAACGAGTTTGAAAAACAGGCCAAGGCCGACGGCATGACAGTTCTGTCGCACGACGCGACCAATGACAAAGCGGTCGATTTTCGCGCCATTCTGACCAAGGTCAAAGGCGAGCATCCCGATGTCATCATGTATGGCGGGATGGATGCGACGGGCGGCCCGTTCGCCAAACAAGCCAAACAATTGGCCATCAGCGCCAAGGTGGTAGCCGGCGACGGACTGTGTGCCGAAAGTTTGGCCGACCTCGCCGGCAGTGCGGCGGATAACGTGGTCTGTTCGATTGCCGGCATGCCGTTGGAGAAAATGGCCGGTGGCCCCGAACTGGAAAAACGTTATGAAGCGCGATTTAATCAGCCGATACAACTCAATGCGCCTTTCGCTTATGACGCCGTCTACGTCATCGTCGATGCCATGACGCGCGCCAACTCGACCGCCCCGGAAAAAATCCTGGCCGAGATGCCGAGCACCGACTATCACGGCGTCTTGGGAGAAACGCAATTCGATACCAAAGGCGATTTGAAGCACGGCGTCATCTCGCTCTACGATTATGTCGATGGCAAGCAAAAATTGCTCGATGTGTTGAAAATGTAAAAACCGCGGCTAGGCTCCCATTGCGTAAATGCTTGGATGAATGAATTTACGCAACGCAGCACTATGTCTCGCTCTGCGTGACATAACCGCCTTCATCAACCTCAAGCCCGGCATCGCTTTTGCGCCGGGGTCCAGAGTCCGGAGTCCATATGGAAGTCGTGGTGCTTGGCGCCGGTGTGATAGGTCTATCGACGGCCTATTACCTGCATGCCGCGGGACATCAGGTCAGCGTGATCGAACGTCACACGCAAACCGCCATGGAGACCAGCTATGCCAATGGCGGTCAACTGTCCTATAGCTATGTTTCGCCCTTGGCAGGCCCCGGCGTACTCGAAAAAATACCAGGGTGGTTATGCAGTTCCCATGCGCCGATGCAGTTTCGGCCGGCGTGGGATCTGGACCAATGGCGCTGGTGCCTGGCATTTGTGCGCGCCTGCACCCGGCAACAGAATGCCCAATCGACGCAACAGCTTTTGCAGTTATCGTTTTTGAGCCGCGGCCTGATGCATCAACTGGTGCGGGACGAACCGGCGCTGCGCTTCGATTATGTCCGTTCCGGCAAACTGGTATTGCATCGCGATGCCACCGCCTATCACGCGGCGCTCGAACTACTCGCCTTGCAAAAAACCCTGGGCTGCGAACAACAGGCTTTGGACGTCGACGCCTGCCTCAAACTTGAGCCCGCGTTGAAAGGGATAGCCGCTCAGCTCGCCGGCGGTATTTTTACCGCCAGCGAAGAGACGGGAGATTGTTATCGCTTTTGCCTCGGCCTGGAACACCTGCTGCGCCGGCGTGGCGTCGAATTCCAATGCGGCACTCAGGTCGATGCGCTACGCGATTGCGGCACCGGCCTGGTCGAAATAAGCTGCGGCGCACGCACGCTGCGCCCGCAACAGATCGTCATCGCGCTGGGTTGCGCCAGCACCGCGCTACTCAAGCCCTTGGGGATACGTCTGCCGGTCTACCCGCTGCGGGGATATAGCCTGACCCTGGCCACCACGCCGGCATCGATCGCCCCCGCCGTCAGCATCACGGACTCCGCCCGCAAAGTGGTCTATGCCCGGCTGGGAGATAACTTGCGCGTGGCGGGTATGGCCGATTTGGGTACCGCGTCGGCCGAGCACAATCAAACGCGTCTGATGAGCTTGCAGCGCGAAGCCCAAAGAGTGTTTCCCGATGCGGGCGATTATTCGGCGGCGGCGCACTGGACCGGTCTGCGGCCCGCCACGCCGCAAGGCAAACCGATTTTAGGGCCGACCCGCTATCGCAATCTTTGGTTGAATGTCGGCCAGGGGGCGCTCGGTTTTACCTTGGCGACAGGTTCGGCACGCCTGCTCAGCGATTGGATCAGCGGCAAGCCCGGCGCCATCGACCGCACCTTGTTTTGCCTGCCTCACTAACATCGGCGATATGTCGCGGCTTAAATCGGGCAGCACATAGAACCGGCGTACCTTACCGAGCAGCGGAATTCACCCATGAGCAGTTCGCGCAAACCCAAAATTGTGGTGCTTGGAACCGGCGGCACCATCGCCGGCCACGGCGCCTCCACCGTCAATACCGCGGCTTATGCCTGCTCCGTCCGGCCGATTGAACAGATCCTGATCGAGATTCCGGCAATCGCCTTGATCGCTAATGTAAAAACCGAACAGGTCTTGCAAATGGGATCCGAAAATTTCGGCAGCGCCCAGTTACTGATGCTGCGCAAACGGATCGCCGCACTCTTGCAAGATGACGAGGTGGATGGCGTAGTCGTCACGCATGGCACGGACACCCTCGATGAGACAGCCTATTTTCTGCACCTGACACTGAACAGCGTCAAACCGGTGGTGATAGTCGGCGCCATGCGTCCGCCCACCGCCCTCAGCGCGGACGGGCCGCTTAATCTCTACAACGCGATGGTGCTGGCCGCCAGCCCGGAGTCGCAGGCCAAAGGCATCTTGGTGGTAGCCAACGACGAAATTCACAGCGCCCGTGATGTGGTCAAGAGCAGCACCTTCAAACTTGAGGCATTTGCTTCACCTTATGGGCCGCTGGGGTATGTGGTGGAAGGCCGGCCAAGCTTCTATCGCCTTCCCGCCCGTCGGCATACGGTCAATAGCATCTGGTCAGGCAGCGAGATCCATCAACTGCCCGAGGTCGGCATCGTCTATGCACACGGCGGCGTGAGTCCGGCCACGATCGCCGCCATGGCTCGCTCAGGCGTCAGCGCCATTATTTATGCCGCAACCGGAAGCGGCAATGTCGCGGCCGATATGGTCGATGCCTTGCGCCAGGCGCGGGCCGAGGGGATTCATATTGTGCGTGCATCACGCACCGGCAGCGGCATCGTGATGCGCAACGGTGCGCAGCCGGACGATCGCTACGACTGGTTGGCGGTCGACGATCAGGTGCCGCACAAAGCGCGGATTTTATTGATGCTGGCACTGACCCGCTACACCGCCACCCGGGAGCTTCAAGACGTTTTCCAGGCTTACTGAGCAGCGGGCGCAGGCTGATACCGCGCCCGCCGCCGTTACATCGCCAATTCCACCATGCCCGCCGCTTGCCGCTCAACCAGACGCCGATAGATGCCCGTAGCGTGTTGCATCAGATGCTGATGCGTATCGTCCTCGACAATCCGGCCCTGATCGAACACCAGGATACGGTCCAGTTTGCGCACCGTCGACAAGCGATGCGCAATGATCAGTGTGGTGCGCCCTTGCATCAGGCGTTCCATGGCATCCTGAATCAATGCCTCGGATTCGCTGTCGAGACTGGACGTGGCTTCGTCGAAAATCAAAATCGGCGCATCCGCCAGAAATGCCCGCGCAATCGCGACGCGTTGGCGTTCGCCGCCCGACAATTTGATGCCGCGTTCGCCCACCAGCGTGGCGTAGCCATCCGGCAAACGGCTGATAAAACCATCGGCATGCGCCAGCCGGGAGGCTTCCTCAATTTCGGCGCGGGATGCGCCGGGCCGCGCATAGGCGATATTCTCGGCCAGCGAACGATGAAACAATAGCGGCTCTTGCTGCACAATCGCCACCCGCTGGCGCAAGCTCTCCTGGGTAACCGTATTGATTGCCTGGCCGTCGATCAGGATCCGACCCGCGTCCACATCGTATAAGCGCTGCACCAGTTTGACAAAAGTGGTTTTGCCCGAGCCTGAGGGGCCGACCAGACCCACCCGCTGTCCCGCGGGAATGCGTACCGACAGAGCATCGTAAATCGTGCGGCGTTGCGCGGGATAAGCAAACGACACCGTATCGAAAACGATCTCGCCGTCGGCAATCGAGGCCGCGGGCGCCTGCTGAACATCGCCGACGCCCAGCGGCTCCGCATGAAAACCCACCATTTCCTCAAGATCGTTGATCGAGCGCTGGAAATTGCGAATCTGTTGGCCGATGCCATGCAGATAGGTCTCGATGACGCCATAAGCGGTCAGGACAAAGGTCACTTCGCCCGGTGTGGCGCGGCCCTGCCACCAGAAGCTGATGGCCAGCCCGATCACCGCGACCCGCAGCAACGTCAGCAACGCCTGCTGCACGGTGCCGCTCAAGGTCATCACGCGCCAGCTTTTGCGGGTGCGCATTTTCCAGCGCGCGATAGTGCGCATGATGCGGATATCTTCACGCCGCTCGGCACCGAAGGCCTTGACCACCGGATTGCACCCGACCGAGTCGGCCAGCACGCCGCCGAAGCGGCTGTCCCAGGCGTTCGAGACCCGCGCCGCCGGCATCACCCAATGCAGCGACAGCCAACCGCTGACAAACACATAAGCCGTGCTGCCAAGCCCTACCACCAGCCCCATCAGCGGCCAATGCCAGCCGAAGAGTAAGGTCGCGCCGATCAGCACCAGCAACGACGGCCACAAGGCCAGGAATACGGTATCGTTCAACAGGTCGAAGGCCCACATGCCGCGACTGATCTTGCGTACGGTCGAGCCGGCAAAGCTGTTGGCATGCCAATCGGTGGAGAAACGCTGGACCCGCCAAAATGCATCGCGCGCCACATGCGACATGATGCGCAAGGTAAAAGCCACGATGCCGCGCATCACCGCAAAACGCAGGAGCACAATCAACAGGCCCAGTCCCAACATCACAAACAGGCACCACAAGGCCTCGTGCAAAGCCGCGCCGCGTGCCGCGTCGTGCACCAGGTGACTACTGGCGACGGCGTCGACCAGACGCCCGGCATAGACCGGCGCGGTCATTTCCAGAATTGCCTGCGATGCGGTACCGGCGGCGATCGCCGACGCCAACGCGGGCTGATGCCGCCACTGTTTGAGCACAAAACGCAGCGTGCGTGAGAGCGGATCTCGAGAGGGTGTTGCGGAAGCGGATGCCATGGTGGAGCTCCGAGTAAAAACGCCGGGGTACGGCACGGTGGAGCATTAGCTCGCTCGCTTGCACAGCGATATGTCAGGCGTGTGGCCCACGATATTCACACAGCACAAATGCAAGTCGGGATCTGGAACTTTGCCAGAGATTTACCCTGCCCGTAAAGCACCACAGCGGAAATTTATTTCGCAGCCAAATACAGATCTGTCTTATTGACGCGCCAGTGCAGCCCGCCAGCTATGCCAACCCATCGCGGCCAACACCACAAACGCGGCATACAGACCGGCAGTCAAATACAACACTTTGTAGGCGTAGACGCCGACATAAATCACATCGACGGCGATCCACAATAACCAGCACATGACATATTTTCGCGCCATCCAAAATTGCGCCACCAAACTGAAGCTGGTCAGCGAAGCGTCCACCCAAGGCACCGCGGCATCGGTATAACGCGCCATCAGGAAACCCAGCAAGACACTGCCCACCGCCCCCGCCAGCACGCCATAAATGAGCGCCGCGGACGAGGGACGTTCGATCGTCACCACCTCGTCGGCAGCACGACCTTGCAGCCAGCGCCACCAGCCATAGACCTGCAACACCGCAAAAATAATCTGCAACAACAAATCGGAATAAAGCTTGGCCTGGAAAAAAATCCACGCGTAGAGCAATACCGAGACAATCCCGACCGGCCAGCACAGCATGGTCCGGCGCACCGTCAGCCAGACGCCGAGTGCGCTCACAATCACAGCGATCACTTCAAGTAATGACATTTACCCATCCAAAAAGAAGAATGACCTGCTTAAGCTGCTCACATCGCTTGAAGCACTTGATCCCTGCGCTACATATCACCCAAGGTTATTGGCGGTACGCTCCGCGCGGCGGCGCAGATGATCGAGCAAGGCAAGACCCGCAGCCGTATTGAACCATGCGGCATGACCGAGGAAATAACCGTCGTAGGCCAGCGCCGCATTTTCCGCGGAGTGGACCACGCCATGAAAATAAGCCACTTCAGACAGAGCGAATTCGGCATGAACCAAGGGCAGCAAGGCCGGCAACGCGGCCGACTCGACCGGGCTCAGCGCCCTGAGCGTTTCGTACCCATCGAGCAAAGCATCAAGCAAATCAAAATGAATTTGCTCGTGATGATTACCGCCGTCTGCCGCCAACGCCAGCCACTCGACAATATTACGTTCGATTGCGGTGGCAATATCGTGCAGCGCGCAGGTTCGATCCGACAAACCAAAATCGAGCACGCTGGCGACGCTGGCCTGCGGCCCCGCATCGCTCCATAACAAATTGGACGCATGCCAATCGTTATGCGTCCAGAGCGTGGGGAGTCGATCGATAAACGGCCTAAACGCCAGATAAAACGGCAATAGCGTGCGGCTCACTTCATCGCGCCAGGCACGGTGCGCGAGATAATCCGCGAGCGCCGGACGGGCGTCGATAAAGCATTGCATGGCGGCCAGCGGTTCCGCACTATTGAAAATAGTGAAACTGCTGACCAAAGTCCGGGCACGGCGAGCCGGTGCCGCATAATCGGCGGCGGCATGATGCAATTGCGCCAGCGCCCGGCCCGCGGCAAAAGCATGAGCGCAACTGACAAACGGCGACCACGACAGCGCCTCGCGATAGACGTCGACCCCGGGCGCCACGCGATGCACTTCGTAGATCGAATCGGCGCCGGCGACGGCCGAGGCTCCGTCCCGATCTGGCACCACCTCGACCACCGGCAGCCCCGCCGAGCGTAGATGCGCGATAAAACCATGCTCTTCATTCAAGCCGTCCACCTCGCGCACGCGGCGGTCATGGCGTTTGATAAAAATCTGCCCGGCGCCGGTGAGCGCAATCGCCCCGGCGGAAAAAGGCCGCGGACTATGCCACACCAGCTCGCGGGCGGGTCCGAGCGCGGGATAACGCAGCAGCAGCGTGTTGACTTCGGCCAGCGTCAAGGGCGCCCAATCGGGCGCCACCGCATGCGTACCCATGCCATGCACTTGCAGCGAGGCCTGGGGCAGGTGCGCCCCGGGCGGGATAGCCTCGGGCGGAATAGCTCCGGGCGGAATGGCCCCGGACAGGCTCGCCTCGACAGTAGCATTGGCGCTTGCCGCGCCCGGCTCAACAGTCATTGTTTACTCCGCGGCCATGATAGTACGGCACCGGCTTAGAAATCATAGGTGAGCGACAAGCGTGCCGTGCGCGGCGCGCCCAGGAACAAATAACTGTCGCCCTGCGATTGCCCGCTGTCCGCCCAATAATACTTGTTCAGCAGGTTGTCGACCGCCAGCCTGAAGGTGGTACGGTGTCCGCCCAATTTGGTTGCATAACGCAAGCCGAGATTGAAGGTCACATAGGCCGGCACGCTGACCGTGCCGTCCACGCTGGCAACTTTACTGCCGCTATAATTCGCGCCGCCCAGCAGGTCCAGCCCAGCCCAACCCGGCACCTCGTAGTCGCCATAGAGACTGGCGCGCAAACGCGGCACATTGATCACCTGATGACCTTCGTCTTGCGGCGAACCGGTGTCGGTGGCGCGCGCATCGATTACCGTCACGCTGGCGCTCAGATGCAGTGCATCCAGCACCCGGCCGCCGGCGCCAAGCTCGATCCCGTTATGGCGCTCGTTACCCTCCTGGACAAAGGTATAACCGGCCGGGGTGTTATCCAGCTTGGCGTATTCATAAGGCTTGTCCATGCTGAACACCGCCGCCGTCAAACTCAGGCGGTCCTGCCAATCGTATTTGACACCGGCCTCGGTCTGGCGCGTCACAATCGGGTTCAGGAAAGCGCTGCCGTTGCTGGCCCAGAACGGAGCCTGCGCCCCCAGTGCCAAACCTTTGCTATAACTCGCGTACAACGTCAGCGGCTGGAGCGGTTTATAGATCAGCGCCAGTTGCGGCAACAACAAGGTGCGATCGGTATCGAGCGCGGGGGTGTTCACCTCGCTCACCGCCTGTTGCCGCATCAGCACCTCTCTCGCGCCCGCCACGATCTGCCATTGATCGCTCAAGCTGACACGATCGACGCCAAACACGGAATATTGGCGATTATCCAAATGCATGTAGTACGGGCCCGGATTATCCGGCGACGGCGAGAACGTGAGATTGGGGGTGTAGATATTGTCGCTGCCGACATAATCGTTGACCGCATCGGTTTCGCCTACTGTGCGGCGGAAGAAACTCGCACCGAAACTCAGGTCGTGGCGTATCGTGCCGGTCGAAAAATTGCCGAGCAAGACCGCCTGTACCTGATCGTCGCGCCGCGTCTCACCTGGGCTGCGAAAATCATAGACGTCATAGTCGCCGTTCGCCCCGAAATAATAAGGCGGGGTCCCGCCCGCCCCGCAGCTCGCCACGTTGTAACAACCGTAGGCAAACGCCACATTGTCATCGATAAAGGTGCGGCTGCGGCTGCCCGCGATATAAGCGCGCCAATTGTCATTAAATTGATAATCGAAACGCAGGTCGTAATTCAAGGAATCGTCGGTGACCGGTTTGGCCCACGGTTGCTCGCCCAGCATTTTATAGACCGAGGCCGCCGGCGGCACCACGGTTCCACCCAGCAACTGATAGCCGGAGACCGAGTTTTCCTGCTTGTCCTGGTACTCAAGGTTGAACTGCACGCTGGCCCGGGGTGAAATTTTCCATTGGGTGGCGATCGAGCCGAAGTCGCGATAACCATTGGCATCGTCGACATAGGAGTGAATATCTTCATGAGCGGCGTTAATCCGGATGCCGAACTGCTGCTCATTGCCAAAACGCTGGCCCAGGTCGACGGCTTGCGACGAGCCGCCGCGCAGATCCGCGCCCAGCGTCACCGAACCCGCGTCAACCGCCGGCTTGGTGACAAAATTGATAATGCCGCCCGGTGCCACCACCCCGCTTTCCAGCCCGGCCAACCCTTTCAGAATTTCGACGCTTTCCTTGTTTTCCAGCGCGACGTTTTGCTCGCCGGAAATGGTCATGCCATTGATCCGCATTGCGCTGGCCAGATCGACAGGGAAACCGCGAATGCTGAAATCTTCGTAATAACCCACGGGGGCATAGTCGTTACCGACCGAAGCATCGTTGCGCACCACCTCACTCACCAGTTTCGCTTGCTGGTCGTCCATTTGCGCGCGCGAAACGACCGCAACCGAAGCCGGCGTATTCAACAGCGGCGCGGACGCAAAACCGGCAACCGAAGCCGTCTTGGCGCGGTAGTCGTCTGAACGCCGATCCGATACCACCACAGGATTTAGCGTTAACATGCCGCCCGCAGTGGACGGCGGCGGCGCTTTCTTGGGTTTGAGGTCGGTGGCGTCGCCAGCGTCGGATGCACTTGGCGGCATGGCGGCCGCAGCCGTTTGCGCTGAAGCCGGCACCCATATCGCGCTGGCGGCGGCAAGCGCCAGAAATGCGGCTTTCTTGCGGGGAAGGTCGCGCGAGGCCCGTGAATACGGATGCAATACGGGGTAGTTTTTCATTTCTTATGCTTGGGATACTGAGTGGCGCTACCGCCTCGCCTCAAAAATAAAGCCCCATGATGGGGCTCATGATGCGGCTTTGGCTTATCGAGATGTCAGGGCAGCGCCCTGATGACGGGACAGCATGGACCAAGGACGGTGGCGCGGAAGGCGAAGCGCCATGGCAGCGCGCTTTACGCTGCGACGGCTATGACGCGTCAATTGTTAGGTAATTTTACCTTATTTCTTATCCTCCGAATTTACCGGAAAAGCCCTCACCCACACCTGCGGCAACCCGCGTAATGCTCGGCGTCGCTAGTCCCCATCCAATAGCGCCCGCGCCATTCAGCAATTTATCCGCCCGCGCACTCACTTTGTTGTACAAACCCATCACCTCGAACAGACCCAACTTGCCGTCATGCCCTATCCGCCTATAGGCAGCCGGCACGCGCGCCGGCCGGTGTTGCGCCGCACCATCGAAACTGCAAGGATCGCTTGACAGAGATTCAGGTAAAAAAGATCATAAGACCGCAAACTGATCAAATGACCAGTTCATTCGGCAGCCAAGCTCTGGCAATGATTCAAGTAATGCTTTGCCCGACACGGTTGAAAACGGTTGCTGTTTGCAGGTGGCGCTCCATTCGCCTGCTGCCGTGGCGTTTTGTCCGCACTGCGCGGCCCATGTCGTAATCATTGAAATTTTGTAAAGCGTGCGGGCCACGCCATGCAAGTTTTTCGCAGTCCTATACTTTTAAAAAAATATAAATACGGAGACAAGCAAAATGAAGAAGACTTTGTTGGCAGCGGCGTTGATGGGCCTGGGCGCAAGTGCATTCGCGCAGAGCAGCGTAACGCTGTATGGCCGTTTGGACAACGGTATCGAATATCAGTCGGGCACGCGCAATG
>Ga0302225_10000250_pt1 | contig 42927 bp, 34 predicted proteins | sample II_Palsa_E3_2_FD_193515 | JGI IMG/M metagenome (GOLD analysis project Ga0302225, IMG submission 193515) | Peat permafrost microbial communities from Stordalen Mire near Abisko, Sweden - II_Palsa_E3_2 | ecosystem: Environmental > Terrestrial > Soil > Palsa > Peat permafrost | place: Sweden...
CGACATTTCTAAATCGGTAAATTCCTTTACAATTCCGGTTTCGCCTACTTCAAGTTGTGAGAGCCTCATATGTTTGTGCTTATGAACTAAGCAAATGTACGCTTATTTAAATTAAATCCAAATAAGGTTAGTGGGAATTTGTTGGTGGTTTGTAAGATTTTGGATACCGGGCTTTTTCTTAACTATTTGTCATTGCGAGGAGGAACGACGAAGCAAACTCGTAGCATGCAGATGAACGCGACGAGTTTGCTTCGCCGCGCAGGCTCTTCACAGAACCCGCTCGCAATGACATGGTGGAGAAATTGTGCGAGAAAAAGCATGCAGATTTGCTTTGTACAGTTTGGGATTGCCTTTCCGTTAGCCAACGGATCGCAATGGCGATACTGAATTGTGCTGCTTTACCCTCCCAAACGTAGGGCAACCACATCCCTTGCTAAATATACCACAGGAAGAAAAACTTACCACAACTAACAAAGCTGCAAAAAGGAATAATTTATTTTTTTTCATGATTAAACGCTGCCGATAAAATTAACACACTAAACATCCCCATACAGGCTCCAACCGAATCGGCAAATACATCATTCCATTCAAAGTCGCGCCAGGTGAAAACATATTTTTGTAGTAGCTCAATGGCGTAGCCGTATAAAATGGCTATTACTACAATGGTTATCGCGTACTTATACGGGAAACGGATTAATTTATGTTTCCGAACCAGCCCCTGACTGTAAAAAATTACAAACACAAAAAAGAATCCGCAATGCACCAGCTTATCAAACCCCGGGAAAAATAAAGGGGATTGCGTAATTGTACCCAGGTGAATGGTACAAAGGATAAAAATAAATAAGGCCCACAAAATTGCGGGCCAGTAATATTTTAGGGTTGCTTGCATTAATTATTCGCCTATAATGGCTTTGTACGCATCGGCAGATAATAAACCTTCTACGTCGGCAGCATCAACGGTAACCTTAACCATCCAGCCTGCGCCGTAAGGGTCGCTGTTAACTAATTCAGGTTGGCTATCTAATGCAGGGTTTGTTTCATCAACAGTTCCGGTAACTGGCATAAATAAATCTGATACTGTTTTAACAGCTTCAACTGTTCCAAAAACATCATCTTTATTAATGGTTTTGCCTACCGAAGGGATGTCAACATAAACAATATCGCCCAGTTCGCGCTGTGCAAATTCGGTTATGCCAATGGTAGCAACATTACCTTCAACTTTTATCCACTCGTGGTCCTTAGTGTACTTTAATTCAGCAGGGAAATTCATATTGTTTATTTTATGTGCCCAAAAATAATAAACTTTAATTGAATGGAATAATTTAACGTGAATTCGGGGTTTACTCACCCGACTACGCTTCGCTGGTCACCCTCTCTCCGCCGGTGGCGCAAAGAGAGTAAGAAACTAAAATGTTCCTTTTTGTGCCCTCTTTGTCGCACAGCGAAAGAGAGGGCAGGTTGAGCGGCTGAGCGAAAACCGGGTGAGTCAACACGTCAATGCACTGTGAACATTACTTTTTTGCCTTTCCCCTAGTCCGAACTTTCAAATAATTTAACATATATTAAGCCTCTGTTAACAGAATAAAACCTATCAAGATGAGTTATGTTGTTGTAAGCATAAGAATACCCCATTGCTATGAAAAACTTTAGGACTATTTTATTTATTTTATCGGTTGCCTTGGCAACGCAGGCTTGTAATCATTCAGCTAAAAGTGGCAACAACGGTGCCGATAATGACAGCGCCACTTCGGATACAATCGTAAGCCCGACGGAGGCCGCGCCGGATACTACCGCACCCCAAATTAACCTGGTGGTGGATCAGGAAGATTCATTATTCGCTGTAAAGGCAGCCGCAGGCAACCTTGCCGAAATTGAAATGGGTAACCTCGCCATAAAAAACGGCAAGAGTAAAAGAGTTAAAAACTTTGGGTTGATGATGGTTAAGGATCATGGCAAAGCTAATACTAAATTAATGGCGATGGCAACTGCTAAAAAGTTAACTTTACCTACAGAACCGGGTGCCGACGAGCAAAAAATGCTGGCGGAACTGGCCAAAAAATCAGGTAACGATTTTGATAAGGCTTATGTAAACATGATGATAGAGGACCATAAGAATGATGTAAGCGATTTCACCACAGCCTCAACCAAAATACAAGACCCTGATATTAAGGCTTACGCCAAAAAAACATTACCCGTATTACAAAAACACCTTGATGCAATAAACGCCATACATGATAGTATGAGCCAATAAATATATATGTACATGTCGAAACCTATTATAACCGGTATTATGGCTTACGGAATGTCTGGCAGGATATTTCACGCGCCATTTATAGCCACCAATCCCGCATTTAAACTAAAAGCTGTAGTCGAGCGCCACGAAAAGAAAGCAGCGAAAACGTATCCCGGCATCATCAGCTACAATGCTGTTGATGATTTACTACATGATGACGAGATTGAGCTAATCATCGTAAATACACCCAACTACCTGCATTTTGAGCATGCGGAGCAAGCCCTGCATGCGGGCAAACACGTGCTGATAGAAAAACCCTGCGCCGCAACTGTTGCCGAGGTGAAGGAGTTATACGATTTAGGCCGGAAGCTTAACCTGCATGTAATGGTTTACCAAAACCGCCGTTACGACAGTGGATTTTTATCGACCAAAGAGGTAATAGAAAGCGGCAAGCTTGGCGAACTGATAGAAGTGCATTTTAGGTTGGATAGATACAAAGCAGCCATCGGACCAAAATTATTTAAAGAGAAGAAGGATATGCCTGCGGCGGGTTTGGTGTATGATCTTGGCGCGCATTTGGTGGATAACGCCATTAGTTTATTTGGTAAGCCCTTATCGTTTGATAGGGTGACCTCCATCCATCGCGAAGGCTCAGAAGTGCCGGATTATTTCAGCTATCGCCTGACTTACCCTAACCAGCTAAATGTGTATTTAACATCGAGCATGCTTACGGTTGAACCGCAGGCTGGTTTTGTGATTAATGGCACTGTAGGTAGTTTTATTAAGAACCGTGCCGATGTACAGGAAGATCAGTTAGATAAGGGCATGTTGCCAACCGACCCGGCCTATGGTTTTGAACCTGAAGGAAACGAGGGTAAACTGGTAACTATTGGCGTAGATGGCACCAAAACAACCGAGATGATCCCCGGTAAAAAAGGCTGCTACGAGCATATATTTGAGGCCGTGCATCATACAATACGCGACAATGCGTTATTCCCTGTAACCGAAGAGCAGATTGCCTGGCAAATTGAGTTGCTGGAAAATTAAAAATATCGTAAAATTGCTTGCATATAAAACCCACACGTGAACAACATCAATCAAATGAAAAAAATATTGCTTTTTTTAAGCCTGATCATCATAGCAGGTTGCAGCCAGGCACAAGATGCCGCGGTAAAAAACCCATCGCCAAGCATTCAAAATATACCCGCTTTCCATATTTTAAGTAAAGACAGCGTTTACATTACCAACGCCAACCTTAAAAAAGGCAAAGCGGTAATGTTTGTTTATTTCTCGCCTGATTGCAGTCACTGTCAGCGCCTGATGTATGAATTGAAACCTCATATAACGGACTTTAAAAACATTCAGGTTGTGTTAGTGACCTTCACCCAAATTAACATGTTAAAAATGTTGAAGGAATTTCACCGCGATTACCCTTTCGCAGCCCAGCCTAACGTGCTGATGGGTACCGAATATCCTGACTATAAATTACAACGTTATTATTCTGTTGCTACTACTCCATACATTGCCATCTATGGTCGTAATGGTAAGTTGGTTGTAGCTTTTGATAAGGTGCCAAAAATTCCGGAGTTGATTGCTGCGGTGAAGAAAGCTGAGTAAGGTTTTAGTAGCAAGTATTTAGACTTTACTTATTAATTGTCATTCTGAGCGGAGCGAAGAATCTTCTAAAAGAGGTAAGCGGACGTGCAAAGCCGCCATACTTATTGAAGAAGATTCTTCGTTCCTCAGAATGACAATACTTTTTCACATCAATACTTCGTTCCTCAGTAGAAATATTCGTGTTCAAATAAGTTATTCTCGCCGCTCATTGCCGCTGGGCTATTAGTTTTTCGCAATTGTTTGTTTTTAAAGGTCCTCAAGAGGGCTTCGCCGTTTTGTCTTGACACAAATGAACCAAAAAGTCAAGACGGAAAAAACCTTCTGCCCACAAGGCCAGTTCCCGGCCCGGTTTTCCGTCGGGCGTTTGCGCGCTTTTTTTTGATTTTTTGATTTGTCATTCTGAGGGACGAAGAATCTTCTAAAAGAGGTAAGCGGACTTTGCAAATCGTCGAACTTTTATGGCGAAGAAGATTCTCCGCTACGCTCAGAATGACAAAAAAAAGGTTAAAATCTACACAAATTCATCAAAAAACAACAAAAAATATGGTGAAATCACTGTTTTTTCGGCCATTTTAGAGCTAAAAATGATGCTTTTTGAGCCAAAATTGGGCCAAAAAACTATCTAAAAACCGCATTTTCAGTGCTTTTCACGGCGTTTTTGGGCCTAAAAGTGTACCAACTGTATCATGTGTTTCACTTGTACCGTGGTACACTGCAACTCCCAAAGGGTCTTGCTACTAGCTACTAAATACTCTACTGCTGTTGTTGCTGCTGAACCATCTCCATATACCGCTGGTAGCTGTTTTTGGATACCTCCGTAACCTGGCTGTCGGTGGGCACTTCAATTATCTGTCTTTCATGGTTGTAGTAATTATCGTCTTCGTCAACTGTTACGGCAACTTGCAGCTTGTGCTTGGCAGCGCCTTTGTATACACCTTTTACCGGGGAGCAATCCGAAAAATTACGACCAACCGCTAAGCGCACATGCGACTCATTGGCAATACAATTATTGGTTGGATCTAGGCCAAGCCAGCCGTAATCGGGGATATAGGCTTCGGCCCAGGCGTGGGTGGCGCCTTCGCCGCGCATACCGTTTTGGCCAGTGCAGATGTAACCGCTTACATAACGGGCGGGAATGTTGATGATCCGCAGCATCTCCATCAAAATATGAGCAAAATCCTGGCAAACACCAGATTTTATCTTCCAGATCTCATCCAACGTAGTATCAACGGTGGTAACTCCTTTTATGTAGTCGAAGTTATCATATACATACTGGCAAAAGCGCAGTACAACCTGGTAAGGGGTATCATCCTTTGCTTTCTCCGCTTCAACAATGGCTTTTAGTTCGGATAATCCTTCGAAATATTCCTGCTTCAGGAAATCAATATAAGGGACGATGCTTTGCAGGCGCTTCAGATCTTCCCACTGTTCGCCGGGGAAAATATCGTTAACTGGCAATAACCGATGTTTGGTATTAACCGTGATCTTTGAGCTGATGGTCATCTCCATGTGCGGCTCTACATAAGTAAAGCTGCCCACCTCGTTGCCATAGTAATCAATATGCGTATCAACAAGCGGGTTGCCGGTAATGGTGATCTCCTGCTTTACCACATCCTGGTAATCATCATTTATTGGATATAGGATAATCTGGTTCGCGCTATCGCGAACAGGGCTATCGTATATATACCGGGTTATATGTTTAATTTCTATTTCAGGCATCGTTATATACTAAGATGGATATTAACCGAATGTTTTAATTAATCAGGAGTGAGCAAAATAATACTCGTTTAGCCTGTTGGCTATGCCGTAAAGCTCGCTGCGGATCTGCGTTAAAAAGGTATGCAGCCCTTCCTCGCGTATACTCTTTACCGAGCTGTATTTTATCCTACTTTGCAACCTGCCGATCCGGAACGACAGTTCACGGAAATCGTTGATATTACTCTCGTTCTTCAACCGCTCAAAATACCGCTGAATGTTGTTAACCGAATAAATTACCGAGCGCGGAAAATCGTTATTCAACGCCACCTGCTCCAATACATTTTCAGCCTCGAAGCCCTCGCGATAAGTTTTTAGGTAGAGTTCGTATCCGCCTAATGACAACAACAGGTGCTTCCAATAAGTAGTATCCGTAAGCAGATCGGGGTTATCATCTATAGAACCAAATTTGGTATCCAGCAAATCCACGGATTGGATGGCGCGCTCTAAATACTTGCCTATATTCATAAAGCTACGGCCTTCGCCACGTTCCATAGTGATCTCTACCGTACCGTAATATAGCATTACCTGCTTGATGAGAATATCCAGCACACCTATAGGATCTTCACGCTGTAAGGCTTTCTCTATTTTAGGGTCTTTGATGGTATGATAATACTCATTCAGGCACTGCCAAAGATCTTTGGTGATATGCTCTTGAACACCGCGCGCATTCTCTCTGGCGAGTGTAATTATGTTTAATACCGAATTGGCGTTGACCTTACCCGTAACCATAAATTTAAGTACAGCCCGGCTATCGGTATCTAAAGGTGCATGCCCTTCATCTTCCTCATCCAATCCCGCGTAAATCCTGATCACCGGCTCCCATGTAAATTCCTGCACAGCATCCTGCGATGAAGCGTAATTTATTTTGAGCATACGTAACATACCGTCGCTACGCTCAATGTAACGGCTTAACCAATAAAAACTTGCTGCTACCCTGCTTAACATATTTTATTCTGGATTATCAAAATTCAATTTATTTTCTTTTTGTCATTGCGAGGAACGAAGCAATCGCGAACCTTGCATATGTGCGATTGCTTCGTTCCTCACAATGACAATTTGCTACGCCAAAACCCACGTATCCTTACTTCCACCGCCCTGCGAGCTGTTCACAACCAGCGACCCTTCCTTCAACGCCACCCTTGTTAATCCACCTGGAACAATCTCTATCCCATCAGGGCCGTATAAAGCGTAAGGCCTTAAGTCGATACGCCTTGGCTGCAACGAGCCCTGCATATAACATGGCGCTGCTGATAAGCTAATGGTTGGCTGCGCGATAAAATTGCGTGGGTCTTTTAATATCTCTAATTTATATTCGTCAATTTCCTGTTCGGTTGCCGCATGGCCCATCAGCATGCCATAACCACCGCTGCCGTTGGTTTTTTTAACCACCATTGTATCCATGCTTTTAAAAACATGCTCGCGCTCATCGGCATTACCTAACTGGAAAGTTGGTACATTCTTCAGTATGGGTTCTTCGTTCAGGTAATATCTTATCATATCCGGCACATAAGTATAAACCGCTTTATCATCGGCTACCCCATTGCCTATGGCGTTTACAATAGCAACGTTGCCTTTACGGTAGGCGCCCATAATACCTGCTACACCCAACATACTGCCGGGATTAAATACTAATGGATCAAGATAATCATCATCAACCCTGCGGTAAATAACATCCACTTGCTGTAAGCCGGTAGTGGTTTTCATGTATACCTTGTGGTTGTTCACTACTAAATCGCGACCTTCTACCAACTCAACACCCATTAAACGGGCTAGGGTGGTGTGCTCAAAATATGCTGAATTATATATACCCGGGCTCAACAATACAATAGTTGGGTTACTGATCTGTCTTGGCGATATGGCCAGCAAATTCTTATACAATATAGTAGGATACTCCGTAACGCTCCGAACGCCGCACTGTGGCAACAGATCAGGAAATAAACGCTTGGTTATCTCGCGGTTTTCCAGCATATAACTCACGCCTGATGGTGTGCGCAGGTTATCTTCCAAAACATAAAAGGTGCCATCATGATCGCGTATCAGGTCGATGCCTGATATATGGATATAAATATCATAAGGCACTTGCAACTTATACATCTCACGCAAAAAATGCGGACATGAGTAAATAATATCGATTGGAACGATGCCGTCCTTTACAATAAATTGGTTATTATAAACATCCTTTAAAAACAGGTTAAGCGCGGTTAATCGTTGCTTGATACCTCTCTCAACAAATGCCCACTCACTGGCAGTAATGATGCGGGGAATAATATCAAAAGGGAATATTTTCTCAATTCCTTCGCCGCTGTTATACACGGTAAAGGTTATCCCCTGGCTCATGAACAGGCGCTTGGCTAATTCTTCTTTTTTATTGAGATCATCGGCAGATTCTTTAGAAATATATTCAATTACCTTACGATAATGCTCCCTTACCTCCGCATTTTGCCCATACATTTCATCCCAAACACCATTAATTGGGGAATATTCATTAAAATAAGCTGATTCCTGCATGCAAAATTACTTAGTGTATAAAATATATTAACCAGTTATTTTTAAAACTGTAATTTATGAAGTGTTTTTGAAAAAAAGCTAATTATTTTTTAATTTTTATAAAATAATTCAATCAAAATAAAAAAATCACTCAATATTAAGTGATTTTAGTAAATTATTGGCAATAATTATCGTACAAAAAGCACATGTCAATTATTTCCTTTTAAAAAACCGCGCATCATACCCTCGCTCAATTTTAACTACTACATTCACAAGCGCTTAATTGTTAATTAACGTTAAATGTTTTGATACCTAAAAATTTAGTTATACTTTAGGTTTCACTATCAGACCTAAAATGAAATTCACAATTATTGCAGTCATTCTTTGTATGTGGGGCTTGTCATCGCAAGCGCAAAATTCATATTCCATAAAAGGCTCAGTTGCTGATTCGGCCGCAAACTCCAAATTAGCTAACAGCACCATAACGGTTTTAAACGCCAGGGACTCTATCCTCAAAGCGTTCACCTGGGCCGAAGCCAATGGCAACTTCGCCATAAACAACTTACCGAAAGGAAAATTTTTCTTGCTGATAACTTACCCTGGATATGCGGATTATGTAGATAACTTCAGTCTTGATTCGGCCCATACGGCTCACGACTTTGGAAAAATTGATATGATTTTAAGATCGCGCTTATTGGCCGATGTTATTGTAAAAGCAAAGGCAGCGGCTATAAAAATAAAGGGCGATACCACGGAATACAATGCCAAATCGTATGTGATACAGCCTAATGATAAGGTGGAGGACTTGCTCAAACAGCTCCCGGGTATACAGGTTGATAAGGATGGCAAAATCACGGCGCAGGGAGAAACAGTAACCAAGGTTCTGGTTGATGGTGAAGAGTTTTTTGGAGATGACCCTACACTCGTAACCAAAAATATCCGTGCAGATATGGTTGACAAGGTGCAGCTTTACGATAAAAAAAGCGACCAGGCTACTTTTACCGGCATTGATGATGGCAAAACCACAAAAACCATTAATATTAAACTTAAGGCCGATAAAAAGAACGGTGAGTTTGGTAAGGTAGATGCTAACGAGGGTACCGATGGCTATTATGAAGGGCAATTGCAATACAATAAATTTAAAGAGAAGCAAAAATTCGCGCTTTATGGCACGCTGGCTAATGATGGCCGTACAGGGCTTGGCTTTCAGGATAGCAATAACCTGGGTGTAAGTAATAATGATATTCAGTTTGTTGATGGCGGAATAACAATTAACAACACCAGCAACGATGCACTGGATTCTTTTAGCGGTTATTATGATGGCAAAGGCATACCCGTGGCACGCACCGGCGGTGTGCATTATGACAATAAGTTCGATAATGATAACCAATCCATCAATACAAACTATAAAATTGGGTCGATTGATGTAAGCGGAGCAACCAACACTATCAGTCAGCAAACATTACCAACAGGAATTGTAAACACCAAAAGCACCGAAAACTTTAACGACTATGCTTTTCGCCAAAAACTGGATGCTACTTATAAAATAAAGCTGGATACAACATCCGACTTAAAAATCAGCGTAGATGGAACCTTTAAAAATTTCCATGTGAATAACAATTACTTCACAACTACTGCAGATTCTGCTAACAACAAAATAAATACAGATAAGAGGGATATTACCAATAATGGTAACCAGCAAATATTTGATGCCAGTGCCTTTTACACCAAAAAGTTTAAAAAGCCTAGGCGTACGCTATCCTGGAGTCTCAGCGAGTCGTACAACAAGAGCACTACTGAAGGCTATTTAAACTCCGAGGTTGATTATTTTAATCCAAGCACCAAAGCAGTGGATAGCACCAACATTACCAATCAATACAAAACTACCAATACGATGAGCTCTGTATTAAATAGTAATATCACCTATTCCGAACCTCTCACTACCAAAACATCTTTACTGTTTAACTATGGCTTTGCAGTAAACAACAGCACCAGCAACCGGCAATCATTTAATGAATCCGCACCGGGTAAATACAATACTATCGATAGCGCCAACACCAACGATTATAAGTTTAACCAACTCACAAACCAGGTTGGAGCCATATATAATTATCAATTTAAAAAGGCTACGTTCAACTTTGGCACCAAGGTATCAGATGTCGCATTTAAACAGATTGATGAGTTTACCGGCGATGTTTTAAATCGAACTTTTCTGAACTGGGCACCGCAGGCTATGTTTTTATATAAATTCTCACAGTTTCAAGCCTTCAGATTTAATTATAATGGCAATAATACCCAACCAAGTATCGACCAGATACAACCAGTTACCATAAATAATGATCCATTGAATATTACCATCGGCAACCCAACATTAAAACCATCGTTTACAAACAATATTAATATGTTTTATAACTCGTACCAGGTTTTAGGCGGACAGCAAATATACATACGTGGTACATTTTCCAATACTTATAGCGCCATTGTAAACAATACTTCTTATAACGAAACAACCGGCGTTAACACTACCTCATACAGTAATTTAGGCAATGAAACACCTTACAATTATAGTGTGTATGCCTCATATGGCAGAAAGATCAGTAAAACAGACTTACAGATTGGGTTAAATGCAAATACCTCGGGCAGCATATCGTACAGCTACATTAACAGCCAGCTTGATATGGGCCGCAGCCATACTTACTCGGGTGGCCTTTATTTGTATAAGTACGTGCAAAAGAAGTATGATTTTTATTTCTCCGGCGGCCCGTCTTACACTTTTAGCACCATGTCTTTACAACCGCTTACCAACAATAATGCTGCTGGTTTCAATGGATATGGTCAATTTAATTTATATCTGCCACTTAAATTTGGTGTCGGGTCAAATGTTGACTACACTTACAACGCCGCTACACAAGCATTCAGCGCGGAGCATTTGACCAAACTGAATGCCTACATCTTTAAAACATTCCTTAAGGAGGATAAACTTAAAATATCACTATCGGCAAATGACCTCCTGAACCAAAACTTAAACTTTACCAGGGGTATATCGGGTAATACAACCACACAAACTAACACCACAGGCATCCGGAGATTTTTTATGCTTTCAGTTACCTGGGACTTTACAAAATTTGGTACAGTTAAATCAGCAAACTAATTATGAAAAGAGCACTGTTAACCCTAATATTTTTAATATCCGCATTTAGCCTTTTAGCACAAAACGTACATTTTACCACATCGGGCATTATTGAGTATAACAAAACCAGTAATACTTATGCCATGATTGAAAGGCAGATAAATCCGGAAAACGAGGGTTTTTACCGGACTTTTTTTGATGCCTACAAAAAAGCTAATCCGCAATTCAGAACGTTGAAAAGCACCCTTACTTTTTCGGGGGATAAAACCTTATTTACACCTATTGAACCTGACAACGGCGGTAATAATTTTATTACGCTGCCATTAGCCGATCAAAACAATACCATTTATAACGATTTGGGAACGAGAACAACCACCAATCAGAAAACAGTATTCGACGCCACGTTTTTGGTAAAAGATACTACCCGGAAAATCAAATGGAAGATAACAGGTGAAACACGCGATGTGGCAGGTTACCCATGCCGGCGTGCCAATGGTATTATGATGGATTCTATTTACGTGGTTGCTTTTTATACCGATAAAATACATACATCAGGCGGCCCGGAATCATTTAACGGCTTGCCGGGCATGATACTGGAAGTTGCCATACCACATGAAAACATTATATGGGTTGCCACAAAAGTTACCGATGTTCCAGTTGCTGATAATACTATAAAAGCACCCAAAAAAGGTAAGCAGGTAACCAATGCCCAGCTGATTACAACATTGCATGACCTAACCAAAAACTGGGGCGACCAGGCGCAGTTCTTTTTAAAAGGTTTTGTATTTTAAGATAATCCTACCTAACCACACATCACGCCGATGGGATGAAGTATTTCTAATTAGAAATACTTCTCCATTAGCACACGCAATTCAACCCTTATTTTAATATATAATTTGTATTTATCAAATTATCCGAATACATTTACGTAATCAATTACGTAATCGATATGAACATTTACAATAAAACTGGCAAAATGGCCCTGGGTAGCAGGTTACGCCGCCTAAGCGAGCTACTTACCGAGCAGGCAGGCAAAGTTTATGGTTTGTATGATATTGATATGCAGCCTAAATGGTTCCCGGTGTTTTATGCCTTGTCATCAGGTGAAGAAAAATCTATTACCCAAATTGCTGTAGAGATTGGCCATTCCCACCCCTCTGTAAGCACAATTGTTAAGGAGATGACTAAAAAAGGCTTGGTAAAAGAAAGCCCCAATCAAACTGACGCCCGCAAAAACTACGTAAAGCTAACAGCGCAGGGCCTGGCCATCACCGAAAAGATACAGGATCAATACAGCGATGTAAATGCAGCCATTGAAAATGCATTGCACGAAACCCAATACAACCTTTGGAAGGCGATTGAAGAATGGGAGTTTCTGCTGGAACAAAAGGATCTGTTAAAACGGGTACAGGACGAAAAGAAAATCCGCGAAAGCAAAGATGTTAAAATAGTATCCTATGAACCACAATACCACCACGCATTTAAACGACTGAACGAAGAGTGGATAACCCAATATTTTAAAATGGAAGAGGCCGACCATAAATCACTGGACCACGCGCAGGAATACATTTTGGATAAAGGCGGCTACATATTCATCGCCCTATATAAAGGTGAACCTGTTGGTGCTTGCGCATTACTAAAAACAAGCGGTAAAGTTTTCGAACTTGCTAAAATGGCGGTTAGTCCACTTGCCAAAGGCAAAGGGATCGGACTTTTACTGGGCCATGCAGCAATCAAAAAAGCACGCAAAAAAGGAGCAAAGAAGCTTTACCTCGAAAGCAATACCATTCTTAAGCCTGCAATCAACCTATATCATAAACTCGGTTTTAAAAAGGTTAGCGGGGCACCCTCGCCATATGAACGTTGTAATATCCAGATGGAATTAGAGCTTTGATTCTTTTTGTAACGAATACTGATAAACTACCGTCACTTTAAAGAAAACACGCTATTTAGCCTATTATCAATCACTTGCAGGGTTTATATAGTGGCCGTTTTCGTAAAGATGTTATAACCATCGATCTAATTTCTATCCGTAATTGGTATCTTTCAACTTTGTAAATACCGCCGGGGTATATACATAAATGATAATTAGCCAATATGACACAACTTCCAAAGCGCCTTTTATCTATTGATGTGCTTCGCGCGCTTACCATGTTATTAATGATATTTGTTAATGACGCAAGCAGTGTAAGTGGCATCCCTACCTGGCTGGATCATGCCAAGGAAACCGAAGACGCGCTTGGTTTTGCCGATACAATTTTCCCCGCATTTTTGCTTATCGCTGGTTTATCAATTCCCCTGGCTATAAAAAGCCGCGTCAGCAAAGGCGATTCAACATGGCAAGTGTTGTTTTACATCATTAGCCGTAGTGCCGCCTTACTTATAATGGGCTTTTACCACGTAAACCTTGAAAACTATAGCCCGGCAGCCATATTACCAAAAGCAGTATGGGAAATACTAATTACGCTAAGTTTCTTTATGATATGGCTTGATTATCCCGAAACTATGGCCAAAGTCAAAAAGTACACCATAATGGGTTCTGGTTTGGCTTTATTAATTGCGCTAGCGGTAATATATAAAGGCGGTGACCTTGCTCACCCACGCTGGATGCAAACCTCATGGTGGGGCATCCTGGGCATTATAGGCTGGTCGTATTTGATATGCGCATTGGTTTATTATTTTTCAAAAGGGAAACTAACTACACTCATTATTATATGGGCCTTGCTGGCGGCCATGAATATCGCCTCACATACATTCCTCGATCATGACTTCCTGCCGATAATTGGCGATTGCTCGGCAGTAGTTTTAACCATGGGTGGGGTAGTTACCATTGGTCTTTATGCGCATCTGGTAAAAATCGAAAAGACACAAAAGCTGTGGCTACTTTTTGGAATAATTGGCATAGCACTTATTGTTGGTGGTTTAATCATCAGGCCGTATACCGAAGGCATCTCAAAAATACGGTCAACACCGGCATGGATATTTATCAGCAGCGGGCTAACCATTTTAATGTTCGAGCTGTTTATTTACCTGGTCGACATAAAGGGAAAAATCAATTGGTTTAAAGCGATACGCCCTGCGGGTACCAGCACTTTAACCTGTTACCTTATCCCTTATTTCCAGATTGCTTTGCTCGAGTTGTTTAACGTTACCTACCCATCAGTTTTTAACAGTGGCATAATAGGCCTGCTGCGATCACTGGCTACCGCACTTATTATCATATGGTTGGTAGGCTTAATGGAAAAACGAAGATTACGCCTAAAAATATAATCACCATGCAAAAAATTAAAGGCCTTAACAAATTGCTACAGATAGGTTTAATAGTGGTTGCTACTATTGTTTTTAACCTAACAGTAAATGCGCAAACAGCAAAGCAACACAAATATGTTGTCATAGGCTACGTTGGCGGTTATCATGGTTTGGTTGATACCACTATGGTTCGTGCCTCGAAGCTTAATGTAATTAACTATGCCTTTATTAATGTTAAAAACAACCGTGCCTTTTTAACAAATTTAAAAACCGATACCATAAATTTCAAGTATTTGCTCGGTCTAAAAAAAGCAAATCCCGATTTAAAGGTTGTAATCTCTATTGGTGGCTGGATATGGAGCAGGAATTTTTCTGATGCTGTACTATCTGATACTTCACGGCAAGCTTTTGTAGCTAGCGCTATTGTATTAGTGCGCAAGTATCACTTAGATGGTATTGATATTGACTGGGAGTACCCGGGCATGGCAGGTGCCGGAAACATCTATCGCGATTCAGACAAACAAAATTATACTTTAATGTTCCGTGATCTTCGCTATGGATTGGATAGCGTAGAACATGAAACGGGTAAAAAAATGTTGCTATCAGCCGCGGTAGGTGGCTTTAAAACATTTTTGCTGCATACCGAGATGGACAAGGTTGCCCAGTACCTCAACTACGTTAATTTAATGACCTACGATTATTCTCACGGCGACAGTGTTGCCATACACCACACTAATTTATTTGCTTCAAAACAATACACTTCAGATGAGTATGCAGCCAACGCGGTAACTGATTTTGAAGCAGCGGGTGTACCAGCAAGTAAGCTGGTAATGGGCGTCGCATTTTATGGCCATTCATTTAAAGTTATTGATAATGATCAACATGGTTTAGGGGTAAAAGTTGTGGGTGGTCGTATTCAAATTGGCGGTGGCTACACTTTTATAAAAGATAGCCTTGTAAACCAAAAGGGCTTCAAATATTATAAAGATAAAAGTGCCATGGCCCCTTATTTGTATAATGCCGATACCAAACAATTTATCTCCTTTGATGACGAGTGGTCGGTAAAAAACAAGTGTAAATATGTTCGTGAAAACGATATGGCCGGTGTGATGTTCTGGGAATATACGAATGATAAAAAAGAATATTTATTGGATGAAATAGATAGCGATCTATAGCCAACAATTAAACCAGACTACAAAAAACAATAAAACCCCTAATTTGCAAGGTTTTAAGCGCTTAGAATTACAATTATTACATTAATAAATACCATTATTGTTCTTTTTACGTTAAACCAAAATCCAGAGTGTTCTTTTTGATAAAAACACCCCTAACTAAACTCCAATTATAATATCGTTATGAATTTAAATTTTACCAAAATTAAGGGAATTCACCAATTTGGAATAGTCCCTTTACTAACCGGAATAGCTTGCTTGCTGGCAGTATCAATATCATCTTGTACAAAATCAAGCAACTCCCCAAACACGAATGTGCCTTACGGCGTGCTATCAGTTGTTTACGCCGCTCCAGACGGGCCGGCAGCCGATTTTTATATCAATAACAGCTTAGTTAATACCTCACAATTAACATACGGTAATTATATCCCTTATTTTAAATTGACAACAGGTACAAATAAAGCCGGTTTTTTTGATACAGGTAGTTTAACCACTATAGCCATTGATAGCATTAACATTAAAGTTAATCAGGTGTATACGCTTTTCTTTGCCAATTTAGTGGCCAAGCGCGATTTTTTGTTAACTAACGACACACTTGTTGCACCTACAAATGGGGGAGCTTCTATTCGATTGGCAAATATGAGCCCCAATGCGCCAAACGTTGACCTGATGATAGGTGGGAAAGTAATAGTTTCAAATAAATCGTATAAGCAAGTGTCGTCTTTTACAGCAATACCAGTTTCCGGAAATGACACTTTAAAAATAGTGCAAACAGGCACAAGTAATGTATTGGGCGTTGTTAATGCAGTAACTGTACAATCTGAGGGGGTATATACCATTTGGCTTTATGGCTTTGTTAATGGCACAAATGGCCAGGGCCTTAACGCCAACCTAATGCAAAATGCGCTGTTTAATTAATATGCTCATAATAAAATGAAAGGCTGCCATTATTAGTGGGCAGCCTTTCATTTTATCATTTTGTTACGTCGAAGGTAAAATACTGGCTTCCCGCCTCCCCATCGGCAGTTAGGCCTTGTATAACGCCAATATATTTCCCAGTTTCATCTGAGGTATAAAAACTCAGTCCGCCGTTGCCATTTCTATTGGTAGTTACATTTGGGGCCCAGTATAAAACATTCCTAAAATCGGGTATTCTGCTGGCCATTGCTGCTTCTGTATCATATGCAGGTGAGTAAAATTCGCGTTGCATTTCCAGTCCTTCATAATCCATTATCACCGCGTGAGGGTCAATTTCATTACCTCCCATATCGCCTTTATAAGTACTGAAACTAAATATCCCCGCTTCGTATGATGGGCCTAATAGGTATACAAACGGCACATCCTCTAATTTTTTAAGCTTTAACGGATCGGCTGCAAATACTTTATCTATATTAAAAAACGGCACGCCGTCAATCAATACCATTGGGTCGCCATCGTTCAGATACACACTGTTATTCAACACCTTAATATGAAACTGATTATGTGTGTGTGTTATATTTACCTCACTTACGTATTCGCGCATTACCTCTTCAACAGTTAAAAAGCGGGTGTAATTATCCAGCAGGTAAGTTTTATACGGAGTACCATAAAAAGCACTGCTATCTATGTTCGGATCATAAAACTGTCTTAGTTTTTCTCCATTATAAATATTCTGAACCTGCACACCCAAATTATCACCCTCAACTGTTGACTGCATGGCCGGAGTCAGGCTAAATTCCGGAAGCTCAATTTTAGAATATTGATCTGAAAACGGATTCATCACATCAATACGAACCGAGGTATCACGTAGCGTATTGGTTTGTATAACAATTTCACCCGGCCCATAAAAATCCTTCATGTTAAATATCAGGTTACCCGTGCTATCACTTTGCGCCGCGTATAATTGTACCCTTTTGCCGGGTATACCCAAATACGCTATCATATTGTTTTGAGGTGTATTGGTAATAGTATTGGTAATTTTAGCATTTACAATCGGCCCATTGTATTCGGGCAAAAACTTAAACTCTGGTTTTTTATTTTGTAAAACATCAACCCATGCAAACCTGCTCCATCCTTGTGTAAGCATTAAATTATCAAGTGCTTCATTAGCGGCAGCATCTGTATTTTTAAAGTAATAATCAGGCGATTCAATATTACCTTTCAAATCAGAGCTTAGCCACAAATAGTTTTGTATATCCTGTTGGCTGGCATGTTGTAATGAATCAAGCCTGTAAACCGAAAGCGACATGTCGGCCATAACAGCATCGGTACTGTTTTTTGTATTTATACTGATGTTTACCTTTTTGCGTGTAGTATATTGCGGGGCATCGGTACCGGCAGTAATAAATAACTGGTTAACCGGGCGTTTAAAATACAGCCTTTCACATACCGGCTGGTGCTGGCTGTTAAAAATAGTTATGTGCGATATACCATCACCTAACTTGTTTTTATCAATCGAAAAAACAGCCTTTCCGCTACTAACAACCGCGGTTTCAACATCTTTTATAACGCCCCTTGTGTGAGCGAACAAGAAAATATTACCATCGGGTAAATTGGTATTTACGGTTACCTGTAATTGGTTACTACCGCCGTCTTTTACATTTAACGTATAGCCATTATCGTTGATATTGGGCAGGACCTCAATTAAAGTTTTATCATTCAGTTTTATAACAGCTTTGTAGCTATTATGATTATCGGGGGTAAAAGAGAAATGCCCCATCCCGAATTTATACGGCTCAAACCTTGCAACAGTATCATTATTTTTATCAATAATTGCGCCTTTAAAGTTCACCCCTTTACCATACTCATCAGTAGCTTTAAAACCAACGGTGCCCGGTACACCATTCACCAGATTCCCTCCTTCAGGAAAAAACTGGATATCATAACTTGAAGCGATCTGTTTTGATGTCGCGGCCGGAGACTTTAAAGGATTTATGATGGTCAGTTTTTTATAAAAATAAAAATCAGAACTAAAGTTTTTCATCCAGCTGGTATAAGCCCGCAGTACAAAATTGCCTGTTGTTAATGATACCGGTAAAAATACTGACCCGCTGCCTGCGCCATCTTTCATAGCCACCTTAGCCTGCACAACAGGGTTTTGGTTTTTGTCCAAAACTTCAACATATACTACCTTGCTTAAATCAATTGGTTTATGATTAGCACCATCAACATTGTAAACCTTAAACCACATTAATTCGCCGGCGGTATAAGCGCTTTTATCCGTGTGTACAAAAAGCTTTTCTTGTACCGTGTTCGCATTGTATTGATTAAAATCGGTTTGTACATCGGGTAATACCTGTGCTTGTAAAGTATTAATAGCTATGGCTGTTAATACAAATAAGCAAAAGATGCTTTTTTTATAGGTATCCATTTTATGTTTTAAGTCAATGTATAAAATCATTTCGAACGCTATTTTAATTTTGCCAAAAACTGGGTTTTGTAATAGTTCCGCGTATGGTACAATCAGCACAGTCTATATCGGTAGCTAAATATCCGGCGGGAAACCTCCCACCAGGTAAAAAGAATTGTGATAGAGGAATGTTACTGGTAGGCAGAGGTATCAAATTGTTCTGCACCTGATTAACCGGTGGCAATGTTGGAGTTGCAAAATAATTTGAATCAATTTCACAATCGTAAGGATAGGCCGGAATCCAGACAGGAAGCTGGGCTTCATTTATATAAATACGTTTTTGTTGTATAGTACCGGCTGATATGTAACCAATAACCGGCAATGTAGCATCTGTAGTGCAATGAATATTACCGGTAAGCTGTGAAGGTTGCGCGTCAAATATACTCCCCAGCTCTTCCGTATTTTGTTTTAACAGTTGAAAATAATTATACGCATCCGCGCTAAGTGCTGATTGCTTAATATTGATGCTATACCGTGTTTCAATTTTTTCTGATGTTGAAGCGATAAACGTTATAGGGGCCTGGGAAATAACATCCTGTGATAATTTAGCAGATGAACCAAGTAAAATATTGTTTGAAATACTGTTACCATAGCACTCGTATATCTGCTGGGCCACTGTACGGAGCACAATTTCAGTACCGTTAGATACATATTGTGAATCATATTTGGCATGAAACTGCCAGGTTTCAACATAATCCCAATGGTAATAATGAGTATTATTGTTAGGATCGTGCGTGTTAAGATAAATTTGCACACCTGCTCCCTGTTGTTTATTATTTACTATATCAAATCCTATGCTGTCAATAGGCGGGCTTGCTATTGGTGTAACATAATCTGACAGATAATTTTTGCCATCGCTAGTAGTTATGCTAAGCCTGTATTTGTGTGTGCTGGCAAGATTAAGAATTGGGCTTGTATAATAACCATTATTAAGGCTTTGTAAGCTATACGACCCGTTCTGATCGTCCTGTATGGCAACCGTAGCATCCGTTACAGGGTTGGTTGTGGTACCAGCATTCAAATTAACAGTACGACTTAATTTAATCATGGTTGAATCACCGCCGGTATTTATTGTTCCTTCAACAACCAAATAGTTATTCGCACTCGCAATAACTTTGGGGTTATACGGTTTGGTACACCCAATGGCAAAACAAACGGCTACACTTAATAACATTATATACTTATCAATCATCTTCATCTCTAAAAGCCGATATTATAAATTCATTATATGTTTAATTAAATTAATCTATTGCCAAAAACTGGGTTTGGTTAAAGTGCCGCGTATAGTACAATCAACACAAGTCACATCTGAAAACACATAACCCGCCGGAGCCGCCCCACCCTTAACATAAAATAAGTTTATAGGAATACTACTATTAGGTAATGGAATTAAATATAATTGCACTTCTTCTACACCTGTTTTTGGGTTCACAAAATAATCCGTATCAACACTGCAATTGTAAGGATAGGTGGGTCTCCAGGAGCCGGGTAGCTGCGCTGCATTAATATAAATACGTTTTTGCTGTATCGCTCCTGCCGATATATAGCCAATAACCGGCAATGTGGCATCTGTAGTACAATGAATATTACCGGTAAGCTGTGAAGGTTGTGCATCAAAAATACTCCCCAGTTCTTCCGTATTTTGTTTTAACAGTTGAAAATAATTATACGCATCCGCGCTCAGCGCGGATTGTTTAATGTTGATACTGTACCGCTGTTCAATTTTTTCTGATGTTGACGGGATGAAGGTTATTGGGGCCTGGTAAATAACATCCTGCGATAGTTTGGCTGATGAACCCAATAAAATATTATTTGAAATACTGTTGCCATAGCACGAGTATATATTCTGGGCTGGGGTACGGGCAACCAGCGCTGTACCATTTGAGATGTATAACGATTGATAATCGGCATGAAACTGCCAGGTTTCAGTATAATTCCAATAGTAATAGTGGGTGTTATTATTGGGGTCGTGCGTATTAAGATAAACTTGCACACCTGCCCCCTGTTGTTTATTACTTACTACATTAAATCCTATGCTGTCAATAGGCGGACTTGCTATTGGTGTAACATAATCTGACAGATAAATTTTCCCATCGCTGGTAGTCACACTAAGCCTGTATTTGTGTGTGCTGGCAAGATTAAGAATTGGGCTTGTATAATAACCATTATTAAGGCTTTGCAAGCTATACGATTCGTTCTGATCGTCCTGTATAGCAACAGTAGCATCCGCTACAGGATTAGTTGTAGTACCCGAGTTAATGTTAACGGTACGGCTTAGTTTAATCATGGTTGAATCGCCGCCGGTATTTATTGTTCCCTCAACAACCAAATAGTTATTTGCGCTTGCAATAACTTTTGGGTTATATGGCTTTGTGCAGCTCATTATAAAAAGGGCTGCCAAAGTACACAATATCACATATCTCCTATTTATCATCATCTCCTAAAAGCGAATATTATAGTTAATAAAAGGTATTGGCTTAGCAAATATTGATAGCTGGTAACCATTTATAGCCCCGCCTTGTTCGGTAAAATAAGTAGAATATGCATTTGCTCTTCCGGTTAAATTATAAACCCCTATCGACCATGAGTTATGTGTAAGTTGATGTATCTTATGGTTACCCTCAATATTTATTGAAAAATCGGTTCGGAAGTAATCCGGTATCCGGTATGCATTCCTGTCAGAATAATAAACGCGATCAGCTCCATCATAATTATATTTGGCCACCGGCAAGGTTATAGGTCGCCCGGTACTATAAACCACGTTTAAGGATACGCTATACCTGTGAGTAAAACGATAGTTCCCCGTAAAATTAAAATCATTGGGCTTATCATAATTTGCAGGGTAATAATTGCCATTATTTATTAGTTCACCTGCATTAGGATCATCCTGCTTCAAAAAAGTACGCGAGTAAGTATAGCTTACCCAACCGTTTAATTTACCCTCTGTTTTTTTCAGTAACATTTCAACACCATAAGCTTTGCCATTAGTATTAATCACATCCTGTTCAATATGGTCATTCAATAACAGCGTAGCCCCATCCCGGTAATCAAGATAATCCCAGATACGCTTATAATATACCTCCACCGACATTTCTATCGTATTTGACTGTGCATTTTTATATATTCCTAATGATACCTGATCGCCGGTCTGTGGTTTAATGTTAGGGTCGCTTAGTTTATATATATCAGTGGGAGATATAGCCGTTGTATTTGATAGCAAATGGATATATTGGGTAAGTGTATTATAACTAGCCTTAAGCGATGTATTATCATTTAAATTATACCTGGCAGATGCTCTTATCTCTGGCCTGGTATAGGTTTTAATTACTTTGTTTTTACCGTAAGTAACGCTGTCAATTACGTTACCGCTTGTTTTTGGCAAATTAGGTGCATAATAATCAACTGTTTGTGCCCCCAAATCATTGTAAATAGAATACCTTATACCCAAATCGACGGTAAAATCGGGCGTTATATCATATTTATCACCCAGGTATAATGCACTTTCAAGTGCCTGCTCTGCAGGCACAACATCGGGTGCTATTAGCGATTGATTGTTATAAGGCTCAAAATTCCCGGGATTCAGTTTATAATAAATAGAACTTAATCCAAAATCTAAGGTGTTTTTTTGATTTAGATAATATGTAAAATCCGCCTTAAAATTAGACTGATTGATATTATAATTAAGGTTATACCCGTTTACCGGGTTTTCATCACTCGAAACGGAGTACTGGTACCGGTCGTAACCAACTAAAAGTACACTAAACAGCTTGTTATTAAAGTTATGCTTCCACTTTATGTTTGCATTTTTATTACCGTATTTATAAGTGGTATCACTGTTAAGTTTAAACCCGTCGTGACTTATATAACCGGTCAAATAGATATTATTTTTATCATCAATTTGATGACTTATCCCCAGGTTAATATCATAAAAATTGGCTTCGCTATTTTTATATTCCTGTGGTAAGGCGCTAAGCAGCCAATCAGAATAGGTTGTACGCGCACCCAATATAAATGATGTTTTATTTTCAATAATAGGTCCCTCAATATTTATACGGCTGGTAAGCAAGCCAATCCCTGCCGATCCAGTAAATTTCTTTTTATTTCCTTCGCGATCCGTAACCTCAAGCACCGAAGCTAAGCGGCCTCCGTATCTTTCAGGGATACTGCTCTTGTATAATTCAACATCCTTCACCATATCAGGGTCAAACGCCGAAAAGAACCCAAAAAAGTGCGAAGGATTATATATTGTGGCATCATTAAGCAATATCAGGTTTTGATCTGCCGCGCCACCCCGAACATTAAATCCAGTTGTTGACTCACCTACCGACTGCACTCCCGGTAAAGTTAAAACAGCCCTTAAAATATCTGCCTCGCCGAATATGGCGGGTATTTGTTTAATGCTTTTTATATCCAGGTGATTAACGCCCATCTCGTTACTACGTACATTGGCAACTTTATCGGCAGAAATTTTAACCTCTTTTAATGAGTACACCTGTTCCTGCATCTCAATATTCAACTTGCCATCACTATACAAAATCAACTGCCTGTGCGTATCCTTCATGCCAATGCCATGTATAACTAGTATTTGCCTTCCTTTTGGCAGGGTAATGGTAAAATAACCGTATTGGTCTGATACTACTCCCGTTTTTGCATCAGTTGTAAACACGCTCGCCCCAACAATGGCCTCTCCTGATTTAACGTCCCTAACGTAGCCTGATATTATCGCTTTCCCCGGTTCAATATTATTGGTTTTAATACCTATCGAATACAATTTGTTCTCTGCAGTCGCCTCTGTTGCCGGGCCTTCTTTATCCATGTTAAAATCAGTCTGCGGCACAGCCTGACTAATAATATTGGTTTTTGAATTATTAAAATACCCTGCGGCTAATTGTGTGTGTATTATTTTGCCTTTAGTTAAAAAAACCTCCATGCTTGCTGGTACAATGGTATAATGATAGGCTGTATTATTAAATACCATGTTCAATACATTCTCCAACAAAACATCGCTTATTTGCAGGGTTACTTTCAGGCTGTCAAACTGTGTGTGGTCATAATAAAAATGGTATCCGCTTTGTGCTTCCAGGTCCTTTACTACAGCATCAATACCGGCTTGGTTATAATTTATACTAACTGTTTTGCCTGTAGTGTTTTGTGCCAGCAATAACTTTGTAATAAATAGAAAAATAATGGTGAAGTATACTCTCTTCATATTAATCAGTTAAATGGTCGTAATAAGCTGCTATTGCGGTCATTGCTTGTTCAGGTGCTTTTTTAAATTTGATATTGTTAGTTCTGATAAATTGCTTGATTTCTTTTTTATGATCGCTTAAAGCATCTAAAAAAGCACCCTGACTATTTACAGTATAATATTTGCCATTTTTAAATAGATAGTAATATTTTACCGGCGAAAAGTATGGGGTTATATTCCCCAGATAATCTGTGGAATTTTGGATATTTTTTGTTTTTTTAGATAAAACCTGAATTTTGCCACCATACAATTCACCATAAAACCCTGTTTTTAATGAATTACTGTTAGTTGGATTGTTTTTAAGATAAATAAAGTGCTGATCGAGTAAATTAAAATCCCTTATCTTTTCGCTAATAAGGCTTATCCGCATAAAGTTGTTATAAATCAAAATAACTACTTCATCCTTATATATATCGTACATCATATTTACATTGGTGTACAAATACCCATCATAAAATACCGATCCCTTCTTCCAGCTGTCTACATCGTCATAATAAGCATTGCCTTTCATATGTGGATCGTAAAGATCATATTGCATACCGTTATATAACCTTGATTGCGGACCAATTTTTTTATAAAAGTCGCGCTCAACATTGGTATACACAGTTGTTTGCTTCGCATCCAAACTATCAGCCACAGCTTGCGCCTGTGCAACGTTTTTTACACAGCAGGTAATCAGAAAAAGAAATAAGTATCTAGGTAATCTTTTTAACATTTAGGTAATGTTTTAAAGTGTAAATAGCGGTTTATAATTAATAATGCCAGTGATTCAGGTTATTTTTAGAATTAAACTATTAGGTGATAATATAAAGATATAATAAAATTCAATCGACAATATTTAAAATATCGATTTATTAAAATTTAGTATCAATCTTATTACTTAAAGAAGTGCCCTTCTTAAGCCAATTACCATAACCACCACGCCCTTTTTTCCTTTGGATTGGATTTTAAGCTGAATCGCATTTCTATATGCTTATACGTCCAGGCCGATACCACGTATATAATCAGGTAATTAACAATAAACAAATACCAGTACGCCGAAGTTGGCAATTTTAATAGCCTGATAAAAATCACGTTAAACAAACTGAGCAAAAGCGTATGTATCATGTAAATGGAATACGAATACTTGCCCATATTATGTAACAACCCCAATGTATTAAGCATTGCCGACACCCATCCTTTTTCAAAAGCGAAAACCAGGATAGTGATGAAAAAGAAAATATCAAAAATAAAGTTGATGGGCTTTAGCACCTCTCCAAAGCATATTAAAACCACTATAGCAACCAAACAAACTGGTTCAAGTATATTAAAAGCAAGTGGTTTAAACGCGTCGTATTTATCCTTAATAAATCTGTACAAATTAAAACACAGCACACCTGTAAAAAAGCCCATTATCCCGCGCAGAAAACCGTAGTCAAAAGTATTATCGATATTAAAACTACGGGTTAATGCTGCCATTGCCAGTAATGCGCCAACGGCAATAATCAGGTAGATGTATGATTTAAATGCTTGCAGTTTTTTTGTATTTATAACCGTTACTATCACACCGAAAACCAGGTAAGCAATCATCTCGGCACTTATTGACCAACTGGCAATATTCCAGCTGACATCATGTATCCCTGGCATTTTTACTGAGTTGAGTAAAAACAGGTTGGTTAAAAAACTACGCCAATTATCAGTATCGTATCCTAATTGATTCACATGTACATAACCCGAGGCATGGTGTTTAACTAGGTTGATAGCTAAAAACAATAGCAACACAATAACATGTAATGGATATAACCTGAAAAAGCGTTTTTTATAAAACTTGCCAAATGCCGGCCAGCTATCTATATTTTGGTACGTGTAGGCTATCACAAAGCCACTTAACACAAAAAAGAAATCAACAAACAGATAGGCGTTATAAAAAAAGCTGTTGTTGATAATAGGTGTGGCGGAAAACGCTGTCATGTGAAAAAAGATAACAAAGCTGGAAAATATTCCTCTGAAAATATCCAGCGTTTTGAATCTCTCTTTCATACAAGCTTATCGTAACATGGGCTTATTAGATATTTTTTCCGTCGATGATCTTAAAAAACTGGTCGCGGTAAGTATCGCCAACGGGAATTATTTTTTCACCTATCCAAATACGGCTGCGCTCAATGCTATCAATCTTGTTTAGTGATACGATATATGATTTATGCACCCGCACAAAATGCCGCTCGGGCAAAGCATCTTCCATCTTTTTCATATTCTGCAGCGTGATGATCCGCTCGCCCGAAGTAAAAATGGAGATATAGTCCTTTAATCCCTCAATAAATGAAATATCACGCAGATACACCTTTTGTATTTTATGCTCGCTCTTTACAAAAATAAAATCGCTCAAAAAATCACTTTGCGGTGCTGATTCTATACTTGCAACAGGTTTGGCCGATGGTTGTATTATGCCCTGCGCTTTTTGCACAGCCTTAAAAAAACGGTCGAAGGCAATGGGTTTAAGCAGATAATCAACCACATCAAGCTCATAACCCTCTAACGCGTACTCTGGGTAAGCAGTGGTCAATATTACTTTGGCTTTGCCATTTGCTATCTTTAAAAATTGTATACCCGTAAGTTCAGGCATTTGCACATCCAGAAAAACCAGGTCGACATTGCCTTCCTGTACCAAAGTCAATGCCTCTATAGGATTGGTTGTAGCTTTAACCAATTCCAAAAAAGGCACCTTTGATATGTAATCCTCAACAATATGCAGGGCCAATGGCTCATCATCAACAACAAGGCATCTGATCATGGGCATAAAACTAAGTATTTTTTTGCTTGGTTAGATAAATTTGCTGGCGCTCCTTATTTTAAAACTTAACTTACCGCCTCAATTCTATGACAAACTACCTATCCCCCAATCCCCTCTTTGTCGCACAGCGAAAGAGAGGGTGGTCGAGCGAAGCAAGATCGGGTGAGTAACTATAACAGGCAGCCATCATACTGACAAAACAGTGTCCGCACCTTTTCAAATCCTTATGTCGACATTTGAAAGCATCCCAATTAAATCAATAGTGTTATCTATACACACCATTTTGATAATACCCTATCAAAATGATATGGTTCCCTATATAGTATGAGTTAATAAATACAATTAATTCACATATAAAAACCTGTATTTCAATAAAATAAAAATATCCCTATTGCCTTGGCATTATAATTATTAATGGCTTATCAAGGTTTCGTTATCATGAACATAAAAAACAAACTTCGCGCGGGTATTGGCTTCATCTTTTTGATGGCACTGATCAGCTCAGGAATGGCGGATTACTATTTAACCCGTCTTTCCAATGATTCGAAAGCAATATTAAAAGATAACTATCGCTCACTGGTATATGTAAAAGCAATTGAGCAGGCGCTTGATTATCCTCAAACTATAAACACAGCTACCAGGTTACAAACCATCGAGGCCAACATTAGCAAAGAAGAGCAAAACATAACCGAACCCGGCGAAGAGCAACTAGCCGATTCATTACGTTCAACTTTCGAAGTTTATAAACTTTCAGTAAATAACCCTCAGGCAACAACCCAACTCAGCTCAAAAATCCGCGGCATACTTTACAATATTATGCAGCTTAACATGACTGCCATTGAGCATCGCAATACCAAAGCCACAACTACTGCCGACCGCGCAATAATTCTTGTATCGCTTGTTGGCACACTATGTTTCCTTATCGCTTTTAGCTTTATGGTAAATTTCCCCGGCTACATTGCTAACCCGGTAAGAGAATTAATATCGGGCATAAAAGAGGTTGCCAACAAAAACTATAATAAACGCCTTGTTTTCCCTGCAAAAGATGAGTTTGGCGATCTGGCTGTAGCGTTTAACCAAATGGCCGGCAAGCTTAATGAGTATGAGAGCAGCAATATTGCCAGCATCATGTTCGAAAAAAGGAGGATCGAAACCATCATCAACTCCATGGGTGATGCTATTATTGGTATTGATGACAAACAATTTATCATTTTCGCTAACAAAGTTGCCTGCACACTAATCGGCATTTCCGAGGATAGGTTAACAGGCCAATACGCCCCAAATGTAGCGTTGGAGAATGACCTGTTACGCAACATGCTATTTGTTAATCAGCCTAAAATGAAGCTTTTTGCGGATAACCGCGATAGCTTTTTCACCAAAGATGTTTTAGAAGTAACTAATGACGACAAGGTAATAGGCAAGGTTTTCATCCTGAAAAACATCACCGATTTTCAGCAGCTTAATGATGATAAAACAGCGTTCATCGCAACTATATCGCATGAATTAAAAACACCACTCGCATCTATCCGCATGAGTGTTAAATTACTGGAAGATGCACGTGTAGGTGAAGTAAATAATGAGCAAAAACAGCTCATCCAAAATATTGATGCCGATACCCATCGCCTGTTACAGATCACCGCTGAATTGCTTGATGCCGCGCAGGTAGAAACCGGGAAGATAAACCTGCACTTCGGCAGTACACATCCTAAAAACATTGTAGAATATGCGGTAAAAGCTATCCGCTCATTAGCCGAACAAAAGCAGATCACCATCAACACAAATTGTGCCGATACCCTGCCAAACGTAATGGCCGATTTGGATAAAACAACATGGGTATTAATCAACCTGCTATCAAACGCCATTAAGTATAGCCCTGAAAAAGCTACTATTAACCTGGATGTGAAGAAAAAAAATCATTTCATAGAGTTTGCAGTGAAAGACCAGGGGCGCGGGATTGACGAAAAGTACCTGGCCCGCATTTTTGAACGCTATTTCCGTATACCAGGTGCCGAGGCTGATAAAACCGGAACCGGTTTAGGCCTTGCAATAGCCAAAGACTTTATTGAAGCCCAGGGAGGCAACATAGGTGTTGAAAGTGAAGTTGGCGAAGGCAGCCGCTTCCATTTCAACCTTAACATTAACAACAATGCCCTATAATTTTTAAACAACATACAAACAAATGAATCCGCACTTAAGAAAACTTACCGCCGGTGGCATGCTGTTAGCGCTTGGCATCATCTTCGGCGATATTGGTACTTCACCGCTCTATGTGTTCCAAACCTTATTAACCGAAGGAGGAAAAGCAAACGAGTTGCTGGTATTAGGCTCAATCTCCTGTATATTCTGGACATTAACCCTGCAAACCACTTTTAAATATATCCTCATCACCCTACAGGCTGATAACAAGGGCGAAGGTGGTATATTCTCGCTATATGCTTTAGTTCGCCGTTACGGCAAATGGCTGGCTATTCCGGCTATTATAGGTGCAGGTACTTTATTGGCTGATGGTATCATAACCCCACCAATCTCGGTTACTTCAGCTATTGAGGGATTAAGCAATGTACCATCATTGGCAGCTTCATTTGTTCCGGGTAGTAAGCTTATTATTGGCATTGTTATCGGCATTATATTATTGCTGTTTTTCTTTCAGCAATTTGGCACCAAGGTGGTGGGCTCGGCATTTGGCCCGGTTATGTTAATGTGGTTTTTGATGATAGGTGTTTTAGGTACCCTTCAAATTTTGCATTCCCCATCTATATTTAAAGCATTAAGCCCTTACTATGGCGCAAAATTATTATTCAACCATCCCGGTGGCCTCGCTTTATTAGGCGCGGTATTTTTATGTACCACAGGTGCCGAAGCTTTGTATTCTGATCTTGGCCATTGCGGGCGCAAAAACATCCAGTACAGCTGGATATTTGTTAAAACCACATTGGTATTAAGCTATTTAGGCCAGGGCGCATGGGTATTAAGCCAGCCTGAGAATACTAATTTCGCCAATGTAAACCCATTTTATCAGATAGTGCCTAACCCGCATTTATTAATGATCCCCAGTGTTGCCCTGGCAACACTAGCTACCATTATTGCCAGCCAGGCACTGATAAGCGGGTCATTTACACTAATCAGCGAAGCCGTAAGCATGAACTTTTGGCCCCGTATTACCATTAAATACCCTTCAAACATCCGCGGGCAAATTTATATTCCCAGTATTAACTGGTTATTATGCTTTGGCTGTGTAGCGGTAACATTATACTTCCAAACATCCGAGCATATGACGGCTGCTTATGGCTTCTCTATCACCATAGCCATGCTCATGACCACTGTTTTGATGTACTACTTTATGCGCTACGTTAAACATTGGCCTATATGGTTGGTAACCATCATTCTTTGTGTTTTCTTATGTGTAGAGTCGGCTTTCTTTGTTGAGAATGCTGCCAAACTATTAAAAAGGATCTTCTTCCTGGTGTTTGAGGTTGGATTGATATTCACCATGTATATATGGTTCAGGGCACGTAAAATCAACAACCGTTTCCTTCATTTTATTGACTTGAAGGACCAGATCCCGATGTTGAACGCCTTAAGCGCGGATTTAACTATTCCTAAATATTCAAGTCAGCTTATTTATCTTACTAAAGCAAATAACAGCAGGCAAATAGAAGAGAAGATCATCTACTCTATCATGAGCCGAAGCCCTAAGCGTGCTGATACCTACTGGTTTATCCATATTGACACCACCGATGAACCGTATACTATGGAATATAGTGTTGATCAGGTTGAAGAGGCGAAGATCATTCGTGTTGATTTCCGCTTAGGTTTCCGTATTCAGCCACGTGTTAATGTACTTTTCCGCAAGGTGGTTGAGGATATGGTTGCACGCAAAGAGCTGGACATTACGAGCACCTATGACTCGTTGAAAAAGTTCAAGGTAGTATCTGATTTCCGCTTTGTGATACTGGAGAAATTCCTGTCGTACAACAACTTGTTCAGTGTATCTGAGTCATTTATACTGAACAGTTATTTCAGCATCAAAAAGCTGGCACAATCCGAAGCTAAAGCCTTTGGTTTAGATACCAGCGAGACTTATGTTGAGAAAATTCCATTAGTAGTAAAACCAGTTAGCAACATCAACCTAAAAAGGATTGATCCGGTAACGATGGAAACTATTTTTTAAATAATACCCCTGTCTAAATAAGCAGGTCAGGCCTGCAACCCAATCCCTCTCTTTTTTAGAGAGGGATTTTTTATTTTAGGCTATTTCCATTTGTCCACCACATAACCCACCAATTCCTTTAAATAAATATTCCAGCCACCAAAAGAGCCTCCGTCGGGTATCAGGTCGCCCCAGGTATTCCTGTTTTGGGTAACCGTATAATCGCAGGGATAAGGTACAACAGGTACACCTTCTTTCTCAAATATCATTTTTGCGCGCCGCATGTGAAAATCCGATGTAACCAGCAAATAAGGTGGCTTTAATCCCATTTTTTGCAATAAGGCTTTCGAATACATCGCATTCTCAATCGTATTTCTCGAATTACTTTCAACCACTATATTACTATCCGGCACGTTAAACAGCAGCAGTTGTGTTTTAACCCAACTGGCTTCTTTAAAATAACCCGGTATTAAATTGCCGTTTCCCCCGCTTATAAGCACATTTTTAGCTGCACCTGTATTAAATAATTTAACACCCTCAATAAACCTGTCCGATGCGCCATTAAATAAGCCATTGCCATATTTATCTACCGATGAAAAGCCACCCAAAATAATAGCACAGCTATAAACCTGGTTTTTGCGAAGGCTATCCGGTTTAATGCTCCAGGCATGTCCAAAAAGATTTAGAAATAAAGGCACTGAAAACACGTAAAATAAAATTACGGCACCTATAAAAAGGTGCTGTTTCCGTTTGCTGTTTTTTAGCAGTAGTGCTATAACAAACAGCACCAATACCCAAAAAGCAGGGTAAAGCAAAAACAACAACACTTTTGATAATACAAAATACATAAGCAATTATTTTAAAGGCACCGCCGCAACACCCTCATTAGTAATAACCACAGGTTTTATAAACCCATCTTTATCAAAATACATATGATCGATGCAGGTAACCCGGTGATTAGCGTCTGTCTCCGTTAATGGCCTGCGATGATAAACAATATACCATTCATCCTTACCCGGTATTTGTATCACCGAATGATGCCCCGCTCCCGTAGCAATCTTCGGGTCTTGCTGCAAAACAACACCTATCCGTTTAAACGGACCTGTCGGCGCGTCACCAATAGCATAAGCTACACGATAATCCGGTCCTGTCCAGCCACCTTCCGACCACATTAAATAATACTTTCCTTTCCGGGTAAACATTACCGATCCCTCCACATAATGTTCCGGAGTGATAGATTTAAAAGTTGTACCATCAGCAAACGGAATAAAGCCGGTAAAGTCCTTATTCAGCTTCGCGATGTTACAATGCTGCCAGCCGCCATAAATAATATAATACTGGCCATCATGATCCTTAAAAATAAACTGATCGATAGGTTGCGCACCATTGTGGATTTGCCCGATAAGGGGTTTGCCTAAATAATCCTTAAACGGACCAGCTGGGCTATCCGAAACGCCTACACCTATCCCGCCAATCTCTTTTTTATCATCGTGAATGTCATTCGCCCCGAAAAAGAAATAATATTTGCCGCCCATTTCGGTAACGGCCGGTGCCCACATGGCCTTTTTAGCCCATTTTATGGCGGTGGTATCAATAATATCGGGGTGCTTTGTCCAATGCACCAAATCCTTCGACGACCATGCATCCATATGCACCTGCTGCTCGTAAGGCGCGGAATAAGTTGGGTATATCCAGTATTGACCCTCAAATATTTTAGCTTCCGGGTCGGCATTCCAACCGGAGATAATAGGGTTTCCGGAGAGTTCCTTTTTTTGTTGCGCGATGGCATTATTGCACAATCCAACAACAGCTATCGAAAATAATATAGTTCTAAATTTCATCATTAATATAAAACAACAAAGGGATAGTAACCGAAATCACCATCCCCTAATCTCTAATCTTTAACCTCTAATCACTATTATTTAATCCCGTAATGATCGTTCATTAATTTCACAAACAAACCACCGGGCAATGTTGCTTTCAAAGTAGGCACAATAGTTTGGCCGATAGCACCAACCAGGTAGCTATGTTTAGGGCTTTTTGTATCTACTATTTTAACAATCTTATCTGCCAATTTTGATGGATCAGCGCCAATGCTTTCATCTTTTTCCATGGCGGCAACTGCAGCATCATATTCTTTATTTAATTGCTCGTTTTTCAACGGGAAAGGCACTTTTTCGCGGCTCGCGGTAAAATCGGTTTTAAAGTCACCTGGGTTAATTACAACAACCTTAACGCCTGTATTCTGTAATTCCATACGCAAGCTTTCAGAGTATCCCTCAATAGCAAACTTCGACGCGCTGTATAATCCCTGGTAAGGCAAACCGAACAAACCGGCCAATGAACCTATATTAATCACCAATCCCTGTTTTTTCTCAATCATACCCGGTAGTATCGCGCTGCTTGCACGTACCACACCAAAAAAGTTAACCTCGAATTGCTTTTTAGCCACATCAACCGGCATAGCATAAAGCGGGCCGGTTATACCGTTACCGGCATTGTTAATCAACACATCAATTTTGCCTTCGGCTTTAATAATGGTATCAACAGCTGCTTTAACCGATTCGTCATCAGTAACATCCATTGATAGTGGTTTAAAAGCTACATCTTTAATCTTTTTCGCATCGCGGGAGGTTCCGTAAACTGTGTGGCCCTGGGCTTGCAGCGCTTTTGCCGTAGCTAAACCTAAACCTGAAGAGGCTCCCGTAACAAGAATTACTTTTTTCATTTTAATATGGGTTGATAATTTTTAGTAAACATACTAATTTACCTTAAGAACCCGATTCCTTACTTGTAAATTTCAATCTTAAAACAAAAAGGCCGCCACTGTTAGTGGCGGCCTTTTTGTTAGTTAATACTAATATTATTAAAATGCAGCATTTCGCATAAGGCTAGCCTGTAAGCCATACCCATCTAAGCCACTTGCAAAGCCAGAAAGCCAAATGGTATATACCAACCCCGACTGTACCGTTACCGCATTTACAACGCCCAATAAATTACTTGTACCTGTTTGCACCACTCTTAGGGTGTCATTATCCGAAACAGTTATTGCTGTAAAAGACGACACCTGCTTATACGATTTATTTGAAACTATTACTTTTCCACCTATTACCAGGTCAACATTTGGAGCATCGGGGCTCATATTAACCAATCGGATAGAAGCTTTGCCACTTGGAGGAGCCACCACCGTGTCAGTAACTAATAAATAATCGTGTTTAGCTACTAAATTAGAAAAGAATAATGTATATGCCTTACTGGATGCAAGGTTGATGGTATCGATAGATATAGCTGTTGTAGTACCTGTATTATCAAAGCCGACTTTGCTTGTGCCTGATACAGCGCTAAAATAAGAGATATAACTGCCATATACTAATGGGACACTATTAACAAGACTGCCATTTATATAAAAATCGGCTGACGGCGCATCGGGGGCAGCCGCTACCACTGCTAACGTAGCGGACCCGGCAGTGCTTGAGCTTTTATTGCAAGATGATATTGACACTGCCATCAAACAAGCTATTCCGGTTGATAAAGCGACTGTTCCTAGCTGGCGAATCCCTTTAATTTGGGTAAAGTTTAATTTCATAATATTATAATTAGAGTTGATTTTGGAGTATTTTTTGTTTGACTAATACTTCAGATTTTTGTTTAACGTAAAAAAGACATTAACGGTACAATTTAAGTATGATTGTAGCCTTATTATTACAAATCATATTTGAATTCCTACAATAATAACCCCAACTTGCCATACTGGAGGCTAAGATAAACCCATTATGCCCCGTTTTAACATTTTTTAACAAATTCTAACTACAATCTAATACTTAGAATTTGATTAAAGAACCAACTCTTTTTAACTTGCAAGCCTTAAAATACGAATACTAATGGAAGAAATAAATAGTGGCACACAACCAGTTGTAACTGATACGGCTACCAGCAGTACCTCTTATGGAACCGATATACGCGCCCTGAACGAGATGATCCAAAAGGAAAGCGCTTTCATCGATCTGTTGAAAATCGAGATGGATAAAGTGATCGTCGGTCAGCGTTATATGGTAGAGCGTTTATTGATCGGGTTATTGGCCGATGGGCACATCCTGTTAGAAGGTGTTCCCGGATTGGCAAAAACATTGGCCATCAATTCATTATCAAAAGCTGTTGAAGCTGATTTCAGCCGTATACAATTCACTCCTGATTTGTTACCTGCCGATTTACTCGGTACGATGATCTACAATCAAAAGAAAGAAGAATTCATTGTTCGTAAAGGCCCTTTGTTCTCTAACTTTATTCTTGCGGATGAGATTAACCGTGCACCTGCAAAAGTGCAAAGCGCGCTGTTGGAAGCCATGCAGGAACGCCAGGTTACTATCGGCGATAATACCTACCCGCTACCAAAACCTTTTTTAGTACTGGCAACCCAAAACCCTATTGAGCAGGAAGGTACTTACCCACTGCCAGAGGCACAGGTTGACCGTTTTATGCTGAAAGTAGTTATTGGCTACCCAACTAAAGAGGATGAGATGAAGATCGTTCGTGCTAATATTTCGGCACAGGGCTTCCCTAAGATCAACCCTATTGTAAAAACGGATGATATTATCAGCGCCCGCAAAGTGGTTCGCCAGGTATACATGGATGAGAAGATTGAGCAATACATTATTGACATTGTTTTCGCTACCCGTTTCCCTGAGCAATATAAATTAGCGCAATACAAAAATCTCATCAGTTTTGGGGCATCGCCAAGGGCAAGTATCAATCTGGCGCTGGCAGCAAAAGCTTATGCATTCATCAAACGCCGTGGCTATGTAATTCCTGAGGATGTTCGCGCCATCGCTCATGACGTATTAAGGCACCGTGTTGGTTTAACCTACGAGGCTGAAGCTGAAAACATTACTTCAGAACAGATTATAACCGGCATTTTAAATGCGATTGAAGTACCGTAGAAGCCCCACCCAAACCCTCCCCGGTAGGGAGGGCTTAAAAAGGATAAAAGTAAAATATTATAATAAGATCAAAAGTCTCCCCTACCGGGGGGAGATTTAGAGGGGGCTATGAAGGATACCAAGGAACTGCTTAAAAAGGTAAGGAAAATCGAAATTAAAACCCGCGGATTAAGTAACCACTTATTCTCGGGTGAATATCATTCGGCTTTCAAGGGGCGGGGTATGGCCTTTAATGAGGTTCGCGAATACCAGCCGGGTGATGAAATACGCACCATCGACTGGAACGTTACCGCCCGTTTTAACCATCCTTATGTGAAGGTTTTTGACGAAGAGCGTGAACTTACCGTAATGATGCTGGTTGACGTAAGCGGATCAGGAAATTTCGGTACCGTCGTTCAGCAAAAGCAGGATATTGCTACGGAGTTATGCGCGGTGTTGGCTTTTTCCGCAATTCAGAATAATGATAAAGTAGGCGTAATATTTTTTAGTGATAAGATCGAGAAATTCATTCCGCCGAAAAAAGGTCGCAGTCATATTTTGATGATCATCCGCGAGCTGATAGATTTTACACCGGAAAGCAAAGGCACTGATGTTGCGGTTGCCTTACGTTACTTTACCGGCGCTATCAAAAAACGCAGTACCGCGTTTCTGATCTCCGATTTTATGAGCGGTCCATTTGACGATCAAATCAAAATAGCAAATAAAAAACACGATATCATCGCACTAAGGTTATATGACAAACACGAAGAGGAATTTCCTGATCTGGGCCTAATTCCGGTGACAGATGAAGAAACCGGCGAATTGCAATGGATAAATACCAGCAGTAAAGATGTTCGTACCGCTTATAAAAAGGCAGCTATTGAACGGAATGCCCGCTTAAAAGAAACCTTCGCCAAATCGGGTGTTGATTTTACCAGCATCGGCACCCATGAATCCTATGTTAAACCACTTATGACACTATTTAAAAAACGTGAGAGCAGGCGGTAACATGAAACAATATTTCAAAGTAACACTATTCGCCTTTTTATTACTAACCGGTTTTTGTTTTAAAGCCAGAGCCCAATATATCAAGGTGGAATCCCAGGCTGATAGACTGTCTATGCCTATCGGCGATCAAACTATCCTGCATGTATCGGCAAGCATGCCGCTTAAAACGGATATTACTTTCCCTGAGATTGTTGACAGCATCGGCAAGATAAAAATTGTAAAAAGTTTAAAGGCGGATACTGTTGTAGACAAGAACAACCCCAACCTGGAAACAATAAGCCACAGTTACACCATAACATCATTTGATACCGGTGTGTATGTGCTGCCACAATTCACCTTCCACACCAAAACGGGCGATATTAAAACGGGCACAATAACCCTGCAAATAAAATCGGTACCTGTTGATACCACCAAGGCTTTTTATGATATCAAAGAGCCGCTTGCAGTATCTTACAATTTTTGGGATTGGTTAAAGGAGCATTGGCTTGCAGTTGCATTTGGGCTGGTTATCATTGGCCTGATCATCAGTTTAATTAATTATTCAAGAAACAAGAAAAAGTACGAGTTTGTAAAACCCGGACCGCTTTATACTATTGATGAGATCGCTATCAACAGCTTAAACGATCTAAACGCTAAAAAACTTTGGCAGCAGAGCGAGGTAAAGCTATACTACATTGATCTCACCGAAATTTTGCGCGTTTATTTAGAAAGACGTTACGGTATCCAGGCCCATGAGCAAACCACTGATCAGATTTTTGACGGGCTAAAAAGCAAAGGGCTTACTAAAGAGAGTAGCAATATCCTGTTTCAAATATTAAAATTGGCTGATTTGGTGAAATTTGCCAAGCAGCAACCTACTGCTTATGAAAATGAGCAAAGCATGGAGAATGCTATTATTTTTATACAACAAACCAGAGTTATACCACAACCTGTTCAAAATAAGGAGGAACTACCTAAATGAAATGGTTTAGTGGAATAGAATTTGCCCAGCCGGGTTTTTTCTGGCTATTGCTCATCATCCCATTGATGGTGGCTTATTACTGGTGGCGTAACAGCAAGCTGCAAGGCACGCTGGGCATGTCGACTACCAAAAGCTTTGCGCTCGCGCACAAAAGTCAGATGCACATCTTCAGGCATTATAGTATTGTGTTAAGATGTTTGGCCTTTATCGCCATTATTGTGGCGCTGGCAAGGCCGCAATCTGCTATGAGTTGGGAAAATGAAACTACTGAAGGTATCGATATTATGATCGCTTCAGATATTTCAGGCAGTATGCTTTCCGAAGATTTTAAACCCAACCGCCTGGAAGCCGGTAAAAATATCGCCATAGATTTTATCAAAGCCCGTCCGGATGACCGTATTGGCCTAGTGATCTTCAGTGGTGAAAGCTTTACACAATGCCCGCTGACTATTGATCATGACGTGCTGATAAACCTGTTTGCTGATATTCATAACGGAATGATTGATGATGGTACCGCGATAGGCATGGGTTTGGCAACAGCTGTTAACCGTTTAAAAGATAGCGAAGCGAAAAGCAAGGTAGTTATTTTATTGACTGATGGTGTGAACAATACCGGCTCCATCCCGCCTATTACCGCTGCTGAGATTGCCAAGCAATTCAACATCCGGGTTTATACCGTAGGTATCGGCACAAACGGTTCTGCGCCATATCCTTTTAAAGATCAAATGGGCAACACACATTACCAAATGATCCCGGTGGATGTGGATGAAAAAACATTAACACAAATAGCGGATATAACCGGCGGTAAATATTTTAGGGCGAGGAATAATACAGAGCTTACCCAAATCTACGCGCAGATTGATAAAATGGAAAAAGTTAAAATAGCGGTAACACAATATCATAAAAAAACTGAGCGTTATTTGCCAATTGCCATTATAGCGCTGATATTATTATCGCTGGAGTTTTTATTGAGTAACACAATTTTTAAAGGAGCTATAACCTAATGCTACGTTTTGCAAATGCATATATTTTATGGGCCTTAGTGCTTGTGCCGCTGCTGATCATCATCTTTATGCTGGTACGCAGGTGGAAGAAAAAGGCGCTTGCTTCTTTTGGCGATAAAGGGGTGATCTCGCGTATTATGCCCCAGGTTTCATCATCGCGACCGACGTTAAAATTCATCTTTTTTATTGTTGCCTATACCTTGTTGATCATCGGCATTGCCGACCCTCAGGTGGGTAACCATATTGATGAGGTAAAAAAGAAAGGCGCTGATATTATGATCGTACTGGATGTTTCAAACAGTATGCTCTCGCAGGACTATTCGCCCAGCAGGCTAGAGAACGCCAAAAGGGCTTTAGCCCAATTGATTGATAATTTACACGAGGACCGCATTGGTATTATTGTTTTTGCCGGCGAACCCTATGTACAAATGCCTATTACTACCGATTATTCGGCGGCTAAAATATTTTTAAATACCATTAATACTGGCATGGTGCCCGTGCAAGGCACAGCCATAGGTGCAGCTATCGATCTGGGTGTAAAATCCTTTGATTATAAAGACGGAACCGGCAAAGCCATTATATTAATGACTGATGGTGAGAACCACGAGGATGATGCCGTTACAGCAGCGCAAAACGCGCACGATAAAGGTGTGGTTGTGCATGTAATCGGGTTTGGATCGCCGCAAGGGGCGCCAGTACCAATTTATGATAACGGTAAACAGGTCGGTTTCCACCTGGATAGCGCGGGGCATACCGTTATTAGCAAGCTGAATGAAGATATGTGTAAAGAGATAGCTGTAGCAGGCAATGGCGTTTACATCAGGGCTACCGATGCGAACAGCGGCCTGGGTATTGTGATGGACCAGATACACAAAATGAAACAGAAAACGTATGACAGTAAATCATTTAAAGATTTTGAAGATCGTTTTCAGTTTTTCATTGCGATTGCCTTGTTCCTGTTTATTGCCGAGTTCTTTATCTCTAACCGGAAAAGTTTAAGGTTAAGCAATTTAAAATTGTTTGAAGTGAAAAAACCATGAAGAAGTACATCATAATTATATTAATGATCCTGAATGGTTCGGTGCTTTTTGCGCAGGATGCAAAAACGTATATTTATAAAGGTAACCAGCTTTATGATCAGAAAAACTTTAAGGAGGCTGAAGCCGATTACCAAAAGGCCATTCAAAAAAAGAAAATGCCTTTAGAAAGTAATTTTAATATGGGTGATGCCATGTACAAACAAAAACAGTTTGATAACGCGGCAAAAAACTTCACCAATATCGCTTCATCAACTAATGATCCGCAGATAAAGGCTGGTGCGTACCATAACCTTGGGAACTCGTTACTCGAAACTAAAAAGTACGACGAAAGTATTGAGGCCTACAAAAAAGCGTTGTTAAATAACCCTAAAGATGATGCTACCCGTTATAACCTGGCTTACGCGCAGGAAATGCTGAAAAAACAACAGCAGCAAAACAAAAACAATCAAAACAACCAGAATCAGAGCAACCAAAATAATCAGAATAAAAATAAAAACGATAAAGGCAATCCTGATAAAAAGAACCAGGACAAAGACAAGCAGGATCCGAGCAAACAAAACCAGGATCCGGGTAAGCAAGATCCAAATAAACAGGATCAGCAAAAACATCCGCAGCAACCTAAGGATGGCATCTCGAAAGACGACGCTCAACGCATGCTTAACGCCCTGAATAATCAGGAACAAGGCACACAGGACAAGCTGAAGAATAAAAAGTTAAAAGGTACAGGCACACGAGTATTAAAAGATTGGTAATCTTGTTATTTTTACCCCTATAAATGAAAAAGAGAATTGGCCTTATAATAGCATTACTGCTTTGCACAAGCTTGCTTTTTGCACAAGGCAAATTTGTTGCTACGGCAAGCAAAACTAACGTTGGCGTAGGCGAGCAATTCGAAGTTGACTTCACCATAAATGCAGGTGGCACACACTATACCCAACCCGATTTTCATGATTTTCAGGTATTGTCGGGGCCTAACATCTCGTCAAGCTTCGCATCTATAAATGGTGTTTCAACCATGAGTATATCTTATGGTTATATTTTGTCTGCTACAAAAGAAGGCACATTCACTATTGATGAAGCCGCGATTGTTTTAAACGGGCACACTTTAACTACAAATTCCATAAAAATTAAGGTAAAGGGACAGGCGCCACCACAACAGGCACAGCAAGCGCAGGCAGCTGCACCTGATGATAACCCTAAGGTTGATACCAAAGATCTGTCAAAACAAATATTTGTACGTGCTGTGACGGATAAAACCCGTGCTTACGTAGGCGAGCAAATTAAAGTATACTACAAAATATATACCCGTGTTGGGATACTAGGCGGCCAACCCGATAAAGCACCTGACCTGAATGGTTTCTGGAATCAGGATGTACAAAGCAAGGGGCAAAACACCTGGAAAAGCGAAGTTTATAAAGGCATACGCTATAATGTTACAACAGTAAAGCAATCAATGCTTTTCCCGCAGCATGCCGGTGATCTGACCATCGATCCTTTAGCGATTACCTTTATGGTAGAGCTAAGACTGCCGTCGCGTAATGTTTTGGATGATATGTATGGTAACGTTAAGGACCTTAAATATTCAGCCAAAAGCCAGCCTATAACTATCCATGCCATGGCCTTGCCAACAGTGGGAAAACCGGCAGATTTTACTGGTGCAGTAGGTAATTATACCGTTTACAGCGATGTAGATAAGAAAGAATTAAAAGCTAACGAAACACTTAACTATACTATTGATATTTCGGGTACAGGTAATCTTAACCTGATCAACTCGCCCAAAATAGCCCCGCCTGTTGATGTAGAGAAATATGACCCAAAAACTAACGATCATATTGTGGTGGATTCAAACGGTGTTTCCGGCAGCAGGCAATTCAGTTATTTGCTGATACCCCGTCATCAGGGGAACTTCACATTAAACCCGGTTGAGTTTACTTTCTTTAATCCATCTACCCAAAAATACGTAACCATACCAACCAAGCCATTTACTATTAAGGTTGACAAAGGCGATGCGCAAGCCAACGTGCCAGCATTTAACTCTTCGGAGCAACAGGATATTAAATTATTGGGCAGCGATATCAGGTACATTAAAACAGCATCAGCGGATGTGTTTAAAGATGGCGAAGGTTTTTATGATTCGGCATTATACTACATACTGCTTCTACTAGGCCCTGTTTTATTTATAGGTGCCCTGTTCTATCGCAGGTGGATGACTGAATATAACAGCGATATTGTAAGAGTACGTAGCCGTGAAGCCAGCAGAATGGCCGCCAAACACTTAGCTTTCGCGCAGAAGGAGCTAACAGCAGGCAACCGCTCCGCGTTTTATGATGCTGTTGCTAAAGGCCTTTATGGTTATTTGAGCGATAAGCTGAACATCCCGGTATCGGATTTAAATAAAGAAAATATTATAACGCAATTACAGACCCGCAAATTAGACAGCGCCATCATCACCCAATTGGTTGACACAATGGACCTGTGCGAGATGGCGCGTTTTGCCCCTGTAACAGGCATATCAGAACAACAGGTATTTGATAAAGCAAAAAACACAATCAATGAAATTGAAGATAAAATATAACCGGCTAAACCGCGGGTTGTACCTGCTGTTAATGCTTGCATTACCCTTGTTTTCTTTGGGTGATGATAAAGTGAACGCGCTTTTTGATAAAGCAAATCAACTATACGCCAAAGCACATTACCCAGAGGCGGTACAGGCTTACCAACAGATATTGAATGAAGGGTATCAATCGGCGGTGATCTATTTTAATACAGGCAATGCCTATTATAAAATGGATGATA
>Ga0302225_10000259_pt1 | contig 42086 bp, 32 predicted proteins | sample II_Palsa_E3_2_FD_193515 | JGI IMG/M metagenome (GOLD analysis project Ga0302225, IMG submission 193515) | Peat permafrost microbial communities from Stordalen Mire near Abisko, Sweden - II_Palsa_E3_2 | ecosystem: Environmental > Terrestrial > Soil > Palsa > Peat permafrost | place: Sweden...
ATTTTGCCGCTCGCATGCCTCTCAATTGCGCAATGTCTTATACCATGGCAAGAAGCTCGCACAAATCAAACAGCCCCATTTATACCTGAATCAATACCGAGAATTCAGCCAAAAACTGGTCGCCTACCTTGCCAGAGTGCCGCTCTCTTTAACCCAAGTGTTTGATGCGAAAAAATTAATGACTGAAATTCCCAGTGATTTGTTTAATACTTTATTAAACTATTCATCAGAAGAGCCCCTTAACTCGGAAGCAATCATCGAGCTGATTACGGGCCTGAATGAGCAAGAAAGTCTTATTCAAAACTCTCCATTAACAGAAGAATACCAAACAAAAGCCTGCAAATTTATAATAGGCCGAAGAGGTGCTTTATTGACTGATTTGGAGTATCAATTTCCAAATGCTTATCAATTGTACTTTGCAAGCAATGCCAGTGCAAAAACAGACAGGGAGTTGGGTAAAGAATTTAGGCATGGGCTGGAATATTAAGATAATGATTAAGAGCTTTAAATAATCAATAGGACAATCATCATTATCAGGCATAAAAACCGTTAAAAGGTGTCATCCGAGAAACAAGTACACGGGTTGTCGGTTATTTATGAAATGCTCAATAGTACGCAAAACAGAAAAGTTGAAAAGATTTATTGAGCTTCAAGCAAACAAATTAGCCATTAAGATAAGAAGTGGCTCTATCAATAAAAAAATTGCCTAATTTTCAAGCTCATAATCTTTTAATAAAACTTTAGCCAATTAAACATTATTTGTTGAGGGGGCTGCTAGGTTTAGTGTTTTTATTAGAATTAGGTATACTGAGTTTACTATTTTTCTTGATAACAGCCGGCAAGCCGAGAGCATTATTACCGGGATGGCTGGCATTATTTTTTACGATAGAAAGCAAATCTTCAAAGCTGTTTTTTCCTCCCGTTTTAGACTGCTTGATATTGCCGATATTGAGCGTCGATTCAAGTGAAGGGTTTTGCTTTTCAGGCTTAAAAGCATTAGCAGAAATTGTTTCAATTTGCTGAGTCAATTCTTGCAGTTCTTTTTTATAATCAGACTCAATATAGGCGTCGCGTTCAGCTTTGAGCTTTTCAAGCTGAGTCGTTAAAGCCGCTAACTTTTCTAAATCTTCTTTGCTAGGCATAATCCACAACCTTATTCATGAGTCATTAGATTAGACTTACGAACATAGGATATTGTTCCCGAGAATCAAAAAATTCCGATATTTTTTATCATAGTTAAGCAACCTTCAAGGCAACCTGCTCAATTTCTGAGCCTTTAACACCCAGCTTTTTGGCCACTCATGCAAAGCCCGCTACAGCCTTTTTAACTTCGACAACAATCTCTTTGGCTTCTGTCAGTAACAAGTTGAAATTTATGATAAAATGCTTTGAGAGACAGGGAGGCGCAAGTTCAAATCCTGTTACTCCAACCAAATATTCACCCATAGGTGCATACTTAAGTTTAGGATATCGTGATGATGCAAATACTCCCTTGGCAACCTCCATCTCTCAGCACCCAGCGTTTATTATTAAGGCCAATCACTCTGGCCGATGCCCCAGCTATTTTTGCTTATGCCAGTAACCCCATGATCAGCCGTTATCTACCATGGCAGCCCCACCAAGATATACAAGACAGTCTCAAATTTATTGAGGAAGAGATCTTTGCCTCTTATGCTAAAGAAGAACCTACTCTTGGCATTTGTTTAAAAGAAGATACGGGATGCATCATCGGCACCATTTCTTGTCGCTTATTAGATCCCCACCGCTTCCCCCACGTGCGTGAATTGGCTTATGCTTTGGCTGAAGATCAATGGGGCCAAGGTATCGTGCGTGAGGCCGCCCACTGCTTAATCAGCTGGGTGCTGGACCACTATCCAGACGTGCTGCGTATAGAAGCCAAGACTTTGGCAGTAAACCTTGGCAGCGCTCGGGTTATGCAAAAATTGGGTATGCAGTTTGAGGGTAGTGCCCGCGCTAAAATTTTACATAAGGACGCATACCTGGATATGGAATATTATGCCATTTTAAGGGATGAATTTTTAAAACATGCGCGGACACAATCTTAAAAGCGGGATATAAAATCATGAAAAAACAAAGTTCAAGCATCTTGCCTATAGTGAAGGCTTTAAACTCAGGAGGTTATTGGGATGGTACTACACTGGGCAACAACCTAAACATCTCGCGCGCCGCCGTCTGGAAAGCGATACAAAAATTAGTAGATTATCAAATTCAAGTAGTTTCTATTAAAGGTAAGGGCTACTCCCTGCTTGAACCTTTAATTTTATTAGAAAAAGACTTAATCCAAAAAAACATGCAGCATAAGCGTATAGAGCTCGAAGTTTTTGAAAGCCTAGATTCCACCAATAGCCACCTTAAAAGCTATTTCCAAGACAAGAAAAACCGCGCTTGCATTGCTGAAACGCAAACGGCTGGCCGCGGGCGTTTTAACCGAAAATGGCATTCATCTTTTGGACACAATATTTATCTCTCTTTGCTATATCATTTTGATAAAGATGTGAGCGATCTGGCTGGCCTAAGCCTAGTGTTAAGCCTCAGCGTTATTAATAGCTTAAAGCCTTATGGTTTAAAGCTGGGCGCCAAATGGCCCAATGATATTTTATATGAGGGCCAAAAAATAGGCGGCATATTGATAGAGCTGCAGGCAGAAAGTCATGGTGCCTCTCATGCTATTATAGGGTTGGGTCTTAATGTGAATATGCTAAGCTCTAGCAAGATGCAGATCCCATCTCCCTGGTCTTCCTTAAGAAAGGCTACAGGCTTTTATATCGATAGGAATGAGCTGAGCGCTAAAATTTTAAACGACTTTTTAGATCATTTGGCACTTTTCCAAGCACATGGCTTCAGCTACTTTTTGAAAGACTGGCACAAGCACGATACCCTTATACAAGAAAGGGTGCGTCTCACCCAGAATAAAAATCATATTGAGGGCCAATACATGGGTATTAATAAATATGGCCATCTATTGATAGATGCAGGTATGGGGGTGCAAGAATTTTCCAGCGGCGATGTCAGCCTGACGCCGTGAACAACTCTCCACTAAAGTGGAGAGCTTCTAGTACTAAGCAGATTAGAGTGGCCCAAGGGCAACATCAATTTACAGGACAGGCCATCGGCATCAATGAACAAGGCCATCTCTTGATCAAACTTCCAGACAAAACCATAAAAGAATGCTCAAGCGGTGACACAAGCGTCATAAAAGAGCCTTAATCGTTAAGTTTGTCTCAGGCTGAGCAGCCAATGGCAGAACGCCTAAGCAAGGGCTATTAAGCCTGCTGTGCAAAGTTTCAATATTTTCTTTCAGCACTGGTAAATTTGGCTCCAGGCAATTGGCCACCCAGCCCACTAACGCTAAACCTTTGTTCTTAATAGCTGCTGCTGTTAATAAAGCGTGGTTTAAGGCCCCTAGTTTCATGGCCACCACCAAGATCACGCCACAATTAAGCCTAAAAGCCAAATCAGAAAGCAGCTCGTCATCATTTAAGGGAACAGACCAACCCCCGGCTCCTTCTATGACATAGACATCGGCATTCACGCTAAAAGCATTTTTTAAGCAAGCTTCAATAGCAGCAAGGGTTAAAGTCTTGCCGATTTTATGGGCTGCAATATGAGGTGCAATAGCAGGCTCAAATACATAAGGATTGATATTCCCATAGGGAAGTTTGATGCTTGAGGCTTGCTGTAAAGCCAGCCCATCTTCATTGATCAATTGGCCATTGATAAACTGCGCACCAGTGGCCACAGGCTTTAAACCCATCGCCGTATAATTTAGCCTCTGAAAAGCCTTAAGCAGGCCAACACTGGTATAAGTTTTACCTACATGGGTATCGGTGCCGGTGACAAATAACTTAATCATAAATTTTTTTTTGAGCGATAAAAAATCCCATCTGATAGCTCAACTCGCACTTTGGCAAGCAGTCACCTGCCGTCTTGATTATTTTATAAACACTGGCTTTACCTTCAATGGCTGAAGAAGATAATCCGCCCACCACATAATTAGCACCCACCGCTTTTAATGATTTTAAAGCCTCTAGGAGATGTAAAAATTCTTCTACTAATTTTAATTGCTCACTCGCTAAAATCCGATAGCCATTTTCTACCAGCAAGTGGATCACTTCTTTGAATTCATAAAATGAATTGCAAGAATCAGACCTGATCTCTTTTAAAGAACCCTTGAGGGGCAGACTAAAAGCCAAAACACCAAAAGGTTTTAATTGAGAAAAAATACATTTTAATGAAGAGTCTAAGCTTGTACCCCACTGCAATGCTAGATTAGAAAAGGCCAAATCAATGACGTTATTATCAATTATAGTTTCTTCAAAATCGGCCTGAACAATGCTAATTTGGTATTTAGCCGTGAACCTTTGTTGCGCAATGGCTAACAACCTCTTTGAAATATCTAAAGCATAAAAATGTTGATAACTGAGCATCAAAGCCAAGCTTTCTGTGATAAGCCCTGTACCGCAACCGTAGTCAACGATAACAGGCGCAGCCTTTATAAAGTGGCTGAGCTGATTAATTAAGATATTGCCTGTTTTTTTTTGAATAGCACAATGGGCATCATAAGTCCGCCAAGCTTTATTAAAGGCTTTAGAAATATTTTGTTTGATGAGGCTTAGATTATTCATGAATAAACCTTCGCAGAGTTGTTAAAAATTTTTCTCGATGAGTCAGGAATGGCACATGGCCTGCCCCCTCAATAATGTGAGTGGCGATATGAGGGTTAAACACTTGCTTGAAAGCTTCAATTTTAACCAAAGGATCTTTATCACCGAGAATATGTAAAGTCTTCACTTTTAAGGCCTGATAATATTCTTTTAAATCTGCTTGAAACAATAATCCTAAATATTGTGCCATCCTATCTGCATTTGATTCATCAAGATCTAAACTTTCGACCAAGGCCTTTCTTACCCTTAAACTTCTATGGGGAAACTGTACTAGTGATATAAATTGGGATAAAAAATATTTAAGATCTCCCGCTAGGTTTTCTCTAAACAACCTTGCCTCAGTTAAGCTGATGCCAGGCCAATCACCATTGGCTAAGAACTTTGGTGTCGTGCTAATTAAAATTAATTTTTGACATTTTAAGGGATATTTTTTAGCTAGATTTAATGCAAAGATCCCGCCTAAAGACCAAGCGACAATAATCGAATCAGCTTGAATTTTTTCACTTAAATATTCTGTCGTCTTATTCACAGTTATCGGCCTTATGTCGGCCCAACTCAGGTTAAGAACATTTCTAAATTCCAGCAAAGCCTGATGACAAGCATCCGCTTTAAAACCCCAGCCTGACAAATACACAATGGGTTTCTCATTTTGAATGGCGCACATACAATCTTGCTAAAGCATCTAGCATCTTTAAGATGTGATTTTCTTCTAAATTGCTATTTAAAGAAATACGCAGACAGATCTGACCCAGAGGCACGGTCGGTGGCCTCATCACAGCTACATAAAACCCTTGATTCATTAAGCCTTGTTGAATGCTCAGAGCCCTATCATTGCTCAATACCGGTATGGACTTGATAGGGGTTAAATCTGACGATACCAGAGGCAGCATCCTTTCAATGCAGGCATTTACAAAAAATTTTATTAAGATCTGCAATTTTTCTAGGCGATAGGTTTCTTGTTTTAAAAGCTTTAAAGCAGTGAGGTTGGCCATTGCGACAGCAGGTGGCAAGGCGGTGCTATAACGGTAATGGCGAGAAAACTGCAAAATAGTCTCGATTAATTCTTTTGAACCCGAGACCATAGCCCCCATCCCTCCCATGGCTTTACCTAAAGGCGTAATCAGCACGGGAACCTCTTTTACCGAAAGCTTGTCATGCTCACAGATCCCAGCCCCAGAATCGCCTAAGATCCCAATACCATGGGCATCATCTACAACTAATATTCCCTTATCTTTGGTCATAGCTGCAATTTGCTTAATGGGTGAAATCGCTCCTTCCATGCTAAACACGCTTTCTGTCACAACTAGGGCAGGCTTGCAAGCATCCCTAAGCATACTTTCAAGTTTAAACAAATCTTGATGAGGAAAACGATAATGCAAGGCTCTCGATAATTGAATGCCATCTAGCAGCGAGGCATGACATAATTTATCAGAGATGACAATGGTATCACGGGAGGCTAAAGTACTGATGACGCCTAGATTGGCTAAATAACCACTATTAAAAAAAATGGCTGATTCTCGATTTAAAAATTCAGCCCATTTTTCTTCTAATTCTTTTTGGGGCTGATAAAATCCTGACACCAAAGGCGAGGCACTACTGCCAAAACCATAGTCCGTGACTCCTTTAATAAAGGCTTGCTTAATATCAGGATGTTGGGCCAGGCCTAAATAATCATTACTGGCAAAATTAACACAAACAAGGCCTGAAATCTCAATCTCACCCTGGTGACGCTTAGCTATAACCCGCCTAGTTCTTAATAAGCTCTTATCGCTGTAATTTTTTAATTTTTCTTTTATTTTAAGCATATTCTCGCCTCCTGGGATCAAGTCTTGATCCCAAACAATCTTTAACCCCAAACAATCTAGGCATGGCCTTGAATCCCCATCTCCTTTAAAAACAGTTTGTCTTCTTCCCAGTCTGGAGTGGGCGTGGTTAAAAATTTCTCCCCAAAATGAATAGAATTTGCCCCTGCCATAAAAGATAAAGCTTGCATTTCATAAGACATATCAAGCCTGCCTCCTGATAATCTTACTATCGATTGAGGCATCAATATACGGGCAACGGCTATGGTGCGGATAAACTCAAAATTGCTCAAAGGAGGGTTGTCGGCTAGGGGTGTCCCTTTGATTCGGATTAAACGATTAATGGGTACACTTTTAGGAGGAGGGCTCATATTAGCCAGTGCTTGTAAAAACTGAATTCTATCTTCTCGTGTTTCTCCCAGGCCCACTATCCCGCCACAACAGACCTGAATATCTGCTTTTCTTAGTTTATCTAGAGTATCCAACCTATCTTGGTAAGTATGACTAGTAATAATCTTTTTATAATAGTTTTCCGAGGTATCGATATTGTGATTGTAGTAATCCAGCCCGGCTTCTTTTAATTGCATAGCTTGAGTATCATCCAGTGTCCCTAGGGTGACACAGGTCTCCAGTCCTAGGGCTTTTACTTGTTTTATTAAAGTTAATACCTTGGGAAGATCTTTTTTGGGCGGTGATCTCCAAGCGGCCCCCATACAAAAACGTTTGGCACCACAGTTTTTAGCCAATTTCGCTTTCTTCAAAACTTCTACTTCTGACAATAAACTTTCTTTTTCAATACCCGTTTTAAAACGGCCACTTTGTGGACAATAGGCACAATCTTCAGGACAAGATCCAGTTTTAATACTTAAGAGATTACAGAGATCGATTTTAGTGGCATCAAAATGAGCCCTATGCACGCTATGTGCCCGATAGAGCAATTCCAAAAAGGGCAACTCATATAATTCTTTTATGGCATCAGTGGTCCAGACTTGAGTCATCGTGACTTCCTTGAGGGCCTTGTTTGGCTGCTACTATAATGCTAAAGTGGTGCGCAGTCAACCATTATTTATTGTGAGGTTTACTAATTGATAGCTACTCATCAAGATCTTATTAAAAAAAATCTCAGCCCTATCTGGCACCCTTGCTCCCAAATGAAGGATTATGAGCAATTTCCGCCTATAGAAGTCGTGAAAGCTTATGCCAGCCATATTTACTTAAAAGATGGCCGAAAAATCATCGATGGCATTTCAAGTTGGTGGTGTAAATCCTTAGGCCACAATGATCCGCGCCTTAAAAAAGCCTTGATAGCCCAAGTTAAAAAATTTGAGCATGTTTTATTGGCTCATACCAGCAACGAAACCATCATCAATCTTTCAGCAAAGCTAGCAGCACTTTTTCAGCCTCTCAGTAAATGTTTTTATGCCTGCGATGGTTCTTCGAGCGTGGAAATTGCTTTAAAGATGAGCTTGCACTCTCGAGTCATTCAAAGCAAAAAAAACCGTCAACAATTTTTAGCTTTAGAGCAGGGCTACCATGGCGAAACTCTGGGTGCTTTAAGTGTGAGCGACTTAAAATTATATCGCGCGCCCTATGCCCCATTGCTTTTTAATAGCCATTTTATTGGCCCTTTACCCTATGTTTCAGGCGTGAACGATCCTTTATGGCATGACTGCAGCAGCTATTGGCCAAACATCGAAGCTTGTTTACAACCTTATGCTGAAACAGCGACCGCATTAATCTGTGAGCCCCTCGTGCAGGGAGCTGCTCCCATGAAAATTTATAGCGCTGATTTTTTAAAAAGGTTGAGTCTTTGGTGCAGCACTCATGACGTCCATTTAATTGCAGATGAAATTATGACTGGCCTGGGCCGCACCGGAAAAATGCTGGCCTGTGAGCATGCTGGCATTAGACCGGATTTTCTATGTTTGGCCAAAGGCCTTACCTCCGGTTGGCTGCCACTCAGTGTGGTCATGGTCCCTGATAAGATTTACGAATTATTTTATGATGATCATAAAACCGGCAAAGCTTTTCTTCATTCTCATACCCATTCGGGCAATGCTCTGGCAGCCAGCATAGCCGTTGAAGTGCTCAATATTATGGAACAAGAGCAGATCTGCCAAAAAGCCCTGGCTTTAGGAGACCATATGTTAGCCGCCATGCAAGATATTGCCCAAACGACTGGGCAATTAACCAACCTAAGGCAGATTGGGGCAATTGTGGCTGCGGATTTCACCCCATCAAAACGCCCACGCCTAGGTTTTGAAATAGCTCAAAGGGCTTTAAAATTAGGTGCCCTATTACGGCCCATCAGCAATACGCTTTATTGGTTACCCCCTCTCAATATGAAGCTCGGCCTGGTAGATGAGCTTAAAGCCATCACTCAACAAGCCCTGATCGAGGTCAACATTTAACTCTTAACCTTGCCTCATTAGCCTCAATCTCGACTATTCACCAGCGAAATGGAGAATAGTCTTAACTTTTCCCCATTCTGAGTTATATAGACAAATAAACAGGACTTAGCTATTAGCCTAAAAAGAGTTTATAAAGTAAATATTCACTTCCCAAAAGTTTTAAAAACTCTATAATTGACCGCTAATAATATAATTCAGGACTAAAATTATGCCATTAACCTCTTCTAGCCAAAATATCACTAACCCTGTTGAGAATGAAGTTATTCTGAGTCTGGAACAGAACCTAGCCACAGCCAGCACGGCTCAAGCGCTTTATGAACTAGGTCTTGCATTTCAAGGAGGCAAGCTCACAGGTTTTGCTAAAGAAAGCGTTGAGGCACAAGATGGGGCTTTTAGATGTTTTTATCAAGCTTTAATCAGCCAGGATGCCACCTTAATCATTCAGCAAAGAGCCTTGGCAAACATGACCCTGTTCTACTCAGAAAAACACCAAAACTCTCAGGCGCGACAGCTGGCCAATACACTTATGAACATGGTATTGCGCACAAGCTACAAAGATGGCAGACCTCACTGCTACTTCGACTCTGAAAAAATTAATACCATATTAAACGGCGCCGTCACTCTAGATGATAGACCTTTTAAAGCATTGTTAAAGCAGGCTATCGATATGATAGAAAACGATCACCAAGCCCCCCTGCCAGATTTTATTTGGAAAAACACGCTATCGGTCGTTTTCACAAATTTACTGACAGACTACTTCAAAAAGAAGCACCCGTTATTTGCGCCTAGCTTTTTAGGAGTTTCCGTTAAGGACTCTAGAGAACCTCATGGAAAAAAAATAATTCTTTACTTTAAAAACGCAGAAAACTGGAACCACAGCAATGTATTCTCAAATCCTATTTACCTATTGACACAAGAGTTTTTACAGTCATTAAAGCCAGAATCCGTAACATGGGTTTATGATAAGAATTTTGAGGTTAATCACACCACCCTTTTCCCTCAAGCTCAAGACTCCAATAAAATACTTCAACTCCGCTTGAGTACTGACAGTCATTTCAACAATCTCGCTTGGTTGATATTTCAAAAATTAAAAATTTCTGAAAATATTTTCACCCAGCAAATGAGCTATCTTAACACTGAAATCATTGAAGCAGAGCAAGAGAACTCCCTTAACCGTGGCAAAGAGGTTGAAAACGTATTAAATACAGTAACAAATATGAGTAGTTCTGTACAGAAAATGATCATCAATTATCTACCAGGTTCCTACTTAAATCGTGATGTCGTGAAGCTTAAACAAGAATATCAATTGCTAAAAGAATTTTTAGACCTAGGAAAAAATCTAAGGGTGGCCGCCTCTTCTCAAGATCGTGCCGATAACGCATTTTATTTATTGATTGAACGTGCCAAATGTTTTGGCGTCCTGGATAGCGCCGACTCTGACACTTTTAAAACCGCAGCTCACGTTGCTGCCGAACAAAATTCTTCAAGACTTTATGCCCTTAAAAAAGCTGGAGCTCGGATGGATTGCATAGATTTTCATGGACAAACCCCCTGGGGCTTGGCCATAAAAAATGATTGTCCTCACCAATACTTAACTTTATTTCAATTGTCATTTACAACCCAAGCTAAAGAGCAGATCGCATTTAGCCTGCGTCAAGCGGCCAATTCACAAGAGCCTGCTGATAATGATTTTATTGCACTGGTCAACCAAGCCAAGCAATTTGGAGTACTAGATAATGCCGGTCCAGGTTCTTTAAAAACCGCTGCCCATCGAGCTGCAGAACAAGGCAATGTGTCCAGATTGGCTATCTTAAAAGAAGCGGGTGCATCACTCTGCCTTCAAGATTCTAAAGACTTGACTCCCTATCAGCTTGCATCTCGCAAACACCCTTTTAATGCAGGGCTATTAGCAGTGTTTTCAAAACAAGATAAAAAAAATGCTGGCAACCCAGATAAGCCAGATCAATGCCGGATTTATTGAAGAGATCCTGAACCTGGAACAGCACTTAGATAAAGTCAACACGGCTCAAGCACTTTATGAACTGGGTTCTGCTTTCCTAGCAGGCAAGATAACCGGTTTTGCCCAATACAGCCTTGAGGCACAAAATTCGGTTTTTAGATGCTTTTATGAAGTTTTAAAAGGTGCGGCTATGGCTATAGTTATTCCAGTTTGGTTTTAGGCTAGGCGCCAAGGGCCGAGCAACCGGAGTTGACATGGTAGTCAATGAGGATTGCAAGGACCCGCAGGCAACAACGTCTAAAATCTAAATGGAATGACTATATTGCCTTATTTACTAAACGCTCTACAGCCTCTGCTTTATGCTCTGGTGGTGGGCATATCTTAAAGTTGCAGATAGATCAGAATGCCCCAACAATTCTCTAAATCAACTCCTAACATAATTGGGTTTGGCTGATTTGATTTTCTGTGCATATCCTGCCACAGCCCGACCTTTTAGCCCTTCTAAGACAATTTGCCCCTTTTGTTGAAAAGATCCTTGGCATCTTTTCATTTTGAGCTTTGGATAACAAACTCTGTCAGCTACTTGTAATGAGCAAATTTACCGAAGAATAAGAAACTAAAGGCGTTAACCGCTGACAATAAAACTACCACCCGAGATGCAAGAATTACTTTTTGCGTCTCTCCCCTACCCTCGCTTACAGATTTTTGGCATTTATCATTTCGATAAATAAAATATCCTCAGCAAGATATATTGAGTTTAATACTTGGCCTTTTATAAGTGGTTCTTTATCCAAGCATATTCTCTGGGCCAAGCTATTACAGGTATCAAACATCTGTAAAACAACTAAGGTTACTTGCTAATTTTATGGCTATTTGTTATAGTTGCGGCCAATTTAAGCCGTTATTAAAAATTTTTTATTTTTTTCAAAATTATAAGGACTTTTATGCTAGCTCAGTCATCTTCTTCCAGCTCGACACCTCTCCTCTCTCTACCAGGGAACATCAATCAATTAAAACAAAATTTTAAAGAATGGCAAACCAAGTCTTCTGACTATCGTCTTAAACATTCAGCATACTCACCCCTTTCCCAAATAATGAACGATATGAAGTTACGCAATTTTCTTTCCACAGATGAAAGCAATTTATTAAATCAAATTCTTGACGGCGAAATCAATTTAGAGCTTGCGTCTGATCAAGGAATTAGCCAAACACTATTACTGGCTTTAATCCTCTTTAAAGACGGGAAATCTCGCTTTAGCCCTGATCTTATCGCTCAGATAACCAAGGAAAGCTTAAATCAGGTTATTCCAAGTGGAACATATGCAGGGCACTCCCCACTTTTTTTGTTAACCGGCAATCTTGAAGGGCTGAGCCTACTCGACAAGAATCCTGAGCTTATCGCTCAGATAACAAAGAAAGGCTTAAATCAGGTTATTCAAAGTGGAGTATATGCAGGGCACTCCCCACTTTTTTGGTTAACCAGCACTTCTGAAGGGACGAGCCTACTCGACAAGTATCCCGAGCTTATCGCTCAGATAACTGAGGCTGGCTTAAATCAGGTTATTCGAAGTGGCGAACATGCATGGAAATCCCCGCTTTATTGGTTAACCGCCACTGCTGAAGGGCAAGCTATTCTCGGCAAGCATCCTGAGCTTATCGCTCAGATAACCAAGGAAAGCTTAAATCAGGTTATTCAAAGTGGAGAACAGGCAGGAGAATCTCCGCTTTTTTGGTTAACCGCCAATCCTGAAGGACTGAGCTTACTCGACAAACATCCTGAGCTTATCGCTCAGATAACCGAGGAAGGCTTAAATCAGGTTATTCAAAGTGGAGAACAGGCAGGAGAATCTCCGCTTTTTTGGTTAACCGCCAATCCTGAAGGACTGAGCTTACTCGACAAACATCCTGAGCTTATCGCTCAGATAACCGAGGAAGGCTTAAATCAGGTTATTCAAAGTGGAGAAGATGCAGGATACTCCCCGCTTTTTTGGTTAACCGGCAATCTTAAAGGGCTGAGCCTACTCGACAAGCGTCCTGAGCTGATCGCTCAGATAACCAAGGAAAGCTTAAATCAGGTTATTCAAAGTGGAGAAGTTTCAGGACAATCCCCGCTTTATTGGTTAACGGGAAGACTTGAAGGGCGAGCTATTCTCGGCAAGCATCCTGAGCTGATCGCTAAGATAACCAAGGAAAGCTTAAATCAGGTTATTCAAAGTGGAGCATATGCAGGACACTCCTCGCTTTTTTGGTTAACCGCCAATTTTGAAGGGCGAGTGATTCTCGGCAAGCATCCTGAGCTGATCGCTCAGATAACAAAGAAAGGCTTAAATCAGGTTATTCAAAGTGAAGCATATGCAGGACTATCCCCGCTTTTTTGGTTAACCGCCAATTTTGAAGGGCGAGTGATTCTCGGCAAGCATCCTAAGCTTATCGCTCAGATAACAAAGGAAAGCTTAAATCAGGTTATTCAAAGTGGAGAACAGACAGGATACTCCCCGATTTTTTGGTTAACCGTCACTGCTGAAGGACAAAATATTCTTGGCAAGCATCCTGAGCTTATCGCTCAGATAACAAAGGAAAGCTTAAATCAGGTTATTCAGAGTGAAGCATATGCAGAGCCATCTCCGCTTTATTGGTTAACCGTCACTGCTGAAGGACTAAATATTCTTGGCAAGCATCCTGAGCTTATCGCTCAGATAACTGAGGCTGGCTTAAATCAGGTTATTCAAAGTGGAGAACAGGCAGGATACTCCCCACTTTTTTGGTTAACCGCCACTGCTGAAGGACTAAATATTCTCGGCAAGCATCCTAAGCTTATCGCTCAGATAACCAAGGTCGGCTTAAACCAGCTTGTTCCCAGCGGGGAATTAAAAGGACAGTCTCCGCTTTTTTGGTTAACCGCCACTGCTGAAGGACTGAGCCTACTCGACAAGCATCCTGAGCTTATCGCTCAGATAACCAAGGAAGGCTTAAATCAGCTGGTTCCCAGCAGGGAATTAAAAGGACAATCTCCGCTTTATTGGTTAACCCGCAATCCTAAAGGGCTGATCCTACTCGGCAAGCATCCTGAGCTTATCGCTCAGATAACAAAGAAAAGCTTAAATCAGGTTGTGACAAATGGAGCATATATAGGATACTCCCCGATTTTTTTGTTAACCGCCACTCCTGAAGGACTAAATATTCTCGGCAAGCATCCTGAGCTTATCGCTAAAATAACCGAAGCTGGCTTAAATCAGGTTGTGACAAATGGAGCATATATAGGATACTCCCCGATTTTTTTGTTAACCGCCACTCCTAAAGGACTAAATATTCTCGACAAGCATCCTGAGCTTATCGCTAAAATAACAAAGAAAAGCTTAAATCAGGTTATTCAAAGTGGAAAACAGGCAGGATACTCCCCACTTTTTTGGTTAACCGCCAATCCTGAAGGACTAAATGTTCTCGGCAAGCATCCTGAGCTTATCGCTCAGATAACCAAGGAAAGCTTAAATCAGGTTGTGACAAATGGAGCATATATAGGATACTCCCCGATTTTTTTGTTAACCGCCACTGCTGAAGGGCGAGTGATTCTCGACAAGCATCCCAAACTTATCGCTCAGATAACCGAGGCTGGCTTAAATCATGCAGAGCCATCTCCGCTTTATTGGTTAACCGCCACTCCTGAAGGACTAAATATTCTCGACAAGCATCCTGAGCTTATCGCTAAAATAACAAAGGAAAGCTTAAATCAGGTTATTCAAAGTGGAAAACAGGCAGGATACTCCCCACTTTTTTGGTTAACCGTCACTCCTGAAGGACTAAATATTCTCGGCAAGCATCCTGAGCTTATCGCTAAAATAACCGATGCTGGCTTAAATCAGGTTGTGACAAATGGAGCACATATAGGATACTCCCCGATTTTTTTGTTAACCGCCACTCCTGAAGGACTAAATATTCTCGGCAAGCATCCTGAGCTTATCGCTAAAATAACAAAGAAAAGCTTAAATCAGGTTATTCAAAGTGAAGCATATGTAGACCCATCTCCACTTTATTTGTTAACCGCCACTCCTGAAGGACTAAATATTCTCGACAAGCATCCTGAGCTTATCGCTCAGATAACTGAGGCTGGCTTAAATCAGGTTATTCAAAGTGGAGCATATGCGGGATTCTCCCCGATTTTTTTGTTAACCGCCAATCCTGAGGGGCTAAATATTCTCGGCAAGCATCCTGAGCTTATCGCTAAAATAACCGAAGCTGGCTTAAACCAGATTGTGACAAATGGAGAAGATGCAGGAAAATCTCCACTTTATTGGTTAACCACCACTCCTGAAGGACTAAATATTCTCGACAAGCATCCTGAGCTTATCGCTCAGATAACCAGCGAAGCGGCAAAGCTACAAGTCTTCAAGGCTTTCCAACAGCACCCCAATGAGAAATGTTCTGGGTATGGGTTGGCTTACTGCCATGAGAAAGGCATCGGCTGTCCACTAGATAAGGCCCAAGCTTTATCGCTTTATCTTAAAGCAGCCGATGCGGGGATGTTAGCAGCCAAGTTGGCCTGTGCTCGGCTGTATGAAGAAAAAAGGCAATTTGATGAGGCCATGGCGGTTTATCAAGCATTTATCAAAGATAAGAAATTCAGCGATTTTTCTTCAGCACAACGCGCTCAGGTTTTATGGATGACCTTAAAATTGAAAATGGATGGCCATATGGAAGCAAGGGTTTACCAGTTATTTAAAGCTTCTGCGCCTACCGAGCCCAAAGGCTCATTAGGTTTAGGCCAATGTTATCTCTATGGGATTGGCCCTCCCGCCAATTTCAACCAAGCCAAAAGATGTTTTCAAACTGCAAGTGAATACGAAGCAACCAATGGCCAGGCCCACAAGTATTTAGAGGTTTTAAATCAGCACAACAACATTGCAAAGTACTATTGCGATGAGCTGGCTGACAAGCTTTCTGTGCTGGGCATTGAAGGGATCGGCTTGTCGAATGACGGCTTTTATCAGTTTCGGTTATCGGCTGATTTTATGGATCAGCGGGTGGCTAGGGGTAAAGAAAAAGCGGGCCAACTGAGGATGGATCAGGCGGCCTTATTAAAGCTCTCCGGTATTTTGCTGCCCAGTCAGGGTGGGCAAGCTTACCCCAGTCTTATTGCGGTGTTTAAAAAAGCCTACTCGACCCAGCAAAGAAAGCTTAAAATTGAAGCAGTGATGGCTTTGAAAAACAGCCGATTAGAAATTGCTGAGCGGTTTGCCAAAGCCTACGAGGAGCTCAGTAAACTTTTAAGAGATACTGCACCGCAAGTCTATCGAGCCTGGAATGAATCCAACCAAATTCATCACGATTTAAGCTCAGGTGCGGGAAATAACTCAGGGTTAAAAAAGAATGCCGAATTTTTTAATTCCTTTACCAGTCTTAAGAATAAGTTCCTTGACCATGAGCAAGCATTAGCGGGAAACCGAAACCAGTATTTAGATCATTATTTGGCCTTTCACGAGTGGTACATTAAACGTGATAAATTAAGCAAAGCGATTGCCGCTTATCAGGCGGATGTCTTTGAAAATGGCGATCTCTTGCTGGATGAAGCCTCGGGTCAAGCCTTATTAGCAGAGATGAATCAGGCAATCGAAAACGTGCAAAAAATAATAAGCGAACTGAAACCCAGTCTGTATGGTTTTCAGAATAAGCATAAAGATTTTAAAAAATTTGCCGGGCACTATCGGTACCAGCATCCTGTCGATACCAGCGGTAATTTAAGCGAGACCGTCAGCATACCCGATTATTTAGAATACATTCGAGCCGCTGAGTCTGAGTATGCCCGTTTTGAGGCGGCCAACAAAGCTCTTCCACCCATCTTGGAAGAAAAGCAAGAGGAGGTTGAAAGCGAAGAAAGCCCAGAGCCATTTGAGGCCATCTCTCTAGCCAGTCAAGCTGAGCCCCTGCTATATCCGGATGAAAAGTTAAAAGCCTTGGTTCAAGAGCAATCGGTGATCAGGACCAGCGCCAGCTCAGCGGTAAGCTCCAGTGGCCTCTATTATTTTTCTCATCAAAATTATGCCCAAAAAGCTTTTGAAGGCCGGCTAGACTTTTCTGAGCTGTCCCGCTGCTTAACAACCCTACAAGATGCAAAGGAGGATGAGACGAGGTCTTTAACCTATGCTTTATTGTATGAAGTCTGCGATGTGATGGAGAGGCTCAAAAATTTAAATGCCCCTGAATTTTGCCGCTCGCATGCCTCTCAATTGCGCAATGTCTTATACCATGGCAAAAAGCTCGCACAAATCAAACAGCCCCATTTTTACCTGAATCAATACCGAGAATTCAGCCAAAAACTGGTAACCTATTTTGCCAGAGTGCCGCTCTCTTTCACAAAAGTTTTTGATGCGGAAAAATTGATGACTGAAATTCCCAGTGATTTGTTTAATACTTTATTAAACTATTCCTCCGAAGAGCCCCTTAACTCGGAAGCAATCATTGAGCTGATTACGGGCCTGAATGAGCAAGCCAGTCTTATTCAAAACTCTCCATTAACCGAAGAATACCAAACAAAAGCCTGCAAATTTATAATCGGCCGAAGAGAGGCTTTATTATCCGACTTAGAGTATCAATTTCCTCATGCCTATCAATTGTACTTTGCGGGCAATGTCAGTGTGAAAACAGACAGGGAGTTGAGTAAAGAATTTAGGCAGGGGCTGGAATATTAAAATAATGACCCATTCAGAGCTTTAGATGCTTACCCCTTGCAAGAAGTGCTGACTATTGAAAAAGCATTTTAAAAGCAGATAGCTGGATAAAGCATGCCTGCTAGGGAAGAGCCTTTTAATTTGGCTCAGGGCAAATTAAGGGCCCTCGCATAAATATCCCATACACTTCGACATAGTATAAAGCTTTGCCCAAGTTACTTTTTTGAGCTTTGGATCATAAGATCTGTCAGCTCATTGTAATGAGCAAATTTACCGAAGAATAAGAAATTAAAGATGTTAATCGGTGACAATGAAACTGACACCAGAGATGTAAGAATTACTTTTTGCGTCTCTCAGATACTGGCTTACAGATTTTTGGCATTCATCATCTCGATAAATAAAATATCTCTAAGCAAGATATATTGAGATTAATACTTGGCCTTTTATGAGTGGATGTTTATCCAATCATATTGCTCTCAACCAAGCTATTACAGGTATCGAATCTCTGCAAAACAACTAAGGTTACTTGCTCATTTTATTACTATTTGTTATAGTTACGGCCAATTTAAGCCGTTATAAAAAATTTTTCTCAAAATTATAGGGACTTTTATGCTAGCTCAGTCATCTTCTTCAAGCTCGATACCTCCCCTCCCTCTGCCAGAGCACATCAATCAATTAAAACAAAATTTTAAAGACTGGAAAACTAAGTCTTCTGACTATCGCCTTAAACATTCAGAACACTCACCCCTATCCCAAATAATGAACGATAAGAAGTTACGCAATTTTCTTCCCACACATGAAAGCAATTTATTAAACCAAATTCTTGGCAACGAAATCAATTTAGAGCTTACTTCTGAGCAAGGAATTAGCCAACCGCTATTACTTGCTTTAATCTTCTTAGAAGAGGGGAGATCTCGCCTTAACCCTGAGCTTATCGCTAAAATAACAAAGGAAAGCTTAAATCAGGTTCAAAGTGGAGCATATGCAGGATACTCCCCGCTTTTTTGGTTAACCAGCACTTCTGAAGGGACGAGCCTACTCGACAAGCATCCTGAGCTGATCGCTAAGATAACCAAGGAAGGCTTGAATCAAGTTATTCAAAGTGACGAACATGCAGGGAAATCCCCGCTTTATTGGTTAACCAGCACTTCAGAAGGAACGAGCCTACTCGACAAGCATCCCGAGCTGATCGCTCAGATAACCGAGTCTGGCTTAAATCAAGTTATTCAAAGTGACGAACATGTAGGGAAATCCCCGATTTTTTGGTTAACCAGCACTTCTGAAGGGCGAGCTATTCTCGGCAAGCATCCTGAGCTTATCGCTAAGATAACAAAGAAAGGCTTAAATCAGGTTATTGACAGTGGAACATATGCAGGAGAATCTCCTCTTTTTTGGTTAACCGGCAATCTTGAAGGACTGAGTCTACTCGACAGACATCCTAAGCTTATTGCTCAGATAACCGGGGAAGGCTTAAGTCAGGTTATTCAAAGTGGAGAAGATGCAGGATACTCCCCGCTTTTTTTGTTAACCGCCAATCCTCAAGGGCAAGCTATTCTCGGCAATCATCCTGAGCTGATCGCTCAGATAACAAAGAAAGGCTTAAATCAGGTTATTGACAGTGGAGCATATGCAGGACATTCCCCGCTTTATTGGTTAACGGGGAAACTTGAAGGGCGAAATATTCTCGGCAAGCATCCTGAGCTGATCGCTCAGATAACCAAGGAAGGCTTAAATCAGGTTATTCAAAGTGGAGCATATGCAGGACATTCCCCGCTTTTGTGGTTAACCGCCAATCATGAAGGACTAAATATTCTCGGCAAGCATCCTAAGCTGATCGCTCAGATAACAAAGAAAGGCTTAAATCAGGTTGTGACAAGTGGAGAAAATGTAGGATACTCCCCGCTTTTTTGGTTAACCGCCAATCATGAAGGACTAAATATTCTCAACAAGCATCCTAAGCTGATTGCTCAGATAACAAAGGAAAGCTTAAATCAAGTTATTCAAAGTGAAGCATATGCAGAGCCATCTCCGCTTTATTGGTTAACCGCCACTCCTGAAGGACTAAATATTCTCGACAAGCATCCTAAGCTGATCGCCCAAATAACCGAGAAAGGCTTAAATCAGGTTATTCAAAGTGGAACATATGCAGGGCACTCCCCACTTTTTTGGTTAACCGCCACTCCTGAAGGACTAAATATTCTCGGCAATCATCCTGAGCTTATCGCCCAGATAACCAAAGAAGGCTTAAATCAGGTTATTCAAAGTGGAGCATATGCAGGAGAATCTCCGCTTTTTTGGTTAACCTCCTCTACTGAAGGGCGAGCTATTCTCGGCAAGAATCCCGAGCTGATCGCTCAGATAACCCAGGAAGGCTTAAATCAGGTTATTCAAAGTGAAGCATATGCAGGATGCTCCCCGCTTTTCTTGTTAACCGCCAATCATGAAGGACTAAATATTCTCGGCAATCATACTGAGCTTATCTCCAAGATAACAAAGAAAGGCTTAAATCAGGTTATTCAAAGTGGAGCATATGCAGGACAATCTCCGCTTTTTTGGTTAACCTCCTCTACTAAAGGGCTGAGCCTACTCGACAAGCGTCCTGAGCTGATCGCTCAGATAACCCAGGAAGGCTTAAATCAGGTTATTCAAAGTGAAGCATATGCAGGACAATCTCCGCTTTTTTGGGTAACCGCCACTCCTGAAGGGCAAGCTATTCTCGGCAATCATTCTGGGCTTATTGCTAAGATAACCGAGGCCGGCTTAAACCAGGTTGTTCCCAGCGGGGAATTAAAAGGACAATCTCCACTTTTTTGGCTAACTGCCACTGCTGAAGGGCAAGCTATTCTCGTTAAGCGTCCTGAACTGATTGCTCAGATAACCCAGGAAGGCTTAAGTCAGGTTATTCAAAGTGGAGCATATGCAGGACAATCTCCACTTTTTTGGATAACCCGCAATTCTAAAGGGCTGATCCTACTCGACAATCATCCTAAGCTTATCGCTCAGATAACCGAGACTGTCTTAAATCAGATTGTGATAAGTGGAGAAGATGCAGGATACTCCCCGCTTTATTGTTTAACTGCAACTGCTGAAGGGCAAGCTATTCTCGTCAAGCGTCCTGAGCTTATCGCTAAAATAACTGAAGCTGGCTTAAATCAGGTTATTCAAAGTGGAGCATATGCAAGACACTCCCCGCTTTTTTGGTTAACCGCCACTCCTGAAGGGCAAGCTATTCTCGGCAATCATCCTAAGCTGATCGCTCAGATAACCAAGGAAAGCTTAAATCAGGTTATTCAAAGTGGCGAACATGCAGGATACTCCCCACTTTTTTGGTTAATCGCCAATCCTAAAGGGCTGAGCCTACTCGACAAGCACCCTGAGTTTATCGCTCAGATAACCAAGGAAGGCTTAAATCAGGTTATTCAAAGTAGAAAACATACAGGACACTCCCCGCTTTTTTGGTTAACCGCCAATCCTAAAGGGCAAGCTATTCTCGGCAATTATCCTGAGCTGATCGCTCAGATAACCCAGGAAAGCTTCAATCAGGTTATTGACAGTGGAACATATGCAGGACACTCCCCGCTTTTTTGGTTAACCGCCACTCCTGAAGGGCAAGCTATTCTCGGCAATCATCCTGAGCTGATCGCTCAGATAACCAAGGAAAGCTTCAATCAGGTTATTCAAAGTGGCGAACATGAAGGATACTCCCCACTTTTTTGGTTAATCGCCAATCCTAAAGGGCAAGCTATTCTCGGCAATCATCCTGAGCTGATCGCTCAGATAACCAAGGAAAGCTTCAATCAAGTTATTAAAAGTGGCGAACATGCAGGATACTCCCCACTTTTTTGGTTAATCGCCAGTCCTGAAGGACGAGCTATTCTCGGCAATCATCCTGGGCTGATCGCCCAGATAACCCAGGAAGGCTTAAATCAGGTTATTGACAGTGGAAAACATGCAGGGCACTCCCCGCTTTTTTTGTTAACCAGCAATCCTGAAGGGCAAGCTATTCTCGGCAATCATCCTGAGCTGATCGCTCAGATAACCGAGACTGGCTTAAACCAGCTTGTTCCCAGCGGGGAATTAAAAGGACAATCTCCACTTTTTTGGTTAAGTGCCAGTCCTGAAGGGCAAGCTATTCTCGACAAGCATCCTGAGCTGATCGCTCAGATAACCAAGGAAGGCTTAAATCAGGTTGTGACAAGTGGAGAATATGCAGGATACTCCCCGCTTTATTGGTTAACCGGCAATCCTAAAGGGCAAGCTATTCTCGACAATCATCCTGAGCTGATCGCTCAGATAACCAAGGAAGGCTTAAATCAGATTGTGACAAGTGGAGAAGATGCAGGAAAATCTTCGCTTTATTGGTTAACCACCAATCCTAAAGGGCTAGCTATTCTCCACAATCATCCTGAGCTGATCGCTCAGATAACCCAGGAAGGCTTAAATCAGGTTGTGACAAGTGGAACATATGCAGGGCACTCCCCGTTTTTTTGGTTGACCGCCACTCCTGAAGGGCAAGCTATTCTCAGCAATCATCCTGAGCTGATCGCTCAGATAGCCGAGGAAGGCTTGAATCAGGTTATTCAAAGTGAAGCATATGCAGGACAATCTCCGCTTTTTTGGTTAACTGCCACTGCTAAAGCGCTGAGCCTACTCGACAATCATCCTGAGCTGATCGCTCAGATAACCCAGGAAGGCTTAAATCAGATTGTGACAAGTGGAGAATTTGCAGGGCAATCCCCACTTTTTTGGTTAACCACCAATCCTAAAGGGCAAGCTATTCTCGGCAATCATCCTGAGCTGATCGCTCAGATAACCGAGGAAAGCTTCAATCAGGTTATTCAAAGTGGAACATATGCAGGACACTCCCCGCTTTTTTGGTTAACCGCCACTGCTGAAGGGCGAGTGATTCTCGGCAATCATCCTGAGCTGATCGCTCAGATAACCAAGGAAGGCTTAAATCAAGCCATTCAAGGAGAATCTCCGCTTTATTGGTTAACCGCCACTGCTGAAGGGCGAGTGATTCTCGGCAATCATCCTGAGGTGATCGCTCAGATAACCGAGGAAGGCTTAAATCAGGTTATTCAAAGTGGAGCATCTGCAGAACAATCTCCGCTTTTTTGGTTAACCTCCACCCCTGAAGGGCAAGCTATTCTCGGCAATCATCCTGAGCTGATCGCTCAAATAACCGAGGCCAGCTTAAACCAGCTTATTCCTAGCGGGGAATTAAAAGGACAATCTCCGCTTTTTTGGTTAACCGCCACTGCTGAAGGGCTGAGCCTGATTGACAAGCATCCTGAGCTTATCGCTCAGATAACCCAGGAAAGCTTAAATCAGGTTATTCAAAGTGGAGAACATGCAGGATCCTCCCCGCTTTTTTGGTTAACCGGCAATCCTAAAGGACGAGTTATGCTCGACAAGCATCCTGAGCTTATCGCTCAGATAACAAAGGAAAGCTTCAATCAGGTTATTCAAAGTGGAGAACAGGCAGGATACTCCCCACTTTTTTGGTTAACCGCCAATTCTGAAGGGCGAGTGATTCTCGGCAATCATCCTGAGCTGATCGCTCAGATAACCAAGGCCGGCTTAAACCAGCTTGTTCCCAGCGGGGAATTAAAAGGACAATCTCCGCTTTTTTGGTTAACCGTCACTGAAGGACTAAATATTCTCGACAAGCATCCTGAGCTTATCGCTCAGATAACTGAGACTGGCTTAAATCAGGTTATTCAAAGTGGAGCATATGCGGGATTCTCCCCGATTTTTTTGTTAACCGCCAATCCTGAAGGGCTAAATATTCTCGACAAGCATCCTGAGCTTATCGCTCAGATAACCGAGGCTGGCTTAAACCAGATTGTGACAAATGGAGAAGATGCAGGAAAATCTCCACTTTATTGGTTAACCGCCAATCCTGAAGGGCGAGCCATTCTCGACAAGCATCTTGAGCTTATCGCTAAAATAACCAGCGAAGCGGCAAAGCAGCAAGTCTTCAAGGCTTTCCAACAGCACCCCAATGAGAACTGTTCTGGGTATGGGTTGGCTTACTGCCATGAGAAAGGCATCGGCTGTCCTATAAATAAGGCCCAAGCTTTATTGCTTTATCTTAAAGCAGCCGATGCGGGGATATTAGTAGCCAAATTAGCCTGTGCTCGGCTGTATGAAGAAAATGTGCAATTTCATAAGGCCATGGCGGTTTATCAAGCATTTATTCAAGATAAGAAATTCAGCGATTTTTCTTCAGCACAACGCGCTCAGGTTTTATGGATGACCTTAAAATTGAAAATGGATACCCATATGGAAGCAAGCATTTATCGACTTTTTAAAGCTGCTGCGCCTACCGAGCCCAAAGGCTCATTAGGTTTAGGCCAATGTTATCTCTATGGGATTGGCACTGCTGCCAATTTCAACCAAGCCAAAAGATGTTTTCAAACTGCAAGTGAATACGAAGCAACCAATGGCCAGGCCCACAAGTATTTAGAGGTTTTAAATCAGCACAACAACATTGCAAAGTACTATTGCGATGAGCTGGCTGACAAGCTTTCTGTGCTGGGCATTGAAGGGATCGGCTTGTCGAATGACGGCTTTTATCAGTTTCGGTTATCGGCTGATTTTATGGATCGGCGGGTGGCTAGGGGTGAAGAAAAAGCTGACCAATTGAGGATGGATAAGGCGGCCTTATTAAAGCTCTCGGGTATTTTGCTGTCCAGTCAGGGTTGGCAAGCTTACCCCAGTCTTATTACGGTGTTTCAAAAAGCCTACTCGACCCAGCAAAAAAGGCTCAAAATTGAAGCGGTGATTGCTTTGAAAAACCGCAGATTAGAAATTACTGAGGGGTTTACCAAAGCCGACGAGGAGCTCCGTAAACTTTTAAGAGATAATATGCCTCAAGTCTATCGAGCTTGGAATGAAGCCAATCAAATTAACCACGATTTAAGCTCAGGCGAGGGAAATAGCTCAGCATTAAAAAAGAATGCCGGGTTTTTTAACTTCTTTACCAGTCTTAAAAATAAGTTCCGTGACCATGAGCAGGCAGTGGAGGGAAACCGAAATCAGTATTTAGATCATTATTTAGCCTTTCACCAGCGGTACATTAAACGGAATAACTTAAATAAAGCAATTGCCGCTTATCAGGCGGATGACTTTGAAAATGGCGATCTCTTGCTGAATGAAGCCTCGGGTCAAGCCTTATTAGCAGAAATGAATCAGGCACTGGAAAACGTGCAAAAAATGATAAGCGATCTAAGACTTAGTCTGGATGGTTTTCAGAATAAGCATAAAGATTTTGAAAGATTTGCCGGGCACTATCGATACCAGCGCCCTGTCGATACCAGCGGTAATTTAAGCGAGACCGTCACTATATCGGCTTATTTAGAATACATTCGAGCAGCTGAGTCTGAGTATGCCCGTTTTGAGGCAACCCAAAAAGCTCTTCCACCCGCCTTGGAAGAAAAGCAAGAGGAGGTTGAAAGCCAAGAAAGCCCCGAGTCATTTGAGGCAGTCTCTCTAGATAGTCAAGCTGAGCCCTTGCTGCTTTCGGATAAAAAGTTAAGAGCCCTGGTTCAAGCGCCACCTGCAGTCATAACCTGCGCCAGCTCGGCCGCAAGCTCAAGTGGCCTCTATTATTTTTCTCATCAGAGTTATGCTCAAAAAGCTTTTGAAGGCCGGCTAGACTTTTCTGAGCTGTCCCGCTGCTTAACAACCCTCAAAGATGCTAAGGAGGATAAGGCGGGGATTTTAACCTATGCTTTATTGTATGAGCTATGCGATGTGATGGAGAGGCTCAAAAATTTAAATGCCCCTGAATTTTGCCGCTCGCATGCCTCTCAATTGCGCAATGTCTTATACCATGGCAAGAAGCTCGCACAAATAAAACAGCCCCATTTATACCTGAATCAATACCGAGAATTAAGCCAAAAACTGGTCGCCTATTTTGCCAGAGTGCCGCTCTCTTTCACAAAAGTTTTTGATGCGGAAAAATTGATGACCGAAATTCCCAGTGATTTGTTTAATACTTTATTAAACTATTCCTCCGAAGAGCCCCTTAACTCGGAAGCAATCATTGAGCTGATTACGGGCCTAAATGGGCAAGAAAGTCTTATTCAAAACTCTCCATTAACCGAAGAATACCAAACAAAAGCCTGCAAATTTATAATAGGCCGAAGAGGGGCTTTATTATCCGACTTAGAGCATCAATTTCCTCATGCCTATCAATTGTACTTTGCGGGAAATGTCAGTGTGAAAACAGACAGGGGATTGGGTAAAGAATTTAGGCAGGGGCTGGACTATTAAAATTGGCTGAGACCAGTTCAGCTGCAGCAAGCTCGACCTCAAGCAGTTATACCCCACAATTTGCTCAAAATAACACCTTTAGTGAGCGTCGTATTCAGCAACACATTTATGAAAGTTTTAATCAAAGCAACTCTGACGAGTTTGAGCAAGATTTGAAAAATTATGGACTTTCACAACAAGATTTGGAAAAGTTTTTCTTAAGTGACCGAGATGGAAGACTGTTTTTCAAGGCCCTAGCTACAGCCACTAGCCCAGAGCCGCTAACATTGCTTATAAAAGTAGTGCCCAAGGAAACGCTTATAACCTTATTTGAAAAAGATAATTGCAAAGATTTTCATATCTTCGTTGGCGCTGAATCTCGTATAGAGCAAGGTGGGTACTATACGGAACAGGTTGATATAGATCGCAGGAACCATATTCAGCTTGAAAAATTTAAGTTGTTATTACAGCTCGCTCCTAAAGTTGCAGAGGCTGCTTTTAATGCTTATACACCTCAAGAAGAAATGACTGAGGCTATTCGGCAAAACTTTGAGACTGCATTAAAAAAGTACAAAGAAAACCATCGACCTTCCCACCCCTCAGTTAAAAAGGATAAGTGATGTCTGCTAGCGGAGAGGAAATGGAAAAAAGGCATGTCGCAATTAGTCTTGAATATGCCGCTTACAGCCTTTCCCTTCTTTTTTTGTCCTGCGCGCCACTGATTTAATAAGCCAAATATTAATGATAGATCCCCATTCGATTTAAAGCCCAATAATTTATCTTTATCAGCAAAAACACCACCAGTTTTTTTTGAGTGTATTTGATGGCTCGGCCAAATTTTCATTTTTTGCAGCAGCGACTTGTGTTCTTATTTGTAAAAAATTCACGGGTTTGATCCGAGCACTCAGTAAGGAAAAATCTCTTGACAAAGGAGGTGGGTTTTTTACGACACTTTGGGCTAGGAGGGGGGCTAGGCTGGGTTTTATATCTTGAACCTTGTCTTGAACTTCAGCTTCAGCTATTTTTTCTTCAGAGTTATTTTCAGGGGTTATCGTGAAAGAAGCACTGTGGTGTTTTAAGTATTTAGATTGTTTAGATTGTACTGCAAGATGACTGGAGGACTGACTATTGAGGTTGTTGAGACTCTTGAGGAGGTTACTGTTAACATCTTTAAAATCGTCTTGTACTAAAGACCCAATAGCCGTACGAACAACAATAAGTGACATCTATGCATCCCCATCTCCAGTTCCCCATATCCATATACCAAAATCCTTAAAGTTATCCATTGCAGGCCCAATAAGTGAGTAACTGGCCTCAATGACAAAGATCCCTCATCGCGAAGCATCGATAGTTATCAAGCTCCCGACAAATCACCAAACTTTCTATAATAAGCTTTGCAACTTGGCTATTCTTAGTATCGGAACTAAAATTATAGAAAGTCATCAAACCCATAGCCAGGCAGGCCTAAATGAATTTATTTCTTAAGCTTAAAACACTGATCTACAGCGATCATCCCTTGGTACTATTGTCTCATGACATACTCAGTAGCCTATCTTTCGTCTGGAACTATATACTTTTCAGGGCTGACAATCAACCGATTGCCGTTTCGAATGTGATAATCAGCCTGATCTTATTTTCAATCGGCCTACGTTTTGCGCGATCATTTAGTATTTTAGTTCGAAACAAATTATCTCATAATATTAAGCTTGATAATCATGCTGCCAGCTCTTTAGAGCGTATCTCTTATTATTTATTTATTCTGATCATGGTGTTTTTTGTTTTAGAAGTCAGCAATGTACCGCTCACAACTCTAACCGTAATCGGCACAACCATAGCTTTGGGAATTGGTTTGGGCAGCCAAAACATTGCCAACAACTTTATCAGCGGCTTAATCATTATGGTGGAAAAACCTATCAAACTAGGGGATATTATCGAAGTCAAAAATATTATTGGCAAAGTTATTCGCATTGGAGGAAGATGTGTAAGCTTGCAAACGGAAAACAATATTAATATGCTGATCCCAAACAGCAATATTCTTCAAGATAATATTATTAATTGGACTTTAAATGATCCCACTTTAAAGTTAAGCCTTACTCTCTATATTGAAAATAATTGTTTAATTTCAGAAGTAGATGAATTGCTGACCAAAATAATAAGCAGTAACGATAATATTTTAAAACGGCCTGCCCCTAGAATATTGCTGCAGGAAATTTCTGAAGACTGTTTGGTTTTTGAAATGGAATTCTGGATCGATCTCGATAATGAAGTGGACAGAAAAGAAATTTTTAACAATATTAACAGAACCATAGAACCTCTTTTTAGAGAGCATCATATAAAAATTATCAATAAGCCTGATGGTAAAAGCCCAAAGAAAAAATAAGATTCAGCCAATGAAACGTAACAAAGGTTTTTCTGAAAACCTGATTATAAAACAAAAAAACTTTTTGAAAAACGGGCGTCGCAATTTATAGATAAAGCCTATACAAAATTTGATATTAACGAGAAAGTTATAGCTTTAATCACTGCCCCAAGAATATCTGGAAATATATAAAACCGGCTTATTTAATTCACAACAAATGGTTGAGCTTGCCGCCAATAGTTTTAAATATGCTTTCAGCCGCCAAACGAATTTAAGCTTAACAACAAAATCCTTAAATCATCTGGCTTTGAACTTTTGAATCTAAGGCTTCCGCTTTGATAACAGCTCGCGTAAAATAAATATAAGAATATTGAGGAATGATTATGTTAAGAAATATATTAGTGATCACAGCAGCCATCATTGGTTTAAGTAGTTGTAGCAGTTTTAGGGGCCTAAACAATGGCGGTGAACCACCGACACTGAGTTCTGAAGAAATGCAAAAACAATTAACAAATAGTGATTATATGCATCGAGATAGACCTTACCAGCTTGCACCGATTTATACCAAAGAATTTAGCGAAGAATCGCCGGGACCTGAGACAGAGCGCCCTTAGCGCTCTGTCCTGTTATTTATTTAGTACAAATAAATAATCCCCAGTCCTACTGCTGTTGTGGTGAGCTGTCCTAAGAGACGAAACTCTTCGGTAGCTTTCCACTTAGCACCCCCCATATGGAAATATCGGTAATTTAAATCTAAGTAGAGATTAGAAAATACTCTAGAGCGCACGCCTGCACCAAGGCTCCAAGCCACATCTAAATTGCGTTTTGTATTGGAACCTAAAATACCGCCATTGCCGTCTAACAAAGCTGCGTCAACAGTATTGATACTGCCACCCAAGCCTGCCATGAGATAAGGCTGAAACCAAACCAAATCAGTCATATCATAATAAGCATTCAACAATAAGCTGTAATGGGTCAAAGTGCTGTTTAAAGTATAAATGCTACCCATAGATGACAAAGGCGGTGTTGCATCCAAGACAAAATTTTTGTTGAATATCAAGCCTACATCAGTTCTAAAACTGGCCCAAGCATAACCCCAGGCTAATTCAAGAGCGCTGGCCTTGTCAGTAACTTTCGGTTGTGCAACTGCATTAGGAAGCCAACTATTTATAGAGCGATTGGTCAGTGCCAGGCTACGGTTACCCCATAAAATTTGCGTTCGCAAATAAGGCCTATCGACTTCTTTTTCTGGGAGTATATCAGCCAATACTTCTAATTCTTGGCTAGAAATAGATGAAGTTCCAGTGACAGCCGCACGAAAACGCGGAGTTTGCGAATTACCATAAGGAGTTGTACTTTGTTCTTCTTCATTATCCTGCACCACAAATTCGGCTGTTGCATTGCTTGTCAGTCCTAATAATGAAAGGCAGATCCATAACCATAAATAACCCTGCAGTTTTTTAGCTTTCATTCTTTACGTCCCCCATTAACTCTCTCACGCAATTCTTTACCTGCTTTAAAATGAGCAATAAAACGTCCTAGTGCCACCAGATATTCTCCTGTTTTTGGATTACGCGAACGCCTGGGCCCGCGATAACGCACCGAGAAACTGCCAAAACCTCGTATTTCCACTCTTTCACCATTTTTTAGAGAACTTCCTAACATCTGCAATACATGCTTCACCGCCGCTTCCATTTTATTATATGGTAGTTCGCTGTTCTTCTCACTTAATATCCGAATCAATTCTGAGCGCGTCATAACAACCCTAACTCCCAACCACTGACGCTTTTTGTCCAAAAGCGCGCAAATATTTCCTCTTAACTCTTGATCAGTATGACACTTTTTTTTAAAACCTTTGTTTTAATTCACAATGCTCGCGTAGGCATTAATTATGCATACGGTCAGCGTATAGTAAAAGGCGTCACTAGGAAGTGTAACAGCGCCATATCACACTGAATAGAGGCTGGAGAGATTGGTATATCCCTGACTAACATGGACGCAAGGGAGTAACACAATGCTCAAGGATTGGGATGCTGCAGCAGATACTGTTGAAGCGGATATTGTTTTAGAAAGTGTAGAAGAACTCGACATCGCAGTTGAGGATGATTCGGAAGATTCAGAAGATTCTGACGAACCGACTCGCATTGAAGAAGTAGCGGAAGCAGGACCCGTTTGGGTTGAGGAAGGAGAGCCAACTTATGCCGCAACTCCTCGAGAAAGTCGAAAAACTGATAGTGATCCAACTCAGCTCTATCTGGTTGAAATTGGTGCCTCGCCTTTATTGAGTGCTGAAGAAGAAGTGTATTATTCACGTCTGGCCCGCAAAGGTGATGAAAAAGCTCGCAACCATATGGTGAGATGCAACTTACGCTTAGTGGTCAAGATTGCACGACGCTACTTAAATCGAGGCTTAGCCTTATTAGATCTTGTAGAAGAAGGCAATTTAGGTCTTATCAGGGCAGTTGAGAAATTCGATCCAGAGCGTGGCTTTCGCTTCTCAACGTATGCGACCTGGTGGATCCGGCAGAATATTGAACGCGCCATTATGAATCAAACTCGAACCATACGCCTGCCCATACACATCATCAAAGAATTAAATGTGTATTTGCGCAAGGCACGAGAAATGGCTCAAGAGTTAGATCATGAGCCAAGCTTTGAAGAAATCGCCCATGCTCTGGATAAACCCCCTGCAGATGTCAATCGTTTGCTCAGGCTGAACGAAAGAACTTTATCGGTCGACACCCCAATGGGCGAAGATACCGAAAAGCCACTGTTGGAAGCCTTGGCAGATCAAACGATTCATGGCCCTGCTGAAATTCTTGAAGAAAAGAACATGCGCAATCAGCTTGACGACTGCTTAAGCTTATTGAATGAGAAACAGCGTTCTATTCTTTCTCGACGTTTTGGCTTGAAAGGCTTTGAGGAAGCTACTTTGGAAGAAGTCGGCGTTGAAGTTGGCCTCACGCGAGAACGCGTGCGTCAAATTCAAGTCGAAGCTTTGAAATTGCTGCGCACAATTATGGAATCGAGAGGTATTCAGCTGGAAACTGTCTTCCACTAGATAGACCCTTTCAGGACATTATAGCCCTGCGGCTTTTACTATGAATTTGGCCAAATACAAAAGGCTTAATACAAAGATCAGGCCGCAGAGCAGTCCAATGACAATATAAGCCCAGGGCGAATTGTGAGAGAAATCTCGACTATATGCTTTTGAAGTTTGCACTCCAAATAAAGCTCCTAAGACGCTGAACAACACCCAGATTAAGTGTGGACGTTGGGGCGGTTCTTCGATTTTCATAAAATTATTTTCTCTTAAAAGCACTTCTTAACTGTGATAGACTGCATATTAAGTGTCAAGATCAGAGTGGAGGGAGCCCCAATGTATACTGTACTCTTGCAAAATTTGGAAAATAAAATTGAAGCGACCTTAGAGGTGATTGAGTTATTGCGTTTGCAAGTTGAAGAACTTGAAGAAAAAAATATTGGCTTACAAGCAGAAAACACGGCACTTAAAAGCCGCCAAATTCAATGGGAACAAGATTTAAATTCTATGTTGCACCGCTTAGACAATGTTGGTTTCGATAGCCCCACTACCAGCAGTCATACCAAAACTGAGCAAAACACACGCCAGACTGAAACTGCTTAACTTTGCAATGATGAGTTCTGGGCTTGTGGCAATGCCAGTCCGCCGCAGGTAAGCCGTCAGACTGAGCCATGATGAATGCTCAACAACGCCTCAAAGCAAAATGGAAGGAGTATAGATCCGTCTTTGTTCTTAAGTCTTGGTCTCATAGCGCCAAAACTTAGGCAATAAACTCATGCAGATAGCCATTGATAGCACATACAACAAGCCACTCGATACTTCTAGAGCCTTGCATGCACCCCGAAAAATTCTGCTCTTAAGCCGAACTCTGCATGGCCTAACAAAGTTTTAGGGCTTACTGGGCAAGCAGCATTTCGAGCCTGTGCCCAAGCTGCTGTGCCCTATCTGCAAGTTCGCCCGTCCAATCGATGACTTTATAAAGAAAAACAACATCGACCGGGTGGAGGCCCTTTTCTAAAGAAAACACGAGCTGGCGCACCTCTACTTGTATTTCGTCAGTGCTGCGTTCTGCTTGATCAAGTTCATGAACCATTTCTTCGACAATTTTAACTTCACGGCCCCTAAAGCCAGCTTCGACCAGTTCATCTAATTCATGAATCGCTTTTTTGGCCAAAGCTGAAGTGGCAATGCAACTTTCTACAAAAGCCAAATAGCGGCTGGCAATATCTGTGGGGATTTTCATATGGCGGCCCAGCACCAAGCCCGCAATATGTTTGGCTTTGCGAGCAATTTTATCTTGCATGGTTAAAAGTTCTAAAAGATCAGTCCGCGCTATAGGCATAAATAAGCTTTTGGGCAGATGCAAACGAATTTGCTGTTTCAAGTTGTCTGTCTCAATTTCCCCTTGCACGATACTCTGATGAATATTCGCAGCTTTCTCCCAATCGTCTTGTATGGCAGCCTTAAAAAAAGGTTGCAACTGCAAAACACAGGCATGCATACCATCTACATGGCGTTGCATGGGTTTTATGGGGCTTGAAGCAAAAATGTTTAAAATATTTGGGCCTATCATCGATTTTTTCCCTTACAATCTTCTTACTGGCTGTCGGCCATCCAATTGGCCTTTAAAAGGTAACACTATATATGAGCACGTCTTATTCCATACGGCAATACACTTTTTTAGATAAACTGCTTATCTCATTATCTCATTTAAGCTTAGACAAAGAAAATAGGCCCCAAGCCCATCGTCCTTATCCGGCAGAAAATTTAGCTGAGGCTCCTTTAAATTTAGAAGAACAAAAAACATCGGCGGCCTTGATGCGGGTGAATCATAGCGGCGAAGTAGCGGCTCAGGGCCTTTATTATGGCCAAGCCTTAATGGAAAGCGAACCATCTGTCTGCGAGCATCTTTGGCAAGCTGCTCAAGAAGAAACTGACCATTTATATTGGTGCCGGCGTCGCTTAAAGGAACTCAACTCTCGATCCAGTTTGCTTGCACCCTTCTGGTCTTTAGGCTCATTTATAATTGGAGCATCTGTGGGCGCAAGAGGTCGAACACTGAGCTTAAGCTTTTTAGCAGAAACTGAAAAACAGGTCAGCGCTCATCTGGTTAGCCATTTAGACCGTTTACCAGCACAAGATCTGAAAAGCCGCGCCATTGTTCAAACCATGCTAGCCGATGAACAACAACATGCTTCTGATGCTATTCATCGAGGGGGCCTGGCCCTGTCTTTTTTTTGGCGGCGCTTTATGGCCGCAACCGCTCAGATAATGACCAGAGTGAGTCATGTTATTTAACTTAACTTTATGTTTAAAATTAAAACAGCACTCAAATAAAAAGCCCCGCGAAAGCGGGGCTTTTAAAGGCAAGTTCGACAAAACATCAATCCTGATGTTTTGGACGCACGTCAGTGCGCCCACAAGGGCGAGCATCAGGGATGATGCGAGTCAAAGGGACTCAAGCTTACATCATGTCGCCCATGCCACCCATGCCGCCCATGCCGCCCATGCCACCACCCATACCACCAGCACTTTCTTTTTCAGCTTTAGGCCGAATAGAAATAGTACATTCAGTGGTAATCATCAGGCCTGCAATAGACGCTGCATGTTGCAAGGCCGTACGCGTGACTTTGGTAGGATCCAGAACACCGAATTTGACCATATCCCCATATTCGTTGGTCGCTGCATTGTAACCAAAGTTTCCGGATTCAGAACGCACTCGTTCTAAAACGACGGAAGGTTCACAACCCGCATTGGCCACGATTTGACGCAATGGAGCTTCCAAAGCGCGAGCAATGATGTTGATACCATGATTTTGATCTTCGTTGTCGCCTTTTAGCTTTTTAACAACTTCAATACAACGAACCAAAGCCACACCACCGCCTGGTAATACGCCTTCTTCAACAGCTGCACGAGTTGCATGCAATGCATCTTCAACGCGAGCTTTCTTTTCTTTCATTGCCATTTCTGTCGCTGCACCAACTTTAATAACAGCCACACCACCTGACATTTTAGCAATACGTTCTTCAAGCTTTTCTTTATCGTAGCTTGAAGAGGTATCTTTAGCTTGCTCACGCAAATTGCTAATACGGGCTTGAATATCTGTCGCTTTACCAGCGCCATCAATAATCGTCGTGGTTTCTTTGGTGATCAGGACACGCTTAGCACTACCCAAGTCTTCAAGCTTGGTAGCTTCTAAGGTCATACCGATTTCTTCAGAAATCACTTTACCGTTGGTTAAAATTGCAATGTCTTGCAACATGGCTTTGCGACGATCGCCAAAGCCTGGAGCTTTAACTGCACAAACACGAACGATACCGCGAATGGTATTAACCACCAAAGTTGCCAATGCTTCGCCTTCAACATCTTCAGCGATGATAAAGAGTGCACGGCCAGATTTAGCAGCAGCTTCCAGTGTCGGAATTAAATCACGAATAGAGGCAATCTTCTTATCTACCAGCAGGATAAAAGGATTATCCAGTTCGCAGCTCATATTTTGTTGATTGTTGACGAAATAAGGAGAAATGTAACCGCGGTCGAATTGCATACCTTCAACAACATTTAATTCATCTTCCAAACCATTACCGTCTTCAACAGTGATCACACCTTCTTTACCGACTTTGGTCATGGCTTCTGCAATGATGTTACCAATGGTTTCATCGCCATTCGCAGAAATGGTACCCACTTGCGCTATAGACTTGTTGTCTTTGCAAGGCACAGACATAGCCTGCAAATGCGCAACCGTGGCGGTAACGGCTTTGTCGACACCGCGCTTTAAATCCATAGGATTCATGCCAGCGGTAACAGATTTATGGCCTTCAATGGCAATACTATTGCCTAAAGTGATTGCCGTTGTTGTACCGTCGCCTGCTATATCAGAAGTTTGTGAAGCCACTTCGATAAGCATTTTAGCGCCCATGTTTTCGATGGGATCTTCTAATTCAATTTCTTTAGCGACTGAAACGCCGTCTTTAGTAATACGGGGGGCACCAAAGGTTGACTGTAAAATAACATTACGACCACGTGGCCCTAAAGTTACCGCTACAGCCTTAGCCATAATGTTGACGCCTTTTAACAATCTTTGACGTGCGTCTACTTCAAATCGAATATCTTTTGCATCAGCCATGTTAATAAATCCTCATTAATATAGTTTAAAAATTTTTTCAAGCTGCCAGAAGTTGCCTTAGGCTGTCTTGACTTCATTAGCCTTCGATGACACCCATGATGTCTTCTTCACGCATAACCAACCAATCACGACCTGAAACTTTGATTTCAGTGCCGGCATATTTGCCAAATAACACTTCATCGCCGACTTTCACATCTAATTTGCGAACATTGCCATTTTCAGCAACTTTACCTGGACCTATGGCAACAACTTTGCCACGCTGGGGTTTTTCACCAGTTACGCTTTCAGGAATAACGATACCACCCGATGTGGTACGTTCTTCAATACGCTCAATAATGACGCGATCATGTAATGGACGAATATTTGCTGTGCTCATAGGGGCTCCTCCTCAGGTAAATATATACAGTCATTCAGCTAAGCGGACGATAGTGTCCAGGGTTTAGCACTCTTGCCTGATGAGTGCTAATATATGCCCATTCCCAACAGAGTCAAGCCCCCCTCTAAAGTTCTCAAGCTTTATAAACGCAAAAATTATATTATTGGTTTTATAACTTACTTCATAAATTCCTAAAAAATTTCTGGGCTGCTACACAAACAAGCCACCACCTTGACCCTTAGCGGAAAGCTTATGTATGCTCAAAGAAGTGACTCGAGGTGAGGAAGAATTATGACTCTACGATCTTTGGCAATACTAGTCAGCCTGGTATTTTGTAACGCCTGTGCCTCCAGTCCTAAAGGCCAACCCATGACCCCTGCCGAGCTTGAATCCAAAGTATCTTCCTTAGGCGTTGAACCCACCCCCTATATGTTGATGATCAGCACCAGCGACCAAACGCTGACCTTGCTACATCACAACCAAGCCCGTGAGGTATATACCATAGCCACCGGGCGCAAAGGGCTAGGACAGCACCTCAACACTTTTAAGACTCCCCTGGGCTTGCACCGCATCAATGAAAAAATTGGCCACCAAGTTCCCGATTATGGCATTTTTATCCGCAGGCAATATGTAGGCACTTGGGAGCCCCTGCCTCGGCATTTACACAGAAAAGATTTTGTGTCGACCCGAATTTTAAGGTTAGAAGGATTACAGCCTGGATTTAACAAAGGCAGAGATAGCTGGGGCAAAATCGTCGATTCAGAAATACGAGCTATTTATATCCATGGTACCACTATGGAATGGCAGCTAGGCTACCCTTCGACTAAAGGCTGTATTCATATGAAGGCAAAAGATATTCGTCGTTTGTTTGAAAAAGTGCCCGTGGGAACTCTGGTATGGATCACCCCTGATAGGCTGTTAAACGATTAAAAATGAGGGGGTTCCTTCCCCTCATCCCCGACTAAATATTGTTATGTTGTTGTTCTTATTTATTTTTTATTATTTTATTTATTATTATAATCATATCTGGATCAGATGGGCTTGATTTTAATCGTCACCGTATCCGCCCTTTTCTTTTATTTCGTCAATTTTTTCTTTGATACTGCCTTTAGTTTTATTCCAGCCTTCTTGTGTTTTTTCTTTGAGCTGAAAGGCTGTTTCTGCTGTTTTTTCTTTTATATCGTTATAAGTATGTTGTAATTTTTCTTTGCCGCTTGCCAATGCGTGACGTGCGTCTTCGCCTAAATCATGTAATTTGTCTTTAGCAGCATCAAAACCCAGATAAGTTTTATGCTTCACTTCTTCATAACCTTCTTGAATATTAGCTCGGCCTTTTTCTAAATTGGTAGCTACACGGTGCTTCGTACTAGCAAAGGTTTCTTGGGCATGATGGCGTGCTTTTTCAAAACCTTCTTGAGTATTTTCTTGAGCACGATGATAAGTTTTTTTAATGTCGGATTGAGCAGAACCATTCGTATCTGGAATTTTATTCATAATTTTCTCCTTTTTAGAGATATATTACGCTACCTAAGCACCCGCCACAGGTGAGAGCCTAAATGCGCCCTTTTATTCATCTTTAAAATATTATACCGAATTTTAATAGTTTTTTAAAGGATCATTTGATCAACATTTTTCTAATAAGGCAGCCTTAGCAAGCAACAGCAAAATTTTCGCTTAATAGCAAGTTACAACTCTATATAAATAAAAATATTTAATATTTCTACTATTTAATATTTCTACGTGCCGGCGATAATACGAGAAAATGCGAAAAAAAGTTAAGTTGAGAGACCATTATAATAATGGGTAAACTTATTTTAATTTTTAAACGTTGCTAGGCACGCTTAACTAATTATATTTGTTATTTATTTACTGCTTATTTTATCAATTCTACTCTCTCTCTCTTAACTTAATGCCTTGTCTTCGCCTTTTCTCGTCAAATCCCCTTGTTATTTATTATTTATTATTATTATTTATTTTATTTTAACTTTACCAAAATTTCTGTTCTTATGGTTTTCACTATACGCCAATAATTTGCAGAAGGTAAAGTACTAATGCGTTTTTTATTACAGAAGCTTTACAATAATTAGCCCATCGATAAGCTGATGGCGATGGCACAGACAGCCTCTCGTTGAGCGGGCTTAAAGATGCCTTATCGAGTAGAAATGCTGTTTATGGGCTGATCATGACACTGAAAAAGCCACTTTAATACAAAATAATTGCTGCAGGTAGATGCCTGAGGTATAATCATGACTCATAATTTAAGCCTATTAGATAACTTTCTAGCCCGCCTAGGAGCACAGCCATGAACCTTTTTTTTTATCAACAAATAAAACTACAGTGGGCAGCCGCTGCGGACCTGATCGAGCAGGCGACAGTGTTTTTATATGCGGTAGCAGAAAACGAAAAAAGTTTAATGGCCAAGCTCCCCAGAGAATACTGGGTCTTTATTCTGAAGCTTCGGATCTTGTATAAAAGTCATCCGACTACGGATGGTTTTCATAGAGCGATTTTACCCCTGTTACACAGCGGAAATATTTATAAATTATCGATTTTTTTCAATAGACTGCTGAATGATCATCGCCCCCTATTGACCAGCAACGATGCTAGCGCCGATGCAGCGGTTTGCCTGTTAAATCAATGTATCTCTTTTAAAAATTCACTGGCTGCCATACCCTATCACTATTCGCCAGAGATCGATGGCTTATTAGCCTGTATGGCTGCATTATCCCAACAAGACTTGAACTCAAATGAACTCAAGGATTTCGACCTTAGCAAGATCCAACAATTCAAAAAATATACGCAACAAAAACGAAAGGATTTGGCTGTATTTATAAATAATTTTGAATACCTACTGGCTGATTATGCCGCACAGAGTATCCATGAAGTGCTGCTCACTCTGCCTCTGATCATCGACTATAACCAACCTGTATCCAGACAATTGCCGGCTGACAGCGCTATCGGCCAAACCATCGCTCAGTTTCCAGATCAAAAGTATAATCTTTCGAAAATTTTAAAAAAATTCGAAACCCTTTATATACAGGCCCGCGATAGCGCCCAAGCCATCGATGGTTTACTGGCTGAAAGTGGGGGCCGGCGTTTGAATTATCTGAATCAAAGCTTAGAAAAAGTCCTTCACTTTAATCATGGCCTTTGCCTGGGCGGGGTTTATAGCTGGGCTCGGGAATTTCCATTGGGCGCCCAGCTTGGCCCCAAACCCGACCAAACAAAAGCACAACTGAAAACCTATTCAGACTTAAACAACAGCCGATTGACCGCAGAGCTGTTTAAACTACAGCAAAACCAGTTCAACTTAGAACAAAGGAATACCAACTCAACGCATTATGCAACTCGATTCTCAACCATAAAATTCTCCTCGCCAGAGCCTGAAGCTGCTGCGAAACTGTTGGTTCAGGGCATCACCCAGGCTCTTAGCACGGCCGGCTTCAATTATGTTCAACGCAGCCAAGAGCTGCCAACCATAGAAGTGACCCTCCTCTCCCAGGAGGGTAAATTGGGGCATGCTTTGGGGTTAAAGGTTTTTAAATTTAACAATCAATTTTTCTATCGTTTTTTTGACTACGAGTATGGAGAATTTGAATTCTCGTCTTTAAAATCTTTTAATATTTTTCTGGTTGGATTTTTAAAAATCACCCCTTATCTATCCAAAGGAAAAATGGATCATTGTGAGTTGCGATTTTTGCTGCCTCGTCACCCAAATCAAAAAACCATGCTCCATGAGTTCCAATTAAAAATTGCCAAGTCTCAACATCCATTGTTAAAATCTTTACATCGAGAAGCCAGCCTATCACCTCGCAATACCGAGCTTAGGGCCAAGCTCAGAGCAGCTCTTACAATAGCATTAAAAAACTTTGTACGCTTTCAAGCTGGACAATATATTCAAACTGAATTAGAAAAAGGCTTAGCCAGTTTTCAGAACATCCATGAAAAGACCATCGAAGATAAAATGTCCGCTTCTTTATTATATAGGCCTTTATTAGCCTATTATCTGGACCTAGCTCCCAACAAATGGCTAAGCGGTGTTAAAGACCATATAAAACTTATATCCGATATAGCCGAAGACGATGATGCAGACTGGCACTGGAGACTGATATTGATTAGTGCTGGGCTTCGCTACGCAAAAGATGCTTATCCCTACCCTCCAGCAAAAGATTTTGCTTTGAATTTATTAAAGACTGTACTGCAGGGTCTGTTGAATATTCGAACGTCTCAGCCAGGTCCTTTGCAGAGTAAAGTTCTAGACTACCAAGAACAGGCGTCTCAGATCATGGCTGAGCTAAGCTCTACAACTGAATTTCCGCATCAATTGACAAAAACATTGGCCGAAATGCTCGATCATGAATTTGACAAAAATTTCAATGAGCTCTTCTATTTCTGGCATTGGAGGAAAGATTGGGATTCATTTAAAACCCTCGAAGGTGAGAGCACCATTCCTGGTAGTCTGCTTTTAAACCTGATTGTTTTTTTAACTGAAACTGTTGCAGATTTAGCAGTTTCAGAACCAACAACTTTCCTGACACAGGGGGGCTCCAATAAGCTTTCAGTGCCTGCAGAGCCGTCTGGAACGATAAGGCTGCGGGCAAAACTTTAACTGAGGGGAATACCCCTTCCATTTTGCTTTTATCTGGAGCATCCATGCTCCAGCCCCTTTGGGCTGACGTGGAAAATTGCTCCAGGCAATTTTTTATGCGTCGTTGAGCACTTATCATGCTTTCTGAAGGCTAAGCTCAAGCCTGGTAGCAGGCCACCAGCTTAAAGCTATCAGCCCATGAGAGGCTTAGCCTCTCACCATAAGCCTAAAACCAAACTAAAAAGTCTATATATCAAGATTTCAAATATTCATCATCAATAGGCCAAAAAATAACCGAGTATAATTTTAGGCCTCTATAGTACAATAGGCGACGCTGTATAACTGGACTATCCCGATATAACTGGACTATCCCGATACGAAAAGGCGAACAACTAGCTATATGAATATCCCAAAATGATCACCTTGGTCGCAAAACTGCCTTTTTCCAAGCTGCGTTTTCAAAAGCTTTTACTCGCATGGTACCAACAGCATGGACGTAAAACTTTGCCTTGGCAGCAACCTAGCAGCCCTTATCGGGTATGGATTTCTGAAATCATGCTGCAGCAAACTCAGGTCCAGACAGTGATCCCTTATTTCAAACGTTTTATCAAGCGATTCCCGACAGTTAAGGCTTTGAGTCTGGGCCCTGAAGAAGAGGTGCTGGCTTTATGGTCAGGCTTAGGTTATTACGCGCGAGCACGAAACCTTTATAAGAGTGCTCAATTAATGGCTCGGTCTAGCTCTAAAACTTTGCCCGACAATTTTGCAGAACTATTGAAGCTACCGGGTATTGGTCGTTCTACAGCAGGTGCAATTCTCGCTTTAGCCCATGAACAGCCTTACGCTATTTTAGACGGCAATGTGAAACGAGTCTTGAGTCGCGTTATTGCCAAGGCAAACGACAGCCCAGCTGAAATACTGCGACAGCTATGGAGCTTAGCAGAGCGCCTTACACCTCATAAAAACGTCAGAGCTTATACTCAAGCCATCATGGATTTGGGGAGTTTAATTTGCACGCCTTCAAAGCCCAAGTGCGCTGACTGCCCTTTACAAAGCATTTGTCAGGCCTATCGACTGAATATCACCAGCGATTTTCCGCAGAAGCCCAAGCGCCTAGTAAAAACATACCAAGCATTTCAATGGCTCATCATTCAGCATCCTAGCCTTGGGATTTTGCTAGAAAAGAGACCTGCTACCGGAATTTGGGGGGGACTTTGGAGCTTACCTGAATGCCATGCTAGCCTACCGCCAGCAGCATGGGGCAAAACTCATTTGGGAATCGTTCTAAAACTGATCCATAGATTGCCAAATTTTCGGCATAATTTAACGCACCGAACCTTAGATATTGAACCTATAGTTTGCCAGCTTAAGATCCTACCTAAAAATATTTTGTTGCATGCCTCTTATCGATGGTATCAACCTCGAGACACTTTAAAGTTAGGGCTTGCGGCGCCTTTACGAGAGCTTTTGCAAACGGTATTTAACTTTTCATTGAAGGATATTGCATGAGTCGAGAAATTTTTTGTCAAAAGTTAACCAAATATGCCGAAGGTTTGGAAAGACCGCCATATCCGGATCTGCTGGGTCAGCGCATCTATAACCATATTTCTAAAGAGGCTTGGCAGCTTTGGCTGGTTCACCAGACCAAGATCATTAATGAAAACCGTTTAGCACTGGCTGATCCCAAAGCACGTGAGCGACTCAAGGCGGAATTGGAGATCTTCCTATTTAATGATAAGGCTCTTTAGGGACCCGTAGTTTGGTTTATAACCTTATGACGGCTATCTATAGTTCTATAGTTTGCAACAGCCT
>Ga0302225_10000275_pt1 | contig 40499 bp, 29 predicted proteins | sample II_Palsa_E3_2_FD_193515 | JGI IMG/M metagenome (GOLD analysis project Ga0302225, IMG submission 193515) | Peat permafrost microbial communities from Stordalen Mire near Abisko, Sweden - II_Palsa_E3_2 | ecosystem: Environmental > Terrestrial > Soil > Palsa > Peat permafrost | place: Sweden...
CCCGCCTCCCCCTCTCGCGCGCTCTCTCTCCACCCCCTCTTTAACCCCCCCTCCCCCCAAGCAACAGCGAAGCTAGAGCCTTCATTGAGCGGTGTGGGTCTAGCTCGGGCTATCCCCACTGACCAATCGGTCTAGCAAGAGCACAGCAGAGCAAGAGCAAGAGCATTTGTTTGGCAACTTACACCCCGCCGACGCCGGGTGAACTCGTCGGCATACAATAGGGTGATCGAATGTAAAAATTTACATTCGGACAAATGGAACTGAAAGACAGGCATGTTCCACGCGGCAAACGGTTCATAGGCCCGCAAGAGTTCATGGTCCATGCGTGCACCAGATCGAACATACCGGACGACCGATCGACGACGACCTACCTGTCGACCAGCGTGCTCAGCTGTAGGTCCACGTCGACCGGTTGAACCCACCACCCAAATCTGCCATTTGCAGGGCCGAAAACTCATTGAACGCGGAATCTGCCTACAATTGGCCTACCATGTAGCGGGGGCGGTCGTAGTTCATGGTTTTGGGATGCGAGTCGCATCCGCGCTTAAGTGACCACAAGCTTTCTGGACCCGACCGCCTCCACATCTATGTCTATACCCAATCGACCCGCGCCCGTTTCGTTCAAGTTGGCTGATGTCACAACCACTGAACAACTCGCGGTGGTGCTTGGCGTTCCACTGAAAACGTTCCGCCGTGTTGTTAGATGTGCTCAACCTCTCGAACTCTATTTCAGGCACGAGATCGAGAAAAAGAACCCCCGCAGGAAAGGCGATGTCCGCGTGGTCTGGGAGACACGCGATGAGCAGGTAGCTCGTGCTCACAAAGCGATTGCGAGAAGGCTCGATATTTTCGCTAGGCAACAGAGCATCGGATACCCCCACAAAGCCATTCACGGTTTTGTGCGCGGTGGATCAACGAGAAGCAATGCGGAGCCGCACTGTGGTGCTAGGCTATTGTTGCGCGCAGACATTGAAGAATTCTTTCCAAGAATCACAGAACAGCGTGTTGTAAAGGCGCTGCGCTCCGTAGGGATGAAGACGCGACCCGCAAAGGCATTGGCGCGCTTTGCGACCATTGACGGACATCTTCCACTTGGACTTCCGGAAAGCCCTGTTCTGTCGAATCTGATCTGTTTGCAGTTGGACCAAGATATTCAAAGCACAGCAGATAAGCGGAAGCTTCGCTACACCAGATATGCCGACGACATAACTCTCTCCGGATATGCTGATCTTCCGTCGCGTGAAGAAATGCGCGCGATTCTAGCTCGTCATGATTTTTCGCTAGCCGACAGAAAATTCAGAGTTTCAAAGCGAGGTCAGTCCCACTACGTGACTGGGCTTAGCGTATCCGAGCGTGACGTGCCGCATGCACCAAAGCAGATAAAGCGAAGGCTCAGGCAAGAGATCTATTTCTGCGAAAAATTCGGTCTTGCAAGTCATGCGGCATGGATCGATGAATTGGAACGCAAGACGTTCAATCGCCTTGACGGCACTGTTCAATACGTGGCATTCATTGAAAGAAGAATTGCCGCAACCTTACGCAACAGGTGGGAGGCTCTAGCTAGATCTGAAGGGCGCGAAACCACCTTCGCATCTCTCGCAAATAGACCTCCAAGAAATGTCTACGCGGTCGTCGATGAGATTCAGTTCGAGCAAAACGGCCTAGGGTATTTGGCCATCTGCGTTGCGCGCACCAATCGACCGAAAAATGTTGATCTCTTGCTAAACAAACTTAGGTCCGACTATCAAACGCAACCTGGCGCCAAGGGCGACCTTGAAAAACTAAGAAAAGTCGGCATTCATTACAATGAAGCGCATCCTGACTTACGTACAAGATCACTTGACTTGCTTACCGAGCTCCCTTGGAGCGCCTCTATATATTTTGCTCAGTTACCAAATCACAGGCGTTATAAAGATACGTACCTTCGCCTTCTAGGCGGCGCCCTTCAGCAAGAGTTTATGACTGCTGATGGATGCACGCTTGCGATTGATGTTGAGCGAAATGATAAGGTTAAGGCACCTTCGTTGCGCAACCTCGTTGATACGACGTTCAATGATGCTGAGCGAAGAGGTGACCGGCGACCCATAGCAAAGCCATCGGTCTCAGTGGTTAGAAAGGAAGATACCGCTTGCGTTACTGTGCCAGATTTTGCTCTCGCCACCTTCCGAAATTTCGTGCAGCCCAAGCAGCCCGAACATCATCTCGAATTCGAGCGAATCCGTGACAATATTCGATACATTTACGACGCAGATCGTGACTACTTCTACACGCGAAAACGTCCTCTTATAGAAATCGGACTTAGATAGCGGACGTTGATCATCGGCTCTGGACGACAGGCTCTCGGAACTGCCGATCATGTTGCGTGCCATAAGGTAGCTCAGCGCTTCCTCCACGGCCGGAACGTAGAGCGCATCTGATTCGGCCAACGGCAATTTCGCACCGTCACTCTTCGGGATCTATCGTATCGTCAGGGTAGTAGCGAAGGATCGTGTATAGCTTGGGCACGTCTCGCACCGTTTGCACCTCAACGTCGACCACGTATGCAAGCGCCTGCCACGGACGGTCGAAGCGTTCGTCGCCAGCTAACATCTGTCGCTTCACTTCGTCGTTGTCGAAGATCACTTTGACTGGTTTCAGGGTGATGGTCTCGATGATTGCCTTATCACCGGCCGTAGCGTGATCAACGAATCTGGACTGGTACCAATACATGAGCATGCGTCGATGCACGTTGTCGGATGGTTCGTCCAGTCGATCAGCCTCCTTCTGAATGGTGGCAAGAGCTTGCTTCGCATCTTGCGAGCTGTAGCTGAAGTGATTTACTGTGACAGTTGAGTTGTCACCCACCGATAGGTTGAGCTGGCTACCACCATCTGTCGCGACGGGCTGCACGAAGTTGGCCCAGCCTCGAAGATCCGATTTTGTATAGTTCTGAGGCGGCTTATCGATTTTTCCCGCCAGCCAGGAGAGTGTCTGCGTTACTGCCGTGAACCACGTGTCTAATGGTGTCACGCTCCATAGCAACGGGACAAACGGCGCTACCTGAGTCACGAGCTCTACGACAATCGAGCCAGATCGAACTTCCTTGATCAGAAGTTCGGTGCTTATTTTTTGATCTTCATTGGTCGTTTCATCAACGAACTTTGCGTACTGCTGGTTAAAGGCAAGCAGTGAGAGCGTAAGCTCTGTCAAAGACACCGGTCGTGTGTTGTTGATGCGGATTTCAAGCCACCGCTCCATGTCTACATCACTCATCCCTTCCCCCACTCGTGAGCCCGACGGGATCGACTATGGGCGAAAAACGGAAAATTCTCCAGTTGCGAGCTTGCGACCTATTTGTCGCAAAGGTTGCGACTTGGGATGCTATCCATCTTTGGGTATCACAGCCCTTCCCCACGACTTCGAAGTAGCGACTTTAGTCGCCCAGCAGTGATTCCTCACCAGTCATTTTGGACTGCTGCCGCTCTCGTAGACACCACACTAAGTAGACACCACACTAAAGTGCCGGCATCCACTGAATCGAGGCGGCTTCAACTCGCCGCGAATGTCTGTTCCCGGAAGCGGACGTTGGGAAAGCTTGGCCGACTGTCCGCGTTTGACTGTGGTTTCTGCCGCTCGCTGCGAGGGTGCTAGGGCGGCGGCTTTTGATTCAGAGCGACAGGTCGTTTGTGTTGATTACGCCAATGGAACTGGTCGCTCAACGTTGAGCTTGGGCCACTGACGTATCGGCGGGGAATGGTACATGCCTCACCTGAAGGTCTGGAATTGATGCTGTTGGTCTTCACGCCTCCGGCGCGGCCACGACACCTGTAGACTCAATCGGCGTAGTCGAGGTGCCTTCCTGGCCGCGCTCCGAAAGCCTCTTGGTCAGGCTCATCAAATTGCTACTCAATTAACGCAGGCACGTTGAAGACGAAACACCTGCATCAGGAAGAAACCACAGCCTGCATCGGCCAACAATTCAGGGAGGGGGCTCCAATGACGAATGATCCTGCCGGCTCGACTTGGAAAAAATGGGACTTGCACGTCCACACTCCATCGTCGGTCGTCCACAACTACCCTGGCGCCAGTCAAGACGATGCGTGGGAAGCCTTCCTTCAAGATCTCGAGGCCCTGCCGCCCGAGTTCAAGGCCATCGGCATCAACGACTACATCTTCATCGATGGTTACGAGCGTGCGCGCAAAGCCAAGTCCGAGCACGGCCGGCTCAAGAACATCGACCTGCTGCTGCCCGTCATCGAGCTGCGCTTGGACAAGTTCGCCGGGGTGGTCAAGAAGGAGAAGGACGGGACCTACTCGCAGTCCGGCTGGAACCGCATCAACCTGCACGTCATCTTCGACGCGATGGACTCCGAGGTCATCCAGCAACAGTTCCTCAACTCGTTGACTCCGAGCTACCAACTGATTCCCGACTCCAGCGACTGGAAGGGCAGGTGGAAAGGCGTCATCACCCGCGACAGCTTGTCCGAACTCGGCAAGATGATCGTGGAGTCGGCGCCGGCCGACAAGCAAGGAGACTATGCGCCGCACTTGCAGGAGGGCTTCAACAACCTGTGCGTGAGCCTGGAAAAGGTGCTCGAGGCGCTCGACAAGCACTACTTCGCCGGCAAATACCTGATCGCTGTGGGCAAGACGGAATGGGACAACCTCAAGTGGGATGACCAGTCCATCGCCGAGAAGCGCAACATCATCAACCAGGCCGACTTGGTCTTCACAGCCTCCGCCAATCCGGCCGCATACGACGCGGCTCGTAAGAAGCTCTCGGAGTCAAACGTCAAGGCCACGCTCCTGGACTGCTCGGATGCCCACGCGCCGAGCAGTTCGGAGAACAAGGACCGCGTCGGAAACTGCTTCACCTGGATCAAGGCCGACGCCACCTTCGACGGCCTCGTCCAAGCCATCACCGAGTTCGAGGACCGCGTGTTCATCGGCGACGCGCCGTCCAAGCGCTTGCTGGTCGAGGCCAACCGCACCAAATACGCGTCCAAAATTCGCATCGGCCGCAAGGCGAGCTCCACGCTGGCCGACACTTGGTTCAACGTGGACATGCCGCTGAGCCATGACTTGGTCGCCATCATCGGCAACAAGGGCAGCGGCAAGAGCGCGATGGCCGACATCGCCGCCCTGGCCGGCGACACCAAGAACTTCAAGAGCTTCTCGTTCCTCAAAGACACGCGGTTTCGCAATCCGAGGAACAAGCTCGCGCAGCACTTCCTCGGCGCGCTGGGATGGCACGATGGCACCGAGTCCGAGCGCCAGCTCGACCAAGACCCGTCCGAGACAAGCGTGGAGCGGGTGAAGTATCTGCCGCAGAGCTACCTCGAGACGCTGTGCAACGAACTCGGCGACGGCGGCTCGGCGACCTTCGACACCGAGCTGCGCAAGATCATCTACACGCACGTCCCGGAAGAAGGCCGCCTAGGCTACACCTCGATGGACGAGCTGCTCGACTTTAAAGTCGCCGAGATCGACAGCGCGCGCGAGCAAGTCATCAAGGAAATCTCGAAGGCCAACGCCGAGATTTTGCAGACCGAGCGCCGGCTCACGCCGGAGTTCAAGCAGTCGCTGCAAGAGCAGCTCGACGCCAAGATCGCAGAGTTCAACTCCCTCGTGGCCTCGAAGCCCGCTCAGGTGGAAGATCCCACGGCGTCGGAAGCCGCGCAGGAAGAATCGACAGCGGCCACCGAGAAAATTCAGGCGCTCGAGGACGAACTCAAAAACCTTCGCGAAGAGGAGAAGCTGCTTCGCGACAAGAAGGCAGCCGACGCGAAGTGCCAGGCCGTCTTGAGCCGTATCGCCCAGGCCATCGCCAACCACAAGAAGGCCCACGATCAATTCGTGGCTGAGCTGGCGCGCATGCTGGCCGAGGCTGGCGCGGAGTTGAAAGCCTCCGAGCTGGTCGAGTTGAAGATAGACACCACGAAGATCGACGCGCTGGCCAAGGCCGCCAAAGAGTCGATTGCCGGAGTGGATGCGGCGCTCGCCAATCAAGAGCCCACGGGCCTCTCCAAACGGCGCGAGGTGGCCGAGGTGGCAATGGCTGAAATCAAGAGCAAGCTCGGCGAGAAGCAGCGCTTGTTCATCATCTTCAGGGACCAGATCGCCAAATGGGAGCGGGCCAAGGAGGAGCTTGTCGGCAACAAGCACAAGCCCCAGTCGATTGAATGGTTCAAGGCCGAGATCGAATCCTTGGCCGTCCTGCCCGACAAGCTAGCGGCGCTGCGCGCAAACCGGGTGGAGTCGGCCAGGGCCGTCCACGAGCAAATCGGCAAGACCGTCGAGGAATACCGCCGCCTGTATGAGCCGGTGCAGCAGTTCGTCAAGTCCGCCGCCCAGATGGAGATGCACCTGCCTCTGGACTTCGACGTGCGCATCGAAGAGTCGAACTTCCAGGAGCAGTTCTTCCCTCGCATCAATCGGCAGTCGCGGGGCAGCTTCTCAGGCGTGGACGAGAGCAATCAGCTCATGCGCGGGCTGCTCATGGAGGTCAACTTCGGAGACGTGGATTCGACGCTGAAATTCCTCGAGACCATCGACGACATGCTGCACTTCGACCGGCGCGAGTCCGGCGCTGGCCGCGAGACCCGGATTGTCGATCAGCTCCGCAAGGGCGGCGAGGCCCAAGACATCCTCGAGTACCTCTACGGCATGAGCTATTTGGCGCCGAGGTATTCGCTGACGTTCGACCAGCAAGAGATCAGCCAGCTCTCGCCCGGCGAGCGTGGCCTGCTTTTGCTCGTCTTCTACCTACTCGTGGACAAGGACGACATCCCGATCATCATCGACCAGCCCGAGGAGAACCTAGACAACCAGACCATCTTCAAGGTGCTTGTTAAGTGCATCAAGGCGGCCAAGCAACGGCGCCAAGTCATTATGGTGACGCACAACCCGAACTTGGCGGTGGTCTGCGACGCCGAGCAAATCATTTGCGCGACCTGTGACAAGGCGACCAATACGTTCAATTACGTCTCTGGCGGCATCGAGTCGCCAGTGATCAAGAGGACAGTCGTTGAAATTCTTGAGGGCACCGAACCTGCCTTTAAGAATCGGAAGCGCAAGTACGGTCTTTGATGGAGATGCACTGGTGCACAAGGCTTTGAAGTCACAGTCATTGGGTACGCTGGCCGGACCGCAGAACCGCTTGTCCCGCTCACTGACCCACAAGCGGAGCGCGCAGGTCCACCAGGACCGAACGCATCAGGGACTCGTCGACGTCGTCCTCGCTTCTGTTCACGATGTCGACCCTGGATAGCCTGGATGTCGTCATCGCTGGTGTGTGCTTCTCGCACTTTTCCGAGACATCCAGACCTTCCCTTGGGGCCGCGTGTTTCGCCCGAGGCGCTCAGTGGAAGTCCCGCGACCGCACATCGAGACCTCCGAGCAGCTCGCTCATGTCGAGCAACCGACTGGCAATCAGATGGCACACGCCATCGAGCGCTTCCCAACGTCCATCGATTCCCAGAAGTTCTGATTCCAGCAGCACCCGCCGATGCGTTTCGGCGACGTCGCGCCAGACGATGACGTTGACCATGCCGTACTCATCTTCCATCGTCAGGAACGTCACGCCACTGGCCGTCTGCGGTCGCTGACGCATCGTGACCATACCCGCGACACGCACATAGCTGTTGTGGGGTCGTTGCCGAAGCGTTCGTGAATCCGTGCATCGGGTAGCGCGCAGCTGATCCCTGATTTGTGCCATAGGGTGTACCCCCAGCGTCAGACCGGTTCGCGCGTAGTCTGCCAACGTATCCTCCGCCTGCGTCGGCTTCGACAACGTCACCTCAATCTCTGCCGGGCTGACATTGCCAAAAAGCGGCAGCTGCTTTTCAACACCAGCGATCTCCCAGTGCGCGTGATGCCGATGCAGCGACAAGCCTCGCAAGGCGCTGGCCTGCGCCAGCAAGTCCCGATGACGTTTGTCCACGGCCGCCCGCGCGCAGAGATCCGCGATGTCTGCGAACGGACGTTGCTCTCGGGCCGCCATAATCCGCCGTACGGCTTCTTCACTGAACCCGCGCACCTGACGCAATCCAAGCTGGATCGCAGGAGGTTCTTCTTCACGAGTGACGAGCGTGTTGTCCCAATCGCTGCACTGCACGTCGATCGGGAAGACATCGATGTCGTGGCGTCGGGCATCCTGCACGATCTGGCTTGGTGCATAGAAACCCATTGGCTGGCTGTTCAACAACGCACACGCGAATGCCGCCGGCTCGTGGCACTTCAACCAGCACGACGCATAGACGATGCCAGCGAAACTGGCCGCGTGGCTTTCGGGAAAGCCGTAACTACCGAAGCCCTTGATCTGCTCGAACAGCTTCTCGGCAAAGGCGGTGGTGTAGCCGCGGTCGGTCATGCCGGTCAGGATGCGTTCGCGGTGCTTCTCCAAGCCGCCCCGTCGCTTCCACGCAGCCATGTCACGCCGTAGCCCGTCCGCTTCGCCTGCCGTATAACCGGCCGCGATCATGGCCAGCTTCATGACCTGTTCCTGGAACAACGGCACGCCCAGCGTGCGCTCGAACACCTCCTTCAACTCTTCCGACGGGTAGTCGACGGGCTCCTCACCCCTACGCCGCCGCAGGTACGGATGCACCATGTCACCCTGAATGGGACCGGGTCGGACGATCGCGACCTGCACTACCAGGTCGAAGAAGTTCTCTGGTCGGTGCCGCGGCAACATGGCCATCTGTGCGCGTGACTCGATCTGGAACACGCCCACCGTGTCTGCACGCTGGATCATGGCGTAGGTGGCGGGATCCTCCGAGGGCAACGTGGCCATCGAGTAATCCATTCCGCGCTGGTCGCGCAGCATGTTCAAGCATTTCTGCACACACGTGAGCATGCCCAGCGCCAGACAATCGACCTTCAACAGATTCATCGTGTCCAGATCATCTTTGTCCCATTCGATGATGGTGCGATCGGGCATCGCAGCGTTTTCCACCGGCACCAGCTCACTCAGTGGCGCATCGGAGATCACGAACCCGCCGACATGCTGCGACAGGTGCCGTGGCATGTTAAGAATCTCCGCCGTCAGCTTCACGATGCGGCGGATGACCGCGCTCTCGGGATCAAATCCTCGTTCGCGCAACCGCTCGGCGAGTGATTCATCGCCGTCCCACCACGCAAACACTTGGCTCAGTTGGTCGACCTGATCCAGCGGCAGTCCCATGGCCTTAGCCACATCCCTCACGGCGCTCTTACCGCGGTAACAGATGACCGTGGCCGCCAGAGCGGCACGCTCCCGCCCATACTTCCGATAGATGTACTGAATAACCTCTTCGCGGCGCTCGTGCTCGAAGTCGATGTCGACGTCCGGCGGCTCATTACGCTCCTTCGAGATGAATCGCTCGACCAGCAGGCTCATCTTCATCGGGTCCACCTCGGTCACGCCGAGCGCGAAGCATACCGAGGAGTTCGCCGCCGATCCCCGGCCCTGACACAGGATTCCCTGGCTGCGCGCGAAGCGCACGATGTCGTGCACGGTGAGGAAATAGGACTCGTAACGCAGCGCTTCGATCAATCCAAGTTCATGCTCGATTTGCTTGTGCACCTTCTCCGGTATGCCCTCGGGCCAGCGCCAGCGTGCGCCCTCCTCCGCCAGCTGACGCAACCAGCTGGTGGCGGTGTGGCCTTCGGGCACGAGCTCAGCCGGATAGCGGTAGCGCAGCTCATCGAGCGTGAAGGTGCATCGCGCGGCGATCCGCACGCTCTCGTCGAGCAACGTCTCGGGGTAGAGCTTGGCGAGCACATGGCGGCGGCGTAGGTGCCGCTCGCCATTGCGCGCGATCAACCCACCTGCTTCAGCGACAGGCACGTGATGCCGGATCGCCGTGAGCGTGTGCTGCAGGGCCAGCCGCCGGCGGATGTGCATGTGCACGTCGCCAGCGGCCACTAGAGGCAAGCCGACCTTCCGGCCTATAGCTTCCAGTTCACGCACTCGCCGTGCGTCGTTCGGTCCACGATGCAGCTCAACGGTCAGCCATGCGCGATCGCCGAACGTCTGTTGCACCCAACGCCCGTGTGCCATGTCGACGATCAGGTCTGGCGCCCACAGGACCAGCGTGCCTGGCAAGCCGGTGACCATGTCGGCACACGACAAGCGGTAGGTGCCTTTCTCCGATGCACGCCGACCCCGTGTGATGAGGCCGCAGAGCGAGGTGTAACCCTCCTTCGTTTCGCACAACACGACGATCTTGGGGCCATCGTCCAGCTGGATCTCCGAACCGACGATCAACGGCACGCCCGTTTCGCGCGAAGCTTCTAGCGCGCGGACGATGCCGGCGAGTGAGCACTCATCAGTGATCGCCAGTGCAGCGTAACCGCATGTCCTCGCACGCTCGAACAGTTCGCGTGCACTGGATGCACCACGACCGAAGGAGAAGTTCGAGAGGCAATGGAGTTCCGCGTAGGCCGTCATGCGAACCACCCGTGGATCATCCAGCCCGTCTGCTCATCGGGTGCACAGAACGCCCAGGCTTCCTGCCCCAGCGAGGTCTCGATGACGTAGTAATCACGACAGACTTCACCGCCATCCCACCAACCCGTTTCGAGGCGCTCCGGACCGGCGAGAATGATCGGGTTCCCACCGCGCAAGGGGATGGGACGGGGAAGTAGCCACGTGGGGCGAGGGTGCGGCTCGATCGGGACTTCATCGTGCGTGGCCTCGCGCTGTGCTCGTTCCGGCCGGGGGTCTTGCGTGCTGCCCAGCCGATAGACTGCGCCATCTCCCAACCGTGCGCGCAAACGTTCGCGCACCTGTTCGATCGGCAACGCGTTCGCCGGTCGCTCATCGAAAAGGTCACGTCCCGCGGGCACGAACGCCGGCAGATCGCGGGCGATCAGACGCAACGCCAGCACCGGCTCAGACAGAGTCACGTGTTCCAGTCGGCCACGTGCGAACTCGAACAACAGAGCGCCATCACGTTCCGAGGCCAGCAAGCCCACCGGCACATCCGTGAAGCGATCTTCGCGATGCTCCAGACGTAGTAAAAAACGCTGCACTCCGCCGTCGCGACCCGCGAGATAAGCAGCCAGGTCATCGACCATACGCCGCACCGGAAAGATCAGCGCGGATTGGTTCTCCACCTCGTGAAGCAACTCGATGCGCAGGTCGAACGTGTCCGGGGGGCGATACAACTCCAAGCCAGACGGCAGATCGCCCGTCAGGCGATCCAACGACGCCAATAGTTCCGCACCGAAGCGTCGCCGCAGCCCATCACGCGGCAGCGCTAGCACCTGACCCAGATCGCGAATGCCCATGTTCGGCAACGCTGCGAGGGCGTTCGCGGGCAATCGACTCTTCGCGATAGGCACACGTTGCAGGGCGTTACGCAGCGTATCGATGGAGAGCACCGCTTGCCCATCGGAGACCGTGGTCAGCACATGCGCAGCGTGAGCCGTCGGCGCCGCGGCTATGCGATGACGGAAGCCCAAGTCGGTGAAGTCCGCGCGCAACATGGATTCAAGCCGTGGCCACGGCCCGAACAGACCCATGCTCTTGCTGACTTCCAGCACGATCGCATGCGGCAGCAAGCTGACCTCGGAGCTATAGCGATAAGCCACAGCAGCCAGGAACCGGAGCCACCGCTCCACCGACTCGCGGTCGTACGGTATTGCTTCGAACTGCGACAGAAGCGCCTGTGCCGCGCTCAGGCGTTGACCGACGTGCAGGCCTGCCGCTCGGGCGGTTTCATTGGCTGAAACGATCGTGCGTGTGTTGATCGGCCCGTCGACGAGCACCAGCGGCCCTTCCGTATGACGGCGTCGGAGAATTCCGTCCAGCGCCAGACTTGGCAGGTAGATGCAGGTCCAAAGCATGTCTGGCCGCCATTAATGGACAGAGCGCGGCAACGGAATGGCCTGGGCGGGCACGGCCCCACCTCGGCATTTACGCACCCAGATCTGCGGGCGCGGCGGTGCTTCCAATTCCAGACGCAGCGCCGCAGGCGATGCATTGGAAAGATGAGAGCGATCGCGGAACACGAAGGCGAGGGATTGCCCGGTGACCGCGGCCACCTGCAGGCGTCGTAGGGCACGATCGTCAGCGTGATGCGGCCACGCCAACACAGCGGCGCAGCTTCCCGATCGCAGGCACTGCTCAGTGGCCCAGAGTACATCCTTCTCGCCAGCACCGACGAATTCCACCCGGCGCATGTCGACGCCTTGCTGACGCCATCCAGCGACACATGGCGCATACGGCGGCGACACGATCACCACGTGACGCTGACCTTGGGTTAACCGGGCAAGCGTGGGCAGCACGAGGCGAAGTTCGCCCACGCCATCAACAGGCAACAGGATCTCGGACAACGAGGCCTCGGGCCAACCGCCTGCGGGCAGAACGGCATCGAGTGCACGCCACCCGGTGGGTTGGTCACCGACCGGCACCTCGGGGGCACGACCACGCCAGACCTGACGGGCATCGAGCAATGCGGAGAGTGGAACCACGGCGCTCATCAGCTGCCCCGCAGTAGGCCCGCAAACAGACCTTCAATCGCGAAGTCTTCGGTGGGATCCACGTCAATGGGTTTGAAGCCCGGACTGTTCGGCATCAGCCGGATCACATCGCCCTTCCAGTGCAGCCGCTTGATCGTGAAACGGTCGCCACCCACCCGTGCCGCCACCACCTGACCATGACGAGCCACCGGCGTGGCGTGCACCGCCACCAGATCGCCATCATGGATGCCTTCGTCGCGCATCGAATTACCCGCCACCTTCACTAGGTAGTCCGGTCGCAACCGGAACAGCGAACGGGACACAAGCAGGCTGCGATCGACCCGTGACTCCGAAAACAAGGGTTCGCCGGCCGCGATGCGACCGATCAGCGGCAGTTCCAGCGTATCGGCATCCAAGGGATCGGACTCGCGCACCAGTCGGATACCGCGGGCATGGCTGGGTTCGATCGTCAGCCGACCTTTCGCTGCGAGCGACCGGACGTGTTTGAGCACCGCACTGACGTTGCCGATGCTCAGTGCGTCGCCGATTTCTTCAAGCGTGGGCGCCTGCCCATCCCGCTCAATCCGGGCGCGGATGAAAGCAAGGACGTTCAATTGGCGCTGAGTGATCTGGATGGTCATGGCTCGCATAGTTTCACCTATTTAGGTGAAAATGGAAGATGAAAGAAAACCCCGCCAAACCACTTCAGACAGATCAATGGCTTAGCGCGGTGATCACATACGGCTTCGAAGGCGACTTCAGCCGCAGCGTCACCCGAAGTCATCTCACGGCATGAGATGGCTCCGCGATTCACTGCTCCCCTTATCAGCCCAGGCCACCGCATGAACGCTCTTCCTGATCGCTACGTCTCCGATGCACTGGTCCTGCGCGACCCGAGCGACGGCCGCACGCTGGCCCCGCGCCTCTCGAACCCATATGCGGCGAGGATCACTGGCGCCTTTGTGGTGCCAGATTGGAAAGGTGCGTTCGCTCCGATGCCCGACGATCTACCGCCGTCTCTCACGAACGCGCTGAGATCGCGCGGAATTGACCAGCTATATAGCCATCAGACGGAAGCGATCGAGCCGCGAACTGGCTTGCCGATGGACGCTTTCGTCTGCGCCAGCTGACCACGACCATGATGGAGCCGAATCCACGATGCTGCGGTGTTGGTGAAGTTCTTTGGAAGAATTCGGCGAAACCATAAGTTCGGTGACCGTCGATATGTCTCAACATCATTGGTGCAGCAGTGGTGATCAGGAAGGCTACAGTGACGCCATCTCCGCTGTGATGGCCTTCTCGTAGCCCATCTCGGCGAAGAAGTGTGAGGAAAACCAGAGCACTGGGTCCTTACCTTCAAGCACCTCGACCTGCTTCATGCTCTTCATGTGCGCGACGACCGTCTTGAACTTGTGCGCGCTAAGCCAGGACAGCTCTTGAGCTAGGCTCCACGCCATAGTGTCGCTGCCACTGCTGCGCAGGTGGTTGTACAAGTGTCCCTTGGCGAGTCGCAATTCTTCGAGCTGACGTTCCCTAACTCGCGAAGGCTTAGGCGCCTTGGGTTTCGACGGCGGGAAAACTTTGTAAAACTGCACTATCGACCATTGGACGATCTGCCATGCAGCATCGATCGCTTCGGGCGGGATGGGGGATATGGGAGGAAGTGCATCAAAAGGGCTGGCAGGGATAGACAGCGAGTTGAAGCAGTGCAGAATGGCAGCTATTCGCCACGTTTTTTCCGTGGCACGACCGGCGGAGTCTTGAACCAGTTGGAAATCGCCGGTCATGCGCATGTCGATGTTCTGTTTCAGCTGCGCCCAACGGGACTCCGCTTCAGCAGACAAGCGCAACTCAATCCGATCGGTATTGCCGGCTAGCAGGCGCTGAAGCCGCTGCTCCAGGAACCAGCTAGCCAATGTGTGAACCTCGTTGAGATTGGGCGTCGGCAGAAAGGGAAGCTCCGGCCCACGGCCATCCAAGGTGTGGGCGTAGAGGAATCTTGACGCTAGCCCAGACTTGCGGTCGTTGTAACGCGTAGCGATCTGGTGTTCGGCGTAGATCTCCGGTTGTGTCAAACAGCACATCCCTACCGACGGATAGTAGGCCACCAGAGGTTCCTGATCTCGCCGGATCAGCGACTCTTTTACCGGGCCATCAAAAAAGCGATTGAGCTTGCCGCGCCTCTTCATGACATCGCTCTTTAATTGGTCGATGCAGTCGTCATCCGCGATCGTTAGACCGTTGCTCGTGCCCTTTAGCGCTTCGAGCAAGGAGCTCCAGGTGGCATCCAACTGCAGGACGTCGCGAAAGGCCGCATGATCGGTGAATACGGAGTGCGATACGCGGCGCTCGGCGAGGCGCACATCGAATTCCCGAATCGGTTTGTAGAACTCCCACATCGCAGCCGACTTGCCGCATACGGGCGGCCCGATCCCCATGCAATACAAAGAAGCTGGCATCAAACGGTCACTGGGCGTGCGGATAGCGATCCCATGCAACGCGGTGGACATGGCAGATATGGCGACGAGGATGACGATCTCGAGCGGCGCACCAGTCTTGTTATGGACCTCCAAGATTGCTCCCGTGACTCTGGGCGGCAACATTCGAAGCACGTTGTAAAGCGGATTAAACGGACTCACAACCACTCACCTCCTCCACGTGTTCGGTTCTCACCAAGAGCAACGCTTGTCGCGGCTGCCCATGGGACTCCTGGAACTGCTTAGCGCGCAGTCAATTGGGAACGTCCATCGCGTTGTCGCGAGCACGGTTCGTTTTGAAATCCGCTTGTTGTGGAGCATTCCACATTGAATCAGCGGCAGCCAGATTCGAAAGCTGGGGTTCGCCTTCCAAGCTTGAGTAATTGACTAGCCATCCCAGATAAAACAATGGGATGCGCGGATGCAAAGTCAGGCTCCAAGGTGCCACCTCGTTGTTGGTGCAGTCCTCGGACATACGGCCACGAATTTTCTTTTTTTGTGTTTAGTTGCCGCAAATTATTGATCCCACTAGTGGTCGGCCTGAGTCTGAAAAAACATTTCTTTTCGTCTGCTGCTGACGGTCAGGCCTCGTCTAGCCATGGTGTGGGAGCGCCACCTCGGAGCGAGAGAATGACTTTGAGCATGGATGTAAGAGCCGCAAGTGACCGATCGACAAAGAGTTATTACTCTGTCGCCCGCCTCCCGCTAGTCAAACTCAGCTAAATCGATGCGGATGCGCATCGAACTCGGTGGTATCTATTGCCCGACTAGCAACGTCGAGGCCAGAACGATTGAGCGTCATGCCGTGCCTGCTCAGGTCGTAGTTTATAAGCGCGGTGGCTGTTCGTTTCGACGTCGTCGCTTAGAACGATTAACGCTGCAGGAGTGGATAGCTGCTATGAGCGCTCGCGCTATCTCGACATGAGACCGACAGTAAAAAACAGTGGCTCTACCGCGGCGTCGCGTTCGCAAGGGTGGAGTTTTCTTGGGATCCGACTGATCGCGAATTCCGGTACGTAGTCTTTACGTTATTAGTTGGGTAACGAAGCCCATAAATGAATAAGAGAGAGACGAGTGAATCGCTATGCAGTCGCACATGATCAAAGCCGCTCCATTAGTAGGCCAGCGGTTCCACAGTCTTGTCTCTTCTGGTGTCCTCTCACCATATGAATGGAATGACGAGAATGGAGAGCGCCAGCATGGCTATGAGCTAGGCGAGAACAAACAGGCAGTGGATTACTTGGACACGTTACAAGGTGCCATCAAGCGAATTGCCAAGAGCAAAGCTCCGCCGTGGAGGGAAGTGAGTGCCGGAAGCCGGACGCGGTACATCATGTCCAGGGAAGCGAGGTTACTGTGGCACGCAATCCGGGGCGTCGATTTGGCGCAGAAGGCGTGGGGGCGGGAAAGTGAGATGGGTCCCTACGTTAGCGTCGGGATGCGCCTGGCACGAAAGTGGGAACCGAGACTGCGCTTCTTCACTAATACGGACTCTGAGGTGCTCATCGCCGAAGAGTATCCGCGGCGAATGTTGGCGCACATCGTCTTCGTCATCAGGCGCGTGTGCACCTCAAGGAAGTTCCTAGATCGGGTCGCGCAGCTGGAGCGCCAGCAGCGGGAAAACTTCGAGGCGTGCTGCGAATATTTCTTGTCCATCCTCCGCATGCACGCTCGACCGCTGGTGATGCGAGTGGATCTGTACGTCGAAGGTGCAGCGAAGAGGGCTGCGGAGGAAGGCAAGATTGAGCAGGCTGTGGAGAAGTTCATCCGCAACCTTCGTGAGAGGCGCATCATCCCAGGTGTTCTCGGTTACATCCTCAAACGCGAGGACGCCTATGACAGGGGCATTCATCTGCATTTGATGGTGATCGTCGACGGAGACAAGCATTTCCAGTCATATAACCTGACCGAGATACTGAAGACGTACTGGATATACGAGTGTGTTGGATCACCGAATTTGGCGTCCGGATTCAACTGCTACTTGCGCAAGGACGAGTATCGCTACAACGCGATAGGTCTCGTTCACTACACCGATGAAGGCATGCTGCTGGGAGTCCGCGATGCGATCGACTACCTGACAAAGACTGATTGCCATTTCCTTCTTCCAAAGACGTTTGGCAAGAACATGCGCAAAGGCCAGCCTCCAAGGCGGCATGAGGATGGTAAGCGTCGTGGAGCGCCTCGGAAGTTCCCGAACGATGTGTCGCTTGCCGAGAGAATCCTGCTCGGCAGGCAGGAGGAAGCTTAGTAATGGGGCCTTCCGTCGGCCCGCATTCAAAAATGGGGCGATTCACGCCATGGAAAACGTAGTGGCCGGCGAAAGCCTTGGGACTGCAAACTCGTGAGTGTTGTGGTGACTTGAGCTCGTGCCAGCCAGGCATAGCGAACGGTTCGGTTGTTGCGTTCGACGTAGGCGTCTGTTGCGACTTGCCCGGCTGGATGTGGTTGATGCGGATGCCATGCTATGCCGCCCAAGCCAGCAGTGTGCCACCGATGTATTCGGGGCCATTGTCACAGCGAATCGCAACGGGCTTGCCGCGCCACTCGACGATCTGGTCCAGAGCACAAATCACGCAGGCGGAAAGCAACGATCAGTCGATCTCGATCCCAAGTCTTTCGCGGCTGGAATCGTCCAGCACATTGAATAGCCGGAAGCTACGCCCGTCACTGAGCTGGTCGCGCATGAAATCCATCGACCAGGGCAAGAGGCCAGCCAACTGCCAACTGCCGCCAAAGTGTTGCCCATTCCCTTCATTAAACTTGCCCGCCATCGCCGGTGCAAGTTGCCAGGCTCCCCGGCAGCACTGACCAGCGGAGTCGACCGGCAGTGATCGGCCATTACCGGACATTGAGAATCACGGCTGCAAACCACAGTGGCCGCGCCCAGGCGTATGCTTCCGCATAGGGGCTAGGGGCGGAACCTAGAAGCACCAAGGGGTAGGTTCAAATGGCGAGACGTTCAAATGGGGGCGGCTTGTGGCTGGTCGTCGGGGTGCTGGTGCTAGTCGCCGTGGTGCCCAAGGAGGTTTGGATTGGCCTTGGGGTGATCGGCGGCATTGCCCTTGTCACCTACTTAGTCATCAAACGCTTGGGCAAAATGGCGAGTAGTCCCAAAGCTTCCGCAAGTCGCGACGCCCGCCAGCACGAACCTACTTTGGCTGAGTGGATGGCAGCGAACCAGTCCCGGCGGCCAGCTCGGAAGCCCGCCCGACACGCCCCAGGGTTACCCAAGAGCGCCCTTCCACCCAAAATGGTGCTCCAGGCGTCGTCACAAGCGCCGCCCAGCCGCCCAACCGCGTCACCGCCTCCGAGGACAGCCTCCGATCGCACGGACGTATCCGCGAAGTCTGACAAGTTCTACTCGTCATCAGCCCCAGCCCAAAATCCCACGCCTGTGCACGTCATTCCGAAAGCTCCCAGCGGCCTCGGGGATGGGCGCTGGGTCCCGCCAGGCGAAAGAGTCGAAGTCGCCGGCGTAAACCTATCGGGCGGGATGATTTATGTCGGCGGGAGGCTGAAAGATCTCAATGGCAACCCCGAGCCATGCCTAATTAGTGGCCAATACACCGTGGCGCGCGTGGGCAACTTTCAGTCACGTCATATGGGCTATTGGCCCAGCTACGCCGAAGCTTCCCCAGAGGAAAGGCGCGCCTACCTGAACTGGTTATCGGATGGTCGCTCGCATCCCGACTGCGACATTGGATACGTGTTCCTGTACTTCTACGGACTCGAACGCCGTGTCATCGTGGACACGCGCAGCGACCCCAAAGCACGAAATGACTGGCCAGCCATCAAGGTTGAGCTTCGCCGATTGCTTGTGATCTATGGGGGAAAATCGGGATCGTTCAATCGCTACGCCAGCGAACTCCTGAGTTGGATCGAGCTGGCCGGACAATCCACTCAGCTCTACAAGCAGCCCGTCCCCGATTTCCCGAAAACCTATGAGCTGCCATCGTACCTTCGACTGGCTCTCGGCCAAGCCGCCTTCGATCGCGTTCCGCTTCCCGCGCATCTCGCGCTGGCCTGGCTTCGTTTGAGTCCGGAATGCTACTTGCGCACTGCAGCTACCCGTTGCCCCAACGAGTTCGAGCCTCTGTTCGCTCAACGCTATTACGAAGCCCTCGGCCCTGGACTGGTCCTTCCGAAAAACCGCACTAAGCTCAAATTCGTATACCAAGGCGCATCGGCAGGACTGCGTGGCGCCAATATCACGATGACTTTCGGGGATGTTCCGGACGTCACGGCCTTGACCGCACCCATCAAGAAGCTGATGGAAATTGCGAACCAGTGCACGGACGAACTCGGTTCTTATAGTCGCCTCGTCGGAAAGGATCCTGGGGCAGCCGGAGCGTTGGAAGGGCTTTTGCTGTTGCCCGCCACCCTCTGGCCCGCTGCAACCCTAGCAAAGTTGCGAGCATTGACCGCACAGATGCGTGAAGGCCGACTGTCGTTACCGCTGAAGCAACTTCTCGCGGCGCTAGGAGGTGCCGATCAAGTGGTCAATCGCGATCGTGCGCGGGGGTTGGCGCGTGCACTCGAAGGCGCCGAAATTGGGATGGAACCGCATGTCCTCGGCGGAGCCAAGGCCCCGGGCGAGCAGGACACAATCGTGTTGTTCGCTCAACCGCTTATGGACTCGGAGGTAGGTTCGCGTGCCGAGTATCAAATGGCGGCATTGACGCTGCAGTTGGCCTCGGCTGTGGCCCAGGCCGATGGAGAATTTCACGATCGGGAGGTTGCACATCTGCGGGCAGAAATTGAAGGTTGGACGCACCTCACTCTCGCCGAGCGCCGCAGGCTGCATGCGCATCTCCAATGGTTGACCACCTCGCCAATGACCTTGTCGGCACTGAAGAAAAAGTTGGAGCCGTTGCCCACTGTGGCGCGCGAGACGCTCGCGGCTTTCATGGCGACGCTGGCTCAGGCCGATGGTGTCGTCTCGCCCGACGAAGTGAAGTTCTTGGAGAAGGTCTACAAAGCTCTCGGCGTAGAGCCCAAACGCGTCTTCAGCGACATCCACACCGCTGGTACCGGCGGCGCGCCTGTGTCCACTGTCCAGCCTGAGAAGCAGGGCTTCCGCCTAGATATCGAGCGCATCGCGGCGTTGCAAAAAGATACGGTGCGAGTTTCAGAGCTGCTGTCGAGAATCTTCGTCGAGGAAGCTGATAGTACGCCCGCGCCTGTGGCACCGGTTCTCGAGCCGGAGCTCGAAGACGAAACCAATGCGCCGCTGGGTTTGGACGAGGCTCATTCTGCCCTGCTGCGCTTGCTTCTGTCGCGACCCGAGTGGACGCGTGCCGAGCTGGAGGACGCTGCCACAGACTTGGACCTCATGCTCGACGGCGCGATGGAACAGATCAACGAGGCAGCTTTCGAAGCATTCGACGAGCCACTGTTCGAAGGAGAGGACCCGATTTCAGTGCACACCAAACTACTTGAGAAGATCGAAGCATGAATGCTGCCATTCGTCCGAAGGATCGCGACGCCGTGATCCAATCCCTGCGTGCCGGCGTCGTGCCACGCGCGGGCCAACACCTCATCCAGGTCGCCCGAGGCCGGGAGATCGAAGCGCTAGTCGCGGACATCGACCGCGTAGCCGACGGTGGTTCATCGTTCCGCTTTGTCATCGGCGAATATGGTGCGGGCAAGACCTTCTTCCTCAATCTGATCCGCGCCATTGCCATGGAGCGCAAGCTTGTCGTGGCCAACGCCGACCTCAATCCCGATCGACGCCTGCACGCGTCTGGCGGTCAGGCACGGTCGCTGTATGCCGAACTCATGCGCAACTTGGCCACGCGAACCAAACCAGAAGGTGGCGCGTTGTCCGGCGTGGTCGAGAAGTTCATCGCCACGGCCAAGTCCGAAGCCAAAGCCAAAGCGCAGAGTCTGTCCACCGAGCAGGTCATCCGGTCGAAGCTGGAACAGCTGACCGAGCTCGTTAACGGTTATGACTTTGCCGATGTCATCGCGGCCTATTGCCGCGGCGTCGAGGAAGGAAACGACCAGCTGAAATCAGATGCCGTCCGCTGGTTGCGCGGTGAGTTTGCGACCCGGACCGACGCGCGCGCGGCACTGGGCGTTCGCACGATTGTCGATGACGCATCGATCTACGATCAACTGAAACTCATGGCCAGGTTCGTGCGCTTGGCCGGATACGCGGGGCTGTTTGTGTGTCTGGATGAAATGGTAAATCTCTACAAGCTTGCCAACTCGCAAGCGCGCAACTCCAACTACGAGCAGATCCTGCGCATGCTCAACGACTCTTTGCAGGGCACGGCTGTGGGCCTCGGGTTCGTGCTGGGCGGCACGCCGGAGTTCCTGATGGATACGCGCCGTGGGATTTACAGCTACTCGGCACTCCAAAGTCGGCTTGCCCAGAACACTTTCGCGACCAATGAGCTTGTCGACTTCTCTGGCCCCGTGCTGCGCCTTTCGAGCTTGACGGTGGAAGACTTCTACCTGCTTCTGGGGAAAATCCGCCATGTATACGCCGCCGGGGACTCCGCTCGGTATCTGCTTCCCGACCCGGCGATCGCGAGCTTCATGGAGCACTGCGCCCATCGCATCGGCGACAGCTTCTTCCGCACGCCGCGCACCACGATCACGTCCTTCATCAATCTATTGGCCATCCTGGAACAAAACCCTGGCACCGACTGGAAGAACCTGATCGGCGAGGTCCGGGTGGAAGCTGATGAAGGCGGCAAGAGTGATGTAGCCGTGGATCCGGAAGACGAGCTGGCTTCCTTCAAGCTCTGATGGCAGCGTCCCAGGCCTTCCTGCAACTAGACCCTCGGATACAGCGCTATCTGTGGGCCGAGGGTTGGGGTGCGCTGCGCGAGGTGCAGGAACAGGCCATTCCGCTGATCCTGCCAGGCAACCAGGATGTCATCGTGGCCGCCAGCACAGCCTCAGGGAAAACTGAGGCCGCTTTCCTTCCCGCTTTGACCCATCTTCTCGCGCAGCCAGACGAGGGCTTGATCATCTACATCAGCCCGCTGAAAGCGCTGATCAATGACCAGTTTGGACGCTTGGACCGCCTCTGTGAGAACTTGGACGTGCCCGTCTGGCCATGGCACGGGGATATCACCTCGACTTCCAAGCGGAAGTTCGTGCAAAAACCAACTGGTGTGCTATTGATCACGCCGGAGTCCTTGGAGGCCACTTTGTGCAACCGTGGCACCAGCATCGCCGCCCTGTTCAAGCAGATGACCTTCTTCGTCATCGATGAACTTCACGCGTTCATCGGCACTGAACGCGGGAAGCAACTGCAGACGCTGATGCACCGCATCGAAGTCGCACTGGGACGCACAGTGCCGCGCATTGGTCTGTCCGCCACGCTGGGCGACATGGGCCTGGCGGCCCAGTTCCTGCGACCCGACCGCCCTGTGGCAATCGTCGATGCGGCATCGACTGGGGGCCAGTTGTTGATCCTGGTCAAAGGGTTTGAAGAGCTCGCGGCCGCGGACGGGACGGGCAGCAAGAACAATCCGGAATCGGAGCATGCACCGCTGGCGATCGCCCAGCACATGTTCAAAACCTTGCGCTGCTCCAACAATCTCGTTTTCCCGAACAGCCGTCGGGAGGTTGAGCGCTACACGCATCTTTTGAATGGGCTGTGTGAGCAAGCCCAAGTCCCCAACGAGTTCTGGCCGCATCACGGCAATCTGTCGAAGGAAATCCGCTACGAAACCGAGGCTGCGCTGAAACAGCGTGAGCGCGCGGCGACTGCCGTCTGCACAAGCACGTTGGAGCTGGGCATCGATATCGGCGCGGTAAAAAGTGTAGTGCAGATTGGCACGCCGCCGTCCGTTGCAAGCCTCCGGCAACGACTGGGTCGTTCCGGCCGACGCGAGGGTGAATCTGCCATCCTGCGCGGTTATGTGATCGAAGACGCCTTGGATGAGAAGGCTGATCTGGAAACGCGGCTTCGACTGGATACGGTACAGACCGCAGCCGTCATCTCGCTTTTGCTGGAAAACTGGTTCGAGCCGCCTGCTGTCCATGGGGCGCACTACTCCACGCTCGTGCAGCAGCTCCTGTCTTCCATCGCGCAATATGGCGGCCTCCAGGCGGCTCAGGCGTTCCACCTTCTTTGCGCCCCGCCCGGTCCGTTCGAGCGAGTGTCCAAAGACGCCTTTGCCGAACTTCTGCGCACCTTGGGAAAAGAGGAAATCTTGACGCAGGATCACTCAGGTCTGCTGCTCCACGGCCGCATCGGTGACAAGATCGTCAATCACTATTCCTTCTATGCGGCATTCTCCAGCGACGAGGAGTTCCGCATCGTTTCTGGTGGCAAGGCATTGGGAACGCTACCTGTCTCGCAAATGATGACGCCCGGTCAGCGCATTCTGTTTGGGGGGCGCACTTGGCTCATTGAAGCCATCGACGAAGAACACAAGACGATCCATGTCGCGCCAGCCAAGGGGGGCGCTCCACCTCTGTTCAATGGAGGCGGCGGTCGTGTACATACTCGGGTGCGGCAGCGCATGCGCGATATATATGTTGCACAAGACGCGCTGCCCTTCCTGGACCCAACGGCACAACGCTTCTTGGGGGAAGGCCGCGAGGCGTTCGCCTCGCTGGCGTTGGCTGATCGTTTGCTGTTGGATCAGGGAAGCCAAGCGATCCTGTTGACTTGGCTGGGCGACGCGGCCAATGAGGCGATCGCTTGTGTACTGATGTCGCGCGGCGTACAGGCATTCACAGGCCGGTTGGGGGTCGAGATCCAGCGCGCTGGCCGTAGTCTCGAGGAGATCGAAAATTTGCTGGGGGACATCGGTTCGGAGCCCGCTGCACCTGTGGACGAACTGCTCGCAAAAGCAAGCAATCTCGTCCGCCAAAAATGGGACGGATTGCTTTCACCGCACCTGTTACGGCAAAGCTATGCCAGCTCTAACTTGGATCTTGACGAGGCACTGGACTGGCTTCGCGCGACGTCTGAATCGCGGTCATATCAAGTCAGTGGCGGCACGTAAACTCACCTGCCAGCCAGGTTCCCGCAACCCCTAGGAAAAGTCTGAGCTGCCAGGGGTGAAGGGCGGAGTAACAGCCGAGTGAGCAAATCGCCAGAAGAGCCGAAGCGTAAGCGGACGAGTTCGATGCAGGGCACGACCTGCCGTCGGCCGCCTGCTCGGAAAATGAGCACTGACTGCCGACTTCGATTTACTGCTTCCGGCCAGGAGCTGCCAGCCGCGGCCTGAGTCGCGTTGCCGAAAAACGGTCGTTGCAGATTGTCCAGTGGTGCTGGCACCCTCCGCCTACGCACAGCAACCGGCCGCGAGAGCGGCTACGATGGCACCCAAGCCCTAGGCACTCACCCCAGAGCGGGGGCCGCGCTGCGGCAGGTGGTGCTCGCTGTACCGACCAACGGGGCTGTCTATTCAGTATTCGCCTTCCAGGAACCGAGCGTGCCAAATCACATTACCATCGCCACTCAAGTATCAATCCGGGATGCCGGTTTCGACGAATACTGGCTTCAGGCTCAAATTTTCGAGAATCCAGCTTGTCTCGGCCTTGGCGAATTGGAAGCGATTCAGAGAGAGCGTCGGCAACTTGCTGGCGGCCGCCTCGACATCCTGCTGAAAGACCCCGAAGTCGACGCCATGTACGAGGTTGAGGTAATGCTTGGGGAGACTGATGAAACCCACATCATCCGCACCATCGAGTATTGGGATAACGAAAAGCGCCGGTGGCCGCAGCGACAACATTACGCTGTGCTCGTCGCCGAGAATATCAACCGGCGCTTTTTCAACGTCATCCATCTCCTAAGCCACTCAATTCCAATCATTGCTATTCAAGCATCATTGGTCGAAAGCGGTGGCGCTCAAAGCCTGTTCTTCACTACGGTTCTCAATACGTACGAAGAGCTTGATGACGGGACTGCTACTGAAGAACAAAGCTACGACAGAGAGTTTTGGAATAAGAAGGCAAAGTGGGTTACTGAAGCCGCGGATGCGCTGCTGCCAGTCGCCGCGAAGCACTTTGACGCCCCGGCACTCCGATACCTGAAGCAGTACATAAGCATCAGTAGTGGTTCGTACAATCGGCTCTGGTTCCATAAGCGCACATCGCCAAAAGCTCTGCTGAATCTGAAAATTACCTCATCTCTACAAGACGATGCTGCGGCTCTATTAGATTCCGCCAGCATCGGTTACACGAAAAAGCCTGAGTCATTTCGTATCACGATTGACAAGCGAACAATCGAAGCGAAAAACGATGTGCTTGAGAAGCTCATGGAACTCGCGAAGAAGACCGCAGATGGTAAGGGCTAACTCTGCGGTGCAGGAGAGGCGCTGCGCGATAAAGCCCTGCAGCGCCCCTGACCTTGAGCGTTGGTGATCAGAGTTCCCGAAAGCAGACAGTTGCGAACGACGGGAACGGGTCGACAACAGACCTTCAGTCGGATGGTCAACTGGCTGGCGACGCTGATCAAGTTCTCCGCCAGGACTGGTCAACTGGGTTGGCAATCCTCAACCAGGTCTGTTTGATCGTCTCGGGTATTGCCAGCGGCTCGGCCCGCGCACGTATGAGCCACTTCAATGGCTTGATCCGCAGGTTCAACTCAAGTTCTCGGTAGATGCGGTAGATCTGCTTGTGGTGCCAGCCAAAGCCCTTCACGTTGCGCAGGTGCAGAAAGCACAGGCCGAAGCCCCAGTCTCGATAGGTCGTCAGCCAGTCCACGATCCGATTGCTCTCCCCGAGCGCTTTGGCTTGGTGGTACCCGCTCTCAATGCGACGGTCTGGCAGGCATGCCGGATAGCCTACGAGAAGATTGCACTTCTTGCGTCAGCTAATCGGAGGGGGATAACCCCTCGGCACGGGAAGAAAAAAAGCCGCTCGCGGGTTGCGAACGGCTTGGTTAATCCTGCTTTGTTGTGGTCGGCAGTTACCGCTGACTCGAGTCTCGTCGCAGCATTCGACAGATAGCTTCACGTTCCCCGGAAAGGAACCCGAACGACTTCAGCTTGCTGTCCAGATCGGAAGTCATTAGCGGATTCACGCGAGGGATAACCGACCGACGCCCCTGTTCATGAGTCCACCACTTCGCGGCGCAGACAACCAGGATCAGACCAGCAGTCAGATGTGAATCTGCTGGATACGTTTGTCGAAACCATGCAAGCGTTTCGTTGTTGAATCTTGCGCTGTTAGCCCCGTGGCCACGGGGATTGATGAACTTGAATGCTTGCCGGGTGACGTAGTCGATTTGAAATGCTGACTTTGGCACCAGTTTGCGAAGACGGTGAAGCACAGCCTCTTCGCCGATAGTTCCGTTCAGCAGCTTCGAATAACATTCGGTGGCAACCGTGTACGCCGCAAAGGCTAAGGGCGTGCCAATACCCAGGCCATGTGGATCTTCGGGATCCCGTTTGATCGTCCCTTCATGGGAGGTCTCGACGTGGCGGAGGGCGGTTTCCGGAGTGTTGCTTCGCTCCAAGGCAGGTTCGATGAGCGCAGCGATTTTTTTATAGTGCTCCGCAAATTCTGCTTCCTTGCGGCGGTGCTGACTGGACTCAAGCTCGCGTGGTGCCTGCGCAATTGGACTCGGCGGCTTCTCGCCAGATTCGAGCCCACGCATGGTGCTAACGTGTGGGTTCATGGCGTCACCTTCCGGCGTGCCTTCGGGCTAGCTATAGAGTCATCTGCTGATTGGTATGTGCGGACGTCCAAGCGACGGAGCCACACCTCAATATCAGCCGCAAGCCAGAGTTTTTTGCCCACTTCGATACGCGGTTTCGGCAGTTGTTCCCATGGGGGCGGCGGCACCTTGTCATTGTTGATGTGCTTTCCTTCATCGTCGATGATCGGCACGACGTCGTTTTCGTACATCCAGGATTTTGAACGCTTGACGCGCGCGCAGATATCGGCCATCGAGACGAAGCTCGCGGGCGCGAGGTATGTAAGGCTGGCGGGACGATCGGCTTTGCGGTCAGCACTGATAGTGCTGAAGACGGGTGGAGCCGGCATCGCAAGCGAGGTGCTCTGAGCACACCGGAGCGATTCGTGCGACGCCGACGGCGCCGAAGAGGTTTGTTTATTCACGGGGTAAATTCCGAGCAAAAGTAAGGAGAGGCCAAGTGCAGACTTGACCCGATTCGGTGCGCATATGCGCTTACTTTTTTGGTACGCTCGAAGTTTGGTACACACGCTGGCATAGATAGCCAGTCGGTCATTTGTAACGGGTGTTTCGGAAAACGTCAAGACGGTTGTATTGCGTCGGCTGCGGAGCGCGCAGGGCGATGGATGGAACGCACGAGGTTTCCTGAGCGATGACGTTAGTACTGGCACGGATCAAGAAGGTCCAGATCCAGATTCGTCACGGCTACGGTCATCCCCTATCAAGCGCGAGTTGCGCAACGAAGGCGATCATCGTCAGCGCCTGCAACACCGCCACACGGGGCAAAGTCCGAACAGCCTGACGGGCGCGATTCGGCGACAGCTATCCGCAGCAGGGTTTCTGCCGCTGAATCGGCGGACACGGCACGCTGCCGTAGGAGCAGAACACACAGCAGTCGCCTGCTTTCGGCTGGAGCAGTTCACCGCAACCCGTACAGTCGTAGAAAAACTGGCATGCATCGGTTGGCATCGTCTCGGTGACCTGATGACCGCAATGTGGACAGGTCAACGTGCTCTGTAGAACGGGTTGAGTCGTCATGAGTTTCTGACTTGGTGGGTCACACAATTTTCCCGGCGCAAGCGAGAGCCAGTGCAGCGTACATTGCTCGCATGGACCATGACGTGAGGAGGCCCCACGTCACCGTCCATGCAAACCCCTGCTTACTGCTGCACCGTAATCGACGTCACTCTTAAGATCGACTCGAAGAGATGTGTGATCCAAAAGGTTCAAGGTAAATTCGGCAACAGTTGATGCGCCGATATTGGCAACCGTTCATACGCAGCCAAAGATCGAAATTGATCCGCTTCACTAGTGCGCAAGAGCCATCCCCAACGCCGTGTGGCTCATGGGTAGAATCATGGGTAGAGAAATTTTACCCACAAAAAAGCCCCATATTTCAGGGGCTTAGTTGCGTATCTGGCGGAGAGAGAGGGATTCGAACCCTCGATAAGGCTTTTGACCCTATACTCCCTTAGCAGGGGAGCCCCTTCGGCCACTCGGGCATCTCTCCGGGTTTTTCCCGCATCACTGCGGAGCCGGCAAGGATACTGACCGGCGTGTTCAAGGTAAAGCGTTTATTGAAGAATCAGTGTTCGCCGGGCTCTTCAGGCACGCTGCCTGATTCGTGCTCGCCCTTGATCCGCTGATAAATCTCTTCGCGGTGTACGGCGACGGTCTTGGGCGCATTGATGCCGATACGCACCTGGTTGCCTTTGACGCCCAAGACGGTAACGGTCACCTCGTCGCCGATCATCAGGGTTTCACCGACCCTGCGGGTCAGAATCAACATGTTTGCTACTCCATAAATGCTGTTAGTCACAGGCCCGTGGATTGATGGTGCCTCACCCCTGAGCCACACCCATCCACAGTTCGACGATTGATCCGTCGAAGGCCCTACCGCCTTCCCGGCTCACAGCCAAAACACTCCTAAGCGTCCTGACTGGCGACACCCTCGTTACTGACGGCGTCGACACCTCCACGATACTAGCCGAGCGTGATTATCATGTGCAATGCATCTGGATCGTGACAAATGGCATAGGCCGTTTTATGCCAGAACTGCTTACTGATTTGAAATCCATCCTGGCAAGGCCGCCAGAATTGCCGGCAACTGGGCGCTATCCGAGCCACCGCCCTGCGCCATATCCGCCCGCCCGCCGCCCTTGCCGTCGATCTGCGCCGCCACATGCGCGACCACGCTGCCGGCCTTTATCCGCTCCAGCGCCTTGCCATGCACGCCGGCGATCAAGGCCACGCGACCCTCAGCCGCGCCGGCCAGCAGGACCACACAATCGCCCAGTTGCTGCTTGAGCTGGTCAACGCTGTCGCGCAGCGACTTGGCATCCAGGCCCTCCAGCCGCGCTGCAACCACCTTGATGCCGTCGACATCCTGGGCGGAGCTGGCCAGATCGGCGGTAGCCGAGCCCGCTGCCTTGCTGCGCAGCGAATCCAGTTCGCGCTCGAGTTTTTTCTGGCGATCGAACAGCTGCCGCAGCTTTTCCACTGCATCGTCACCACTGCTGGAAAGCAGTTGCGACAGCTCGCCCAGGCGGCGCTCCTCATCGGCCACCCAGGCCAGCGCGCCAGCGCCGGTGACCGCTTCGATACGACGCACGCCGGAAGCCACACCGGCCTCGCTGGCAATCTTGAACAGGCCAATATCACCGGTGCGGCTGACATGGGTGCCACCGCAGAGCTCAGTGGAGAACTCGCCCATCTTCAGCACTCGCACTTCGTCGCCATACTTTTCGCCGAACAGCGCCATCGCGCCAAACTCGATCGCGTCGTCATAGGCCATCTGGCGCACCTCGGCGGCCGCGTTGCGGCGCACCTCGGCATTCACCATCGCCTCGACACGGGCCAGCTCTTCGCGGCTCAACGGCTTGAAATGCGAAAAATCGAAACGCAGGCGTTCCGGTGCAACCAGTGAACCCTTCTGCGAAACGTGGTCGCCCAGCACCTTGCGCAGCGCCGCATGCAGCAGATGGGTGGCCGAATGGTTGAGCACGATTGCCTGACGGCGTGTCGCATCCACGCTGGCTTCGACGACGTCGCCGGTCCGCAGCGGCTGCGTACCGTGCCAGCGGCCGGCATGACCGAAGAACACGCCGCCCATCTTCAACGTATCGCTAACGTCGAAGCGTCCCGCCTGATTGGTCAGCTCGCCGGTATCGCCAACCTGCCCACCCGACTCCGCATAGAACGGCGTTCGGTCGAGGATCAGCAGGCCTTCCTCACCCGCGTCGAGCTGGTCGAACTGCTTGCCGGCGCGGACGATGCCCAACACCTTGCTGGCTTGACTGTGCAGCGCCTCGTAGCCGAGGAAAGCCGTTGGCTTCAACTGGCTGGCCAAGTCGGCCGGCATCTGACCCTTTGCCTCGAAGCGGCCGGCCGAACGGGCGCGTTCGCGCTGCTCGTTCATGGCTAGCTCGAAGCCGGCCATGTCCACCTCGAGGCCGCGCTCGCGCGCGATGTCGGCGGTGAGATCGACCGGGAAGCCATAAGTGTCGTACAGGCGGAATGCGTCCTCGCCAGCAATCGTCTTGGCGGACGCCGTGGCCGGTTTTGTGGCCACTTCGTCGAACACGCGCATGCCGTGTTCCAGCGTCTCGCCGAAGCGCTGTTCCTCGGCACGCAGCGCGTCTTCGACGAACGCCTGCTTGGCCGCGAGTTCCGGATAGGCGACGCCCATTTCCTCGACCAGCGGCTGCACCATCTTCCAGAAGAAGTCGCCGCGCACGCCGAGCATCCAGCCATGTCGCAAGGCACGGCGGATGATCCGGCGCAGCACATAGCCGCGACCTTCGTTGGACGGCAGCACGCCATCGACGATCAGGAAGGAACAGGCGCGGATGTGATCAGCGATCACGCGCAGTGACTTGTTGGAAAGATCGCTGGTGCGGGTAAGTTCACCGGCGACGCGGATCAAATGCACGAAGAGGTCGATTTCGTAGTTGGAGTGCACGTGCTGCAGCACCGCAGCAAGACGCTCCAGGCCCATGCCGGTATCCACGCAGGGTGCAGGCAACGGCGACAGCGAGCCATCGGGTGCACGATCGAACTGCATGAACACCAGGTTCCAGATCTCGATATAGCGGTCGCCATCCTCGTCCGGCGAACCGGGCGGACCACCGGCAATACCCTCGCCGTGGTCGTAGAAGATTTCGGTACACGGACCGCACGGGCCGGTGTCAGCCATCTGCCAGAAATTGTCGGAGGCGAACGGCGCGCCCTTGTTGTCGCCAATGCGCACGATGCGTTCAGCCGGCACACCGACTTCCTTGTTCCAGATGTCGAACGCCTCGTCGTCCGTGTGATAGACGGTGACCCACAGCTTGTCGGCGGGCAGTTTGAATACGCCCGTGAGCAACTCCCACGCATAGGCAATCGCGTCGCGCTTGAAATAGTCGCCGAACGACCAGTTGCCCAACATCTCGAAAAACGTGTGATGGCGGGCGGTATAGCCGACCGCATCCAGGTCGTTGTGCTTACCGCCGGCACGCAGGCAGCGCTGCACATCGGCGGCGCGCACGTAGCCCGGCTTCTCGCTGCCGAGAAATACGTTCTTGAACTGCACCATGCCCGAATTGGTAAACAGCAGAGTCGGGTCGCTCGCCGGCACCAGCGAGCTGGACGGCACGATGGTGTGGCCCTTGGAGCGAAAGTATTCGAGGAAAGTGGAGCGAATTTCAGAGGTTTTCATGCATGTCATGCTGGCGGGTGATCGGGGGCCACACCGCAGCCGAGCCACGCGATCCATCCCTCCATCGTCCCTGGACGATGGATTTCAGGGGCTTTCGTCGTCAGCTTCGTCCACTTCGGCGTGGGTAACACTCCGTACTGTGGCGGCGGCAAAGCCGCGGCGCAAGAGGAATTGCGCTCGGCGGTTGCGTTCGGCGGGGTCAGTTGTGCCCGCACCATAGCGGCGGCGCAGCTGGGCAGCGGCGGAAGCAGTCCAGTCAACGTCGGCCGCCTCCAGCAATTCGCGGATGCGCGCATCGCCCAGTCCGTGGCTTTTCAGCTCCACGCGCAGGCGCATCGGGCCATAGCCCTGGGCGATCCGGCTGCGCAGCAGTACTTCGGCGAAACGGTCGTCGTCCTGATAGTGCTGCTCGCCCAGCCGTTCGATCGCAGCGCCGGTTTCTTCGCCCTCGTAGCCGCCCTGGCGCAGCTTGGTCTTCAGCTCCTTGCGCGAGTGCTCGCGGCGAGCCAGAAGCCCCAGCGCCTTGTCATAAGCGCTGCGCTTCGGCTTGGCCGGCTGACCTTTGCCGGAATCATCCTTGCCGGGTGGGCGTTTCATCATCATGCAAGCAGATACCTGGTTGATACGGACGGATTCCCTGGGCCGCAGCCGTGCGCCTGGGCCGTTCGCCCTGAGCGTAGCGCAGCGAAGTCGAAGGGCCGCCATCCACCTTCGGACCTCAGCCCTTCGACTTCAGCCCTTCGGGCTTACGCTCAGGGCGAACGGCTGAGGAACGGTCAGCCGGGCATCCGACCGGGAGGCTGAAAAGCAGATGGCCCGGACGAGCCGGGCCATCTGCTTGAAACGGAACCTGATCGCTCAGCATCACCGCTCAGCGATCACCGCTCAGCAGTTACCGCTCACGCTTCCTCAAGCGCCTCTTCCGGAGCGGCCGCGGCGGGCTTGCCGACCGGCACCAGCAGGCGCTCACGCAGCAGCTTGTCGATCTCGTTTGCCATCGCCGGGTTGTCGCGCAGGTACTGGCGTACGTTCTCCTTGCCCTGGCCGATGCGGTCGCCCTTGTAGCTGTACCAGGCGCCGGACTTGTCGATCAGGTTCTGCGCCACGCCCAGTTCGATGATCTCACCTTCGCGCGAGGTGCCTTCGCCGTACAGGATCTCGAACTCGCACTGGCGGAACGGTGGCGCCACCTTGTTCTTGACCACCTTGACGCGGGTTTCCGAACCGATGATTTCCTCGCCCTTCTTCACCGCGCCGATGCGGCGGATATCCAGTCGCACCGAGGCGTAGAACTTCAGCGCGTTGCCGCCGGTGGTGGTCTCCGGGCTGCCGAACATCACGCCGATCTTCATGCGGATCTGGTTGATGAAGATCACCAGCGTGCCGGACTTCTTGATGTTGGCGGTCAGCTTGCGCAGCGCCTGGCTCATCAGGCGGGCATGCAGGCCGACGTGGGAGTCGCCCATCTCGCCCTCGATTTCAGCCTTCGGGGTCAACGCAGCGACCGAGTCGACGACGACCATGTCGACGGCGCCCGAGCGCACCAGCATGTCGGCGATTTCCAGCGCCTGCTCGCCGGTATCCGGCTGCGAGACCAGCAGGTCATCGACCTTGACGCCCAGTTTTTCGGCGTAGGTCGGGTCGAGCGCGTGCTCGGCATCGATGAACGCGGCGGTGCCGCCGGCGCGCTGGCAGCTGGCGATCGCCTGCAGCGTCATGGTGGTCTTGCCGGACGACTCCGGCCCGTAGATCTCGACCACGCGACCACGCGGCAGACCGCCGACGCCCAGCGCGATATCCAGCCCGAGCGAGCCGGTGGATACCGTTTCGATGGCTTCGTTGACGCGGTCGCCCATGCGCATGATCGCGCCCTTGCCGAACTGCTTTTCGATCTGGCCGAGGGCGGAAGTAAGTGCCTTGCGCTTGTTGTCATCCATCGTCTTGAATTCCGGTTGGGCTGTGAATGGGAAACATGATGCCCGGATCGGGTCTCACGGGCTGCGATCAGGGCGGTTCGATCAGGACCGCCTGCTGCGACCCAACCAGTATCCCACACCGGTCAAGCCCGCCCGACAGCAGACAACTGCTTATTCCGTCAGCGTTTTACGCAAACCGATGAGCGCCGCCGCCACGGTTCGCCGCCGAATGGCCTCGCGATCGCCGGGAAAGAGGAATAACTGCGCATGCCCGTAGCCACCCCGGCGCTTCCAGCCGATCCACACCGTGCCGACCGGCTTCTCCGGGGTACCGCCCGACGGACCGGCAATGCCGGTCACCGCCACTGCCACCCCGGCGCCAAAGCGCGCCAGCGCGCCGGAAACCATCTCCAGCACGGTTTCCTCGCTGACCGCGCCAGTGAGCTCCAGCGTGCGCGGGTTGACCCCGAGCAGCGCCTCCTTGGCCTCGTAGCTGTAGGTCACCACGCCGGCATCGAACCAGGCCGAACTACCGGGCAGATCGGTCAGCGTCTTGGCGATCCAGCCACCCGTACAGGATTCGGCGGTCACCAGCATCAGCTTGCGCTGCACTACTTCGATCGCTACGTCGCCAGCCAGGATCTGTAACTCGGCATCTGTAGGAACGGACGACAACTCCATGCGAGACTCCCTGACTTGAATGAGCTCTGCGCCGCGCGCAGGGCCATCGTTCTACCCGTTCCGCGCGACCACGCCAAGACTTGTATTGCATGAGCCAAGACGATCTCTCTCAACACACCCCTTTCATGCGCCAGTACCTCTCGGCCAAGGCCGAACATCCCGAGGTGCTGCTGTTTTTTCGCATGGGCGATTTCTACGAGTTGTTTTACGACGACGCGCGCAAGGCAGCACGGCTGCTCGACATCACCCTGACGCAACGCGGACAGTCCGCGGGTGCACCGATTCCGATGGCCGGCGTACCGTATCACGCCGCGGAAAATTATCTCGCCCGGCTCGTGCGCCTCGGCGAATCGGTGGCGATCTGTGAGCAGATCGGCGACCCGGCCACCTCCAAAGGGGTGGTAGAACGCAAGGTGGTGCGTATCGTTACCCCGGGCACGGTCACCGATGCCGCGCTGCTGGAAGAACGCCGCGACAATCTGCTGCTGGCGATCGCCGCCGGCACGAATGGCGCCTATGGCCTGGCCTGGGTCGATTTGAGCAGTGGCCGCTTTCTGCTGAGCGAAGTGCCGAACGCCGAAGCGCTCGCCGCCGAACTCGCACGCCTGCAGCCTGCCGAAACCCTGGTCGATGAAAGCGTCGCCTGGCCGAAGCTGGTCAGCACCCTGCCCGGCTTGCGCAAGCGTCCACCATGGCATTACGACGCCGATGCCGCACGGCGTGAACTGAACCGTTTCTTCGGCACCCGTGACCTCGGCGGCTTCGGCGTGGACAACCTGCCGCTGGCCACCGCCGCGGCTGGCTGTCTGCTCGGCTATGTCGAGGAAACCCAGAAGAGCGCGCTGCCGCACCTCACCGGCATGGCGGTCGAAAGCGCCAGCGAAACGATCGCGCTGGACGCCGCCACCCGCCGCAATCTGGAACTGGACACGCACCCCAGCGGGCGCACCGAACACACCCTGCTCGGCGTACTGGACGAGACGGTGACGCCAATGGGCGCACGCCTGCTGCGGCGCTGGCTGAATCGTCCACTGCGTTCGCGCGAACTGCTGCGCCGGCGCCATCAGGCGATCGGCATGCTGATCGACAGCCGCCGCTACGACCCACTGCGCGAACAGCTGCGCGGCATCGGCGATCTGGAACGCATCCTGGCCCGCATTGCGCTGCGCTCCGCGCGACCACGCGACCTGTCCACCCTGCGCGACGGCCTCGCTGCAGCGCCGACATTGCGCGAACAAATCGCATCGCTTGATAGCCCCTTGTTGCACACACTGGTCGAGCACATCGGTGATCACGCCGACACCGCTGCCCTGCTCGCCCGCGCGATCGTGGCGCAACCGCCGGTGCTGCAGCGCGACGGCGGTGTGATCGCAGACGGCTACGACGCCGAGCTCGATGAACTACGTCGGCTGTCCACCCACGCCGACCAGTATCTGGTGGAACTCGAGGAACGCGAGAAGGCCGCCAGCGGCATCAACACGCTCAAGATCGGCTACAACCGCGTGCATGGTTACTACATCGAAATCACCAAGGCACAATCCGAAAAAGCGCCGACGCACTACACGCGCCGCCAGACGACGAAGAACGCCGAGCGCTACATCACCGAAGAACTGAAGACGTTCGAAGACAAGGTGCTGTCGGCAAAGGAGCGTTCGCTGATGCGCGAACGCGCACTCTACGAAGCACTGCTGGACACGCTCACCGGAAAGCTGGAGCCGCTGAAGCAGGCCGCCGCCGCGATGGCCGAGCTCGACGTACTGAGCAATCTGGCCGAACGCGCCGAAGCGCTGGACTGGAGCGCGCCGCAACTCACCGATGAACCCGGCATCACGATCGAACGCGGCCGCCATCCGGTGGTTGAGAAAGTACGCGACGAACCGTTCGAACCGAACGACCTGATGCTTGGCGATGCGCGCCGCATGCTGGTGATCACCGGTCCGAACATGGGCGGTAAATCCACCTATATGCGGCAGAATGCGTTGATCGTGCTGCTCGCGCATATCGGCAGCTACGTGCCGGCTTCGCGCGCGGTGATCGGCCCCATCGACCGTGTGTTCACCCGCATCGGCGCTGGCGACGACCTCTCGCGCGGCCAGTCCACCTTCATGGTGGAAATGAGCGAGACAGCAAACATCCTGCACAACGCGACCGAGCACAGCGTGGTGTTGATGGACGAGGTCGGCCGTGGCACCAGCACTTACGACGGCCTGTCGCTGGCTCGCGCTGCTGCCGTGCACCTGGCGCGCAACAGCCGCGCGTACACGCTGTTCGCCACCCACTACTTCGAGCTCACCGAGCTGGCGAACGAATACTCCACCATCGCGAACGTGCACCTGGACGCCGTGGAATATGGCGAGCAACTGGTCTTCATGCACGCGGTGAAGGATGGCCCGGCCAATCGCAGCTTCGGCTTGCAAGTGGCGGCACTCGCTGGCTTGCCAAAGTCGGTGATCGCCGACGCACGACGCACCCTGGCGGAACTGGAGCGGCCGGCAAGGCGACCGCTGAACCATCGCCGCAACTTGGCCTGTTCGCGCCGCAACCTTCGGCCGTGGAGCATGCGCTGGAGACCATCGATCCCGATGCGATGTCTCCCCGCGAAGCGATGGAAGCGCTCTACCGATTGAAGTCTCTCGCCTGAAAGAGTGCGCGCCGTTTCCGGCGCGCACTCTCATTCAAGCAGTCACCGCCTCGCGCCCATAGTTCTTCGCGAAAGCGTTCTGCACGCCGGGAAGGATTTCCACGATCGCGAAATAGCGGTCCCAGAACGGCGTCTCGCGCAAATCTTCAACCAGCAGTTCGTAAGCGTGGTGATCGAGCGCATCCCATACCCACACGTCGGTGACGCGTGCGGTGTAGAACTCCACGTCGTAGAAGCGCAGCCGCACGCGGTCGCAATGGCGTTGCACGATCGGCTCGACGTGTTTGGCAAGTTCGATATAGCGTTCATCGACACTCATGGCCAGCCATTCCGGCATGGTTTTCACGAGCATGAAGACGGTCATGGCCGGATCGTCGAAGTTCGATCGGGTATCGGTTTGCTGGGACATGATTGGCTCGCATTTGCGTGGTTGGGAAGGTGCGATCAAGATATGAGCAATTGCTCACATCAACTACTCGCATCCCGCCATGGCCACCCGCAAACGACGCCCCTCGCTGAAACCGCGCAAACAGCCCTGTCAGGCGCGTTCCAGCGAAACCGTGAACATCATCCTGGAAGCGGCAGCTCGCATTCTCGAAACGCGCGGCTTCGCCGGATACACCACGAATGCTGTAGCGGAACGAGCCGGCGTCAGCATCGGCTCGCTGTATCAATACTTTCCCAACAAGGATGCATTGACCGCCGCTTTGATCGACCGCGAGACGGTACCGTTTGTCAGCGCGCTCGCCGGCGCCGCGCAGGCGAAAAATTGTCTGACGGGTTTCGATCGACTGATCGAAGCTGCCGTGGCGCATCAGATGCGCCGGCCGGAACTGGCCAGACTGCTCGATTTCGAAGAGCGCCGCTTGCCGCTGAGCCACCGCGACCTGCGCGTAGCCGACCACATCACCGACCTCGTCGCCGCGCTCTTCAAGCACGACGATGCGCCCGTCGTTACCGACCTGGCACTCGCCACTGCCGATGTGATGGCCATTGTCAAAGGCATGGTGGACGCCGCAGGCGAGCGTGGCGAACGCGATGCCGACGCGCTCGCCTGTCGCGTGCGCAAGGCGGTGTGTGGCTATCTCTGCGCTTGAACCGGGGCCACCCATGTTGGGGTTCGCTGACGCTCACCCCAACCTACGCGTCGCATGCGGTGATGGCTTGAGCGGCGGGCCATCGCCCCCACGCGCTGCGATATGCTCCCTCCCCTACTCGCAGGGGAGGGTTGGGGTGGGGTTGCTCTTCGCCTGGAAGATCAAAAGCTTCACCCCCTCCCAGCCCCCCCTGCAAGCAGGGGAAGGAGAAAACTGGTAGCTCACGCTCACGCAGCATGCTGCCCGCTGCCCGTTGCATCTCATGATTCAACTTTTGGCGACATCGATCGTGGCTACAGCGAAGTACCGGCGGCCTCATCGCCTGATGCGCTTCTGCCGTGTGCATGAATAAATGCCAGCACGTCGTCCAGCGTCGGTGCATGGTCGCGCATCGGCCGTGACATCGAAAACAGCAAGGCCGAGTGACCGACGCCCCGATAGAGCTTCAACGTAACGTCCTCGTGATTTGCCTCCATCGCACGCGCCAGCGATTTGCTGTTCGATGGATCGACTTCATGATCGGCCGTTCCATGCAGCAACAGCATCGGCGGTTCGGCACCATGCACAAACGAAACGGGCTGTGCCCGGCGCTGTTCGGCCAGCGTCTTGCCGAACATGCCGATCATGTCCTTTTCCTTCGTGGCAATCGGCACGAAGTCGTAGACACCGGCCAAACCAATAAATCCCGCCAGATCGCGCGGCCGCATACCTTCGGCCTCCAGCCATGTCGGATCGGTGGCCAGCAAGGCGGCGATCTGCCCGCCCGCCGAATGCCCCATCAGGAAGATGGATTGCGGGTCGCCGCCGATCTGCTCCGCGTGATCGCGTGTCCATGCCACGGCATGCGCCGCATCCTGCATGAAGCCTTCCATTTTCACCTTGGGGTATTTGCGGTAGTCCGGAATGACCACGATCACACCGTGTGCGGCCAGCGCGGCACCAGCGAATCGATACCACTGGCGCTTGCCACGCATCCAGTCCCCGCCATAGAAGAACACCACGATCGGTGCGTGGTCCGCATCGACAGGGCGATACACGTCCAGTGCGAGATGATGCTGGGCGTCAAACACAACATGGCTTTCAGCACCGATGTTCTTGTGCTCGTCAGTCGTGTTGAGTCCGGCAAACAAAACGTCGTGGCAACCGCTCAGCGAAAGTACTCCACCGAGCACAAGCAAGCTCAGGAGTTGGCTTGTCCGATGTATGCGCAAACGAAACTCCAGGTTGTCGGGGATCAGCGTGATGTAGTTCGCCAAGCTCACGCTTGATGACCTTGTCACCTCACCGGAACGCATGAGCGTTCAAATCTGGATACGCGATCACCCGTCAAGGCCACGCGAAAAGCCGATGCTGTTGAGCCTGCTGGATCGCATCGCCCGAAATGATGCCTGTACGCGGCTCGCCTGCAAACGCTTGCTTCGGCGACATCTCGACGAACGCCAGACGGCCGCTCGAAAAACCTCCCCGTGCCGGCACGGGGAGGTTCTGATCAACATGCAACGCTATGCGTTCGCTACGTCGGCGAATTAGCCCTGCGTCCGCTGTTTGTGAATACGATTGCTGTTCTTGTTCTCGGACTTGTTGAGGTTGTGCTGTTCCTGCTTGGTGAGATGACCACCGTCCTTGGCTTGATCGGCACTTTCGCGCTGCGCAACGTTGGAATCATGCTTTTCATCTCGCGCTTCCTGCTTGGCGTTGATCTGGCCATCGGCCACGCCCTTCTGGATGCGATTCTGCTGATTGTCCAGGCGTTGATTCACTTCATTGACCCGCGGGTGGCCTGGATCAGTCACCTGGGGTGCCGTCTGTGCCATCGCTGCGCCAGAAGCGAGCGCAGCGGATATCACCCATCCCATCATGCTGAAACGGAAAGTCGACTTTGCATTCATAAGTAACGGCCTCGTTTTGAGTGGGTAAGACTGAAGATGCTCGGCAAACCCGCGCCGGCTTTTCCGCCGTGCGAGCGCACGCATCCGTGCACCATCGCCGATGCTTGAACGGTGAATCATTGACGATCGATAGAGCCCCTTTGCCGCCTTCAGTCCGGATTGCCGGGTCGTCTGACGGGTACACGACGGGAAACGGCACAGCTGCGGATTGCGTTGACAATTCCTCGATTTTCCGGGGACCTGTTCAGCCACCGTTTTGCGTATGCCTTCGATCGCCTTATCGGGCGGAGGCCGCGCATCTTGATGATAGAGACCGAAATCGGCAAGAAGCCCGCCGTCACGGTCTCAGTCAGCCGATACCGTGCACCAGTTGCAAGGGCGATTTCGGCAACATCGTCGAGGTAGCCATGGGCTCATCGACCGCGTCCGGCATAGCGATGTCCGGGATCGCCGCCAACGCCGCCGGGGACAGTTCCGGTAGCAGCACGCTGACCGGTGCGGACGGTTGCCGCACGACCAGCCGCCCGGATGCCACCAGTTGGCTAATCCGCTTGGTCACTTCATCACGGCCGAACGGCTTCTTCATGAAATCGTCCGCACCGAAACGCTGCACGTAGAACTGTTCGGTTGCCTGCGGGTTGCCACTGATCATGATGATCGGGATATGCCGGGTTCGCGGATCGTGGCGCAGAGCGCGCAGCACGGCAAAGCCGTTCATGCCCGGCATCACGATGTCGAGAAAGATCAATGCCGGCGGCTCACTACGCGCCAGCTCCAGCGCACTCTCGCCGTCACTCGCCTTGAGTACGTCATAGCCGTCCTGACCCAGCATCTTGCCTAGCACGGCACAGATCGTGGGCGAATCGTCGACCACCAGCATGCGTGCACCCAGGGTGGCCTGCAGGCGTGGTCCCGACCGGGCTTCGCCATAGGTGCTGCTACTGCGCAGGCGTTTGAAAAAGCCGCCACCAGTCATCAGTGCGGCGCGTGTCAAGGTAGTTGTCGCCTCAGTCATGCAGCCAGGTGCTGTCTTTCGGTATGTAGTTGCGTGGTGACGAC